>MTKZ01000319.1_pt1 | contig 13521 bp, 15 predicted proteins | sample 1042781 | NCBI WGS metagenome assembly MTKZ01 (sample SAMN06212207, study PRJNA360539) | anaerobic digester metagenome | biome: Wastewater treatment plant; material: sludge; isolation source: anaerobic digester fed with sludge from wastewater treatment plant | place: Denmark: WWTP Viborg ...
GCCCCCGTCGCGACGTTGGTCGTTCTCCGCGCTGACCGCCGACCACGACGGCTCAACCATTCGCACCGCCCAACGGCCCGAGGATGCGACCGGCCGGGGCGACACCGCCGCCGACGATGAGGGCGGCGAGCCACCCCTCGACGCCGACGCCGCCACAGCGACGCTGCCGACCCCCGGGGCCGCAGCAGCCGATCTGCCGAACGCGTCCGCCGACCCCTGGGTCGACCTTGGAGCCGGCACGGCCTTCGGCAGCCTGGTTCACGAGGTGCTGGAGGAGGCCGACCTGCAGGCGCCGGACCTTGAGGGTGAGCTCGCCCGGGTGATCGCCGCCGGATCGCCTCCGGACGAACTCGACCAACCGCGCCTCGCCGTTGCGGTCGCTGCGTCGACGCTCACGCCGATGGGTGGCTCGCTCGGCTCGCTCACCCTGGCGGGCCTGCCCCGGGCCGATCAGCTTCGGGAGCTCGACTTCGACCTGCCGCTCGAAGGCGCCTCCCGCCCGACCGGCGCCGACCTCACCCGGCTCGTCGATCACTGGCTGCCGCCCGACGACCCGTTGGCCGGGAGAACCTTTGCGCTGGGCACCGCAGCGACGCTGCCCCTGGCGGGCATGCTCACCGGCTCGATCGACCTGACAATCCGCGCCCGGGGGTCGGCGGGCGAACCGGATCGCTACGTCGTCGCCGACTACAAAACCAACCTGTTGGCGCCGTGGGGCGCCGTCGACCCGGAGGCCGCCCATCCCGACCGGCTCGTCGACGCCATGGTCGCCCACGACTACCCGCTGCAGGCGCTGCTCTACGAGGTGGCCCTGCACCGCTACCTGCGCTGGCGGCTGCCCGGCTACGACCCGGACGTGCATCTCGGCGGGGCGGCCTACCTGTTTCTTCGCGGCATGGCCGGCCCCGACACGGCGACCACCGCCGACGGGCGCACCTACGGCGTGTTCACCTGGCAGCCGCCGACCGGCCTGATCCTGGCGCTGTCCAACCTGCTGGCCGGAGCAACGCTTGAGGAGGTGACCCAATGAGGCCGACCGACACCCGACCAGGCTCCTGGGTGACCCACCATGGTTCCCCGGTCGACGAGTACCTCGAGGCGGTCACCTCGGCGCTCGTTGAGTACGCCGCTGCCGGGGTCTTCGGCCTGGAGGAACACCAGGTGACGGCTGCGCTGTTGCGCATCGGCGGCGTTTCACTTGAAGATCCGACGGTTGGTGACCTGATCCTGGCCATCGCGCTTGCGGTGCGTTCGCCGAGCCGCGGTCACATCTGCGTCGACCTACGCACCGCCCCGGAGCGGCTGGTGGTCGACGGAGCGGACGGCGATGCACTGGACGCTTTGGCCTGGCCCGAGGACAACGGCTGGATCGAACTGGTCGCCGCGTCGCCGCTGGTCGAGCGCACCCCGCTTCCGGCCTGGGCCGACCTCGACGGAGAGCAGCGCCGGGTTCCCCCGCTGATCCTCGACGAGAGTCGTCTCTACCTGGAGCGCTACTGGCGATATGAGTCCCAGGTGATCGCCGCCGTCGACCAGCGAGCCACCGCCAACCACGCCGAGGGCGGCGGCGGGGTCACGCCGAGCGCAATCGATCCGGCCCTGCTCGACGACCTGCTGCCGCTCGACGCAGCCGGCGCGCCCAGCCGGCAACGGCTGGCGGTGACCGAGGCGCTGAGCCGACCGGCCTCCCTGATCGCCGGAGGCCCCGGGACCGGCAAGACCTACACGATCGCCCGCCTTCTGGCGCTGCTGGTCGCCGGAGCCGCGGACCGGGGAGCGGACGGCGGGCGACCGCCACAGATCGCCCTCGCCGCACCAACCGGCAAGGCCGCCGCCCGGATGACCGAAGCGCTCCGTCAGGCGGTCAACAACGCCGGCCTGGACGAGGCCGTGGCCGACCATCTCAACAACCTCACTGCGACGACCATCCACCGGTTGCTCGGATATGACTTCGACAACCCAACCCGGTTCCGCCACGACGCCGACCGGCCGCTGCCCCACGACGTGGTCGTGCTCGACGAGTCGTCGATGGTGTCGCTGCCTCTCATGGCCAAGCTGCTTGACGCCCTTTCGCCCCGAACCCGCCTGGTGCTGGTCGGCGACCCCGATCAGCTCACCAGCGTGGAGGCCGGCACGGTGCTCGGCGACCTGACCCACCAGGCAAGCCCGCTGGCCGACGCCGTCGTGCGCCTCGACCGCAGCCATCGTTTCGGCGAACACTCCCCCATCGGCGAGTTGGCCGACGCGCTTCGGCGGGGCGACGCCGACGGCGTTCGGGCCACGCTCGAGGCCCAGCACGGAGCCGTCACCTGGGTGCCGGTCACCGCCTCAGCGTGGGGCGACATGCCCCCGGAGCTGGAGCGCCTGGCACTCGACGCGGCCGAGGGCGTCTACGACGCCGCTCTGGAGGGCGATGCCCAGGCAGCGGTCAACGCCCTCGGTGCCATCCGCCTGCTGTGCGCCCACCGTCGGGGCGGGTCGGGGGTGGAGGCCTGGAACGAGCGAATCGCCAAGCTGCTGGGCCAGACCCGGCCGGGATCGTTCGGGATGCGCCGATTTGCCGTCGGCACGCCCTGGCTGGTGACCGCCAACGACCAGGCCAACCGCCTGGCCAACGGTGATGCCGTGGTCATCATCGACTCCGATGGTCATCCCACCGGGGTTCTGGCAGGTCCCGAGCTGCGCACGGTGCCGCTGTCCCACCTCGACGCGGTCGAACCGTTTCACGCCATCACCATCCACAAGAGCCAGGGCTCGGAGTTCGATCACGCCGTCGTCATCCTGCCGCCTGCCGACTCGCCGATTCTCACCCGGGAACTGCTCTACACGGCTGTCACCCGGGCCAAGACGAGGCTGACCATCATCGGCGAGGCCGAGGCCATCGAACAGGCGGTGCGGCGCAAGACCGACCGGGCATCGGGCCTGATCGAGCGCTGGGAAGCCGGCCGCTCAGCCACATGACTTGGCGCTACAATTTGGACATGAATGTAGCCACACAACGGGTCGAGGTCGGCGTAAGGGACCTGAAGAACAATCTCAGCCGGCACCTGGCCAGCGTGAAGGACGGCGCTGAGATCACAGTCACCGAGCATGGTCGGCCCGTGGCACGCCTCATCGCTATCGATGCATCAACCGACCGCTTGGCTCAGCTGATCGAGGCCGGTGTGGTTCGGCCGCCCCGCACGACCGTCCGATCTGTACCGGAACCGATCAACCCAGCGGGCACGATCAGCGACCTCGTGGCAGACCAGCGACGCTGACCACAGCAGTGACCACCTACGTCGACACGTCGACCCTCATCAAGCTCATGGCCACCGAAGCTGGCTCAGCCGTTGCGACGACCATCTGGGAGACCGCACCCTCGCTGGCGGTCGTAGGCCTGATTGAGGTGGAGGTCGTCGCAGCGCTCGCTGCGGCGCACCGCCAGGCTCGGCTCACTGACGACGAGCTGGCCGGCGCTCACCTACTCCTTGACGAATTGCTCGGTCAGGTTGGCATCGTTGAGGTCGATGCCAACCTCATCGGATCAGCCCGTGAATTGGCGACGCGTCACGCGCTGCGGGGCTACGACGCAGTCCACTTGGCCGCCGCCCTGTTGGTCGGCGCTGACGTGTTTACCAGCGCAGATTCGGTCCTCTGCAGGGCTGCAGCCAGCGAGGGCATGCTCGTCGCCAACCCCCTCGACTGAGCGCGCAAAGACGCCCATCAGGCGAGCGATCTGCCCTCCGGCAACGGCGAGGCAGCCCAATAAGCCTGCCAGATCTCCGGACGAAGTCGTCCCCGGTCCGCGACAGCAAGCCCGGCGCCGACCGCCCAGGCACGCACCTCGGCGGTCGTCGGCTCCCGGACGGGAACCGGCCCGGCGACGGTCAGTCCGTCGAGGCGTTGGGCACCGGCCTGCTCGTTCAGACGGTGGTTAAGGGCCGCCCCAAAGAACCGGTAGGTCCACTCCTGGGCCAGCTGTCGGGTTTCTGCAAACACGATCGGCACCGACGGATACCTCACCGCCGCTTCGGCCAGCTGTTCGGCGATCAGTGCCGGGCGAACCCTGTCCAGCTTGAACACCGACGAGTAGCGCTCGTCGACCACCAACGCTGCGTGGGGAACATCGGCCAGCGCTGCGAGCAGCGTCCACAGCTTGCCGCCGGTGATCGTTGAGACGAGATCCTCAAGGCTCTTACGTTCCACGACCGCAGCCGGACGCCCATCCGCCCCGTCGACCGCATAGTCCCCCACCGGCAACGCCCGCTTGGCGGTTTTGGTCTGTTGGGCAGAAAACTTCCACGCATACCGCTCGCGGGTGTCGACCACCACGTCGAGTTGGTGCCCCGAGGCCCGTGCTGAGGGGACAGTGACGTTGGGCCGCGCCTGTTTGCGGGTCCGAGCCGATTGCCAGAACACCACCTCGCGTCCTCGGGCTTTGGTGAACACGAACTGCGAGCGGTTCTCCCGACCCCGGTCCAGCACCAGGTCGATGGCGACACCGCGACGCACGCACGAAGCCACCGGGACCCGCTCCACGATCTCGAGCGTTGCCGGGTCGGGCCACTCATCGGCCGGATGGCAATACACCTTCGCAGTGCGAGGCCACGTGTCCTTCGTCTTCAGCACCACCGGACGCGAGCCCAATGGCAACCGAACGAGATAGGGCAGCGTCGAGTTGGGGTCGGGGTTTCGGGCGATCACGAACTCCACCCGGCCACGGTAGAGCGCCGAACCTCCACCTGCCTGCCAAGGGCCGACCCGCCCACTCCACGGCAGCAATTTCCCCGCTCTTCGCGTCACCCATCATGAGTACACTTGCGAACATGCGTTCGACCGCCGGGGCAGGCATCCTCCACGCCGATCTGGACGCGTTCTACGCCTCGGTCGAACAGCGGGACCGGCCGGAACTGCGTGGTCGGCCGATGGCCGTCGGCGGTGGGGTGATCCTCGCCGCCAGCTACGAGGCACGCCGGCAGGGCGTGCGAGGCCCAATGAACATCCGTGCCGCACGGGCGTTGTGCCCCGATTTGATCGTCGTCAGCCCGCGGATGGACGCCTACACCAAAGCCAGCAGGCAGGTGTTCGAGATCTTCGATGACACCACGCCATTGGTAGAGCCCATCTCGATCGACGAAGCATTCCTGGACGTGTCCGGCCTCGGCCGGCTGGTCGGGTCGCCGGAGCTGATCGCCGCCCAGCTCCGGGCACGGGTGAAGTCCGAGGTTGGCCTCACCATCTCGGTGGGAGTTGCCCGCACCAAATTTCTGGCCAAGGTGGCCAGCGGGGTGTGCAAGCCGAACGGACTGCTCGTCGTGGAACCCGACGGCGAACTCGGGTTTCTGCATCCGCTGCCCGTCGGCCGACTGTGGGGCGTCGGCCCCAAGACCGAGGAGAAGCTGGGTCGAAGCGGCATCACGACGGTCGGTCAGGTCGCCGAGCTGGACGAGAGCCACCTCGTTGCCATGTTGGGCGCCGGGTCCGGACACCAGATGCATGCGCTCGCCCACAACCGCGACCCCCGGCCCGTGGTGACGGGCAAGCGCCGATCGTCGATCGGCTCGCAGCGGGCGCTCGGGCATCGACGCCCCAACTTCGCCGAGCTGGAGGCCATCCTGTTGGAGCTGGTCGATCACGTCTCCCGCCGCCTTCGAGATGGCAACCGGGTGGGCCGCACCGTCATGCTGCGATTTCGATTCGGCGACTTCACCCGCGACACCCGCTCGCACAGCGTGTCCGAGGCCACCGGGTCGACCGCCGCATTTCTCGGTGCCAGCCACGCGCTGCTCGTCGCACGGCGCGACGAGATCGAGCGCCGAGGTCTCACGCTGTTGGGCTTCACGATCGCCAACCTGTCGCCCGCCGACGCCGTCCAACAGAGCCTGACCTTCATCGGGCGCTCGACGGTCGACCTGGACGGTGCGGTCGACGCCGTTCGTGATCGGTACGGCTCGGATTCCATCGGCCGCGCCACCCTGCTGGGGCGGTCCAGCGGCGTTCACGTGCCGCTGCTCCCCGATCCGGGGGCAGCTCGACCGTAGGTTGGCCCTCATGCGCTTTGGCTTCTGGATCGGCAACGGACACCGGTGGGACGAAATCCTTCGCAGCGGCATGCGGGCGGAGGAGACCGGCTGGGACGGTCTGTGGTTTGCCGACCACTTCATGCCGGGCCTGGGCGACGACGACGGCCCCATCCATGAGGCGTGGACCGCCCTGTCTGCGCTCGCCCAGGCGACCGACCGGGTGCGCCTCGGCCCACTCGTGTGCGGCAACACCTACCGAAATCCGGCCGTGCTGCTCAAGCAGGCGGTCACCGCCGACCACATCTCAAACGGCCGCATGGTGTTGGGGCTCGGCGCCGGTTGGCAGGAGAACGAGCATCGGGCCTACGGCGTCGAGTACGGCTCGTTCACCGATCGATTCGAGAAGCTGGAGGAGTCGCTTCGTGTCATCGCCGTCCTCCGCAGCGGGGAGCGGGCCACCTTCAGCGGCGACCACTACCGCCTCGACGATGCTCCTTTCTCTCCGCAACCGATCGGTCGGCTGCCGATCCTGCTGGGCGGAGGTGGCGAGAAGGAGACCCTGCGCATGGTGGCCGAGTACGCCGACGAGTGGAACGTGTGGTCCACCCCGGAGGTGATGGTCCAGAAGTCCGCCGTGCTCGGCGAGCTTTGCGCACGCCTCGGGCGGGACCCGGCCGACATCGAGCGGTCATCGGTGGCGTTGTTGTTCCTCGTGGACACCGACGCCGAGGCCGACAAGCTGCGGGCTCACGACTTTGGCCGTCCGTCCTTGATCGGCACGCCAGGCCAACTTCAAGAACAGCTGGCCGCCTACGCCGAGGCCGGCGTCGACGAGTTGATCATTCCGGACTTCACCCTGGGCGGCGGCGCTGAGCAGGACGAGACGCTCGACCGGTTCCTCGCCGAGGTGGCGGCGCCGTTCCGATCGTAGAACGAGGCGGGGAAAGCCGGCGGTTTCTCATGGCTGATCGAGCAGCGTGCCGATATTGAAGGACACCTGGTCCATCACTTCCCAGCCGACCGCCCCCAACCGATGCACGAGCCGACAAATTCCACCAGCCAGAGCTCGCTAATCGAGGCCATCTGAGACCGAGGTGGCCTCGAACTCTGCCAGGTAGTCACGCCACGCGACAGGATCTCGCCGGAGCAACTCGAAGTCGCGGGTGACCTGGGCGGCGAAGCTTCTGCGGCGCAGTGCGGTCATGCCACCGAATCTACATTTTGCATGCGCGGATGACCACGACTTGGACGCCCCTGTTGCGGACTGGCGCAAGTGGCAGAATCCACCCATGGAGTCGACGCCGCGAAACATCTGCGTGTTCTGCGGGTCGAGCAGCGGCACCGATCCGGCGTTCCGGACGGCAGCGGTGGCCCTCGGTTCTGCGATCGTGGGCGCCGGACATCGGCTGGTGTTTGGCGGAGGCCACGTCGGCTTGATGGGCGTTGTGGCCGATGAGGTGTTGGCGCGTGGCGGCGAGGTCACCGGCGTGATGACCGAGCAGCTCGTTGGGCTGGAGGTGGCCCACCAGGGGCTGACCGAACTGGACGTACAGCCCACGATGCATCGGCGCAAGGCCCGAATGGCCGAACTGGCGGACGGCGTGGTCGTCCTGCCCGGTGGCTTCGGCACGCTCGACGAGGCGTTCGAGTTGCTGACTTGGAACCAGCTGGGACTCATCTCGGTGCCGATCGTGTTCCTCGACGTCGACGGGTTCTTCGCTCCGCTGTTCGACTTCATCGCGGGGTCGGCGGCAGCCGGATTCATGAAGGACCACCACGGTGGGCTGGCCCAGCGCACCGAGAGCGCCGAGGCCGCCGTAGAGATGGCATCGGGCGGCGCCCCCGCCTACACACCAAAATGGGTCGACCGTTAACCGCCCCGGTCACGAGCCCTGTCGGGTGGTGCGGGCCAGGTAGGCGGACGGCGACGTTCCAAGGTGCCGACGAAAGTCGCGGGTGAGGTGAGCCTGGTCGGAGTAGCCGAGTTCGGCTGCGATCGCCGCCCAGCCACGCCAGTCGTCCCCGTCGCCGCTGGCCCGACGGGCTGCCTCGGCGGCTTCGATGATGCGCCAGCGGCGGATGACGAACGACGGGCTGGCCCCGACGTGCTGGTCGAAAAGGCGTTGAAGGGTACGGACGCTGGCGCCGGCTGCGGAGGCCAACTGCTCGACCCGGCACACGCTGCGGTCACGCTCGGCCAGGGCGGCGACCGCCACCACCTCCTGCGCTTCGGCGATCATGGCCGGGTCACGACGGGCGACCAGGGATTCGAGCGCCTCTCGCAGCGCGTCGGTTCGTGGTTCGTTGTCATCGATCTTCGCCACCCGTGCAACCAGGTCGTCCGGGGCGAGCCCGGGCAACCCGTCGACGAAGTTCAGCTCGGCGTCGGCCGCTGTCCTTGCCGAAGCATCGAGGAGAACACCCAACCCGCCCACGGTCGTGCGCGCCGCCACCGTCCATCCGTCGACGGTGAGGTGACGGTTGCTGACGCAGCTCATCACCCCGTAGACCCTGCCTTCGGCAGGATCGAGAGGCACGTCGGCGTCGTCCAAGGTGCCGATGCTGATATTGCCTGCCGGGTGGTTCAGTACCTGCTGGTCGTGGAATGTCCCCGGCGGCATGCTCCACGCCACCGACCAGAACCACTCGACCAGCCCATCGAGCGCCTCACCGGCCGGGTACCGGGCGAAGTCGACGTAGCGCATCATCTCCTGCGGGTCGACGATGCCGCGGGTGTCGTCGGGGAGCGCTGAAGGCACCCGCCGAGAGTATCTGTGGAAGTTGGCGTGGATCTTCAAGCGTCGGTCGGACCGCATTTGTACCGTGACACCCATGACCGACGCGACCGACACAACCGACAACGAGCTCCCGCTCTTTCCCACCTCCGCCCCCGCACTGTTCTGCGACCCCGACGCCACCGCCCCCCTCTTTGCGGACGTGCTCGATCGGTTGGCGGCGGTGATCGACGTCGACGACGCCCAGGTAGCGCTGCCGACACCCTGCGATCAGTACAAGGTCGGTGACCTGCGTCAGCACGTCCTCGGTTGGCTCCAGTTCTTTGCCGCCGCCTTGTGCGACCCGGCCGCCACGGCGGAGCGACCCGATCCTGAGGCATTCGTCCTGGCGTCGGACGCACTGGCCAGCGACATCGTCCGCCGGTGCTCGACCGACGTCCAACAGGGCATCGCCGCCGACGCCGCCGGCCAGGAAGTCACGATGACGTCGTCTCGAATGGCGGGCGACGGCGTGCTGGCCATGGCGCTCGGCGAGTACATCATCCACGCCTGGGACCTGGCCACGGCAACCGGCCAGCCGTACGACCCTCCGACCGCAGCGGTCGCTCCGGCGCACGAGTTCCTGCTCGGCATGGTGAAGCCCGAGTATCGCGGTCCCGACACCGGCTTCTTCGACGCAGAGGTCGAGGTACCCGGCGATGCCTCGGCGCTTGACCGCCTGCTGGGGTTTGCCGGGCGGGACCCAAACTGGGTCGGATGAGTACCCGCCGCCACAGCACCTCCCCAGGATTACAGGTTCAAGGTGCTGACGTTTTTGGTGATGTCGTCACCGTGCCGTTCGAGCGCCACGAGTTCACCGAAATCAAGGGTCGACCAATCGTCATCAGCTTCGGTTAAAGGCTCCGACGCGAAAAGCACTGACGTCGCGTCGTCGATAGGGCGAACATCGATATCGTAGGACTCTTCATAGTCCTCAAAGTTCCGACCCGACAGCAGGTACATCGGCTCCAACAGCATGCCGAGAGCATGGTCCTTCGAGCCCGCTTTGGCCTTTCGCAGTTGTCTCCAGTCACCCTCTGGATCCGTCTCACCGCCATGGCCCAAGCCGTAGTTGACACCGATGATTCGGTTCGGGGAAACCAGGGCCATCTTCAACTTGGCCAAGTCGACCAAGTCGAGCTTCTTCATCGCCTGAAGAATCACTTTCAGCATCTCTTCGAATCCGGCCTGAACGTCCTCATCGCTGTCGCCCTTGAGCAGGGAGATCAGGAGCACGTACAGGAACTCGGTGTCGGTGGTGCCCCGCATCTGCTCCAGATACTCGTCTTTGCAGTGCGTCAGCAGCTCCCGTTGCAGCAGTTGCCAATTGGGCAAGGAGCCATTCTGGGCAACGATCCAAGGGGTCCCTTCCATAGAGAAGGGGTGACAGTTTTCGTCGGCCAGGACGGTGCCGGCGTTGTAGGAGGCCGCCCTGACATGAGCGAGCAGCGTGCTTGCCTGCAGACTCGGAATCATGCCTTCAGCGTTGTCGTCGTAGAAGGCCGCCATGGGCCGTCGGTAGCGGAACGGCTCTTCTGGCTTGAGGAGGTGCTCGCTCCATGCACCAAACCCCCACCCCGCCAGCTGAAGTAGCGGGTGAAGTTCTGGATCCAAGGACTGTTTGATCAGACTGTTATCCGGTTCCAGCAGAAGGCTCGCCACTGGTATTTCCGGACCGATATAGGCAAGAACTCGGCACACACTTTTCCCTCAGGCGTCGATTGAACAGGATTAGACTCTGTGCGGGGAGCGTCCCAACGGGACTGGCCAGCACCTCAGGGGATGTTCCCATGCATCGGACGATCAAACATGCACGCATCCTCACCTGGAACCTGGAACGGACCCAGCCGCCGCGTGAGCGAGGCCGCGCCGCGGTCGACCACCTATTCTCACTGGCGCCCGACATTGCGGTGCTGACCGAAACCCGCACCACGTTTCCCCGGCGCGAAGGTCACACCATCTGGAGCGAGCCGCCTCGAACAACACGCTGCAGTGCCGGTGAGCGCACGGTCCTGGCCTGGTCTCGCGAGCCACGGTCGGACCGATTCGGGTCCTGGCGGTGTGCATCCCCTGGCACATGGCCGAGGTCACCTACCCGATGGGCGTCAAGCGTCGACCGTGGGAGCTGCATCTCGACTTTCTGGCGATCCTCGCCGACATGATCGCTGAGGTCGCCGTGCCGACGGTCGTCGCCGGCGACTTCAACCAGCGGATCCCTCGGGTTCGCTACGGCAATCACAGCGCCGCCGCTGCGCTGGCAACGACCTTCGAGCCGCTTGAGATCGTGACCAGCGGGACGCCAGGAGGGGCTTCCCGCCCGGGAATCGACCACATCGCACTCAGCGGCCACTTACGAGCCGAACGTGTGTGGGGCTGGCCGAACGAGGTTGGCGGGCGCCGGCTGTCCGACCACGACGGCGCTGGCGTGGACGTCATAGGGTCCCGCGCATGAATGCCGACGACGTCAACCTCATGCTCGCCGAGCATTTCCCGGGCGCCGGCGCCAACTGCGCCGAACTGGGCGACACCTACGCCGTCGCCTCGACCGAGCTGAACGAGCTGTCGATACGGCCCGGCAACTACGTCTCGGGCCCCACCCAGTTCGCCATTGCGGACGCCGCCCTCTGGTACGTGACGTTCGTGGCCATCGGCCGCATCGAGCCGATGGCACTCACTTCCGAGCTGTCGATCCGATTCCTGCGCCCCGCCCAGGGTGAGCGTCTCTGGGCTCGGGCCGACCTGGCCACCGCCACCCGCCGCTCGGTGGTCGGCTCGGTGTCGGTCTGGATGGACGACAACTCCGATCGCCCGACGGCGGTCGCCCAGGGCACCTACGTGTTGCCACGAACAGAGGGTTAGACCGACCGTCATGGACCTGACACCCCTCGAGCGCCTGATCACCAACGACGAGATCCGCAACCTGGTGGCCCGGTACGCCATCGCCACCGACGCCCGCGATCTGGACACCCTGGTCGGTCTGTTCGTCGACGACGTCAACGTCGGTCGGCTCGGCACCGGGCGGGGCGCGCTGCGGGCCAGCTTCGAGCAGGCACTGCGCGGCATCGGACGCTCGTTCCTCTTCGTCGGCACGCAGACGATCGACCTCGTCGACGCCGACCATGCCACCGGGCAGGTGTACTGCAAGGCCGAGATCCAAGACGGCGACCGCTGGATTCACCAGGCGATCCTCTACGGCGACACCTACGAGCGGCGGGACGGCCGATGGTACTTCGTGCGCCGCATCCACGAGTTGTTCTACGGCGCGGAGGTGGGGGTCAACCCGCTGACGCTCTCACCGGCCAACTGGCCGAAGAGCCACGATGGCATGGGTACCCGACCGGAAGCCTGGGACACCTGGCGAGAGTTCTGGTCGGACGACTAGCCGCACCCTATGGTTCACCGCCATGAACTCAGCGTCGGCCGGCCGACAAATCCTCTTGGCCCTGATCGTGGGCTGCGTCGGCCGCGCCGGGTGCGGCAAGGACTCGGCATCCACCCAAGCCTCCGAAGGCACGACGTCGACATCAACGCCGACCGCTGCGACGCCGACCACCGAGCAGCCCTCGACGACCGGCGCACCAGCCCCCACCGCCATGCCCACGACCGCGCAGCCAGCAACCACCACGCCGCCAACTTCACCGCCACCGCCACCGCCGCCGTCAGCCGCACCGCGGGCAGGTCCCGAGTACTTCTCAAACGAGTACGGTTCGAGCATTGCGGCGTTCACTTCGCCAAGCGGCAATATCTCCTGCGGCATCCTGGATGGCAACGCCGGCTGCCTCGTATTTGATAACTCGTGGGACGTCCCGCCTCCAGACGAGTATTGCGACGCCACTTGGGGTGGCTCCGTAGAAGTGGAGAACGGCCCGGGTCGGCTCACCTGCGTTGGGGGACTGCTCGCCGATGGCCCAGCGCTCCCCTACGGGTACGAAATCGAGCATGGCCCGATCCTCTGCCGCAGCGACGAAACCGGGGTGACCTGCGACAACCTAACGACCGGTCACGGTTTCAAGGTCAGCCGGGCATCGTTCGACCTGTACTGACAGCGACGGGCCGGGGCATTCAGCACTGGTCGACCGCCGCCATCCACCACAAGTTCGCCTGCACCGTCCCCACTCAGTAGCCGGTTTCGTTCGTCCCCCACCGGAGGGTGTCGCTCCCGGCGCCGCTGCTGACGACCGACCGCCGCCTGGCTGGGGCTCCAGCAATCGACGCCTACATCGAGCTGATCTGACACCCGATCCCGATACGTTGTGAGCCATGGGCTACGACCAGCACTTGGCCGACCGCATCCGCGAGCTGCTCGAGACTGAACCCGACGTGACCGAGCGCTCGATGTTCGGCGGCCTGGCCTTCTTGGTCGCCGGCAACATGGCGGTCGCGGCCAACAGCAAGGGCACGCTGATGGTTCGCGCCGGAGCCGAACGGGCCGACGAACTTCTCGACGCGCCAGGCACCAGCATCGTGGTGATGCGCAACCGACCGATGTCCGGTTGGCTCGACGTCGACGCCAACCACCTTGCCACCCCCCTCCAACTCGAAACGTGGCTCGATGTGGGCGTCAGCTTCGCCCGCACCCTTCCCGCCAAGTAGCCGCCCTAGTACAGCCACCCACGGCCGACCTGGGTGGCTGTACTGCACCCTGTTGGACGTAAAGACACCCAGTTGACGCTTGGGTGTCTTGTCAGTTAACCGGCCCTGAAACGGGGTTGGGGCTGGGTCCACCACTTCGTGGTTTCCGG
>MTKZ01024590.1_pt1 | contig 13519 bp, 12 predicted proteins | sample 1042781 | NCBI WGS metagenome assembly MTKZ01 (sample SAMN06212207, study PRJNA360539) | anaerobic digester metagenome | biome: Wastewater treatment plant; material: sludge; isolation source: anaerobic digester fed with sludge from wastewater treatment plant | place: Denmark: WWTP Viborg ...
CGGTGTTCTGCCACTCGGACGCGTCAGCGATGCTGTGCCACGTGCCGTCGCTATTGACTGCGACGATCGTGCCGAAGCTCTTCGCGAGCTCACCGACCAGCGGGACGCCGACAGTTGTGCGGTTGTCAGGCTTCGATCCGAGGCCGATCACGGCGTAGATCTGGCCATTGTCACCCACGACGACATCGTGTGGGCCGGTCGGGTCCTCGCCGAAATCGACTGAGGGAAGGCCCGTTACAAATTGTGTCTGCACGCCATTGGCGACCTTCGTGATCGCGCCGGTTGCGCCTGCGCAGACGTGGACTGCGTCGTGGCCCTCGCCGATATCAACGCAATTGGGGCCGGCTGTGCCAGCTTCGGCCACATAGACCGTGCCGTCAGCTGTGACGGTCAGTCCGCGTGGGCTGGTCAGACCGGTGGCGATGACCTGGGACTGAACCGGCGGCGTCAGGATTTCCGCGCCAACACGGCGCAGCAGAACCTGCGAGTCGGCCGGATTGTCCGGGTGATACTCGAAGACGGCGCGCTCGAACCACTGGGTCAGCACTGTGTCGCCGTCAGGGTTGAGCTCCATCATCGGCTCGGATAGCGGGTAGCCGAAGAGCATCAGTGATTCGCGGAACGTGATGCTTGAGTCACCCAGGTCGATCCCGTGGCTGGACCAGTAATTCCAGAACATCGGCGCGATCGCGTGTCCGGTGACCGCGAAGTAGTTGTCCGCGCTCGGGTCAGCCTTGGGGAACGACCACCAGTCGCGCCCTTCCTGTGTGAGGATCTGCGCGCCAAGCCGGCCGAAGAGCACGGCGAAGACGGTGCCCTGATTCTCCGGGTGCAGCTCGAAGCGCTGGCGCTCGAAGTACTGGACGAGCAGCGGCTGGCCAGTGTCAGGGTTTGTCTCTTGGTGCGCGTCGGAGAGGGGATAACCGAAGACGGGGATTCCACCGTTAGCATTCCAGAATTGGAGGAATTCACCGCAGATACTGAAGCCGGTGGTATCGAATTCCTGGCAATCCGCGCCCTGAGCAGATGAAGACTCTGCAGAAGCAGCGAATGGCAGCAGGAACGCGAGCATCGACGCGGCGGCAATCATTGATACGAGCCGGCGTGCCATACGTTTTCCTTTCATCCAGGAGAGATGACAGAGCTCGCCCCGTAGACCAGCGACTGGCCCGGCTGTATTCCCCCCCTTTCACGAGGCGACGATGCGCGTTCGCGCGACCGAATTCAACGCCTCGTAGTGTGGTGTGGATTCATTCGCGTGTCGCTGTACGATTGGGCATCCAACCTGCCCATAAGTACAGGTGCGCCCGGTTGACACTCTCACGCTACGCCCGGATAGCCATTCTGTCAATTACTGGTTGTGCCAATGTTCTGAAGATATTCTCAGATTCCAGCCAGAACGTCATCCGCCGCTTGCATGTGGCCGATGGATACAGGCGTTGGATGCCCGTTCGCTCACCTGCCGTGTTGGTCGGGGCACGTCAGTTCTTGATCACTATCTGCGTAGCCTGCGGGCTGAGTGTCGATGGTCAGCGCAGGGGGGCGCCGGCGGTTCCGGGAACAAACGAGGCTAGCTCGGCCAACTGGGTGACACGCAGATAGTCCGCTGGTCGTGGGTTGACACCGAAGCGATCGATCAGCACTGGCGTCAGCCCGGCGGCCCGGGACCCGACGATGTCATTGTCGAATGAATCACCGACGTAGATCGCGCGGGTCGAGTTGACTCGCATCAGCGCCATCGACTCGGTGAAGATGCGCGGGTCGGGTTTGCCGACGCCGAAGGTGGCCGGTGAGACGATGATCTCGACCCGACTCTCAATGTTCAGCTCCCTGACGCGATCGACGGCCTCGTCGTTGTTCGAGATGATGCCGACGCGCAGGCCGAGGCCGGCAAGCCAGTCGAATGTGGCGATGACATCATCGAACAGGTGAAATGCCTTGATCAGATCGCGATGCCGATAGCGCTCGACAAATTCGGTCTGGCACGACACCGGGATGCCGAGCGCGGCCGGCAGGCGCTCGATGAACGGGCCCCACGCGCCGGCAGCCGAGTCTCCAGCGAGGGCGAATGCGTCGTACACCTCGGCCATGGTCAGGTTCACGCCGAAGTCGGCCGCGGCGTGCTGGGCGAAGGTGTAGCGATGTGGTTCTGCGCCGCAGAGCGTGTCATCCCAGTCGAACAGGACGGCTTCCCAGCTATTGCTCATTCCCCGTTACTCCTCGCGTGAGGGCGGCTGACCTGCCGCCGCGCACCTCTCACTCGCCTCGTCGCTGAGTGTACAACCGCTGCCACTGCACGCTGCAATAGCCGGGGCGTATGCTTTGCGCATGCAAGAGATACGAACGGGCGTGGACGTCGGCCCCGAGGCGCAGGGCCGAGGTAAACGCGGAGGCTGCCGATGATCGACCGCCAGTACTGCCTGCGCCACCGCCCGGCGCTTCTGAGCCGCTATCCAGTCACGCCCAGAACCGACCTGGCAACGCAGCGTGCGGTTGTCGTGGATCGACGCGATGATTGCGAGCTGCTCTGTGGCGGAGCGCACGAGGGGCCGCATGTCTGGCCGGATGGCTCCGAAGTCGGGCGGCCGGCGCGCCTCGAACCCCCCGAATGATGGCNNCGGAGCTCGGCGCCGGCCATGAATCCCGCCAGTGCGCCGAGCGCGGCCGGCAGCGCCGACCATACAAGGACGAACAATGCCTGCTGGGTGGCGTAGTTCTGGACGCTGACGACGCGGGCGATCGTCCCCTCCCAGGCCGGCGAATAGATCGTCACGCCGAGGAAGGCCGCCCCGACAATACAGAACAACAACGTCAGAATACCGAGCACAACCACCCGACGGGTCGTCAATCCGAGCAGCACTGCACCGACAAAGGCACTGATGAGAAACAGCAGCGTCGATTGGTGCGGCGAGATGTAGCGCTCCAGCGCTCGTGATGACCAGATGACCACGGCGCCATGCATGAGAGTAACCGCCAGCCACTGCAGCGCGATCAGCGACCAGTACAGGGGTGGCGATATCGGTCGTGCCACGCGGTTACTCCCGCACCCGGTCGACGACGCCGATGCGGTCTCCGACGTTGAGCGTCACGGTCCGGTCGAGGTCAAGGTAGGAGACACGTACCCAGCCATTGATCGTGAGGGTTGCCTCACCGCCGCGAGGCTGTTGGCTGCCAGAGGTGACGGTAAACAACAGGTCAACATCCTTTGTCTCTCCGGGCCGTAGCTTCAGCGGCTCCCAGGCGTCATAGCTCGATCCAGCGAATTCGCCATCGAAACGAAGGAACAGCTGCATCGCCTCGACAGTCGCGGCAGATGGCGAGCCGTTGGTGAAGCGGATGGTCGCTGTTCCACTCCCGTAGGTTGGATCGAGCCAGACGAACGAGTCCGGCACGTAGCGGACCTCCATCGATGCGTAGGCACGGAGGGTGCTGTTGTATTGGGAGACGCCCTCGACGATCGCCCAGGCGCCGCTCAGGCCGAGCAACACCGATACACCGATAACGAGCCAGAATCCGCGCATTCGCCTCCCCGCTCGCGAGCGGCCGGCTCGCGTCGCAGGAAGCGTAGCCGAGGTCGTTGGTCTTGGCCAGTGATGCTCAGCAGCCGGGGCCGTCGTTGCCGTTGGCGAAGTCGGTCGTCCAGACGTTCCAGTAGTAGGCGTCCGGATTCGACGCGAAGCCGATGCCGACCTGAGTGAAGAGCGGGTTCAGGATGTTGTCCTTATGGCCCTGTGACGCCATCCAGGCGGACACGACGGCCTGGGCGGTTGCGTGGCCCCATGCGATGTTTTCGCCAGCTGCCCAGCCGCTGGCCGGCAACGAGTAGCCGGCATCGCGCACGCGGTCGACGAATGACGGGCCGGATTGTCCGGCCGGGAGTGGCGCGAGCGTGTTGTGGTCGAAATAATCGCGCGTCGTCATATCGAGGCTGTGGCGGTACGAGGCGACGTTCAGCGCCCGGGAATTCGTGAGCGCAGAGAGGCCGGCCTTCTGTCGCTCGACGTTGAGTAGCCGCAACACCTCTGCCTCGGCGGCATTCAGGCAGGCAGCTTCGCCGGAGCCTCCTGGTGTCGCTGTCGCAGGCGGAATCGGGGTTGGTGTCGGGTAGGCGGCGATGAGCGTCCACGTCCCGCAGGTTGTCGAACGGAAGTAGGCGTCACCCGGCTCGATCGTCACCGTCTGGATCTCATGGCTGAGACTCTCGACGATAACCGCGCTGAGGCTGGACAGCCGTTGCCAATGGCAGCCGGCCGAGGAGTCACTGTTTCGCCACGTTCCTGCTGACACATCCTCTCCGATATTCCAAGTTCCATCGGTGAACCAGTCGGTGCCATGCTGGGGGCCGGTGGTGGCGGTCGGCGCGAGTGTTGGTGTCTTTGTTGGCGTCGGCGTCTTCGTGGATGTCGGCGTCTTTGTGGGTGTCGATGTTTTTATTGGTGTTGGCGTCTTCGTGGCGGTTGGATTCGGACCGCTGGTGGATAGTGACGTGGCTGTGGCGGTCGTGGTGGCGCCGGTCGGTGTCTGGTGTATGGGAGGATCCTGCTCCGTCTGCCAGGCAAGGTAGTGCAGGCCGACGTTGCCGGCCTCGACTCGCCAATCCGGAGGGTTCTCGGGCGTCCAGGTCAGGCAGCGGCGTTCGAAGCATTGCATGAGGACATCGCGCGGCGTGCCGCCGACGCGGACCGTTGCCCAGTACGCCTCGCTGATCGGCCGGCCGGTCGCATAGTACGGGCTTTCGAATAGCGGCGCGGTGACGACCACTCCTTCCGCGATGATCAGTCCCTTCGCAGTCATGAATGCCCAGAACGGATCGGCGATCGCGTGATGCGTGACCTCGTCGATCGAGCCGGCCGTTGCGCCCCAGCGAGCCAGCGTCGCGTCGTCGGTGACGCTGCCATCGCGTGTCAGCCTCCTGGTAAGGAAACTCCCGGAGGCGGCTGGCTGCGCGTCGAGCAGCGAGCCGAACGAGGCGTAGGTCGGTCCGCTGGTGTCGTCGGGGTCGCCGGCGACGTTGACGTTGGCTGGCGTTCGTAGCTCGGATGCGGCGTCACCGATCTGGCGGCGACCGGATACCAGCTCAACGACGAGTAGTCCGTTGGTCACGTACCAGAGCCCATCGTCTGGCGCGCCGGGCTGGGTGATTTCCATCCGCGACTTGTCGAAGTACTGGACAATGCGTTGTCCGCCGGGGGATTCGACGTATGGCTCGTAGCTGAGACCGGAGACTGCCGCCGGCCCCCACATCCACGTCCTCGCGACCTTGCCCGCCGCGATCGGCTCGTCGGTCCGCGACCAGACGCGCTGAAATGGCGCCAGCTCCGACGCGGCAGCCTGCGCTTCACTCCCACCGCCCGGTATCTGGAGCATGATGATCTGGGCCGTGACCAGCAAGGTAGCAGCCAACGCAGCAACGCGTCGCATAGATGATGACGACATGCGTGCTTTCCCTCTCGGCCCTCGCCGCCGTGACAAGAAACCACGATGATCTGTTGATGAGTTCGTTTCCCCAGCCCACTCTAAGCGGAGAAGATTGCGGTCGTCAAGCGCTGAATGCGCGTCTCATGATGTCTTCAGCACATCGCCGCGGGTGATGATGCCGAGGGGAACCTCGCCAATCGTGCCGTTTTCGGTGATGACGACGGCGGCAACCCGTTCGTCACGCAGGAGATCGATGGCCTCGCTCGCGGCGCTGTGGCGCGAGAGCACGCCGGCTGCGCGGTAGCCGCGCAACCCGATCGCCTCACCGACCGTCAGCCGCTGGCCGTCCCCGTCGATATCCTCACGCGCCTCGGCGACGACGATGTCGCGATCCGTCAGCAGGTCGACGAGCCTGCCGCGGGAATCGACAACAACGAGTTGGCCGTAGTGGTGGTGAAGCATCCTGTCTCGTGCCTCGGCGAGCGGCTCATCGGCCCGCGTCGTGACGATCGCGCGATGGGAGATCTCGGCGATCCCGATCGCGGCCAGCCGGACGATCTCCTCGACGCCGTCGATGATCCGGGTGGCAGCCTCGGGCCGGAGCATGATGTCCGGGTTGTGGGCCAGCGCATTGCGTGTGTCCCGGTAGCGCTCGGCCCGGGCCGCGATTTCGCGGGCGTCCTGCATCGGGGAACGTTCGAGGTAGCGGATCGAATCGCCGAGGCTGGCGCGTTCGTCGTTCATGCCGAGGTTGCTGGCAAGGCTCGCCAGGAATCGGTCGAGCGCCTTCAGCGCCTGCTCCCCCGCGCCGGCCAGATTGGTCCCCGACTCGTTGCGAATATCGGCCAATTCGTCGAGGTAGGCGGATAGATCGAGGCTATGCCGCAGGGGTTGGTCTGGCTGTCGTTGCCTCCAACGTCCGGAGCGCCGCTGTTGCCGGCTCGATCGACCATCGCTCATCCGGTTTGCCTTTCGATTCTCCGACTCAGTGAATCCAGATGCGCTGGCCTGCGAAACGTTCGATCGCTCGCTCATTCGGCTCGATTCCGAGTCCCGGTCCTGCTGGCACCCGCACCATCTCGCTGGCGTAATAGTCGCTCAGGCCGCCAATGTCCTCGGCCAGCATGAGCGGGCCACCCATCTCGACCGTGTGCACGTTTGCCAGCGCGAGGGCGAGATGCAGGCCGGCGGCGGACGCGATCGACGACTCAACCATCGTCCCGACCTGGCATGTATAGCCGGCCGTCTCGGCAATAGCGTTCAGTGTCAGACTGCCAAGCAGCCCGCCCGACTTCATCAGCTTGATGTTGATCAGATCGCACGCGCGGAGCGACACCGCCCGTAGCGCGTCGCGGGCGTCGTGGATTGCCTCGTCGGCCATGATCGGCACGCCGGCCATCCGGCGCACCTCGGCCAGTCCCTCCAGGTCGCGCCAGTCGACAGGTTGCTCGACATAAGCGGGGAGATACGGCGCGACTCCACGTGCGCCCTGAATCGCGATCCCCGGTGTGCGCCAGCCCTGGTTCACGTCGATCTTGATCGCGATATCCGGCCCGACCGCCTCGCGGACCGCGGCGACGCGCCGGATGTCGAGCGCTACGTCGTTGGCGTCGCCGATCTTCAGCTTGACCGTGTTGAAGCCAGCGCCGACGTGGGCGACCGCGTCGGCAGCCATCTCGCTCGGCGTCTTCATGCTGACCACGCGTGAGATCGTCAGGTGTGTCCTGGATCGCCCGCCGAGAAGCGCCCAGACCGGCAGGCCCGTGGCGCGGCCGACGAGGTCGTGCAGCGCGATATCGATTGCCGCCTTCGCGGTCGGGTTGCCGCTGATTCGTCGGTCCAGGTCGGAGATGAGCGCGGTGCGATCCAGCGGGTCGCGGCCGAGCAGGGTCGGCGCAAGCAGCCTCAGCGTCTCCAGCACGCCGCCAAACGTCTCGCCGGTCACATGTGGGTCGGGCGTGCCCTCTCCCCAGCCGGTCGTCCCATCGTCCGTTTCGATCCGCACCAGCACCGACTCGACGTCGGGAAATGTGCCGTAGGAGATGATGAATGGCTCGACAAGCGGCAGGCGAATCGGGATCAGCTCGACTCCGGTGATGCGCATCAGTTCTCCAGCCTACGGTGGGTCGTTCGGTCGACACGGATCATGGTACGCGAGACGGGCGTCAGCCTCGGTGCTCCAGGAGGTAGTAGCCGCGTGCGCCGCCACGCGATCCCGCGAACCCGGTGATCGTGCAGCCCTCAGCAAATGCTTCCTCGAGCTGACTCCGCACGGCAAACCGCCAGGCGCGTGCGGCAGCCGGGTCATCTGCCAGCAGTGCGTCGATGTCGGCCGGGATCGCGACGCGGACACGCGCACCGGCAGCGGGATAGTCGGGGAGGTCGGCGAGCGCGGCTGGCTCCAGCGGCTTGTGGCCGGCGAGCAACCGGTGACGAACCCGGTCGCTCTCGAGATTCCAGTTGATGAAGAGCCGATCGCTCGGCAGTCCCCCGTACAATCCCCCGGCGAACTCGTCGCCGTAGACGTTCTCTTCGTAGACATGGCTGGTTGCGCCGAGACGCTCGAAGTTCAGCCGGGCATTTGCCGCGCGAAGCGGATCGACTGTCCAGGCTGCCTCGCGGAATCCGGCGCGCAGAGCGAGCGCGCCCTGNNGAAATCAGGAGTGGCCGGCCATCGACGAAGCCGCCGTACCCCTGGATGTAGCCGACCATCCGCGCGCCGTCAAACGCGCCAATGACCTCTCCGCCGGTCTTGGGGATGACGACCATGATGGAGTAGGAGGCCAGGTCGGACTCGCTGACGCCGAACACCTCACGCTGCAGGCGCTCGCATTGCGCGAAATCCTCCGGAGAGCGAATCACCCGGAAGTCGAGCGTCCGTGCGCCGATGCTGCGACGCCATCCACCGGGCGCCGGATCGAACCCGAGCGTCTCGGGCGTGAGGGCGCCGCTCACTGATGGTGCGCTCGTTCGGCAGGGCGCGCGACGGCGAAGCCGTAGACGAGGGCAATGATCGGGAAGATGGCGGTGAGCGCGAACATTATCGAGTAGCCAGTGATGCCGGCGACAGCGCCCATACCGATCGCGCCCATGCCGATGCCGGCCTCGAAAAACGACGTGAATGTCGCCATCCCTGCGCCGCGACGGGCCGGCTCGACGAGGTCGACGGCAAAGGCGTTGAGCGCTGGCTGCCCCGCCCCGAAGGCCAGCCCGAAGAGCACGCCAGTGAGGAGCAGCAAGGCGAGCGAGCTCGTCAACGCCAGCGTCCCCATTGCGAGGATGGTCAGGACGAACGTCGGCAGGACGACTGCCAGACGGCTCAGCCGATCTGCCAGACGACCGCCGAAGACGCGTGAGGCGAGGACAGCGACCGCGAAGACGGTGAAATACAGGCCTGAGTTGGCGATATCACGATCCTCGGCGTAGACGATGATGAAGGCTGCGATGGCGCCGTACACGAGGTTCGACAACAGGATCAGAACCGCGGCCGGCATCACCGATGGCTCGAAGAGGCCGCCACGTGACGCGGAGGAGACGTTCTCGTCGGGACCGGGGTCGGTGACGAACGTCAACAGCACCAGCGCAGCGGCCGCGCCACCCGCCGCGATGGCAAAGAGCGTCGTCATCCCGGTCGCGTCACGGATCAACAGACCCAGGTACGGGCTGATCGCGGTCGCGAACGTCGACATCAGTCCCCAGATTCCCATTGCCTCGCCGCGTCGCGATGGTGGGGAGATCTGCGCGATGAAAGCGAAGGAGGCGGTGTGGAAGCAGGCCATGCCGAGACCGTGGACGGCTCGGACGCCGAGGACGAGCGGCACAGTGTTTGCGAACATATAGAGGATGCCAGCGAGCAGGAACAAGCCCGCGCCAACCAGAAGGAAGCGCTTCGCGCCAGTCCGGTCGATCTCGCGACCGATGAAGAGACGCGGAAGTAGCGCGGCGATCGAGAAAACGCCAACGATCAGGCCGACCGCCGTCGTCGAGCCGCCGAGGTCGTCGCGGACATAGAGCGGTAATACCGCGGTCAGGAGCTGAAACGAGGCGAACAGCGTCACGCCGGCCGCGCATGTCAGCAGGAATTGCCTGGTGAGGATCGTCGGTGATGGCGCGACCATCGCGCTCGACGAGCTCATCCGGCCTGCGCGCTCGCGCAGGGGTCTGCCGGCACGATCACTCCTCGTCAGCCTCGTCTGGCCGGCCGTGATCGTCCTCGTAACGCGCCACGCGGGCGCGAACCTCGGCAGGAGTCAGGGCGTTGACATCGATGCCCAGGAGATCCTTCAGATGCTGGGCATCCTTGTAGCCGTGTGACTTCGCCCACGCCCAGAAGTGGGTCCACGAGACGTCGGCCGGATCGCCGCGCGCGGCGCTGTCTCTGGCGCGCAGATCCGATCCGCGCATCATCGGCGTTGGGGTCTCGCTACTCGGCGGCTCCTGCTCGGCCGTCTCGTCTCCTTGCTGGACAGAACGAGGACGAGCGGGTTGTTCGGTCTGCCGGACGGGACGCATGCGTGACGGCGCCTGAGGCTGGCTGACGAGCTGCTCGGCAGGAGTGACCGCCGGGACAATCGAAACGGGCGCCGCGCCTCGTGTGCGTGGCTGGTCGGTCTCGATATATTCCGCCCCGTAGCCCAGGGCAGCGAGCGCGCGCCCGATCGCGCGTGTCTCGGCTGTCTCGACAAACGCTGCTGCGCCGGCGCGAGTTGCGCTGGCGTGGCTGGTCGCGCTGCCTCCGCCGGGAATGCTGACGGTCGCCTTGCAGATGGCATGTTCATCGTCCAGCGCCAGCAATTCGGTCTGGATGTCCGCCTCGGGATGCTCGTGCCGTAGCCAGTGCATCCGCCACTTGATATCGAGGTAGTAGGAACCATCGTCCAGTTCGCGGAGATGCTCACGGGGATCAAATCGCGTGCTCATGGCTGGGTTGCGCTCCCTTCCCGGCGGCGGTCTCCTACGATTATAGCCAGCCAGCGCCGTTGCCCGGCCGTACAATCACCCAGCGCCGAACACACCGGGCAGGAGGAGATGACGTGGATACAGTTGGATGGACTGCCGATCGTAACGGCGACGGTTTCGTGGACGATATCGCGCCGAGGCTTGTCATCAATCCACCGCGGGGCATGGTTGATCGCGACTTCTGCGCGCGACTGATCGACCTCGCCGCGCGGCTCGGCCTGGAGACGCACGCGCTGACGCTGCCGTTTGCCGTCGTGGCCGGCATGGCCAGGACGGACGATCGGCCAGACCTGACAGTCGCGACTGCCGGCGATCTCCCCGTCCTTCCGGCGCCAACCGCGTTGGGCGACGAGCGAATCGGGAACCTGGGAGAACCGTCCTCCTGTCTCACTGATCTGTTCACGATCCGTGGCGCGCTTGCCGACACCGATGGCGACCTGCTGCCGGACATGACCCGGCTGACCTTCGACCTGCCGGTCGAGATGCCGGCCTCAGTTCGCGGCGGCGCTGGCCAATTTCGCGGCGCGCGTCGGGCTGGAGACCGGCGGCGTCACTCTGCCACTGGCCCGAGAAGGTGGATCGCGATTCGTCGTCCGGCCCGGCATGGGCCCGTCCCGTCTCACCGCAAAGGACGGCGGCTGGCTGGCAGAAGGTGACGCGATAGAGCTTGCCAATCTGCTCGACCGGGTCGCCGGCGAGTGGCCGCACCTGGCTGCGCCGGAATGCGGCGGAGTCGGCCAGTCCCTGGCCCGGCTTCGGCGCTGGCTGGCCGGGGACGGTCCCGAGCCGAACGATCCCGGCGCGGTGGTCTGGGAGCGCGAGTGGGAGGCCGACTGGGAGGTCGACGGCGCTGTGGCGGCGATCGCGGAGTTGCCGAATGACGCGTTGGATGGTCGCCGGCTGGTCGTCTTCGCCAGCGAGCCGCCCGACATCCGGCGTGAGCTGGAAGAACGACTCGTGGCCGATCTGGGCTCGCGGGGGATCGACATCGACATCGTCGTCCTCTCCGCGTTCAAGGCCGGCCTGTCCTGGCTGCGCGAGGTCGTCACCCCGGCGCTCGTCGCGCTCCCTACGCCGCCTGCCCGCGTGCAGATCGCCTACCGCCGGATGGCTGAGGTGAACACGCTCGACATGCCGATTCGCTGGCTCCAGGAGCTGTTCCCCGGCCCGGAGCTGATGGCTGCTGAGCTGGGCATCGATCCGGGCGCGATCGAGATGGTCGAAGCAGGTGATGACACGCCGGCTACCTTCGTTGCCGACGCGTTCGATGCCGAGGGCGCAAGCCTGGGTCGCTGGACCTGCACTCCGCCGTGGCGCGCACAACCGTTCGTTCCGGCGCTGGGAGACGAGCCGGGGCGCGTCGTTGTCACGACCGGGGGCGTGATGGCCGCCGATGGCGATTCCTGGCGCGAGCTGGCGCGCGTGCCGACCGATCTCGAGACGTTCTGGGAGTTCTGGCAGGGTGTGGTGGTTCCCGATCTCTTGCGGCTGGTTGAGGAGGCCGGCGCGCGAGCCGTGTCGCAGCCATTCTTCGGCGAGCTGTTGGCGGAGGTCTGGGTCAGCGAGCCGAACGAGCGGCTCGGTGTCCGCGAGGAGAACGACTCGGCGGCGGAAGCGTTGGCCGAGGATATCTACTTCACGACGCTCGACGCGATCGAGCTGTTCGGGCAGCGCCAGACCGGTGACACGCTCTCCGCGCCGGGCGCAATCGTCCCGATCGTCCGGGTCAGTCCCGGCGCGGCCCCGCGCGCACGGGTCACCCTCCGCGCGGCCCCGTCGCGTCCGTCGCTTCCGTATCCGGATTTGCGTGTTGCCGAGCTCCGGCTCGACGGCAATCACCTGGCGATGTCGATTGTTGCGACCGTCGACGGCGATCCCGCTGCGACCCTTGCCCGTCTCCAACAACTGGCGACGATGGAGCTTACCGACGGACGCGACTNNATCCCCCGGCCCTCGCCCGTCGATGACGGCGAATCTGCACGGCGATGCCATCGTCGAGATGGCGGAGTCGCTGGCTACCGCGCCGGAGGTCACCGCCTGGATCGAGGACTGGTCGTATCAGAGCCGGCCGATCCCGGCGCTGTCACTGGCTGCGCCGTGCGAGGGGCGGTTGCGTTCGCCGCTCAAGGCAGCGATCCTCAAGCCGACCTACCTGATCGTGGCCCGTCACCATGCGAACGAAATCTCCAGCACGAACGCCGCGTTCCAGCTCGCCTGGCTCTGCGCGAATGAGCCACACTGGCGACGCTACCTGGATGCGGTCAACATCGTCATCCTCCCGTACGAGAATCCCGACGGCGCGGCCCTCCACGCCATGTTGGCGAGCTTCCCCGAGTCGCAGACCTGGAAGCACCACCCGGCGCGATACAACGCGCTCGGCTTCGAGTACGGCGCTGACCACCTCAACCCGGACAGCCGCTTCGGCGAGGCCCGGGCACGCGGGTCGCTCTAGCGGCGCTGGTTGCCCGATGTCGTCGTCGACAATCACGGGGTGCCGTCACACGAGTGGGTCCAGCCGTTCGCTGGCTACGGCTCACCGCCGCGCTTCCGTGTCTCCTACTGGATCGTCCAGGCGTTGCTCTACGGGATCGCGTCGTACCTCGATGACCCGGATGCGCCAGAGCAGCGCGCATCGGTCGACGCCCTGCGCGACGCCGTCTCGGCGAAGGTCCGGGATAGCGATATCGGCGATTGGAACCGTGTCTACGGCGCGAGCTACCGCGCGTGGGGCCAGTCGCGCGAGCCGGAACGCTTCCCCGGCGCGTTCCACGACGACATGCTCTGGCACGTTGCGGCTCTCGAGCCCGGGTCGCCCTACCGCGGCTTTCACCTGCTCTACCCGCGCACGACAGCCCTCTCCTGGATCACCGAGGTGAACGACGAGACGGCCGAAGGGGAGCATCTGGAGCGAGTGGCCCGCGCCCATCTGCTGGCCAACGAGGCGACGCTCGACCTGCTGGTCGCTGCCGCATCGCCGCCCGAAGCGCGGGCGATCGATCACGGTGACGGAGCGACAACCTGGCGGATCGGTCGCCAGCGGCCGTTACTGGTGCGTGGCTAACGAGCGGGCGGTTGGTGCATCGCCCCCGACCGCGCAGCGGATACACTAGCGAGATGTTGGCCGGCCCCAGCCGCCGCCGCC
>MTKZ01011485.1_pt3 | contig 13518 bp, 7 predicted proteins | sample 1042781 | NCBI WGS metagenome assembly MTKZ01 (sample SAMN06212207, study PRJNA360539) | anaerobic digester metagenome | biome: Wastewater treatment plant; material: sludge; isolation source: anaerobic digester fed with sludge from wastewater treatment plant | place: Denmark: WWTP Viborg ...
AGGGTTGATAACAGTCTGTATTGCCGGATAATACAACTAATTCACCTTGCCAGCTTTTCTTTTCGAATTCAGATGAAAGTATTTCCGGTGCATTTTCCTTGTAAAGGATCTTTCTTTCGAAGTCCACTCCGGCACTGTAACCCCAATAATTGTGGGTGATCCGGGCATAACAGTAGATACAACCATGTTCACAGCCCTGGTAAGGATTGGCAGAATAGGGCATTCTGACGTCAGGACTTGTAACTTTGTTGATTAGGGTCTTTGGATAGATCTTGATGTATTGTGTTTTTTCTTTATCGCCTTCATCTTCCTTGTACGGTTCGTCATTGTAAATAGCTTCTCCTGTTCGATTGAATTTGTCAAATCGATTGTGCGTATTGAATTGAGATCCTTGCCCGGGTATGATTTTGTCCTTATCGTGTGTCACAGGTAAATAAATTATATAACCAAAATATTGACAAAAATACAAAATATAACCAATTCGCGAATAATTTGTTCATCTCCGAAGATTAAAATATGCTACTGTAGGGACAGGTCGCGACCTAACCCTACAGTAGCATATTTTAATTTTTATCATTCAACATCCAAAATTCAAAATCCAACATTCAGCATTATTTTATTACCCATTACCCATTACCCATTACCTATTCCTCACCGGCATAAACCCAATATGCCACAGCTTCCACTTTGCCGGGACTAAGATGTAATGTTTGGGAGCAACCGTATTTGTTTTGAAAAAGATGAGACCGAAATAGTAAATGTCGATACTTAGGGTGACTTCCCGATGTTGCTTGATTTCTTCCCAGGCTTGCATCATGCCTTTTGACCAGTATATATCATCAAAGATAAGGAGCATTTCCAGGTCGTTTTTTGAACTAAGTAATTGGTTGAAATAACGCATTGTGGCCTGATAAGTGTGATTGCCGTCCAGATAAATCATGTCGGGAAGTTCATTTTTTTTCAGGCATTGTTGTAATGTTTCATCAAAGTTGCCCGTTACAATATTTATATTTTTTATCCCTAGGTTTTTAAACACCTTTTGAGCTTGTGATGCTATTGCGGGATTGCCTTCAAGACTGATAACCTTTCTAGCATTTTGTGCTAGGTGGGCTGCAGAGATACCGNNAAAATAGGCACAAATATTATGCAGCCAAAGTGATTTTAATTTACCGGAAACAGCTGTTTTAGCGATCCTTGATACTTTATCGGCTTTCGAAATTTTAGAACTTTTACTTCCGGCACCCAAGTCGAGCACTTCAATTTCATGGTCAGAATTTTCTAAAGCAATTCTTTCTATTTTAATTTTCTTTTCAAAATCTTCATTTAATTTATTTCTGAAAATAAAATCGACAAATTCGTACACAAAAGGGGAGTGGACGTTGTAAAGCGTTGTAGCACGGAAATAAAATTTTAGGAAATTTTTAATAGAGTTGATCAATCAGTTTATATTAAATTTTAACACATGTAACGTTAAGAAAGGAAATGACGATATTATTAGCATTAAAAGTACTTCTGACTTTTAATATTTATAAAATAGACATTTAAATTCGAAATATCTTATTAATCTTGCGAAACAAAAAACAAAATGAGAATACTTTCAATATTATTTCTGGTAGTCATCTTGTCATTCAGCGTTCAGGCACAGAAATACAGAACTGCAGCAGGTATCAGAATAGGTACTGAATTTGGTTTGACCGTTCAGCAATTGGTGTTAGAAAACACCACTATTGAAGGTATCATTCAGAAAGGCTTCTTCAACGATCAGACTTCTATCACTGTCTTGTATGAACAACATCAGAAGATGATCTTCAAAGGATTAAACTTTTATATTGGTGCAGGTCCGCACGCCGGCATATATGGCAAGGACCGTGATGGACGTAAGAACAGCTATGGATTGACAGCTATCGGAGGTATAGAAATGCGCTTCGGGAAACTTTGTGCTTCATTCGACTATAAGCCTGCCATCAACTTCGTCGGCGGTGAACAGATATNNGAAAAAAAAGGAGAAGAACTGGAAGTTCTGGGAGAAGTGGTAGGTCTAATGAAGAATGAAAAATGAAAAATGAAAAATGAGAGCAGACATAACTTCTAGCTCAGGAATGCAGGCGATTATTTAAAAAATTTTGAATGTTGGATGTTGAATGATTTGGTGACAATAGTTAGCAAAGTAATCCAACTAGAAAATAAAACCCCGAATGGATTAAAACAATAGTAACCCCGGGTGCAACCCGGTGCAAAAAATTCTCTACCAACCCCGGAGTGGGTTGAACTATTTTTCTAAATAAGCTCTACCTAAACATTAAGAATCAATTGATTTATCACACTTTAATCAATTTCTTTACCATTATCCGCTTACCCATATTCAACTCCAAAAAATACACACCCGACTCCAAGTCATTGATATTGAGCACAGCAGGAAGTTCGCCATTTGATTTTTGTAGCATGACCTTACCATTAATATCCCGGAGAATCAATCTTTCATATTGTTTATCCTTGTCGCTTAAAGGAATGATGTTGACCTCGTCATATCCGGGATTGGGGTAGATGGCAACAGCATTGTCTGCATTAATGGTTTTTGTCGCCAGTCCTGTCAACTGATATCTTGTGCGTTGTCTTCTTTGTTCCAGAAAAGGTTTGAGGCCATAAGGAGTGTGATTGTCAATCTTTTTGGTGTAAGCATTGTGAAAATCATTCATGCTGTAACCATAGTCTTTAGGACGATAGGTATCCGCTTCCGCTGCCGAAGTGATAAGTGCATGCCATTCATCAATTTTTGGAAAAACACTATCCGGTAAAGTCACATTATTTGTCACAGAATCCAGAGNNGAATCCAGATAATTGATGAAGATCTGTTTGAATTCCGGCACGTTTAAAAGTGAACTAATCAGCGGGCGTGGTTCATGCTGATGATACCATTTCAGCGCATCCCGTTCCAACCAGTCGATGCCCAACCAATCGATGCCAAAGGTATTGTCGGTATCGTAAGCGGCATAATGAAACTGTCCGGTAGACGGCTCTTTATAAAGATAATAATTGTTCTTCAGGTAAAAATAATCATCCCAATTTCCCGTGGCTATGTCCACCGCATAAGTTTTTAAGACGCTTCTGATATTCAGGATATTGTGAATATTCGTGGAAAAGCCGACAGCGTTCGGTTTATTTACAAAACTGATCAACTCTACAAGATCTGAATAGTCATCAGCATCTTCATTCGTTTTTAGATCATATGCTCTTGTCACAGGGTCATTAAATATATTTTTGTAACCTGACTGCTCAGGGCCCTGATAAGAAAGGTCTGCCGGATAAGTACATTTGTATAAATTCCCTTTATCGGATTCAAAATGATCCTCTATCCATTCATCATCAGGTTCTTCTAAATTGGTGTAAAGGCCCCTATATTCATTGTTGATATATACTTTTACGAATGCTCCACGTCGCGGCAGGAGACCACATCTTTCATAGATGTAATAGTACAGCATTTGGCGGATCATGGTCGGGTCATTGACATTGGCGAGCAGATTTATCTTTTTTACACCTTGATACTTGCGCCCTTTTTCGTAAGTATTGAAACTAAGCTTAAAGGATTTTTTTTGATTGTTGAGCGCTGTATTGCCTTTGAGCCGGAAACCTACATGTTCCAAAGTATCCCGGGCACTCAGATCATTATAGACAAAAGTACATTTCGAATAAATATCGTTGACCTTATTATTGATGATGTATTTTAGCGTGTCAGGATCAATGGATATATGAATTTCAGATATCTGCTTGTCGTCGAAAAGTTTAGCTGTTTTCTGCGCCGAAGTTATGTTGCAAAACATCGAGAGGGCAAAGAGGAAAATAAATTTTAGTATAGATTGAAGCATAAATGTGAGATTTACAACAGTAAAGATAGTTTTGATTATTTTCTAAAATGTTAATTTTTAAAATTAAATTTCAAAAGATCCTGTTTTTCAAATAGTTAGATTTATATTTGAAAATCGTTCACAATTTAAAAACTCACATAAATGACTATACTACCTTCTAGACTTTTATTACGTTCAGTGATAAAAACCATTATTCTCTTTTCTTGCCTTACATTAGGTGTAATTAGTTCTAAAGCACAATGTATACAAGCTTATTTTATTGAAACAAAAGGCTTTTATTGTAAGGATGAAGGATCAATTTGTATTGTTACTGTAGCTAAAGGTGATGATTGTAATGATTATATTTATGAACTTGAATATTTAACGGCCTCCTTTAATTTAACTGATATTGGTGACTTTACTTTAGGGACTTCATCGAATCCATTGAAAACGAAATTGACTGCTTCCGAATTTCCGATACATGATAGTGAGATAAGAAAATGTTTGAAAGGTAAAGTGTTGATCCCTGGTTGTGTATTTACACTTAAACTAGTAAATCAATTTGATCCGACTGATATCTATGCATCTACCACATTTAAAGTGGATGATTATAAAATTCTTACAGGTATTAATACTGTATCTGCCTTAATAGGAACAGGAGATTTATTGACTCCTAACGGATTAGGGCCGGGTCCTTTCAGTATTAACACACCGCAAAAACTTGTAATTAATGGCACCCTCATTGTGGATATGGATTACTTTTTTGGTACACAGTTATATAAACTTTACAATGATATTGTGCTTACTGCAGGATCAAAGGTTATTATAAGCCAGGGTCAAGACCTGGATGTATACAGGGCTAATTTTTATAAATGCCCTGAATACAATAACTGGGAACACATTTTGGCCTTAGAAGGATCTTCAATTGAATGTGAACGAACGACCATAAGCGGTGCAAATACAGGTCTGTGGTTAAACCATAATTCTACACTTCTAACTTATGGTGCAGATTTTTTCGATAATTTTTGCGGACTAAGGGCTTCAGATGTTAACCATACTCCAATGACTGCAAACATTATTACAAGCCCTGCTTCCTTAACTAATTCGGGAACGGTTTTTAGTAATAATAAATTTGGTATTGTACTGTATGATGCTTCTCCAATTATTATAGCCAATCCGTTTTTGTTTGATAACTCTGTTGGTATTAGTATGAGTTATTCATCATTAAAAGGAGATAACATAAGTTTAAGTGATAATGATTATGGTGTGGAATCGGTCTATTCCAATAGCCTTATTGAAATTAAAAATTCAGATTTTTTCCATAATAAAATTGGACTCTATTCCATCTCATCCGAATTAGATGTAGAAGATAATCATTTTGGAAGTAATGGCTTGGCAATAAATATTTTGGGATTTAATGGTTACCATAGTAAAGTGAAAAGTAATACTTTTTTTCAGGATGACCAAGGTATATTAGGTTTGTCACATGCTTCAAGGGCTGAAATTTCCTTTAATGATATAAGAGCTAAGACTTTACCCTACTCACTAAGCGGTATTGCTCCATATTCACATATCTGGAGTTTCACCAATAACTATGCCTGGGATTTAACTAACGGTTCCAGTACATTCTCATCCACTCCTATAGTTGCACTGAATAATACCAAAAGTGCACGTGTAGGACACAATACAGATACCGGCAACGGACCTTCAGCTATCGTCAATGGGACTATTGGTATTTCAGTAAGCGGTGGAGGAAATAATGTTATAGACTATAATACTGTAGTCAATCTAATTAACGGGGCTCCCGGAATACAATTGATGGGTAGTCCGGGTGCTATGATCAGCTGTAATGAAAGTTCTGCCTCTGAGGGGCTTAGAGTAATAAATAATAATAACGCGTCGGATATTTCAGGAAATATTTTTACCGGTAACGGATATAACCTCAAATATGGAACCGCATTGAATACTTTAGGAACATCAGGCATTCAAATGTATAAAGATAATATTTTTGATGCGAGTTCTTCGTCATTTCCAAATGCTAGACATTTTGGTTCTATTGGAGAAATTAATAATAGTAAATACATAGAATCTGACTACGTTGGATCCATTCCGGTAATTCAAAATGGTCCTTATTTCCCAAATTTCCTTCCTCTTAATTCTGGATGGTTTTCTGTAGAAAGAGATGGAAAAAACTTTAAATGCGGTCCGGAGTTAATTGAGCCTGGAGATTCTACGCATTTTCGTATGGCGAATGAGAACATTGGACTTTTGAATAATAACATAGGATTAGTATACAATGCTGAAGTAGAATTTGATACCAAACTAAAGTTGATGAGGAGTTTGCGGAGATTGAATGAAATAGGAGTGATGACAGACGAGCAACAGCAATGGTATGATGAGCTTTCCGGGACTTTGTTTGGGCAGTTTATTAATATAGAAAACCTTAATCTACAAGCATCTTCATTTACCGAGGATCAGCAGGCGGGATTAAATTCTTTGGAAGATCTGATAAAAGAAAAGTCAACCTTGCTGAGTGAAATTACATGGGTCAACTATAATGAAGAAAGCGAAGAATTTGAAATAGATGAAGAAGCGAAAGCCCAATTTGAAGAGAGAAAAGAAGACCTGTCACAGGTTTTGATCGCTAAGGGGCGGATCCTGGCAGATTCACGAACACAGCTAAGGGAAATCTTACCGGCCTTAAAAGACCTTAACAATGCAATTACTCCAAATGGCACGACTTCATCTGAGAATCTGCAGGCAATCAATCGGATCCTGTATAATAGGTTAAATTCAGATACGCTGAATTATACGGATGAAGAAAAGGAGCAAATAGTACAGGTAGCGAGTCAATGTATGGGTATGGGAGGAGAAGCTGTGGCCCAGGCAAGATCGATGAGAACAGAATTTGATACAAAATATTATGAATACAATGATGAATGCCTGGTATTCAATGAATTGCCAGCGCAGCGAAAAAAGGGTGAGGAAGATTATTCATTGCGGATCAACCCTAATCCTGCAAATGAAACTACAACACTAGAAATAACTTCGATCGACGAGGAAAGAACAATTTACCTTGTAAATTACATGGGGAAAATAGTCAAAACATATGTTTTGGGTGCAAAAGAGAGCCGAAAGACTTTAAATATTGCTGAACTGCCATCAGGTTTGTATTATATTAAAATTGAAGGTTTGGACCAAAACAAAAAATTGATCAAAATAAATTAGTGTTTAAGGCTCACTAGATGAAAAAAGTAATTCAAATTTTCTGCATATTTTTTTTGGTTGTTAAAACAGTTTCAGCGCAGTACATCAATAAACAATGGGTATTTGGATATGAATATGAACCTGACTACAAAGTTGGAATGAACTGTATTGATTTCAATGATCACAAGATCGAGGTGTATCCTTATGATTACCAGGATGATGTAATCTTCATGGCTTTTTCATCAGCTTTTATTAACGACAATGAAGGGAAAATCGCATTGTTGTCGGATAATTGTTCAATATATGATAAGGAATTACATTTTATAGAAGGTGGAGAAAAAATGCATGATAATGATTTTTCTCATGAATATTGCAAAGATCATATCCACTTTTATGTAATAAGTAAATCCAATATTTTTTTTCCATATATTAAAGAGAAGGATCATTATTTTCAACTTTACAAGGATGTATATGCAACGGATGTGAAACTGGTCAGTTCCAACATCATGCTCAATAAAATCGGGTTTAATAGTCAAAATAAACTTGCTATCCAAAGTCATGATACAATAGATGATAAAAGATATCAAAGTATTGCAATAATAAACCCAACCCTAAATAAGAATAAAGATGCCTGGTGGATATTTAATCTTGGTGAAGATACAAATGAGTATAGTGCTTATTTACTAAACGATAATAAGTTGGATACAATGCATAAACAAAAAATAGGCCGGAAAATCAACGAAAGGTCTATCACTGTGAATGGTAGTATTTTTTCTCCTGATAACAAAACGATGATACAGCTGATCAATGGCATTGGTCTACAGGTTTTTGACTTTGATGATGCCACAGGAATGTTTTCCAATGCAAGAGAGATCAAAGTAAGAATTGATACATTTAAATATTGGTCATTTGGCATGTGTTATTCACCGAACAGTAGATTTGTCTATGTGGGCACTGGCGGTTCGGATGAGGATCCCCCTTATTTAAACTATTTATATCAAATCGATCTATGGGATAATAGTGTAGAGCAGTTAGCTACATTTTATCAATCGGATGAAACAGGATGGGATGTGGGCATAGGTTCTATCAGTCGTGGACCGGATTGCAGATTGTATGTATCACCCGGAAGCACATCACACTGGATGCATGTCATCCATTATCCCGATGAAGAAGGCGTAGCATGTGGTTTTCAACCAATGGCCATAGACCTGCCCTATAGAGTTGGTAAGGTTTTACCAAATTTTATGCAAGGTGGGTCAGAATGTGACCCAACCTATGAATGGCCATTTGCACTCGCCACTCAAACCCCGGTGGAGGAATTGCTGACTGATATAAATATGAGTCCCAATCCGGGAAGAGATATTGTATTTCTCAACTCTGAAAAAATTCAGCCTTCATTATGGACGCTAGATCTATATAATATGAATGGAAAGTTAATGAAATTGATGAAAGGAATCAACTCGTATATTACTCAAATCGATATTTCAGATTTAAGCGCAGCTGTGTATTACTATAAAGTCAGTGACAGAGACGGTAGGCTGCTGAAAGTGGGGAGGTTGATAAAAATTTAGTAAAAAAATTAAAACATACGAATATGAGAAGTTCAATAATTATTTTCCTTATTATTTTGATTATTACATCAGGCAAAAATCAAATATTTGGGCAGTGTAATGATCAATTTTATGTAGAAACCAAAGGTTTTTATTGTGAAAAACCCGGAACTATTTGCATAGTGACGGTATATAAAGATTTGGGATGTGAAGACTATGAATACCAATTGGAATTTCCCACTACTTCATTTTTTGTCACCAATAATGGTGATATGACTGGGTCGGTCAATCCAACAACGACTATCTATTCTGTTGAAGAAGAAGCCACCTTCGATATTACCCGGAGAAAATGTATTAGTGGACTTTTGCAGATACCAAATACTGTTTTCACGGTCAGATTAGTTAATAAGTTTGATCCAACAGATATCATTAGTACATTTACTTTTAAATTGGATGATTATAAATTAATTACCGGTACCAACACAGTATCTTCTTTAATAGCGTCGGGTGATCTCCTGGCTCAAGGATTGCCTGATCCTGGTCCTTATAGTTTAAACACACCTCAAAAGATCGTTATTGATGGTCATCTGATAGTGGACATTGATTATCTGTTCAGTAATTCTACCCTTAATTTATATAATGAAATAATTCTTAAAAATTCATCATCTATTGAAATCCAGCCGGGTATAAAATTAAATACAAGAAGGACCAATATATATAAGTGTCCGGAATATCCTCAATGGGATAGAATTGAAGCAATGAACGGCAGTACATTTGATTGCCGTACCACCACGATAAGTGGTGGCCAAACCGGGGTATGGTTAAAGCAAAATTCCACTTTTAATTCAGTAGATGTGAAGCTATTCGAGAACTTTGTCGGGTTGAGAGCCTATGACCCGTTATTCACGCCTATGACGGCAAATATCACTACCCCTTATAATCCTTTAACAGGAGCGGCCACTTCATTTTCTGAAAATGACTTCGGCATGGTTTTATATAATGCTTCCCCTATTGTATTACAATTCCCTGTATTTCTGGATAATAAAGTAGGTATATATCCTGCAAATTCTTCTTTAACTGCTACTAAATCATCTTTCAAAAGAAATGGATATGGCATCCAATGTTTTTATTCCAATCCATTAATTAGTATTAAGCAATCAACATTTGACCACAATTCTATCGGTATACATTCTATTGCAGAATCTTTAATTTTTAATGACAATACCAATGTACAATTTAATGACCTATCTATGAATATATTTGCCTTCAATGGATACAATACAGAGATAAAAAGAAATGAATTTACAGAAAACAAACAAGGTATTGTTGGTTTGACCTATGCAGCATCTGCTGAAATAAGTCAAAATATACTCAATGATGTTTCATCCCCTTTTTCACTTAATGGGATAGCACCAGGCATCCATGATTGGGATTATGTTGATAATTCTACAGCAGACATGAGCCTTATAACAGGAATACCATCCACTACACCGAATATTTCATTAAACAATACCAATGAAGCCGAAATAGAAAAGAACGATGACGGCATCTGGCAAGGCACAATTGGTGTGTATATAAATGGTGGACATGATAATTTTGTAAGTGAAAATAATATCGCCAATGATAATACGCACGGAATTGGATTAAAAGTCGTTTCCAGCCCATCATTTTTCATGAACTGCAACCATGTATATGCTGAAAATGCTTTGAATGTTTTGAATACCAATGCTACTTCCGTAATTATACTTAATTCTTTACTTGGTCCGGGATATAATATGCAGTATGGTACTGCACTAAATACTATGGCTACTTCAGGTATTCAGGAATATCGGGACAATAGATTTGAAGCAAGTGCAGGCTTCAAAGCTAAACATTTTGGTTCTATTGGAGAAATTAATAATAGTAAATATATTGAAAATAATACGGTTGGTATGACACCAGTAGCAATAGGAGGAATCTACTTTCCGCATTATGAACCTACTTCTTCTGGGTGGTTTTCAGTAGTAAAAGATGGGGAAAATCCAAGTTGCATACCACTACCAATTGAGCCTGGAGATTCTACGCATTTTCGTATGGCGAATGAGAACATCGGACTATTGAATAGTGACATAGGGCTAGTATACAATGCTGAAGTAGAATTCGACACAAAATTAAAGTTAATGAGGAGTTTAAGGAGATTGAATGAAATAGGAGTGATGACAGATGAGCAGCAACAATGGTATGATGAGCTTTCCGGGACTTTATATGGGCAGTTTATTAATATAGAAAACCTTAATCTACAATCTTCTTCATTTACGGAGGATCAGCAGGAGGAATTAAAAGCCCTGGAAGATTTAATAAGTGAAAAATTAACATCTTTAGATGAAATCACATGGGTCGTTTATAATGAAGAGACTGAAGAGTTTGAAATTGATGAAGAAGCAAAAGCTCAATTTGAAGTTATAAAAGAAGAATTATCTCAAATACTCATTAGTAAAGGTCAAATCCTGACAGCCTCGAAAATAAAGTTAAGGGGAATTTTGCCTTTATTAAATGAAATTAACGAAGGAATAACACCAAATGGCACGATTTCATCTGAGAATCTACAGAACATCAATCGGATCCTGTATAATAGGTTAATCTCAGATACACTAAATTATACAGATGAAGAAAAGGAAAAAATAGTACAGATTGCTAACCAATGTATGGGCATGGGAGGGGAGGCTGTTGCCCAGGGAAGATCGATGAGATCAGAATTTGATACAAAATATTATGAATATGATGATGAATGTTTAATATTCAATGAATTGCCAGAACAGCGAAAAAAGGGTGAGGAAGATTATTCATTTCGTATCAACCCAAATCCTGCTAATGAAACCGCAACGCTTGAGATAACTTCGATCGACGAGGAAAGAACAATTTACCTTATAAATNNAAAGAACAATTTACCTTGTAAATTACATGGGGAAAATAGTCAAAACGTATGTTTTGGGTGCCCACGAAAGTCAAAAGAATATGGATATTTCAGAATTGCCATCAGGCTTGTATTATATCAAAATCGAAGGACAGGATCAAAACAAAAAATTGATCAAAATAAATTAGTACTTTAAGTTCACTATATGAAAAAAATAATTCAGATTCTCAGCTTCGTATTTTTGGTCGTTGAAGTAATTTTAGCTCAGTACAACAACAAACAATGGGTATTTGGATATCAAGATGAGCCCTCGTCTAAATTAGGATTAAATTGTCTGGATTTTACAAATCATGAAATAAAAGTTTACCCCTATGAATATCAAAATGGGATAAGCTGGATTAGCTTTAGTGGAAGTTTTATTTGTGACTCCTCTGGCCAAATCGCACTAATTTCAGATTTTTGTTCTATTTATGACAAAGAATTAAAAATTATAGAAGGTGGAGCTCAAATGCATGATAATTTTTGGTCAGCGGGCTATTGTTTAGAAGATTTTCATGTTTATTTTCCAACAAAAACAAATATATTTTTTCCTTATCTTACTTCAAAGTTGAGCTATTTTCAATTATATAAGGATTCCTATGCAACCGATGAATATGTAAGTTCCGCTTTTATTTTAAATAGAATTGGGATTAATAATCAAACTAAATTTGCTGTTCAAAGCCATGATACTATAGATGATAAAAAATATCAAAGTATAACGATGATCAATCCCACATTAAATCGAAATAAAGATGCCTGGTGGTTATTTAATTTGGGTAACAATACAAATGAATACAGAGCATTTTTGCTAAATGACGAAAAGTTGGATACAATTCATACTCAAAATATAGGACGCAAATTAAATGAACGATCTCAAACTGTAAATGGTGCTTTATTCTCCCCGGATAATAAGTTAATGGTTCAATTAGTTAATGGGATAGGTCTCCAGATATTCGATTTTAATGATGAAACTGGCTTATTCTCTAATGTTAGAGACATTAAAGTTGAAATTGACACTTTTGATCGATGGGCATTTGGAATGTGTTTTTCTCCTAATAGTAGGTTTTTATATGTCTCAACATTAGCTGACAATTCAGATCTAACTTATTTAAATTATTTATACCAAATAGACTTTCAAAATAGTGAAGTTGAATTAATCGCAACTTTTTTTCAAATAGATGAAACCGGGTGGAATGTTGGAATTGGTTCCATCAGCCGGGGACCAGATTGCAGATTGTATGTATCTCCGGCGAGTACTTCTCATTGGATGCATGTCATCCATTATCCCAATGAAAAAGGAGCAGCATGTGGATTCCAGCCGATGGCAATAGATCTGCCTTTCCGGGTNNCCGGGTGGGGCAGGTATTACCCAATTTTATGCAGACAGGGACTTATTGCGATCCGACCTATAACTGGCCATTTCCACTCGCTATCCAAACTCCCGGCGAAGAGGTCTACGCAGATATAAGTGTTAGCCCCAATCCGGGAAGAGATATCGTATTTCTCAACTCTGAAAAAATTCAACCTTCTCTGTGGACGCTGGATATATATGATATGAATGGAAAGTTGGTAAAAGTGATGAAAGGAATCAACTCGTATATTACTCAAATCAATATTTATGATTTAAGTGCTGCTGTGTATATCTACAAAGTTAGTGATAGAGAGGGCAGGTTGCTGAAAGTGGGTAGGTTGATAAAGTTGTGATAAGTATTAGAGTTAACCAGTATTAGAGTTGACTAGTATCAGAGTTAACCAATATTATAGTTGACCAGTTTTATAGAATTAGATTTAAAATGTGTTAGATTATTTTCAAATATCAACTGTAGGGGTAGGTTGTGACCGTCCTGAAAGGTGATTTTGAAATGGGAATTAGTTAACCAGTTTACCCACTCAAATACTATCTATTATAATACTCTAATACTTTCTACTACACCACCACATTCACCATTTTCCCTTTCACCACGATAACCTTCTTCGGAGCCTTACC
>MTKZ01006274.1_pt2 | contig 13509 bp, 4 predicted proteins | sample 1042781 | NCBI WGS metagenome assembly MTKZ01 (sample SAMN06212207, study PRJNA360539) | anaerobic digester metagenome | biome: Wastewater treatment plant; material: sludge; isolation source: anaerobic digester fed with sludge from wastewater treatment plant | place: Denmark: WWTP Viborg ...
TTGTTCGATTTCCGCGTTGGTGAAGCCTCTCGGGCCGCTCTCGATCCGGAACTCCAGGCCTTCACCGGCTTCTATGGCGCCGTTTTCATTGGTGTCAAATTCCCGGAAAGGCCATGTGGCATACCGCAGTTGCTGAGTGAGGTTATAGCCGCCCCTTGGGAAAAAACCGTAGGCCGGTTCGATTAGCCCGCTGGTCAGCAGCATGGCGCAAAGGACCGCCGGTAATAAACGCATCGCCTTAGTCATCCGTCCTTCCTTTCCTGGGCTCTGTATCCTGCTCTGGGAACACGGGTTAGCCAGAGTATTAAGTCATCTTTGTACATTGTTCTCTCGTACGAAAACCACGGCAGCACAGCCGGACAGCACCGTCCGCACACTCCTGCGGCAATGCAACTCCATTATCGCTCACCGCATGGATCCAATCCTGTTTTATTTCAGGCCGGGCCTTACGGGGCCGACACGCCGATAATCACGCATTCCCATAGCGCCGGGCAAGGAGAAGCACGGCAGCCAGCGCGGCAAGCACCATCAGGTCACCCGTCAAACCGACGGACCGTTCTTTGGCCGGCTGACACCCGAAGAAACTAACCTTGGGCCTGGACTCGGGATTGAGATACTCAAAGCCGCTGATAAGCACATCCTGACCGCTATTGACGCCGCTGCTGGTGACATATACATCCAACAGCCCCGGTGTTGGCAGTCCGCCTATGGGGAAAGCCACCGTAATGGCGGTGCCATCCGCGGACACTTCCTGAATGGGCATCAGCGTCGTTCCGAAATGCACTTCAAGATGCTCGGCATCAAAGAAGTTTTCGCCGCAGACAACGACCGGGAAGTCGTCCTTGCGCCCGCTGGCAGGCGTCACGTTGAGGACCTTCGGGCCCGGATTGGTGCTGCCTCCGGTAAGGGTGAACAGGTCGGACCGGCTCATTTCTTCGCCGGTTTGGGTATTGCGCACAATAAGCGTCATCGGTTCCTGCGGGACCACATCGTCACGGGTTTCGATGGTGACACGGATAGCGGTATCCGTGGCGGAGTTCACCGTCACGTTATACCCGCTTAACGCCACCATCGGGCCGGCGCCGAAATTGCTCCCGTATACCACAAAGGAGAAACCGACTCCGGGCAGGGTCTGTACGGGCAACTGACTCTGGGACACGGAGGTAATCTCGATAGTCCGGGGGCCCACGGGACGATTACGGGCGGTAATGACCCCGGACCGCCGTTTTTCCGTGCAGCTGGACCGCACCCAGCGGTAGCCGCTGGTGTCAGGACGCTGTACACCATGGTCGCCGTTCAGGAAATAATAGGTTTGCGGTTCCTTGAAGTAGGTAATGAATCCCAGGCCTCGTTCAGCCCACTGGAATTCGCGGAACTTGAGATAGTCAAAACGTGCATCACCGGCAAGCCCGGCCCAGATGTGCGGGTCAGGTTCGGTGGGCGTGTTCGGCCCCCACGAAACAATACCCGCACGCAAGGTATCCCCGACATCCATGCTCTGGGAAGCGCGCATGACAATGATGAAGTCCGACCCCTCATCAGGGTCACCCACACGCCCGCCGAAGCTGTCGGGAACCCACTGCCGGTTCCGTGGCTGTTCGCTGACGGGCAATGGGAAATTCAATGTCCCGGGTTTTGAGAACATGAAGCGTATCTTGATGTCTTCGGCGTTGCGCCCCGTGAATTCAGGCGGGGTGTCCAGCGTCAAGGGAATGTCGATATCCGGATCAAACATGCCGTTACGGTTGCCGGGATGATTGTCGTTATCGCGGTAGATGGCCAGGCCGCTGACCCGCTGGTCAATATCGAGGGGCAACAAATCCGTCAGCGGATTAAATGTGGCCGTAGCGCCTTCCTGGTAAAGCTCCACTGTCACCTCCTCCAGGAAGGAGGGTTCCTGAACGATGCGCCATGCGCCGTTGCGCGGGACACCGCTCAGCAGCATCAAAGTATCTGCCGTGTTGCCGACAATCTCATAACTCTCGAACCGCTCGTCGATGAGGAAATCACCGACAAAGGCGTCCGGCGTCCAGGCCGCACCGGCAACCGAAAAGGTCCTGTCGGATCCGGAACCCGAGCCACCCTTGGCCACGGTGCCGTCTTTGCGGTTGGTGGAGATATCCAGCCCGAGAACGGGTGCTGCAGCGCCGCCGATGTGGATGTTGGTCCAGCGCTGGGTCATGTCGACCAGTTTTACGGGAATATTCGCCTCTATCATATCATGCCCGTAGTATTCCTGTACGGGACCTTCTTCGCCGTGAGCCTTCAAATAGGCCCCGGTGCTGGTGTTCACGGAGGGATAGAACTGTATGCCGGCCTGTTGACGTCCCTGTGCGCGTTCAGGCAGTGTGGCCGGGACTACGGCGCGGAATTTTTGGAACCGACTGATGGTGTCCGTGGTTTTCACGGTAATGTATAAATCATCGCCGCCCGTAGCGGTGCCCGCGATATCGTTCAAGGGTAAATCCCATTGTGTCACAGGGCTGATTTTAAGAACCCAGGCCTTGTCCCGTTCATCCACGTAACCGTCGCCGTCCAGATCGTCGGCCAACCCGTCGCCGGACAAGTCAATGAGTTCCGGAGCGCCCCCCCACTCCATACCGGTAACCGGCACGATGTTGTTGGAAAGAGGCAGCGGCGTGTCCCCATAGCTTTCAAATTCTTCCGTATTGAAGAAGGCAAGCGGCAGTGTTGATGAAACGCCCGTCGCGGCGTTATCCCACAACAAAATACCCGAATCCAGACTCTGGTTTTGGTTGTTGTCAGGATCGAGAGGCGCCAGAATGTCCGGGGTGAAATCCGGTCCCCAGAGGGCAATCGTAATTTCGGCCAGGTCAACACTGTTGCCTTCTCCGTTGACTACAGGATCTATGCTGCCCACCAGGTTAATACCCAGCATGGCGGTATGTTTGCTGGAGGCGCTAATCTTTTGTGTTAACAGGCGCGCCTGGGCGTTTTCAGGTGCCCAATCGCTGTACCGCGGGTATTGGCCCGGTTCCAACTGCATAGGCCACGTATCGTAGTGGGGTACGATCGGGGCGTCCGGGGGAATAGGATAGGCGCCTGAACGCGGCCCTACCGGCAGCACATCAAGCCGGGGATGGTGGAAGGGCATCGTCTCAAAGGCATACTGCGGATCGGGCCATGTGGAACTCAGGAACGAGGTGGACCCTCCGAATAACGAAGCCGAAACCGCAATACGGCTGGGACTGAAGGTGTAGATTTCCGGATAGTAACCGTTCTGAAAGCGCTGCATGCCGGGGAACCACATGGGCTGGTCCATCCATAGCCCCAGGTTACTGGGGATGGTGTTACCCACAGGGATATAGCCCATATTTCTTTTTCCGGCACTAATCCCGTAAAAACTAGGATATAGATTAAAGGCCAGTAATGGCGAAATGTCCGTTATGGAAGTGAATTCATCGTACAGGTCGTAGAAGCCGGTATCGCGCAACGTCTGCGATCGATACGTCATGACCATATCATGCACTTCAAGACCGATACGGAACGGTTTGGCGGATTCGGCATTCAGGGTGCGTTCCGGCCAGAACGGCTCATCAAACCAGCGCGGGTCGTTTTGCCAGGTACCCACCGGGGCGCCCGCATCTAAAGAAGGAATTTGACTGTAGGTATAGATGCCTCCCGTCCAGGAATTCGTTTGCACATCAAAACGGCGCGGTTCGATGAAGGCACGGAAATCCGCCCCGTATTTTGCTCCCGCGTTGGTGGGATTGCGAAGGGAAGAATCCCGGTGCCCGCTGTCCGCACGGACAACGACAAAATAGTCATACGACATCTCGCTGCCGGACCAATAATCATCATCAAGAAACGCATCGTCATTGTTGGGATAGGGGTCAAGATAGGCCTCCGGAACGTCCTCTCCCACGGTAAAGCGCATGCAGGTTTTCCACCAGGGATCACCGCCGCCCGGAGGTTCGGGAATATATTCCCACGTGTAGGAAGGCATCAAGTCCCCCAACAATGGATAAAGGGGCAGGTCGCCGTTAAAGTCCACCCCACTGCTTCCCCGGGGAGTTGGCGGGTCAAATTTGTGATTTTCATTGGAATCCGCCCAAACCCAGGCGCCGCTGTAGCGGAAACGGTAATCCGTATCATCATAATCAAACGAATTTTCATCAAAAATGGGTTTCAGGGCTTCCCTGGGATTGAACCCGCCATTGCCGGGTGTTCCATAGGGATCACCGCCGACATCGGTCAACACCAAATTGACTTCGTCTATGATGGTCTTTTCTTTTTCTAATCCCACGCCGCCTCTGTAAGACGTGGTGGCGTGTAGATTAATACCAATCACGGCGTCCCAGTCATCCAGCGCCAGGATTTTGCGCACATCCATGAACTGCCCTGAAGCGATACTCAGTAATTGGAGGGGTTTGTTCCACATGGGCCGGGAAAATTCGGGCAGAGGAATCGTCATATACGGCGTATGCTGCCAGAAATTGGCCGAGGGGGCATTCGTCCAGTCCGTAATGATCGGTAAAACCGTAAAATCGGGGCCGGAGAGGTCATACACACCGAAGGAGGCACAGAAAAACGATTCCGCCTCAAGGGTTTCCGGGCCGTCTTCATTGTAGAAATCGGGACTGTAACTGTCCACCGGCACCCCTTCCTCATCAACGGGCATCATTCCGGTAAAGGGGTCCACCATTTCCGCCATGGAAACCTCAACACCCATGCTCAGCTGGCTGCGCCAGGTGGCCGAGGTGCGCACCGCCACATAGTAAACATTTCCTTCACACTCATCCGTGGTCGGTCCAGCAGGAATGGTATAATTCGAATCGGTATAATTGAAGGTAATATCGTACTCAAGATTGGAACCGACGACCTCGTTCGCCGTAAGCAGCCTTCCCCGGTCATAGCCATGGCTGTCCCAGGAAAATTTCAGTTCATCGTCGGGGTCCAATCCCCCCGCTTCCGTTTCTTCGTCACACTTGTCCAGGAACAGGCCAAATTCAAGCAGGTCCGTGGCATCCAAGTCTTTGGTCACCATATAATCAAGTGTGCGTTCCTCGCTGTTGGCTTTCCCGTCATTCACGACTTTGAAAACGAGGTGGTTCAGAACGCGGGGGGCAGGATTTTCAGGATCATACGACATGGCGAATTTGAATAGCGGTACCCAGTCGTGCAGGGGCAGCAGGGCTTCCTGGTCGCGCACAAGGCTTTCCGCGCTGAAATCCGCTGTTGGAACCTCCTCCGTTTCACCTTCGTTCTCTCCCTCCGTTCCACCTTCGCCCTCGTCTCCTCCCTCGCCTTCATCGCCGCCTTCCCCTTCTCCTTCTTCCCCGCCGCCGCCATCCACAGGAAAGACCACTGCCGACAGTCCGCGTCGGCCTGGCCAGGTCGCTGGCGGGGCCGCTTCCACCCAATTTACGCCGTCATCGGAATACCAGACATCTTTCAGATCCACCACCGTATCACCGTCGCGATGCCATCCGCCTATCACCCAAAGTTTATTGTCATAGACCACGGACGCATGGTTACGCCGCACCTGGAATCCGGGATTCGAGGTTTCCAGGTACCAGTTCTTGCCATCAGGGGAGGACCAGACATCATTCGCATAGGAAGATAGTTTTGTGAAATCGCTGCCTGTCTGCCCGCCAATGACCCAGATGCGCGTATCACCGGGAGTGGCCGCGAAAACAACGGCGCTATGGCCGAACCGCGGACTCCAATGGCCAGAGGCGCCGGCGTTGGTCCAGTCTTTCCCGATGTCATCGCCTTCGGTATACCAGACTTCGTTATTGGCCACCAGGGCGCCCGCCTGGTCCTTTCCGACCCCGCCCATCACAAACAACTTGTTACCCAGAACCGCGGAAGTATGATAGCCGCGGGGAGACCAGGCGGCACCCGCTCCGGCGTCTGTCAACTTGGTCCAGTTGTTCATGTTGTTTTGGGTGGTATTACGCCAAACATCGTTGTAGAATCGTTCATCGACTTTGGTCTCTCCCGGATAGCCGTATCCCCCGAATATCCAGGTATAGCCCCCGTAATTGAGAGCGGTATGTCCGCGTCGCCTGTCCCACGAAGCATAAACAACTCTTCTTTCCCAGGTAGTACTGCCATTTTCAAGGAACCAGATATCGTGGCAAACGGGATTTACGGGAATGTTGGTGACGCCGCCCAGCAGCCAGATGCCTTGAGCATCTACAACAGAGGCATGTTCGGTCCGAAAAGGAAAATCTCCGGTCGCGGTAGCGATCCACTTATTCGCGGCGGGATCGGTTAGCTTTTGAACCCCGCTCGGGCTGAATTTGTCGTAACCCAGCGGGTCTGTTCCCGTATATCCGTAAGCGCCGCCGAGAATGTACAGCCAAGAGGTAAGGTCCCCCGCCGGCGTCAAGGGCACGGTCTCGACTTCGCCCTCGGCCTTATCCAGCGCTTTATCGACATCTTTTTCGCCCTCAGTCTCCTCGTTTTCGGCAGTCTTGTCTTTGCCTTCTCCTTCATCCTCGCTGTCCGTCACCTCCGCCTGGTAGCCGGCCACGCGGTGCATTACCGCGCGAAGGCTTCGCGCATTGTCCGCCGGAGCACCCGCCCCTTCGTACATGCCGGTCGGTACCCCTGCCACGGTTATCTGGGGGCTGGAAAAGAGATAGACCTGGATGTCACCTTCCGCACGTGTCATGACGGAAGCATACCGGCGCCCGTCCGTTCCCACCCAACGCGCCCCTGTTGAAAAATCATACAAGCCACCTTCTTCCGAATCAAGGGGATCTTGTTGGAGGCGGCTGTGACTGCATCCCAGGTTACAGGCTATCTGGCGAATCAGGGCGATATCCGCGGTCTCCACGGGAGTTACGGAAAAGCCATAGCGCTCATCACCATTCGGATCCTTCAAAAGCCATGCGGCGCCGGCATCGCCGGACGTCATCAACACTACAAGATCGGCGCCGTATTCAGCGCGCCAGTCATGAAGTTCTTCCAGCGAATCCTCCGGGTCGAGGCCGTCAGGATCAAAGGCTTCCGAGAAGGTAGCCCGATATAAATCCGTCACGGCATCACCACTCTCCGCATAGGCTACAGGCGTATACAACACCACCCGCAGGCGGAGATCAACGCCGCTGTCGGCAAAGGTCTGGTTCGCCCGCTTGATAGATTGTGCGGTAACATTGTCTATACCGGAACGGTTGGCCCCCGCCCAGATTTCCGCATCCGGGGTATAGGCCAGCAGTACATCGATGGTGGCGGGACCCGCGGATGTATCGGCAGGAGGCGCCACAATAACTCCCTCGGGCACCGGGGTAGGCAATGCGGAACTGCCGGAAACGGCATTTTGGTCTTCCAAAAGAAATTCCGTTACCTGGTAACCACCGGCGCTCACATCTTCGGCAACGACATAAACTTTCCCCTCTTCCTGAATTTCAATCTGAGCAAGCGAGCGTCCGGCGTCATCCAGTGAAACACTGAAATAGCCGTATGCCTTGTCCAGAATGCGTCCACTGAAATTCTGCACACCCGGAACAGGTTCAGATATGGATTCCACCGTCCCGGAATAGGCAACGTCCTCGAACAAATCAAACATTACCGTGTCATCCGGCAAGACTGCATCATCACCCGCCAGCAGGCGCGCATCCAGGACGACCTCCCGTTTCCTCAGGCCGGATTCTACGCCGGAGGTTTCCGGAAGGCCGACCGCCTGGCCCACACCTTGTATCAGGATGGGTACAGACGATTCCGCCGATGCCGCAACGGGGGAAGTATCCACATAAGAAGAAACGCCCAATACAGTCATGCCCAGTAACGGTATGACCATCATGGTTAAAATGAAACGCTTCCCCTTCCACGGTGAGACACGACTGAAAATCATATCCTCACTCCTATCTAAATCCGGATTCAGTGGTTGAAGTTACTTTGATATACACTATAGTACTTACCATTATCGTACAATGCGGCAGGGCGTATCAATTTGCCTGTAGTTTCTATTTTACAGGCACTATCAACACACTGCGGGCGCTACGGACACCTTATCCGTAACACCCTATAAAGATAATTCTTGACAGATTATCCTAGATTATTGCATCTTTCAGTAAAAATGTCAATAAAAATTTTACGAGCGCAGAAATAAATCTCCCGGCGGAAGCAGACCAGTAAACCATGCCGGGATGGCTTTTGCCCTGACACGACTTCCGAACGCTGCATCGTATACCGCGCATCCATGAAGCATTTCACTCATTCGGGACCAGTACTCCAAGAGTGGATATCCATAACGCAAGCAAGGTCGGCTCCATGATACGCCAAAATAAAGTTTTGAAGCCTGAAGTTACTTAAGACTAAAAGGACACTATAAAGAATCCCGCATGAATTCCGGGCACACGCCATCAATCCGTCCTCACGTGCGCCGACCAGCGACCTTACTTGTTTTGTTCGTTCATTTTGAAAGAATTTCTTGATTACGAATAGTCCGTGGAAAACTCGGATTACATAAATATATGCATATTTGATAACTATATTTGATCCGCCAAAAATCGCGTTGCAGGAACCGCTATCTTGCCATCCACGCGATGTAATCTCGGAATCCATCTAACCGGGTCGGCGAAAATGCCATATCATTTCCGTGTGCTTCGGAGTCCAGGGGGTGCCATCAAAGTCGCCCAGCACCGCAATGGTCGTGAACCCTGTCCGGGCAGCCAGGTGTTCCATTTCCCGGGGAGTAATCCAGGCCCGGGTCATGGATAGTTCCTCCTCATGGAGTGTGTTTCCATTCCTACCCTGTTCGCGCACCCAATGGCGCTCATGGAGGAGTTGCCGCGCGTCATCACGCCACAAGCTGACAAAATGAATGAGCATAATATCCTCGGACGGTATATAGACCGTGTCAGCGAGGGTACGCCGGTTGAAATCCGGTCTTGTTCTATATCGGGCGATTCGGGCCGGTTGGGCGGCCCAGAGGTTGCAAAAGAATTCTCCCCCGGGGACAAGGTGATTGTAAATACACCTCAGACAATTCAGCTGGTCTTCTACCGTCAAACAATGCATGAAGGTTCTATAGGCCATGATTGCCAGGGGGTATGCGGCACCCAGGTTTACATGACGCATGTCGGCTTCCACCAGAACAAGGTTTTTCTTTTTGACGCCGGCATGGGACGCTTTCTCCCGGCACACCGCCAGCATGGCCGCGGAATTATCGACGCCTGTGACTTTCAGTCCTGACATGGCCATTAGAATGGCAAGGCGGCCGGTACCGCATCCCGCTTCGAGAACAGGCCCCCCGCGTCTCAGGGCTTGACCGCCATAAAATTCGGCTTCACCGGGCAGGCCGGGATGGAGATAATCATAATAGGCAGCCCAGGAATCGAATTCGGCCATGGCGCGGTTTCCCAATGGTTTAACGGCGGCAGGGATGTGCCTCCCTGTTATGACACAGGAATGGACATAAGAAAACGTTACGCCGTTATAATAGCAGAAGATAAAATACGCATCCTAACCTATGCCTGCCTACCGCAGAACAATCCGGGGGTTGTGTGGCGCCGAGACCCGCGGTATCCTTGCGGATACTGTCCGCCGGGAAGACCCGCCGGCTGCATTGCTTTACTTTGGCGGGGACTGATAAGATGCGTTGAAACCGGAGTTCAATTGGGATGGCAACCACGGGGCTGCGGGCTGCGTGGCTGCATTACAAGAAGCGATACGCGCTTCAGGGAAAATAGAAAGGAATAGCATGAACCGCAGGGACTTCATGATAACAGCCGGCGCCGCGGCGGCGGCAACGATGCTTAACGCGCACCAAACGGCCAACGCCGGGGAGTTTACCGGAAAGATTAAGAAAGCCGTCAAGTATGGCATGATTAAGGAAGGCACCACGCCGCTTGAAAAGCTGCAGGTACTGAAAGAACTGGGCTTTGACGGTGTGGAACCCAATTACAAGGAAGTGGATATGGCCGAGCTTGCCAAGGCAAGCGAAGCCACAGGAGTTGTTGTTCATGGCATCGTAAAGGGATGGTCGTTCGATGAAATTGACCTGTGCATCGACGAGGCCAAAACAATCGGCGCAACATCCGTGCTTATAGTGGCCGGCAAAGTGGATGAAAACATGCCCTATGCCCGGAACTATACGGAGACGATGGAAAAGATGAAACAGGCCGGCGATCATGCGGCTTCGCGGGAGATTCATCTGCTGGTGGAGAATGTGTGGAATAATTTCCTGTTAAGCCCGCTGGAGATGGCCCGTTATATCGATGAAATCGGCAACCCTTGGGTAGGCGCCTATTTTGACGTGGGCAACCTGGTCCGCAACGGCTGGCCGGAACACTGGATTCCCATTTTGGGCAAGCGCATCGTCAAGTTGGACATCAAGGAGTTCAGCACGCAGAAGATGAACGATGAAGGGCTCTGGAAAGGCTTTGACGTGGAAATCGGCGAAGGCACGATTGATTGGGGGGCCGTACGGCGCGAACTGGCATTGTTGGACTTCCAGGGTTGGGCCACCGCGGAAGTCGGCGGCGGCGACAAGAACCGCCTTGCGGATATTGCCGCCCGTATGGACCGGGTGCTCGATTTGTAATACTCATGCTGAACGACTGTACTGACCTGCGGGATTCTTGAGGCCTCGCAGGTCTTTTAAAAATGAGGATATTCATGGGAGCAACGATTGTTATCGAAGGCGGCGGCACGCGCACCCGGGCGGCCTTCTATGCCGCCTCGGGAAACTTTGTGCGTGTAGTGGAGGGCGGACCGTCGAATCCCGTCGCCTACGGGGCGGCAACAGCCACCCGCCGCATTGCCGCACTTGCCCGCCAGGCCCTCGCCGGGGAAGACAGCAGCGGCCTCCGGGTGTATGCCGCGCTCGCGGGGGTTTCCGATGAGGCGTTGGGCGCCGCCATGAGTGCGGGCATCGGCCGGTTGCTGCTTCCCGCTGAAGTATGGGTGACTTCCGACTTACATGCCATGCTTCACGCCAATGCCGGTTCCCGGCCCGGTATTCTTGTTATCGCGGGCACAGGCGCGGCGATTCTTGCGCAGGACGGCCTGGGGGTGCGACTGCGCGCCGGCGGCCGGGGAACTCTTTTCGGGGATTCAGGAAGCGCTTATGCCCTTGCCGTGGCGGGCCTGCGCGCGTGCGCCCGCGCCCAAGACGGAGTGGGCATGCAGACCTGCCTGACGGAGATGTTACCCCGCCACGCAGGGCTTACTACTGTTGAGGCCTTTGTCGCCTGGTCCTCCAAAGCGACAAAACAAGAGATTGCCGGACTTGCGCCGGTTGTCACACAAGCTGCGGAACAAGGCGACACAGTAGCCCGTTCCTGTGTTAAAGAAGAAGCCCGTCACTTGTCTTTTCTTGTAACGGCGGTCCAAAAGAAACTGGGGTTGCCGCCGGATACCCCTCTTTTTGAATATGGCGGGCTGTTGTCGGGTTGTCCGCTGTTCCGGGAATTCTTTCACCAATCATTGCGCCACTGCGATTCCCTGAAAGCGGTTCCTTGTCCCGTTACCGGCCATGAAGCCCTATATCGCCTGAGCCAGTTGAAAACACCGCCTCCATGGGTATACACGTGGAAGCGGGACGAGGGATGCGGGCTGCCGACACAATCCGATACGGAAATGCCTTATAGCGGTCCGCCACTCGACGCGTTGAGCGTCAATGCGCTGGTTGCACGAATGCATGCGGCTGACCAGGAGGCTGTGGCGGCTGTGGGCGAGGCCGCCGAAGCCATGGCCATGGCCATAGAACAGGCTGCGCACAGTATACGGGAAGGGGGCCGCATTATTTATGCGGGCGCCGGAACAAGCGGGCGGTTAGGAGTATTGGACGCTTCGGAATGCCCGCCGACCTTCGGTGTATCCCCGGACCGGGTACGCGCACTGATTGCCGGCGGCGACCATGCCTTGCGGTTCAGCGTGGAAGGCGCCGAGGATTCCGCGGAGCAAGGCGCTTCGGACCTGCAATTGCTGGAGGTGCGTTCTTGTGATTTCGTGGTGGGCATCGCCGCATCCGGCAACACGCCCTATGTAGGCGGGGTGTTCCGGGCGGCCCGCGCGGCGGGCGCCGCTACGGCGCTGATTACCAGCAATCCGGACGGTACGCTGGAGGCGGATATACGCATCGTTATGAATACGGGGCCCGAGGTACTAACCGGTTCCACGCGGCTCAAGGCGGGCACCGCGGCCAAACTGGCGCTGAATAGGATCAGCACGGGCGCCTTCACCCGGGCGGGATTCGTGTACCAGGGGCGCATGGTGGGCATGACCCCGAAGAACGCGAAATTGCGCCGGCGGGCGGTTCACATCGTGGCGGAACTTGGCGGTGTCGCGGAGGGACAAGCCCTGGATGCGCTTGAACGCAGCGGCTACCATATCGCATCGGCTCTGCTCATGCTGCGCAGGCCGTTATCCCGGGAAGAAGCCCTGGACTTCCTTGCCCGTTACGGAGGCAACCTGCGAAACGCCCTGGCGGATACGGCGGACAAACCAAGGTAGAATTTTTCATGCTGTCCCCAATCGGTTTGGGCTTGTCCTTAATGATACACTGTGGACGCAACGCTAGTCGCGCGATGAAACCTATTTTCTTTTTCGGGAACCGAGTTCACATGAAGGCTGACAAAACGGGTACAGGGCCCATGGCACGTCACACGGCGTGGTTTAATGCGTTAGTGATAGGGATATTATTATGCGTTACGCCCGGGGTTTACGGACAAACATCCCCCATAACACCTGAACAGTCCCGGGCGCGCATCCGCTATGCGGTTTTGAAAGACAAGGCGACCTTTCGCGCGAGCAGGGAAATGATCATCCGGTCAGGCAAAAGCCGCTACCGGGTGGACGCGGGAGAATGGACATTTGAAGTATCGGTAACACGCCCCGCGACACAGCGATATCATGTTTTTCCAAAGACATTCCGCCCCGGAGAGGAACAAGCGCGCGAGGAATACCTGTCCTTTTGGCGGGCTCGGGGATATCATCCTGAAATCGAAGAGTTCGGCCTTCTTTTTCAGACCGCCCCGGGGACGTTGCTGGATAATCGTGAGTACTGGGTTTCCTTGTCCCGTTTTGACACAGAGCAAGAAGCGGAGGCATTGGCCGCGGAATTGAAAAAAGAATCGGTTTGGGCGTGGACCCGTCCAGAAAGGACCGCAGGGGGCCAAGGCACATTCGCGATCCAGGGGCAAGGACGCCGGTCCAGCGACCTGTTGGAATGCCCCTTGGAAATTTCCTGCGAGGCGCCCCTGGAAGTGGTGGACGTATCCAGTGGTTTCTGGCGTGAAAAAAAAGAGAACCGGCTGTTTCAAGGGCCGCTAACCTTGTCCATCGGCCCCGCCGGAGAAATTGAAATCTATGGGTACCTCCCGGTGGAAACATATCTGCGAGGCGTGGTACCTGCGGAAATGCCGTCCTCGTGGCCTGCGGAAGCGTTGAAAGCGCAGGCGGTGGTGGCACGCAGCGAGATCTACGCGAGCCTGGCCGGCAAATATCGTCTGGAAGGGTTTGACTTCACCGCGTTGGAGAGTTGCCGGGCCTATTTGGGATTGTCCGGGCACACCGCGGAGACGGATGCCG
>MTKZ01042390.1_pt1 | contig 13508 bp, 11 predicted proteins | sample 1042781 | NCBI WGS metagenome assembly MTKZ01 (sample SAMN06212207, study PRJNA360539) | anaerobic digester metagenome | biome: Wastewater treatment plant; material: sludge; isolation source: anaerobic digester fed with sludge from wastewater treatment plant | place: Denmark: WWTP Viborg ...
GGCTCCATCTCCGCCCTGCTCCTGGATAAAGCAGTGCTGGCAGACGGCTCTCGCATCATACTAAACGACACCGACATCTCCCGCTTCCGGGCCCGCTGGGATGAGATCAAAGACAATGTGGCATGGGAGCCGGGGGCCTATCTGGCTTTGGTAGAGAACTATCGCCGCCTGGGCTGGTCCAGGGATGAGGACGACTGCTACTACCAGTATCGAAGGCTCAGCCAGGCAGACAAGAGATGGGGCTGGTCCAAGATCATTGATATCCTGGCATGGCTCTCCTGCGGCTACGGGGTGCGTCCCAGCTACGCCCTGGCCTGGTCTCTTCTCACCGTTCTCAGCTTCGGCCTGGTCTTCTGGTGGGGCGACGGCATCCGCCGCTCCTCTCGGCCCCTGAGCGGTCCGGCTGAGGAGGACAGCCTGCCGGAGCGGGCGACGCTCAGAAATGCGCTCTTCTTCAGCACCATGGTCTTTCTCTCCCAGGGGCCTATCGACTTTCTGCCCGTAGGCCGTCACAGGTATTATGTCATACTGGAGGGCATCGCTGGCTGGCTGCTTCTGGCTCTCTTCCTGGTGACACTGGGCCGGGTCATGATCCGCTGATCCGGCAATAGCAAAGTGATAAATCCTGAGACAGATCATAGCCGAAGCGGTGACTGAACACTGCCGTGCGCCCTGCCTTCTCCTGCCCCTTGTGCTCATGCTGGGCCTTTTCATGCATGCTGCGGCCGCAGATGAATCCGGAATCAATTCCCATCCAGCCAATATCTCTGAGATAGCAGCGCAGAATATCGTCTCCCAGATCCGGTCCGGCCAGCCCATCAGCTACAACAACATAACCGTCACCGGCCAGCTTGATCTCTCCCGGCTGGAGGGGCCGATCCGCCATCCTCTGACCATCACCAACTCCCGCTTTCAGGGACCGGTGCTGATGGAAGGCGTGATATTCTCCCAGGGACTGGACCTGCGCGGCTCTATTTTCCAGAATAACGTCAGCTTTGCCCGGTCCAGGTTTCTGGGAGACGCCAAATTCTCCGGTGCCCGATTTACAAAACAGGCCGATTTTTCCGATGTCTATTTCGATAGCGTATCATCCTTCATCGCTACTCATTTCTCCGGGGACTGTAGCTTCTCCAGCGCTGAGTTCCAGGGTGATGCCGCCTTCCTTGGCGCCTCTTTTGCCGCCGATGTGGACTATGATGATGCCAGCTTCACCAGATCGGGATCCTTCCGGGCCGCCAGATTCGAGGATGTGCGCTTTTTTGAGACCGATTTCTCCGGCCAGGTCACATTCCTCTCCGCCCTTTTCTCGGGAAATGCCACCTTTGCCGCTACCCGTTTCCAGAGCGATGTGGTCTTCCGCCAGGCCCGCTTTTTGATGGGCAGCACCTTCGGCCTCTCCAGCTTTGCCGGCCTCGCCGATTTCGGAGCGGTCCAGTTCAATCAGACCGCCTTCTTGGGCGGGGTCAAGTTCTCCGACCTGGCTTACTTCTCCGGGGCCCGCTTCGGAGGCGACCTCATCCTGGAGGGAGCCAGGCTCTACAGCATGCAGCTTGATGATGTCCTATTCTCCGATAGATCCCAAATCAACCTCAATAGCACCGATTTCACCAAGTTCGTGGTCCGATGGAGCAGCATCCGGGACAGAATGGTCTACAATGGAGCCGCTTACCTGGCTTTGGTCAAGAACTACAAGAGCCTGGAGTGGTTCGATGATGCCGACGACTGCTACTACCAGTATCGCAGAGTAGGTCAGGCCCGCTCTACTTGGGGCTGGTCCAAGATCTCGGATATCATCTCCTGGCTCTCCTGCGGCTACGGGGTGCGGGTGAGCTACACCGTATTCTGGTGCCTCTTTACCATCCTCTTCTTCGGAGTGATCTTCTGGGCGGGAAAAGGCATGAGCAAATTCGAGATCGAGGGCATGGAGCTGCCAGGAGACCACCGGCTCCGGCCCAGCCAGAGGGTATCCTTCACCGATGCTCTCTACTTCAGCATAGCCATGTTCACCACCTCCCAGGCCCCGGTCAACACCTATCCGGTGGGATTCTACAGGCACCTGGCCATGGCGGAAGGAATTCTGGGGTGGTTTTTCCTGGGGCTGTTCGTGGTGGTGCTCTCAGCGGTGCTCATCCGTTAAAAAAAGGGCAATTCTCAAAGCATGGGGGGCTATCGGAACAATGCTGGATGCATCATTCCCGATCCGGAAAGCTTGATATACGTGTTGGCCCTAGGAAAGGGCGGAATTGGGCGCGTGGCCTAGTCAGGATAAGGCGGCAGCCTCCTAAGCTGTANNGCCTCCTAAGCTGTAGATCGGGGGTTCGAATCCCTCTGCGCCCGCTTGTTTTTTGATTTTCTTGCTTATGGCTAATTCGAGTTCCTGGCTGATCCTCAAGGCACTATCTTGGATATGGCCAGCTCCAGGATATCCTCCGCCCCGGACTTCTTTAAGCGGGGTATGAGCAGATTGACGGCAGAGCGATCCACCACCGTCTCCACGGCATAGTATTCCGTGTTGTAGAGCTTGGAGATGGTGGGATTTTTCATGCTGGGGAGCATTTCCATGACGCTCTTCATGGAAGATTCCGGCACATTCATCTTCAAGAGCACCTTCTCCCTGGCCCGGATCACGGCAGAAAGAAGGGTCTCCACGGCAATGATGTCCTCATGCTTCTGGGGATCGGCCCAGCTCTTCTTATTGGCGATCAGCTCTGAGGTGGACTGTAGCATCACATCTATGATCTTCAGGCCGTTCTTCTTCAATGTGGAGCCGGTCTCGGTGAGGTCCACCACCACATCGGTCAGCTCCGGCACCTTGGCCTCGGTAGCCCCGAAGGAGAACTGAATGTCCACCGGTATTCCCAGATTGAGGAAGAAGGCCTGGGTCAATTGAGGATATTCGGTGGAGACCCGGCTGCCCGGAGGAATATCGCGGGCGCTCTTGATATCCTGGCTCTCCGGCACGGCCACCACCAGCTTGACCATCCCCGGGCCCTGCTTGCCGTAGTTGAGATCGGCCACATGGGCCACCACTGCTCCGGACTCCATTATCCAGTCGGTGCCGGATATTCCCAGGTCGAAGTAGCCCTTGGCCACATAGCCCGGTATCTCCTGGGGCCGCAGGATCTTGACCTTGCCTATGCGGGGATCGGCAATGCGGGCATTGTACTCCCGCTCTGTTCTCTTGACCTCCAGCCCCGCCTGCTCGAAGAGCTGCAGCGTCTGGTTTTGCAGGCTGCCCTTGGGAATGGCTATATTTATCATTCTGACCTCTGGCTTTTCCAGAACATATTTTTGTCTTTTGCTTGAGGCTTGGAGCAGGCAATGACCATTCCATGCGCAGCCGGATTTCGGCCAAACCTATTTCATGGTTGACATACCCTGGTGGCAATTATGTTCGACCCCAATGAGGAATCTTTGATTTTGGAGATCGTGCGGGGCTTCTTCGATGTCCCATCGGAGGAGATGATGAAGATTGGAGACCAGTTCAAGAAGCTGCTCTTCGATCCGGGAGCAGCCAGCGAGGAAGATGCCGCAGCCAATTTGAGGGAAGCCCTGCAGGATATGCCCAAAGAGCAGGTCCTGCTGGCAGGAATGTTCGTCTCCGGCCTGCTGCGCTGCAACCTGGTCCCCCAGATTCAAGAGCAGTTTATGCAGGCCCAGGCGGAGGGAAAGACCGATACGGAATGATCGGCGACGCTGGGGCCCCTCTCTCGCTTCCGGACCAAAAGGCCCTGGAAGTCGAGCTGAGAGGCATAGTGGAGGCCATCCTGGAAGGCTTAATCAATAGTCAGTCGGAGCTGGAGGCGGCCAAGAAGAAGGCAGCGTCGCAGCTCCGCCTGGCCTCCCTGCCCAGCAATGCCGATATTCTGGGCTGGGCCACTCCAGGGGAACGGGAGCGGCTGGGGATGCTGGTCCGAAAGCCCACCCGTACCCTCTCCGGTGTTGCAGTCATAGCGGCCATGACCTCTCCCGCCCGCTGCCCTCACGGCATTTGCCTGCCCTGTCCGGGGGGCATCGCCTCCCCCTCTCCCCAGAGCTATACCGGTCGCGAGCCTGCCGCCATGCGGGCGGCCCAGCATGACTATGATCCTTACCGCCAGGTGGCGGCCCGGCTGGCCCAGCTGGAGGAGATTGGCCACCCTCTGGACAAGTCGGAGCTGATAGTCATGGGCGGCACTTTCACCTCCCGCCCTCTGGGCTACCAGCACTGGTTTGTCCGCCGCTGCCTCCAGGCCATGAATGACTATCCAGGGGGAGAGCGCATCTCTTCTGGGCGGGATTCATTTGAGGCCATAGCCGCAGCCAATGAGAGCGCCAGAGTGCGAAACATCGGCACCACCTTCGAGACCAGGCCGGACCACTGCCGCCAGGCAGACATAGTCCAGATGCTTCATCTGGGGGGGACCAAGGTGGAGCTGGGGGTCCAGAGCACCAGGGATAGGGTCCTGGAGAGGATGAGACGGGGGCATACCGTGGAGGATACAGCCGCGGCCAATCTCGCCCTCCGCGAGGCGGGGCTCAAGGTGGGATTTCATATGATGCCCGGCCTTCCCGGCTCCACTCCCGAGACCGACCTGGCTGTCTTCAAGGAGCTATTCTCCGACAGCCGCTTTCGCCCCGACTACCTCAAGATCTATCCCACCCTGGTTATAGAGGGAACTGAGCTGTACCGGATGTATCAGAAGGGCGAATACCGCCCTCTGGAGGACGAGCAGGCTGCTGACCTGGTATCCCGCATCAAGGAGATCCTCCCCCCCTATGTCCGGCTGCAGAGAGTCCAGAGGGACATCCCCGCTCATCTCATCCTGGCCGGGGTCAAGAAATCCAATCTCCGGCAGCTGGCCCAGCAGCAACTGACAGCGCGGGGAGGTCAGTGCCGCTGCATTCGCTGCCGAGAGGCGGGACTGCGGCGGGTACTGGAGGGAGAGACGCGCCTGGAGCAGATGCACTATGCCGCCTGTGGGGGACAGGAGCATTTCCTCTCCTTTTCCGGCCAGGATGACACTCTGATTGGATTTCTGCGCTTGCGCCTCAGCGCCGCAGCGCGGGTAAGGGAGCTGCATGTCTACGGGCCGATGCTTCCCATAGGCAGCAGAAAGGAAGGATGGCAGCACCGCGGCTTTGGGGAGAAGCTGGTAGAAGAGGCGGAGGCCATGGCTCGTGAGGCGGGATACCGCCGCCTGGAGATCACCAGCGGCATTGGAGCGCGAGGATATTACCGGCGGCTGGGGTACGAGCTGGAGGAGCCGTACATGGTCAAGAAGGTTTGATAAGCGAAAGGCATCGTGAAGGCAGGGGCTGATACGCCGGGAGCGCAGAGGACGCTAAAGGAGCGATCATAAAGACGGCTATGGGGCGAGAGCTGATCGAGCCCGTAGTGGGCGGCCAGCGCCAGGACTTCAGATTATTTTTATAAATATATCTGAAAATATAATGATTAAAGGATAACTTTATAAGGAAGGATAACGTAATTATCTTATATGGCAATAGTCACTGTTAAAAATATTTTAAGATCGGTTACTTTAATTACAATTTTAATTTTGTATTTAAATATTACAATTGCAAATGATAACCAAAATATAACTCAAGATAGTTTAAACTCAATGGAACCGCAAGAATCTGATGGTTACTTAAATGATTCTCTTGACACAAGCACGATTGTTGAAATGGAATTGAGCGAAATTAATAACAAATCAAATGACTCTGATGATGGGCTTGCGGATTACGAAAAAATCGCATTAGAAGCCAATATTTCAAAAAATGACACCGATGGGGACGGCCTAAATGACACGGAAGAGTCGTGGTGGGCGTGCTATCCGACTGTGAGGGATACTGATGGGGACGGATATTCTGACGGCGATGAAGTAAATTTGCCAATTGGTGATCCCAACAAAGGTGACGGATGCCCGTATACTGAAGAAAGTCTGAAAGAGAAAGACAAAGATGGCGATGGATTGCCTGTAGGGGCTGAACGTAATATACTAAAGACAGATCCGACTTCCACTTCATCAGATGGTGATAGATATAGTGATGGTATGGAGGTTCTAGGATTCGATTTCTATGGCATAGAGAGAATGCCAGATTATGTCAATCACGATCCTCTGAGTCCGGCAACAGCGGACTTAATCCTGGAAATGGATCCCAAAGTAAAATTGAACCTGGCAACAAAAGTAATAGAAGAATCAAAAACGCTAGATAGTATGGCAAAAGCCTTTAATACTGAAAGAGGATTCGAAGAAGCCGCAACATTGAAAATAAAAGCCGGAACTAGTGTCTCTTCCGAAGCTACAGCTGGCTATCCCCCATGGGGAACAAGTGTTAAAGTGAAATCTGAAGTGCATCTCAATGTTGATTTAGAGACTGAAGCGGGATTCAGTGCCTCGCAAAGGTGGACCACCAAGCACGACGAACTGCAGGAGACTTTAAAGATCGAGGAGACGGATCTCTCTGGTTCGACGTTGCAGGTATGGGTCAATATTAAAAATATCGGTGATGATTTAGTTTATGAAGGGATAGATGAATTAAGGATTAATTTATATATGGGAGATGATGAAGAGCCATTTTACACTTATAGTATTCCTCCTGAAGATGTAATTGGAAGAAATCTCAAACCAGGCGGCCAATTTAAAATAACGATAAAAGATATTGAGATGGACTATGAGCTTTTCAAGCGAATCATATCAGGCGAAGGAGTAAGGGCAGGGATTGCGCACTACTCCTTCGGGGATGACCAAAAATATCTCATCAATGCAAGAGCAAGATGTGTCGAAATCGATCTCGATGATGGAACCGGCCTAATTAAGCTTCGGGTTGCACCATCAGCGGAAAAGATAACCCTTCATGATGCCTTGAGTCTTTCTGGAATATCCGTAGTGCTTGAAAACGGAACCATCAAGAGCATAAATGGGAAGGAGATAAAATCTGGAAGCCCTCCTTATATGTGGTGGAATTTTATAATTGTAAAGCAACAAGTTGAGGGGATTAAATCTCCTGACATAAAATACCGAAATCAATCAGACGACATTTTAAAGGCGGATGTCTATCCAGGGGATCTCGTCCTTTTAAAGTACCAAATGGATAGCGATGGTGATCTTCTCCCGGATGCCGAAGAACGGATAATTGGCACCCGAGCGGATAGACAGGACACGGATGAAGATGGACTCTGGGATGGGGACTCTATTCCAGAACAGGGTGTCAAAGGAGAAAACGAGTTTGGCACAAATCCCCTTCTTGAGGATACTGACAATGATGGCCTGATTGATTCCATGGATCCGGAACCACTTGATGACCTCTATGTTAGCCCTGATATGGAACGTCCAGACTCAGTGATCGTATATGATCACAAGGATTATAAAGGCATCTCAAAGGAATTCTGGGATGATTCTCCCAATTTGGGTGAATTAAATGATAAAATCCAATCATTAAAAGTTCCTTGGGGATGCCATGTTCAATTATTTGAAAATCCCGACTACAATGGAAGTTCAAAGATATTTACAAATGATGCTCCCTGGATAGGGGACGATTTCTTCGACACTGCATCATCCATGAAAGTCAAGAGGATAGCGTTATTCGACCACAGTAATTACGCAGGCAAATCAAAGGTAATTGTAACGCCAGAGGTTCAGTATATTGGACAGGAATTTGACGATAAGGTCGAATCGCTCACAGTACCTGATGGATATAATGTAGTATTATATGAAAATAAAAACTTTACAGGGAAGGAAGCGACCTATCTCGTCGATTCAGAATGGGTAGGAATAGATCTTCACGACAGTGTATCGTCCATAAAGGTCAAAAAAGAATGTAAATTGCCTCCATCTTCATTCGTTGTAACAGCGGTACAGCTTAGCGATGGCAACCTCAGAAACATTGCCTGGCAGATAGACAACGAGGGCAATATAGTTAGAAAAGACGACGCTGACGCCGGAAAGATCAGCCAGGTAGACGCGATATATGTCGGGGAAGGCTATTTCGTAACAGCGGTACGAACTGATGGGCATCTCAGAAACATTGCTTGGCAGATAAATAATGAGGGTAATATAGTTAGAAAAGGCTACGCTGACGCTGGAAAAATTGACATGTTAGATGCGATATATGTCGGGGAAGGCTATTTCGTAACAGCGGTACGAACTGATATACATCTCAGAAACATTGCCTGGCAGATAAATAATGAGGGTAATATAGTTAGAAAAGGCTACGCTGACGCTGGAAAAATTGACATGTTAGATGCGATATATGTCGGAGAAGGCTATTTCGTAACAGCGGTACGATATGATGGGAAGCTCAGAAATATCGCCTGGGAGATAAATAATGAGGGTAATATAGTTAGAAAAGGCTCCGCTGACGCCGGAAAGATCAGCCAGGTAGACGCGATATATGTCGGGGAAGGCTATTTCGTAACAGCGGTACGGACTGATGGGAAGCTCAGAAACATTGCCTGGCAGATAGATAGCGCGGGCAATATAGTTAGAAAAGGCTCCGCTGACGCTGGATCGATCGACCTGTTGGATGCAGTATATGTCGGGGAAGGCTATTTCGTAACAGCGGTACGGACTGATAGGAAGCTCAGAAACATTGCTTGGCAGATAGATAGCGCGGGCAATATAGTTAGAAAAGGCTCCGCTGACGCCGGAAAGGTCAGCCAGATTTCCATAGAATCGGCAACGAATTTGAGTTGCTAAGGATATCGCATAACTGACCTCATTTCTCTTTTTGAACTGATATATATATCATATCCAAAGGGGGGGAAAAATTGCCAAGCTTGTGTCACCACAACCATTAAATACAGTGCACCAAAGAGAATTCGCGATCTGAGGAATTATAATATGCGTTGGCAAGGCAAATTTGGAAGGAAGCCCACGGGAGGCAAGCTTATTTCCGCCCGGGGCAAGAGAAAGCATGAGGTAGGCAGAGAGCAGAGCGACACCACCATTGCCGCAGTCAGGGTGAAGAAGATCGAGACCCGGGGAGGCAACCAGAAGATGAGGATGCTTCGTGGTGATATGGCCACGGTTTCCGATCCTGTCACCGGCCAATCCAAGGTGGTTAAGATCGAGAGGGTCAGCGAGAACAAGGCCAATCTGCACTACATGAGAAGGAACATCCTTACCAAGGGCGCTATCGTCAAGACGGAGATCGGAGAGGCCCGCATCACCAACCGGCCGGGACAGGATGGCGTGATCAATGCCATGCTGCTGCCCGCAGCCTGAAAATCCCTTCTCTTTTCATGTTCATCGTCTTCCGGTGCAGCTGCGGCCGCCACCTCTATGCCCGGAAGGAGGCCAAGAGCAGGACCTGCCCCTGCGGCAAGAGAAACATTCTCTCCAAGGTCAGGGTTCTCACTGAGGCCGAGGACGCGGCGGCTGCTGGGGAGATGGTGCGAAGGCTGCAGATAGGCTCACGGGGTATGACCGGATTCAAGCCGGCCCATCTTTAAGGTTCTCCTTAGGCCGTCTTTTTGGCAGGGAATATGGCAAAGGAGGCGGTGCACTCGGCCAGGCACTCTCCCGCCTCGGAGCTGACCCGCCCTCTCATAAAGGCCACACTTCTGCCTCTCTTTACCACCTCGCCTGCCGCATTGATCCTGCCGCTTTTCACTCCCTGCAGAAATGAGGTGCACTGGGATATGGTGGCAATAGCGGCTCCCTTATCCAGGACGGTGAAAAGAGCCAGGGCCATGGCCTCATCGCATAGAGCTGTGTACAGGCCGCCCTGCAGCCATCCCACCCCATTATGCATATCGGGACGCACGGTCATATAGAGCTCCGCCCTGCCGGCTCCATAGTCGCCGATATCAATTCCCATCAATCGGAAGAAGGGATTGGCGTCCCTTCCCCTCCTTTCGATCTCCTCAATATAGCTCATCTTCAATCATATCCTGATCATGGGGGAAACGAGGGCATCTTATCCAGTCCTTTTCTGCCTTAAAATATGCCAGCTCCATCTACATTTGGGAAAGGGGGCTAAAATATCTGTCTTGCCTTCAGAGAATATGGTCCGGCAGCCATCAGCATCAAAAAGAGAGTGACAGGTGAACTACCTCATCAAAGGGATAGCTCACTCATGCCAGCACTATCTCCTTTATTTCCTGGCCATCTTTCTCAATTCATCCATCTTGGCTTGGGCAGCGGCCATATCTGCAGCCATCTTTTCTTTGCCGGTGGCAATTGTCTCCTCCGTAGACTCTACGGTCTCCGGCTGGCTGGGGCTGGCTGTGGCAGTCTCATTCTCCTGAACTGGTTCCAGGGCGGCAGCAACCTCCGCCTCCAACTCGCTGGCAGTGCTGGCGGTTTCATTGCTGCTGGTCTCAGGAGCAATGGCGCCAGGGCAATTGCTGGCAGGGGCTACGCCATCATTTACAGAAATCATCAGGTTCTCCAGGAATACACCCCATGTCTCGTCGCTCAGGTTCATATCTGCTGTAACCAGGAACAGCGTCTGATTGCGCTGATTGGCTACGAATTTGAGATTGCCAATCTGCCCTATCAGAATTGGTGCGGTTATCGATTCATTATACGCAGCCTGGGTAAAGACTGGGTCATAGGCTTCCAGATATGGTTTCAGATCGGCAGGCTCCAGCTCCCCTTGCGGTGGCTGGCAGGGATAGAGAAGATGGAGTTCTACCCTATTTCCATCCAAGAGCATTGATGCTGCTACCTCACCGCCGCTGGAATAATTGGCCTCGTTTATTCCTTCCGGCTCAACCACCACCTCAGGAGGAAGACAGAAGGCCATGCTGGCATAGCTTCCCGACTCCGTTGCCAACTCTGCTCCCGTGCAGGTATAATTATTTGTAGCGCTCTCTTGGGCCGACGCAAAGCCAGCCATAAGGCCAACTATTATGCCGCAAAACAGCAGCATCTTCCTCAGAGAAATAGATCTACTTCGCAGTGCTCTATGTGTCATCAAATCCACCTCATTGCTTGTTCTTTATCTCCCTTCAAGAGTGTTCTAATATTCCATCGGGTTTATAACACTCAAACTATTTAATCGTTTTCCAGATATGTATAGTGTTTCACCGGTCCGATATGATAATATACCTTAATTCAATGACAGCTAATAGCAGCCATTGCTGTATGGATTTTAATCTAGGATGATGTGGAGGATGAGAGTGTGAGTCGAACAATACGAGCATTATGCATGGCCGCATATCTGCTGGTTTTGCTGGCAGGCCCTGCGGCATCGGTAGTGATCAATGAGATGGAACTCAATCCGCCGGAGGGCGAGGTTGACTGGATTGAGATCTACAATCCGGGCAACCAGAGCGTGGATATCAGCTCCTGGGCGGCTGAGATCACCGATGGTAGCTGGACGGGGCGTTTCGAGGCAGTTGCTCCCGGGACCATCCTTCCGCCGGGGGGGTTTTATGTCTTCAACGGGCTGGAAGGCTGGGATCATGATGATGGAGGATATGCCGTCCTCTATAGTGCATCGGGCGAGATCCTGGACCGGACTGCCAATAGAAATGACGGATTGGACAACGACTTTACCTTCGGCAGGCATCCCGATGGATATGATACAAACACTGATGGCGACTGGGGACTGGGATCGGCCACCAAGGGAGTGTCTAACATCCGTTGAACGGTATAGAGAGCGGACCTAAATCGAATCAGATGTCCTGTTCTACAAGAAAAGGAGGAGTATGAAGATGAAATTTGAATCTGAGACCGCCGTCAAAGTCTTCCTGGTTTTTGGCGGCCTTCTGGCTCTCTGCAGCCCGGGAGGCTGCAATATAGTGGTAAACGAGTTCGAGCTCAGCCCGCCGGACGATACAACCATCTGGGTGGAGCTCTACAATACCGCAGATGAGGCCGTAAACATCGACGGCTGGATGATCAAAATTGCGGATGAAGCCTGGGAAGGGCCCATTTACCTAGAGGGAAGCATTGAGCCCAGAGGATTTCTAGCAGTGGACGGCCAGGAGAGCTGGATGGTCACAGGAAACGGCACGGTTTATCTCTATGATGCCACTGGAGCGGAGGTGGATAAGACCCCCCAGCATGGCGACAACGAGTATAACGACTTCACTTATGGTCGCCAGCCGGATGGAAAGGATACTGATACCAGAGCCGATTTCGGATATACGATGGCCAGCAAAGGCCGCTCCAACGGCTCCGGAGCATAGAATCAGGCCCGATAGGATCTGTTAGATCCTCATCAATCCCTTATAGGCTCCCGGCTGAAAGCATCGGGAGCAAAATGATTTTTTTTCAGGCCAGCCACAGGGTATAGGCTCGATCTCTCTGGAAGCTCCTGGCGTGCTCGCTCTTGTTGATGATATCTCGGCCTTTTCTCTGGAAAACGGTTATGGTCTGGATCTTGCCTGCGCCAAGGGTGAAGCTGGCCGCACCATCCAGGGAGCCGTCGCTCTCATCGCTGCTGAAGAAGACTCCATTGACCTGGACATCAAAGCCACTCATCCGCTCCGACCGCACGGTTATCAGCGCCTCGCCTATGCGAACCGCCTCTACATCCAGAGAGGCAACTGCTGCATCGGGCGGCCGGGGCAGTACATCCAGGATCAGAGCGCTGCTGGGATTGTTGCTTTGGGACAGAATAAGGAAGTGTCTGCCTGTTTCCTCTGGCACCAGCTTCAGGCGATGGTAATAGCCGGATAGGGATTTTATGCTCCAGTGGTCTATGCTGCTGTTGGCATAGGATATCAGATACAGATCCGCGTTGCCGTCTTCTGGGGTATGGGCTATGAGCTCCACACTCTCGCAGGCGGCGATCTGCTGGTACTGCATCCAGCTCTCGTCCCTTTGGAACCATAACTGAAGGGAGGAATTGCCCAGAACCGGGCAGCAATCGCCAGGGATGCAGTCCGAATAGTTATACCTCACACCTCCCACAATCACATTCACCGGCTCACTGCCGTTGAGAGGGAAGGTTATGGGATCTGAGAGCGTCGTCTTCGCCTCCGCCGGAGGCTCTTCTGCCTGATCCATCCAGGGCTCCTCGGTCCAGACGGCGCTTCCCTGGGGTGCTGCCTGGACGGATAAGGCCAGCAGCATCATCAATGCCGCCGCCAGCAGGGGAGGGGCAAAGGGGCTGAATCTGTGGCCCATGGCCAGGCCCATGACCGGGATCCGGCTCTTCACATAGTCTCCAGAGCAGCTATGCCCAGTGTATCAAGAGTCACCCGCAGGGCATTCTTCGCTGCCCTGGCCAGGCCCATTCTGGCCTGCCGCAGATCCGGCTCGGCGTCCAGCACCGGGCTATAGCGGTAGAAGAGGTTGAAGCTCTCCGCCAGCTCCCGGGCATAGGTGGCCAGCTGATGGGGCTTGAGCTCCCGGGCGGCCCTGTCGATGACCAGATCGAACTGGGCGATCTTCTTGAGCAGAGCGATCTCATAATCGCCTTTCAGAAGCTGGCAGGCGACATCAGAGCAGCCCACTGCCTGAGCTTCCTCGCCCCGGCGCAGGATGCTGGCGGCGCGGGCATGGGAATACTGGATAAAGGGCGCGGATAGCTTCTCGAAGTCCAGAGCCTGCTTCCAGTCGAAGGTG
>MTKZ01007516.1_pt1 | contig 13506 bp, 16 predicted proteins | sample 1042781 | NCBI WGS metagenome assembly MTKZ01 (sample SAMN06212207, study PRJNA360539) | anaerobic digester metagenome | biome: Wastewater treatment plant; material: sludge; isolation source: anaerobic digester fed with sludge from wastewater treatment plant | place: Denmark: WWTP Viborg ...
GCACCGTCTCTTGTTCGCTTGAGGCTACAAAGAGTTTGTCTATAAAACTTTTTCATCTTATAAAAACAGCAGGTAACTGAATGATTACAACCTATAGTCCCGCCTTAGGCGGGATACCCCTGTCTGCCTGAGGTAGTCAGGCAGGCTTACTAAAAATATGACAAGTGTTTGCGGCAGGTTTATTAAACTGTCCACAGAAAGCTACCTGATTGTATAGGATTTTTGAAGAAGTTTACAGAGTAAGAATGGTATTTACACTCCCTTTTCATAGCATCGTCCGTGTCAGGCAATGTTTTTTGTTTTAATGTATACCAATTTTATTGATGCTCTGTCAGTTGTTCGTTCATCAATTTCAAAATTGTCTTTTAAAGATTTTATTAATGGAGTTAACTTATCAAAGCCATAATTTCTGGCATCAAAATCAGGTCTTTTCTTTATTAGCAGATTTCCGACATCTCCAAGATATGCCCATCCATCCTCATCTGCAATATCGTCAACTGTTGCTGATATTAAGGTAATTATATCAATATCAATTTTTTTAATGGTTTCTTGTTCAGCGGTTTGAACTTTACTACTTTTGTTTTTCTCAGTTTTACTTTTATTTCTTTCGACTGATTCAGGGCTCTTTAATATTTCCAGATAGATGAATTTGTCACAAGCAACTATAAACGGATTGGGAGTCTTCTTTTCACCAAATCCAAATACTTTCATTCCAGACTCTCTTAATCTTGTTGCAAGTCTCGTGAAATCACTATCGCTTGATACAATGCAAAATCCATCAACTTTTTCTGTATATAAAATATCCATTGCATCAATAATCATAGCAGAATCTGATGAATTTTTACCTGATGTATATTCATATTGTTGAATAGGTGTAATAGCATTTTCAAGGAGAACGCTTTTCCAACCAGCCAATTTGGGTTTAGTCCAGTCTCCATAAATCCTTTTAAATGTTGGTATTCCATATTTAGCGATTTCCTCCATCATACCTTTTATATTTGTATAAGGAACATTGTCTGCATCTATTATTACTGCAAGTTTCAAATCATCATTTGCTTTCATATTAGTTTGTATATTTTTTTAGTGACAAAAATCTTTGTCGGCTTCCCCGAAGTAGGTCCGATTAAAATTAGAGTATAATCTTATAAGTACCATTACCCACAAACTACCCCCTCAGCAATTATCATTAACCTTAATGCTTAAATAAGCCCTTAATTTCCCTTCCCCTACCCCACAGCCTCGCCCCGTCAGTCCCAATAGCAAAACCGCGGTAGCACCAATCAATACCATCCAATGCCTTGTCTGACTTTCACTGAGAGTTTAGCAAACCGAAGTTAAACAAACATAATTTCAGAGCCAAGAAAAGCTTTGATTATTATTCATAGCTTATTAACTGATCATCAGTATGATATATTATCTTTCTTATATATATGAATACTTGAGTTGATAAGGCTTATGTCTTCCTGAAATACCGGCATGGTTGAAGAAACATGCATGAACAAATCAGCTGAATTTTGGTGAATATGTTCCAAGTAAAGATTTAGGAATAGATCAAATGGTTGTATTACGTAAATCCGGTGATTGGTTAAGGAGGTCCCGCGAATCGCTGAGGCGTTCGCTGGATGACAATCAAAGGACGCTTGTTGCTGCTTTCGACGTTATCGATCGGGGGTGAAAATAAAATTGACTTCAGAATTCTGCTGATGTAACTTTGTATCGAACTGGTTAATAAGGATCTCAGAAACTGATACTTCTTGTCATATTTCTAAATTCTTTTAATCACACAAAATCCCATTATCATGAAAAAAAAGGCTCTCTTAACACTGGTGTTCTGTCTGATCATGAGCACCGGAGCAAATCAGCTTGCAGCCCAGGATCCGGTAAAAGGAAGCGTTATTGCCATACATAGCTATATCTATGAGCTTCAGCCCGGAGTAACCATGGATCAGTTCATGGATTTCATTACGAACAAATATATCCCGGAGTTCTGCAAAAACTTTCCAGGTACGAAAATGTACGCACTAAGGGCTGACAGAGGAGAACAAAAATTCCAGTTTGGCATGATGACAGTCTTTGAATCTGTTGCTGCCAGGGATAATTACTACCCGGGTGAAGATGTTGCATCGGAAGCAGGGTTAGCCGCTGATAAAAAAATGGAGCCCGTTAATATGGAATTCATGAAGTATGTCAAAGGAGGAACGAGAACCTCCTATACGGACTGGATCGTAAGATAGGCTTTTACGGCCCGGAAAGCTTAAAGCCTGCCCGTTAATAGAAAGTGACTCTCCTATTCCGGTCATGTAAGCTGACAAAAGAATTATCCGGTCTGTTCCGGATGTATTTATAGAAATTTCCAACCCTAATAAAAAGGCCCTGTGAAAGTCATCGATCTCCATCGGACCCTTCAGACAGCTATTGTCATTGCTATGATGACATTTCCTTCGGGCTGTGACGAAATAATCCAGGAGGAAACGGTCCCTGTGGTTACCACGGGAGCAGTTCAGTATATCACAAGCACCTCAGCCACATGTACAGGAAACCTTATCTCCACGGGCAACAGTTACTGGGTTAACCGGGGCGTCTGCTTCAGTGCCCTGGTAATCAGTCCCGACAAGAATAACAACAGTGCATGGGCCGATGCCGGATCTCATACAGGTCCCTTCAATGCCTACCTGGACTTCCTCACTCCCGGGATAAGCTACTATGTCAGGGCTTACGCCACAAACGAGGCCGGCACCGGATACGGAGACGTCATTTCATTTACAACGACAGGAAGCGTTACTGGAGATATTGTCTTTAATCCCGATCTGACCTATGAATTTGTCACCGATATAGACGGAAATACCTACCGGACAATAAAAATCGCCGATCAGACCTGGATGGCTGAGAATCTCAGGACCACCAGATATAACGATGGCAGCCCCATACCTCTTGTAAACGGTGTGGCGGGATGGATAAACCGCGGCACTGAGGGATATTGCTGGTACAACAACGATGCAGAAAAGTTCGGGGAAATTTTTGGGGCCCTGTATAACTGGTATTGCATCAGCACAAACAAGATCTGTCCCTCAGGCTGGCATGTGCCCGGAGATGATGAATGGGCAGCCCTTATTGAATACGCAGGCGGCGACAGCATAGCGGGAAGAAAGCTTAAAGAAGCTACCGACGCTCACTGGGTCCAGACTGTGCCATCCATCACGAACAGCACGGGTTTTACCGTCCTTCCCGGGGGCAACCGCTGGGGAGTAACAACTGATCCGATTTCTTATTTTACAGATCTCGGATATTCGGGAAATTTCTGGTCATCGACTGAGTTCAGCGATCCGGGATTTGGAATTTATGGAGCTTACTGCAGGAGCTTTTACCATGCCTGGAACGGCTGCACTCAGTCGGTATTCACAAGGAATGAAGGACTGTCAGTTCGCTGCATAAAGGACCAATAGGATCCGATAATTACCCATTCGTCCCGGAAATTGCACAACGGGATGATGGCTTAATAACCTGAAAGCATCAATTTTGAAGAGAAGGGGTGTCCAGGCAAAAATCATCAAAAGCATCAGATAGGCTCCTGTGGCGGATCACGGAACAATTTAACAGTATATGAAATGGTATACGGTATCATATGAAAAACACTAACCCGTTAGCGGTTACATAAACATGTCGCACCTCCGGAGCTCTATGACAATAAAGAGGTCCGGCATTGATACAAACATGACGCGTCGACGACGCTCAGTATCCTGGAATATAAACCAATCCAATGTTCAGTTAGCTATTTCATTGGGGTGATTGCAAAATAAAATATTAACCATACCGGGTCTGCTGATGGAACCTCTCCGGGGTTCAATATCATAACAACGGAAAAATTTCTTAAATTTCAGATAGCCTGTAAAGCAGACCAGGCAAAGATTTGTTTTTCGTTCAGAGTATGATAATGCTCTCATAATGTAAAAGTTCGCCTCATACAGCAGATAAAATACAACCTTATAACCCTACTATTTCATGGAAGCAGATCTGATTAAAAAAGGAATCAGAAAGAAATACACTCTTATCGATACAATTCCTTCAAGTGAGATAACAATAACATTTATAAAAAAGAACATTAAAACCGCGCAGGAAAGATAAGCAGATATAACTGTTAAAGCATAATCCAGACTGAATCATGAATAATAAAGCTGAAATATTCTGGGATAAACAGGCTGGCCGATTTGATAAGAGCCAGAAGCAGTTTGACAGTGCATCCCGGGAAATACTTCTCAGAACAAAAGAATTTCTGAATCCGGATGATAACGTTCTTGACTTCGGATGTGCTACAGGCACCAAAACACTGGAACTGGCAGGTGGGATCAGACATATCCACGGACTGGATCTCTCTTCTGAGATGATCGGCCTGGCAATGAAAAATCTAAATGCATCCAATGTCAAAAATGCATCCTTCTCAAGCGGAACAATTTTTAAAGATGACCTGGAAAAGGCATCATTCGACAAAATAATAGCATACTCAATAATTCATATGCTGGAGGATAGAGAAAAAGTAATTCAAAGAATAAATGAATTACTGAAACCCGGCGGATTATTTATAGCTGAAACAGCATGTTTTAAGGAAAGGATGAGTCCTGGAACCAGACTTCAATTTACTTCTTTCCGGTTCCTGAAACGCCTTGGATTATTTCCCCTGCACCTGAATATGTTTACGACAGCTGATGTTGCACAATTGGTAGGTAGTCATGATTTTTACATCCTGAAGTCTGAAAAGCTATTCTTAAATGGAATGACTATCAGCTTTATTGTTGCAGAAAAGGCTGAATCCTGATGACATCGTTTTTGAGAACCGCCAGCTCTGACTTTGTATAAAAAGCTCCTGTTAACATGATATTCAATTAACAGCTTATAAGATCAATAATCCATCGGAAAATTAATTCTAACCCATTAGTTGCGTATGTACAGCAAAAAAAGTGAATTATCCCCGCATATAATGAAATCCCTTATTTCTAAAATCATAAAGAGGTTTTCATTGGTTCCTGCAGTTCTGGGCCTCCTGGTTCTTGCACCTGCAGGGACCTTTGATTTCTGGCAGTTTTACGTCTATACCGGGATACTCATAATTCCGATGACGTTCGTTTTATTCTACTTTTTAAAGAAGGATCCCATGTTTCTGGAACGACGAACAAGAGCCGAAGAGAAGGAAAAAGCACAGAAAATCATCCAGATTGTTTTCTCGACTGTTTTTTTATTCGGGTTTATCGTGCCCGGGCTTGATAAGCGATTTGGCTGGTCTGAGATTCCGGTTTACTTGGTACTGATAGCTGATTTAGTCATCTTGTTGGGTTATCTTCTTATCTTCTTTGTTTTCAGGCAAAACAGCTATGCCTCAAGAATTGTTGAGGTTGATGAAAACCAGAAGGTAATAACGACCGGACTTTACAGCATTGTCAGGCATCCAATGTACATGGGTGTTTTGATAATGTATATGCCTACGCCGCTTGCCCTGGGATCGTGGTGGGGACTGATCCCGATGGCTGGCATTCCCCTGGCATTGGTTCTCAGAATACTGAACGAGGAAAAGGTATTATGCAGGGACCTTCCAGGCTACACGGAATATTGCAAAAAGACAAAATACAGGCTGATCCCTTTTGTCTGGTAGTGTTTTTATCCCGGATGTTGATCCATATCTGCATTCTGTAAAATCTGATTTTCACATTATTAAGCAAAGACTTAAATTTATTCTATTAAACTTTTAGCAAGATGAAAGGTTTAAAATCCTTTTTTGAGAACAGACCTGTCCTGTCTGCAATTTCCATAACGATCACCTGGTTTATAGTGATAATGCTCGTTTCCGGCATGGCTGCAGGTGCGCTTAAGAAGGATTTCGGAGATCCGGTAACCACCCTTATAGGTCATATGGCAGGAATCATATTCGTCATCATTCTTTTGTGGATAACGGGGTGGTTAAAAGTCGCAGGCATTACGCAACCAGGGAAATATCAGGTCTGGCTCATCTCCATTGCAGGAACCATATATTTTGCCCTTGCTTCTCTTTATTCTTTTTATGGCACCCTGAGGTTTGATGTATCAACTCTAACAGATTTTTCAACCTACGGAAACATCCTGAAAGCCAGTATAGCAAACTGCATGGGTGAGGAAATACTTTTCAGGGGGGCTTTTCTGTATATTCTGATCCGCAGCTGGGGCAATACAAGAAAGGGAATGATCAGAGGCGTGGCTGTAACATCCGGCATTTTTGCCCTTTTCCATCTTTTGCATGTCGCCTTCTATGGACAGTCTCCCGGCTCTGCTTTGATATTGGTTCTCGAAGTATTTATAATTTCAGCCTGGTGGGCGTCAATGGTTCTTAAGGGTGGAAGCATATGGCCAGCTTTCCTGTCTCACTTTGCCGTTAACACAATTGTTATACTCCAGGGCACAACACAAAATATGATTCAAAACGACCTTCATGTTTATTTAAAACTTCTGGTATTCAGCTTGCCGCTTGGTATTACAGCAATCTGGCTCCTGCTGAAAATGCCTGACAAACGCAATCAGAACATGATAAACTAATACCGGAAGGCCGCAATTAGTATCCTTTCCGTTGCAGCCTTTGCAATTATTTCGATAAACCATATACTAAATATAACCAATGGACCATAACAAAAACCAGGAACCTCAATCAGTCGTTGTTAAGGGATATGAATTGAAATGTCCGGTCTGCAATAACCGGCAATTCCGGACAAAACGTGTTCTACTGAATACAACGGCTATGACATTCTTAAATCTTGACTGGGCAAACAGAAATGCAAACTGTTATATCTGTTCCAACTGCAATCATATCATGTGGTTTGCGGAGTAAGCAGGATCGCCGTGGAAACCTGACCCACTGTTCTCGCTGATAAATCAGCCCGATGTGCCTTTTCACCTGAAAATTATTAAACTATTTTAACGGATGTTTGTTAGGGATTTGAGAGGAGGCTGAAAGTCATGAGAAAAATAGTCGTTTTATCATTCATTACACTGGATGGAGTAATGCAGGCACCGGGAGGTCCGGAGGAAGATGCTTCAGGCGGATTCAAATTTGGCGGATGAGTTGTGCCTTATTTTGACGAAGCTGCAGGAAAGGTCATGGAAAAGCAGATGAAACCCGCGGACCTTCTCCTGGGAAGAAAAATTATTTGAGATCTTTGCAGGTTACTGGCCTGAGCACGAAAATGAATGGCCCGGCATCAATGATGTCACAAAATATGTAATGTCGGGAACCATGAATAAGTCGGACTGGAAAAACTCGGTTTTCCTCAAAAGCCTGGATGATCTCGAAAAGCTAAGGAATTCAAACGGATCCGACATCCAGGTTCATGGCAGCGGTGAGCTTGTCCAACTGCTCCTGAAGAATGACCTGGTTGATGAACTATGGCTCAAGATATTCCCGCTGACTCTCGGAAAGGGGAAAAAGTTGTTTGACAACGGAACCATTCCTGCAGCATTTACATTGACAGAGAGCCTTGCCACACCAGCCGGAGTGATAGTTGCAAATTACAGACGTGCAGGGAAAGTCATAACAGGTACCATGGGATCGTAAGGATCAATCTGTATACCTTTCAGGCACAGATTTTGTGGCATGCTTAATACATAAAAACGAGTATGTATAAAGCCTTCTTTTTTATTTTAATCCTCATATTTCCGGTTTCCTGCAAAAAGGACAACACTTCTTACTTTTTCCCTAAATACGAGGATATTCAGGGAACGTGGAACCTTCAATCTGTTTCCTGGGACAGTTCAGGTGTCAGGATAACCAGGACCATACCATATGACAGAATGGTGGTTAATAACAACCTTGATTATCAGATTTATATAAACCAGACAAAACCGGTTGAAGACGGGACTATAAACATCATTACCCAGACCAATAATAAACTTGTACTGTATTTTTCTGCTGAGTACCCCTCATACAGTTCTTTTGCCGGGTCTCATATCTTCGGCAACTCAAATGTGGAACTGCTTTCCCTTTCTGCCAGTGAAATGATATTCATAACAATTGACGCCGGTTATGGAGAATATTCTGACCGGGTAATTACCTTTAAAAGATAGCTTTCAAATTACCTGACAGCTTACGGTTTCTGTAACCGATCTTGCTATTCCTGCCACATTTCCGCTTAATTGGTCTGAAATCCTTTGATCCTGATTTCATATTTGTTTACTTAGGGTTTCATTTTATCCGGTGAATGTTCAAACAAGGTATTTTCAGGAGGTTTAATGCAAGCGGAGAAGACATTCGAGACTAACCGGGAAAGGAGGTATTAAGATGTTATGCTGAATAATTCAAATATCCGGAGAGTTTTTAGAGCCACGGAAAATATATTGCTAAGCATCTTTGTTCTGCTGCTTTTACTGCTTCTCCTTTCATCATGTGAGAAAAAGGAGTCAGGCTTGCCAACAGATGGTGATGGCAATGAATATGATACGGTTGTAATCGGGACACAGGTATGGCTTGCAGAAAACCTTAAGACCACAAAATACAATAACGGAGTATCCATTCCATTAGTCACTGACAATACCCAATGGACTTCCTTGTCATCTGCTGCATTCTGCTGGTACAATAATGACAAAAGCCATAAAAACACTTATGGAGGACTTTATAACTGGTGGGCAGCTAATGTCTCATTGCTTTGTCCATTGGGTTACCATGTCCCTTCCCTGGAAGAATGGAATACTTTGATTACCTTTTTAGGGGGTAAATCAGTTGCAGGGAATAAATTAAAAGCTACTGGATTCCAGTACTGGTATAATTCCGGAATGGTTATAACAAATGAATCTGGTTTTAGTGCGATGCCAGGAGGTGTGCGTAGTTCTCATGATGGCACTTTTAACGGCATAAGATATGGTGGAAGCTGGTGGAGTACAACATCCTGGTCATATGATAATTATGCTTATTACCTTGGCCTGGACTATAATTATTGTAATGCAGATTTATCAAACTGGTTTAAAAAAGCAGGATATTCTGTAAGATGTGTTAAAGACAATTGATCAAAACGGAGCTCATCTCTGCGCTCCCCGGTTCGAAGGCCCCTGCCCGTCGCTTTATTGACGCTGAAGGTTAATAGATATTGTACTTGCCATATCGGTTGTGATATGGTCAGGGAATTTAAGACAGGTTGTCTTTTGCAGAGAGGTTCTATTTTTACTAAACCTTTAATATTATTCCGGAGTCAGAGTAAATGATGAAAATGATGGAACCTCCCCGAGGTTCCATCAATAATAACCAACATTTCATATTTTAACGGAACCTCTTCCGTGAAGCAAGATCATTGGAATGAATATCACTGATAATCCTTCAACAGCGGAGCAGGTACATCGATATTAGCAGGTAATTACATACTATCTACCGCGGAGCGGTTCCATCATTGTTAGCCGGGATCAATCAAAACACCCCGAACCGCGGAGCGGTTCCATCATTGCTGGCCCGGAATCAGAGTAAACGATGAAATTGATGGAACCTCTCCGGGGTTCAAAATCTATAAAGGGCCAATGTTTCAAGCATTGATGGAACCTCCCCGAGGTTCCATCAATAATAACCAACATTTCATATTTTAACGGAAACTCTTCCGGGAAGCAAGATCATTGGAATGAATATCACTGATAATCCTTCGACAGCGGAGCAGGCACATCGATATTAGCAGGTAATTACACACTATCTACCGCGGAGCGGTTCCATCATTGTTAGCCGTGATCAATCAAAACACCCCGAACCGCGGAGCGGTTCCATCATTGCTGGCCCGGAGTCAGAGTAAATGATGAAAATGATGGAACCTCTCCGGAATTCCGGATCAGGAAAAACAAATGTTCCCCGTAATGATTGAACCTATTCTTTAGTCAGGTGTTTTTTTACAAATGATCTGACATTAATTGTTGTGTTATGTACCAGTAACTAATATGAATGAACTATTTGCCAGTTTACAATATAATTAGTTAATAATTCCATAACTATGATTCCAGGTTTGTTTTAACCAAGATTGCTTTTCCTGAAGATAACAATCAGAAAATGAGTATGAAACTGAATGAATTGAATAAAATCACAAGTTCCTTCTCAGGCACGGAGAAAATGCCAGTTTTGTTTCTGGGGCATGGCAGCCCGATGAATGCCATCGAGGAAAATGAATTCGTGAAGGGCTTCAGGAATATTGCGGGGCAGATTAAAAAGCCAAAGGCGATTCTATGCGTCAGCGCCCACTGGGAGACAAGGGGGACTTTTGTTACAGCCATGCAAAATCCCCGTACCATCCACGACTTCGGAGGATTTCCCAGAGAGCTTTATGAAGTTCAATATCCTGCGCCGGGAAGTCCTGAACTTGCAAAAGAGGCCAAAGAACTGGTCAAAATAAGCGAAGTCGGATTTGACGACAATTGGGGTCTCGACCATGGGGCCTGGAGCGTTATAAGGCATCTTTATCCAGGTGCCGATGTTCCGGTGATACAAATGAGCCTGGATTATTATCAGAAACCTCAGTATCATTACGATCTTGCACGGGAACTAAGCCCTCTCAGAGAAAAGGGTGTGCTTATTATTGGAAGCGGAAATATGGTTCACAATCTCGGTATGGTTGACTGGAGGCGGCTTAATGAATCTTTCAGCTACGAATGGGCTCAGGAAGCAAGCGAAGAAATGAAGCAGTATATTCTGAACGACGATCATAAATCCCTTATTAATTACCAACAGCTGGGCAGGGCATTCCAGCTATCGGCTCCTACAGCCGAACACTATCTGCCATTGCTGTATACACTTGCATTGAAAGGTAAGAACGAGACCGTGGAGATCTTTAATGACAAACCCGTCGGAGGATCAATCACAATGACGTGTGTGAAGATCTCATAAACAGACAGAGGGTAAGGTTTAAGACAGCACACCTATTGCCAGTCATCCGGCAAACAGAAATTATTATCTGAATAACAGTATATATTTATTGTTTATCAATAATTATTTATTATATTGCGGCAAATTTTAAAACTTAAAACAATGTCAAAAACAGACAACTTTGTATTTACGGTCTTACACATCATTGCGTGGATCATCTTTGTCGGCTTGTGCATTGAAGCCGGAGCTTTGATAGTCAATTTTATTTTCAGCCTCTTTAAACCGGAAGTTGTTCACAATCTATATCAGAAGCTGGACTTAAGCGACATGTATGCACGCAGTAAACCGGCTTATTTCATAATGTATGGTTTTATTCTTAGTATATCGGTTCTGAAGGCTGTCATGTTTTATGTGGTTATCAGACTGGCGATTAAGCTGGATTTATCAAAACCTTTCAACAGCTTTGTCTCGAGACAAATAACCCTGATCAGTTACTATACACTTTCCATCGGACTTTTGAGTTACATAGCCAGGCAATCGACCAAGAATCTAATGCATCGCGGTTTTGTTCCCGACAAACTGGACCAGTTCTGGGCGGACAGTCAGGCATATATCCTGATGGCTGCCGTTATATATATGATTGCGACCATCTTCAGGAAGGGGATAGAACTTCAGAATGAAAACGATCTAACTGTATAAGCCATGGCAATTATAGTAAACCTGGATGTTGTGATGGCTAAGCGGAAAATGTCTCTGAATGAACTTTCAGATAAAGTCGGAATGGCTTTATCCAATCTTTCCATATTAAAGACGGGCAAGGCAAAGGCAATAAGATTCAGCACTCTGGAATCGATATGTGATGTACTGGATTGTCAGCCGGGAGACATTCTGGAATATGTTAAAGATGAATAGAAAACATCGATGCTCTGGCACGGACAATTCAATGAGCGGAGCGGTTACATAAATGAGAAGCTTTTAAAGTTTCAAGTTTTGGGAATTATAATAAATGAAGAAATTGATGGAACCTCTCCAAGGTTCTAAATTACCAATAACCAAAGTTTCAAGCATTAATGGAACCTCTCCGAGGTTCGGAATAAANNCTCTCCGAGGTTCGGAATAAATAAAACCTTTCATGCAAGCATTGACAGGCTCTCCGAGGTTCGGAATAAATAAAACCTCTCATGCAAGCATTGACGGGCTCTACGAGGTTCGGAATAAATAAAACCTCTCATGCAAGCATTGACGGGCTCTCCGAGGTTACGGATCATTAATAGCTACTCTTAAGGAAAATTCTGAAATGCTTTTCAAATTCCGGGCAGATATTTTCCGGAAACTCAAACAGCTCTATAGAACCGGTAATTCAACCAATGATATGAAGTAAGGGATCCTTATTCACCGGATACAAGGATGGAATCATAATGGGATCCTTTTAAACGGAATTTCAGAATGTTTTTATAATCTGCAGAGTAATACCAGTCTTCAAAGTCTTTCCTTGAATCGAAACGGATGATGACGGTTTTTGTGTACTCCCACCGGCCTTCCAGGATGGTTGGATTCTCATCAACTGCGAGATATTCTCCCTTGAATTTTGAAAAGACTTCATCGACTGTGTCAAAATATTAAGGGACAAACTGTAATCAATTCATTGCATATTAATCCGCCTTCGTTAACACCTTCGCTGCAGCTACTGTGTTCGATGAAAGCTATGGTCATGAATCCTGATAATTATACGCTTGTTTGATCAATGCGGTCAGGCTTAGTCATACTCCATAAATTATAAAGTTTTATTGTTATTGCATGGTTGAATAAAACCGCTCACCTGATTTATGCCGTGCAATCAACAACCAGAGAGAGTATCGCTGGTCCTATGACTGGGACCTGGCTGTTTCTTCGCTGATGAGATAGATGCTTTTCAGTGCTTCCAGCAGTGCATGCAACTCTTCATGATGACCTTTTCCTATCTCTCTTTCTTCAAACTCCATGAATTTGTCGTACATCAAATACAGTTCTTCTGTGGGCATCCAGGAATCGATCAGAGGGAATAATAATGTGTTTTCCTTTCTGATATGTTCCCTGAGCAGCGATACATAGGCCAGCGAAGATCCAACAAACTCATCAATGTTTATTGTATCTCCGGCAATACTTTTACGCATCTTCGCGATGTGCTCACGGCCCTGGGTATGTTCAGAAAGTATTGCCCTGATAGGACCATTGTTATCAAATAAGCCGAACTTCAGTATCCCGGGAATAAGGAGATCCTCTTCCTTGCCGTGATGACACCTGTCTGCAAATTCACTCAGAAAATCCAACAGATCAACAATGTCTGTCTTGTCAGCCGTTTCATTTCTCTGAAGTTTTTCACTGATTACCTGCATGATGTCAAGAGCCTGAAGGATCACATCATGCTCATCGGATAAATCTTGTGTTGCTGTTTTCATGATACTTGCCTTTTTAAGTTTACCATTTAATCGTTTCATTTAACCCGGAACGCCCGTTTCGCGGAACGTTATATAATCATATAGTTAAAGCCGTTTTTAATGCGGCATGGCAAAGCTTTAAAAAGGACTGTACTGCCAATATTCCGTGGACACAGTCTAAGCTTAATGTTTAAACAATTAAAGGAAAATTATGTTCAGTTCCCGGGCGATAACAATTCTTGTAAAAACAGT
>MTKZ01013031.1_pt1 | contig 13505 bp, 11 predicted proteins | sample 1042781 | NCBI WGS metagenome assembly MTKZ01 (sample SAMN06212207, study PRJNA360539) | anaerobic digester metagenome | biome: Wastewater treatment plant; material: sludge; isolation source: anaerobic digester fed with sludge from wastewater treatment plant | place: Denmark: WWTP Viborg ...
GCGCGCGCCGGAACTCGTCCGGATGATCCGCGAACTCCAGCCGGAAACGCTGGTGAACGACCGGATTGGCAAAGGCGAGCGCGGCATCACGCCCCTGGCTGATTTCTACACGCGCGAGCAGCCCTCGGAAATGAACGTGGCCATGCCCTTCGAGCACAAGAAGCCCTACTCCTGGGAGGCCTGCATGACCATCGGCGACTACTGGCAGTACTCCTTGAAGGACACCGCGTTCAAGAGCCCGGTGGAACTGATCCGTATCCTGGTGGACGTGGTAAGCCGCGGCGGCAACCTGCTGCTGAATGTTGGCCCCGATCCAAACGGGGTGGTTCCGGACGCGCTTGTGAGCCGCGTAACAGCGGTGGGCGCCTGGCTCACCACCCATGGCGAATCCATCTATGGTACGATTCGCTCGCCTTTCGGGCCGATGCGTGATGCTTGGTGTACCGCAAAGGGCAACCATCTTTACATTCACCTGCAGCGTCATCCGCAGGCGCCGTTACCCCTGCCGGGACTGCAGAATACCATCCGAAAAGCCTCCATACTCGGGGCAGGAACAGTGGTCGCCTTCGATGACACCATGAAAACCATTACGCTACCGGATACACTTCCGTACACGGACATGACGACCATCAAGGTGGAACTGGAAGGAAGCCCCGTAGTGAAGTCTTCACCGGGCGCACAGGACTTGTAAAACCGCCAGGAAAGCGTTGATTGACGAATGCGTCACACTGCAAACATCAAATTTTTGGAAACCGTGAGGAGCCGAACCATGAAGCCATGTACCGTATTCTTGTTGTGTCTGGCAACAGGTGTTTCCGCCGCGCAAGGCTTCGTTTCGGAGGGAAAGGCCACAACGGGCTGGAGACCCCATGCTGTCCGCCAGACGAACGGAACGGATGCGCTTGTGGAAATTCCTGCACAGTTTCAAATCGTCACAGAGGCCTGGAACCGCGTGGTGGCCGTGCCGTACATTGTCTATATGACCGAAAAGGACCGGCTGTTGATGCTGGTCAGCTGCGACTACCCGCACCATGCCATGACGCTGATCAGTGATGACCGGGGCGCGACCTGGACGGAACCGAAGCCCGTCCGGCTGGATGCCGAAGGGAAGACCCTTCCCGGGCTGGGTATAGGCCTGACCTATCTCGGCGAGGGCAGACTCCTGCTCGTCACCGACCGGTTGTGGTTCAGCGGAGATTACGGTGTCACCTGGGGCGGGCCGGACGGCGCGACGGAGCCGCTGGCAATTGCACCCGCACCGGGCGGGAACACGTGGAACCAGTGGGACCCGTTTCTTGTGGTGAAAGACGAGGCGGGAAAGGTCACCCGGCTCGTCCAGACAGGCTACGGCATGAACCATGAATGGTACGGCTCCGACAAGGGACCGGGCTATTCCACCGGGTATCTCCGTTTCAGCATGGACGAAGGCCGGACGTGGAGCGAGGCCATCGCGCCGCCCCAGTGGACAGGCGTAAGCGAGGTGGCGCTGCTGCGCGGCAAGAACGGTGATTGGGTCGCGGCGTGCCGAACCGACATCCCGGCCCGATTCGAGCCGGAAACGCTCGACCATCTTGAAGGACTCGCGGTATCTGTCTCCAGTGACGAAGGCCATACCTGGTCCGACCTGAACCGGCTGTACGACTACGGGCGGCATCACCCCTGCATGGTGCTTATGCCGGACGGCACGATTGTGATGACCTATGTGGTGCGAAAGGGCTATGTGGACAGTGCTGACGGATGGCCCCAGTTCGGCATCGAGGCCATCGTCAGCCGCGACAACGGCCGCAGTTGGGACCTCGACCACAAGTATATCCTGCATGCCTGGAAAGGCAACCGCACCGGAGCGGAATACTGGTGGGCCAGCAGCCAGGCCACGTCCACGGTGTTGCTGCCGGATGGCTCCCTTCTGACGGCCTTCGGCACGGGCTACCGCAGCGAGCCCGCGGAAGGCGGGCCCTCGCCCCGGGACGCGGGGCTGGTGCGTTGGCGGCTGAATGACAGTCCGACGAACGACACGCGCAGCATTACGGGCGCTGCCTTTGATTCAGAACTGAGGAATAGCTTCGAACCTCCCCGGGGAAAATAACGGCGTCAGCGGGATGCCGGCGGTTCCGTCCAGGAGAGCACCGAATCCCCGTAATGATCCCGTACGCGGTTCCACGCCTCCGCCGCGGCGCCGTTACCCCAGGTAAAGATGGTGAAGTTGCCCATCCCCTCCCCGTCCGGGCTGGTCGCCCCGCCGTGCCCATAGTTTTCCATGGTAAACCCGTAGTCCTCCGGACCGAAAAAGGGCCACACCTTTTCCCAGAGCGCCTTCACTTCCGGGTTCTCCGGACAATACATCATCACAAAGCCGGCTTTCAGTGCCGCGATACCCCGTTCGCGGTAGTGTTCCTCCCCCGTGGCTTTGGCATAGTCCAGAAACAGCTCCGCGAACAGGGTTTGTCGTGAGTCGTTCCATTCGGCGTCAAAGTTCATGACGCCGAAACCGCCCAGGGCGGGAATGTGGATAAAGGGCGGCTGCCAGCACTGCTGCAGCATGGAGAGTTCGTCCAGTGTGCGCCGGCCCCACTCCATGTACTTCCGGTCGTTGGTAACCTGCCAGGCGGATAACAGCGCTTCGGAAATCCAGAACATGGAAAAACTGCATTGCTTGAACATAGCGTTCCGTTCAAAAGGCCTGCCGAGATGGTCCTTTCCCAACCGGCAGCAGGACCAATAGGTTTCAAAATCCTCCCACTGTCCCGCCGGGATAATGTGCTCGATCTCCGCGTCCATGGCTTTCAACGCCGCCTTGCGGTAGTGATCCTTTCCTGTCGCGGCCGCCAGGGCGAGCAGGAAGGTTACACTCATGCTGGTCTGGGGCGATTGCGCCAGGACGGGGGACGGCGCTTCGGTGTCGGGATCGAGCCAGGACGGGAAAAAGCCCTCTTCATCCTGCAGAGTCAGAAGCCGTTCGGCGTAGGCTTCAACATAGGGCAGGATACGCGGATCCTCCTCCAGTTCCCGGTGCCAGCGCACCAAAAGCAGGCAGGTCCAGCTCATGTCCAGCACGTTATACCAGCGGTCGGTGATGCCGTGTTCTTCGGGAACCCGGTTGGAATTGGTCCAGTAGCCGGTCTGCCACCCCTTGGAGCGGGACACCTTCTTGTCCCCCACTTCCACCTTTTCCATCCCCGTCCGGTACACGGTCGGGAACAGCCCGTTTTTCAGAGGTGCAGCCAGGGTGAATTCCTTGGTCAGCCGCGCCCGCTTCATCAGGTCATCATTCCCCGTGCGCCGTCCATAGCGATAAACACCGGAAGCCGCACGCAGCGAGGAGAACCACACCTGGTTCCACACGGACAGGAACTCGCGCAGGTCCGTCTCGCCCGGGTAGTTGGGTGATTCCGTGACATTGACGATAAACGCCGGCGCGCCCACATGCACGCCGTTGATGTCGAACTCCTGCCAGACCGCCTCCTTCCACGTGTCGAAAGCCCAGCGGTAGGTATGCTCAACGAAGGTGTCTAGGGGCACCGTGGACGGCGCGCCCTTTTCATACAGGGGATGCCCCCAGCGCTCCCACAGGAAGCGGCTGACTTCCCGCCAGGGATTGAACAGAGAGGATTCATCCTTGAACCAGGCCAGGTAGAAGCCCAGTTCCACCGTGCCGGGACCGGGAACCATGCCTTGGGCTTTTTGATACCGAACATGCTCGGGGATTTCCGTGCGGCTCAGACCGAGCCAGAAATGCCGCGCCCCCGCGTCCATGTCCATGTACCACGGTGTTTCCGGATTCGCGCCGCACAGGTCCAGATCGGGCACCATCGCCAGCAATGCATCGGCCGAACGGACCAGAATCGCGGGCGACCGGAACACGTGCTGGGCAATCACATCGCCCTGAGTTGGTGTAAGATGGGGCGCCCACCAGGAATCCGGCGTAAAGAAAACCCGGAAGAGCAGGCTCACATCGTCCCGGGTAAGGGCTTCCGTCAGTTCCCAGTGCAGCCGGACCTTCAGCCACGGGCCGGCCGCTTCTGTCTCCACCTGCGGCGCCTGGCCGTTGAGCAAAGGCAGCGTCATTTCCACAAGGCAGGTCGTGTCATCAAAATACTGCGCATAACCCGCCTCCTGCCGCATGGAAAGCGAGGTGTCAGAAGAGGCAGCGGACGATACAACAACGGTCAATAAACAAATGCATCCTATCAGCATGAAATAGGTTCCTTTTTTGTAACACCGGACCTGTATGCACGCTCGGGCATGTGGGAATGATAACGACTTCCCATCGCCGGGAACAATATGTATAAATTTTATATAACCGTCATTTCTATTTTCTCTGGTTCCCAAATTCCTATTTGGGAACCCCTTTGCATACGGTCAATACACCGCATTGTAGGAACGGTTTAGAAGTTCTGTGAACGAGAGAAATGGAATTTCAAGAGAGCGTTGGTTCCCAAATAGGAATTTGGGAACCAGTCCTCATGAGCCTATGGCTCACCCTGAAACCACGAAAATGTCATATGAATTTTCGAAGCAGAGAGATAATTTTTGTGTACCCGTCATTCCTTTATATACTTTCAGTAGGCCACATGAAAGGAGTAGGCATCATGAACTCTGCCAAACCCAATACCCCGTTACGGTCCGTGCTCATCACCGGCGCGTCCACGGGCATCGGCGAAGCCTGCACGCTCCACCTGGCGGCCCGGGGCTGGCGGGTGCTTGCCGGAGTACGGCGTGACGCGGACGGACGGGCCCTGGTGTCGAAGGCGTCTGGAAACGTCCTCCCCATCCTCCTCGATGTCACAGAACAAGCGGACATTGACGCCGCGGCGGCACATATCGACGAGGTAGTCGGTGATGCCGGTCTTCACGGTCTTTTCAATAACGCCGGGATCGGCGTCGGCGGCCCGCTGGAATTCCTGCCTGTCGGCATGATCCTGCAGCAGTTTCAGGTGAATGTCTTCGGCGCCATCGCGGTGACCCAGGCCTTCCTGCCGCTGGTGCGCCGGGCGCGGGGCCGCATCCTGTTCACCAGTTCCAACTCTGGTTTCTGGTGCGAGCCTTTCCTTTCCGTATACGGGGGCACCAAACACGCTCTGGAAGCCATCGGCGATTCCCTGCGCGTGGAACTGCGCCCGTGGGGTATTCACGTCGCTCTCATCGAACCCGGCATGATTAAAACGCCCATCTGGGACAAAGCGCGCCAGTCCGCGGCGAATGCTCCCGGACTATTACCCGAGGAAGCGCTCAAACTTTATGCCGCGCCCCTGGAGTCTCTGCGCAGCATGGTGCAAGAACCGCCTGCCATTGCCGCCTCTCCCCGCCGCGTCGCCCTCGCGGCGCAGCATGCCCTTGAATCGCGCAGGCCTAAGACGCGCTACCGGGTGGGTATTGATTCCCGCCTTCAATTCTACTTGCGTCACCTGATGACCGACCGCATGCGCGACCGGCTTGCGATGATGATTATGGGACTCTAACTGCAGGCCCCCGACGGAGGCATACGTACTTTCCAATGTGCGCCCTTTAACGAAGCCATAGACTGTTTAATCGCGCGCTGGCGCACCTGGGAAGGTACGCCTACTGAATCAGCATTACCCAAACTAAACCTCCGAAAAGGTCTTTTTGCGATCAAAAATAGGTGCGCGAGACACGTATCTATCAGAAACAAAGCATCAAATCACGGGCAATAAACGATGGCTTCCACTTCCACTTTAAAATCAAGGGGCAACCGGGCCGCCTGCACACAGGAACGGGCGGGATGTTCCCGGGTAAAGTATTCGGCATAAATGCGGTTGAACTCCCCGAAGTTGTTCATGTCCACCAGAAACACCGTTGTTTTCACCACCTGATCCAGGGTGGCGCCAATACCTTCAACCATCGTTATTAAATTGTCCAGGGTCAACCTCGTTTCCTGCTCGAAGGTACCATGGACAACACCGCTGCCGTCCCGGGCCATGGGACCCTGCCCGGAAATGTAGGCGAAATCGCCGGCTTTTACCACGGGAGAATACGGGGGACCGCCCGCCGGGGCATTCAAGGGGTTCAAACATTGTTTGTTCATGGTAGTACCTGCTCCTTTGCTGTTGTCCGGGCACTGACTCAAAAAAGAATTTCGTAAACACAGTGCCGCACGGTGTTGCGAGGTGCCGCGCCTTCTTTTTTTAGGGCAACATCATACACTTTTCTCCGCACCGAATGTTTTTTTCATGTCAAACGTATTCGGAATCACCCATTCTCAAACCCAGTAAGCCTGGCATTCCTCTGGCCTTGATAGTAGCGCCAGATGTGGAAACCGTACTCTCTGTCGCACGCGGTTTCAATCCGGATGAAGAATCATCCCGCATACGGTTTCCGGAAAAGAATCCCTTCCGCGTCCAGGAAGATCGTATAATGTTTCAACGTGGATGCTATCTGCGACCCAAAATAAAACCGAGAAACGATACACCTGATGTCCTTCCCGCGAAGGCGGGAATCCATTGCATTAACAAACAGGCCACGGAAGTCTTCCGGATTCCAGTCTTTTTCTTGACGCGTACCTCATCAAGAAAAAACCGGAATGACTTATGCGGGCGCTATCCATATACCTCAACTTCTTTATTCTTATAGTGGCATTAAAACAACAGGTATCAAGCCGCCGTTGTTGCGGCATCCCATGGGCAAAGGAGATTTCCGATAATGGTGTGCATGCGTTCTTTCATGTTGTGTCTTATGTGCGCCGGGCTTTGCTTCGCCGACAATACGGCTGACCCTGGCGCGCTGTGGCAGGCGCTGCTCGATGCGCCCCCGGCCCGGGAAATGACGGCCGCCCGCAAAGAAGCGCTGCGCGCGCTGGACGCGTGGATCGCCCAGCCGAATTCCGAGGACACGGAGGCCTGTGCAGCCTATTACCGCCGTGCCGTGGACCGGGTTCTGACGTTGTTGGAAACGGAGCATCCTGAACAGGACGTGCGGGTCTTCCAACTCTATTCCAGTTCCGTGCTTGTCCAAACGCCCTCGGCGGTAATCGGGATTGACCTCGACCAGGGGCCGAATGAATCCCTGCACCAGTCCCCCGCCGAAGAAGGGGTGGCCTTTTGCATGACACCGGAACAGATTGACCGTCTGGCCGCGCTGGTGGACTACGGGTTTCACACCCATGAACACGCGGACCATCTGGACTATCAAATCACCAGGGCCCTCCTGGAGAAAGGCAAAACCGTAATCGGAACGGAGGGCATCCGCGCAATCTGGGCGGACGAGCCCTGGGCCGAAGCCATTGTTACGCCGCCGCAAACCCTGGGCAGGGGGGAAAAGATAGGCGAGCTCGAGGTGAATGTCCTCCGGGACCGGCAATGGAACAATGAATCCCACGCCTCCGGCACGGAAAACAACGCCTATCTTATCACCCTGCCGGAAGGCCTGTCCATTTTCATGAAAGGGGACATCAACTGCGGATTGCGTTTGTACGGTTGGCTGCAACTGCTTGCGGAAAAAGGCTGCGCCATGGATATAATGCTCGGCAGTTTGATCTATTGGCGCGGGCCGGGTATTGCCGCACAAATAGATGCCTTATACGCGCCGCTGTTACTGCCGGGGCATACCTGGGAATTCGGGCATCGGCGCGACGGCGAAGCCCGCGGCAACGCCATGGGATTCCTCCAGTCGGTCCTGCTGGTCAAAGGCGCGGCGAAACGGGGCGGCGCGACTGTTTTGTCCTGGGGGGAATTTATTGACCTCCCCCTTTCCCGGGGCCCGATCGGAAACCGGCCCTGAGGGTAGGTTAATGGTTGCACTTCCTTCTTTCAGGTTACGGCGCAGGACACCGGCGCCACTGCGGACCTGCAACCCGAGACAAATAACACGGCCTGGGCAAAAAATGGGACTGCCTCCGGCACACCTAAAAGCCATAAACGGTGTATTTACCCCTGAATTGCGCCGGTGGCTGTCCTGGATTTTTTGCGGACATAAAAAATGGGACTGCCTTCGGCACACCTGAAAACCATAAACGTTGCATTTACCCCTGAATTGTGCCGGTGGCTGCTCTGAAAATAAGTTCGGAACGCAGGGACTGTCGCAAGCGAGCGAAGCGAGACGGGACTGTCCCTGGCTTCCGAACGGTCTCATTTTCATCGTTTACGGGGCAGAATGAAAGCCTCAGGATGAACTGTCCCGGATTTTTTTGCGGACATGGTGTACCGGACCGAAAAACTGTCGGGACCACCTACAACTCTTCTTGTGTTTGATGATAGGATATGCGGAATACGTCACGCATCAAGCCCCGCAAAATGACAGCAAACTCCTGTTAATGATTTCGGATACCCCTTCCCATGCCCCTGTTCTTTCTTAAAGGCCTGCTCGTCGGCCTGTCCATCTCCGCGCCGGTCGGGCCCATGGGCCTGTTGTGCATCCGGCGCACCCTGGCCTTTGGACGGCTGAGCGGCATCCTCACGGGGCTGGGCGTGGCCACGGCCGACGGCACCTTCAGCACCCTGGCCGCTTTCGGCGTCGCGGTGATTTCCCAAGTGCTGACGGAACACGGCCTCCTCTTCCGCCTCTTCGGCGCCGTGGTGTTGCTGCTGCTCGGCGCAAGAATCTTCTTCAGCGCCGTACAGGCCGCGCTCCCGGATGAAAAGACGACCGCCCGACGGAACCTCGCCCTCTATCTTACAGCCCTGATGCTTGGCCTGTCCAACCCCCTGGCCATTCTGTTCTTCTCGGCCGTGTTCGCGGGAAGTGGACTCGCGGACACCGGCGGAAGCCTCCTCGCGGGCTGTATGCTGGTTGCCGGGGTGATTTCCGGATCCCTACTCTGGTGGGTCGCCCTCAGCACCATCGTCTCCCTGCTCGGCCGAAAACTCTCCCCCCGCGCCCTCTCCTGGATCAACCGAGCCTCCGGATTGCTGATTGCGCTGTTTGGGGTGCTGATGTTGTTCCGATAGTCATTTCCCCCTCGCTCCCAGGTTTTGAGATGACCTCCAAGAACTTGAGAACCCGGGGGAAAGTCGCAACGGAGGACGTGTACCGTGCTACACTATTTCTCAGGAAGCGGTTTGAGAAACAGGGCATACACCCACAGGGTAACGTTTTATCAGGAGACTGAACATGAGATACACAAACGCTGTAGTGTCGCTGCTTTTCCTGGCCACAGGCTGTCTATTGATTGCCGCCGTTTACGCACAGGAACCGGCGGCGCGGGAGTTGCATGTTGCTGTTTCGGGCAATGACGCCCATGACGGTTCGGCAGCGGCGCCGTTCAGGACCATTTCGGCGGCGGCGGTGGTCGCACAGCCGGGGGATACGATCACGGTGCATGCGGGCGTCTACCGGGAATGGGTCAATCCGCCGAGGGGCGGGGAGTCGGACGCAAAACGCATCGTGTACCAGGCCGCGCCGGGCGAGACGGTAGAGGTGAAAGGTTCCGAGGTGGTGACGGGCTGGGAAAAGGTGGAGCATGATACGTGGAAGGTTGTGCTGCCCAACAGTTTCTTCGGCGACTACAACCCCTACGCCGACCTCATCCACGGCGACTGGTTCACGCCCAAAGACCGTCCGCACCATACGGGCGCGGTGTATCTAAACGGCGAGTGGCTTATTGAAGCGGCGAAACTGGAGGAAGCGCTGGCGTCTGCGGGCACGGCGCCGTCGTGGCTGAGCCAGCGGGGCCAGAACTACCTGCTGAACGTGGCGTGGCTGCAGCCCCACCCCGCCACGGGCGAAGGCAAGCGGGTTGACGCGACTTCTTTTTCGGCGAAGAACGGCACCCAGAACGCCCCCTGCTCGGAAGGCGGAGAATGCATCGGCTTCATTCTGGGCGGGCACTGGGTGAAATATGAAGGCGTGGATTTCGGCGAGAAGACGGAACTGCTGGAGATCCGGGGCGCTTCAGCGAGCACGGGCGGGATCGTCGAAATCCGGCTGGACGGGCCGGACGGGGAAGTGCTGGGCAATTGCAGCATTCCGAACACGGGCGACTGGCAGTCGTGGGAGAGTTTCAACACCAAAATCAAAGCGGTCAGCGGCGTGAAGAACCTTTGCCTCGTGTTCAAGAGTTTCACGGAAGAGGCCTCGCCGGAGGATCCGCGCCTGTGGTTCGCCGAGGTGGATGATCAAAACACCACAATTTGGGCGCAGTTCAAGGACGTGGATCCCAACACGGAACTGGTGGAGGTCAACGTGCGCCGGGCGGTCTTTTACCCGACACAAACGGGCATGAACTATATCACCATCCGAGGCTTCAGGATGGGACAGGCCGCAACCCAATGGGCGCCGCCCACCTCGGAACAGATCGCCGTGATCGGTACGAACTGGAGCAAGGGCTGGATCATCGAGAACAACACGGTCAGCCATTCCGTGTGCTGCGGCATTGCGCTGGGCAAGCACGGCGATGAATTCGACAACACTTCGGCCGACACGGCCGAGGGCTATGTGAAGACTATCGAACGCGCCCTGGCCCGGGGCTGGAGCAAGGAAAACATCGGCGGTCACATCGTACGCAACAACCATATCCACCACTGCGAGCAGACGGGCATCGTGGGCAGCATGGGGGCGGTGTTCAGCACGATCACCGGTAACGACATTCACGACATCCACATGCGCCAGTTGTTCACGGGCGCGGAAATGGCGGGCATAAAGCTGCACGGCGCGATCGACGTTGTGATACAGGGGAACCACATCTACCGGACCTGCCTCGGCGTCTGGCTGGACTGGATGGCCCAGGGCGCGCGCGTGTCATCGAACCTCTTCCACGACAACGGGCGCGACCTGTTCATGGAAGTGGACCATGGTCCCTTCGTTATCGACAACAACCTGTTCCTGTCGCCCGCGTCGCTGCTGACGGTATCGCGCGGCGGCGCCTATGTTCATAACCTCATGATGGGCAACATCGATGTGATCGCCTATGACGCGCGGCTGACCCCCTATCACAAAGCCCACTCCACGGAATTGGCGGGCATGCACGACAACCCCTGCGGCGATGATCGGTATTACAACAACCTATTCGTGAAGCGACCAAGCCTGAAGGCCTATGACAATACAACGCTGCCCATGTACCTGGACGGGAACGTCTACCTGGACGGTGCGCGGCCCACAAAACAAGAGGCGTCACCGCTGGTTAACCGTGACTTCGATCCCGGTATCGCTTTGATCGAGAAAGAAGACGGCCTGTATCTCGAAGGGAACGTTGATCCCGCCTGGGCCGCCGAACGGACCCGCAAACTCGTTACGACGGAACTCCTCGGCAAAGCCATGGTCCCCGATTTGCCCTTCGAAAACCGGGACGGCTCGCCGTTAGTCATAAATACGGATTACTTCGGCAGTGAGCGGAATGCGGAAAATCCACTTCCCGGTCCCGTGGAAGTCAGGGACGGCGGCCAGCAAACGTTGAAGGTCTGGCCAGTGGCGGGAACCAAGTAGACTGGAATGGAAGAGAGTTTACAACCACGGAATTCACGGAACACACGGAAATAAGGCATTCAGTTATGAAGGTGGTCTTGATTTGCTGCTTCGAAAATGGGGACCAATTTTCGAAGCAGTTGTCAAATAAAGTCGTCAGCATTTCTTTTTCTTGATTGTCTCTTATTTCCGTGTGCTCCGTGAATTCCCTGGTTGAAAAATAAAAACCAAAAGGAGAAGACCCTATGCTGTTTTTCACTGGATTAATCAATACCTGGCCGTTGTGCCTAGCGTTCTGTGTTTTCTTCGGCGGGGCATCCTGCGCCGCGTGGTGGTTCCCGTGGCGCAAATGGGCTTGCACCATTCCGTCAACGCCCATTTTTGTTGTGTTCACGGTATTGTGGGTGATAACCATGGGCATCTGCCTGACCTTTGTGGACAGTCCGTACCTGAATCTATCTAAGGCGGCGATTGACTGGCTGTTCATGCTTTTCGCGTTCCTGGGCATTCCCCTGACGATTCCCCTGCTCACAGGGGCGGTGTGGGCCCTCGCCCATGGCGTGCGCGGAGAACGCACCGGGATTGCGGGCCTGCTGCTGGTCATGCTGGCGGGATTCGGTCTCGGCTGCGCAGCCTCGAACATTCACGATATCGCGTGGTGCGGTATCATCACGAAGGGATATACCGTGCCTTACAAAGCGGGCGGCGACCTGCTCGCTTTCGCCACCGCCGGGCAATGGTTCGGCATTCCCGAGGAGGTGCTGTACGACTATGCCGCCCTCGGCCCCTGCGCTGCAGTTTTAGTGATAGGTGAGTTGATATTCGCGGCCGTTTGTTTTGCGCGGTTAACCAGGCTGCCAGACACCAGCGACAGCACTGGTTAGTTGCATTATTGCCGTTATAATTCTGACTCACTTAGTCCGGCACATTTCATTAAATGGAGTAAAAGGCCGCGTTTTAGAACGCGGTTGGCATGCACCGGCACCGAAATCCTCACGATACTTTCCGTGTATCCATAAATATGATGGCTCCCCTGAATGCGTAACAGCTTCCATCCATGCTGTTCAAGCACTTTGCAAAGGTCTTTCCCGGAAACAGTCTTCATACGGCGATTTCAATAACACGCGAATTATCGCCAGTTTCAGGGGATTTAATATCCACGGACAAACATCCCTCAATAGCCTCATACAAATTGCTCAACAATTCCTCAAAGGTTTCCCCCTGCGTTGCGCAGCCTGGAATAGACGGCACCTCTGCCCAGAAACCACCTTCGTCGGCTTCATGAATTATAGTTTTGATCTTCATTCTATTTTCCTGTAACCTGCGCGCTGTTGACAAAAATGCGCACCCAGTGATTGCCCGAACATTAACAACCATTTCCGGTGGCATACCATGTATGAGTATATCATGGAAAATTGTAACATAAGGTAAGAAAGAAAGCCTATGGAAGGTTTCATGGCTGCAGAAAATAAACAACATTGGTAACATTTTAGCCGAATGGAGGCAATGTTCATATTAACCTTCAAATGCTTCTCCTCGTCATTGCGAACGAAGTGAAGCAATCTCGTTTGCAACGAGACCGTCCTATGCAGAGATCGCTTCGCTGCGCTCGCGATGACAATTACATGGTTTATAGGACTAAAATTTATCTTTCTAAACCGAATCGCCGCCAACAACGGTCGGAGCTCGCAATGACGGAAACGTTCATGTTATTTTAAACCCCAGTGTTACGCCATTGGGCTAAAATGTTGCCAACATAGTATTTTTACGCTCAGGCCTGAAAGGCAAGAATAGCGTCTGCAAGGCTGAAAATGGTACGATTTATGGATAACCTTTGGAAACCAATCCCCTACCTTGAAGGAAGACAAGAAATGACTACAAAGAATGTACTGTCGGTAATATCCGTCCTGTTTGCAGTTACCCTGGCCTCTGGCGCGGTTGCGGAGTTCGATACGCCTGTGATCGAGGAATGGACTAAAACGGAAACCAACGACAAGGGCGAGGAAGAAGTCGTGGACTACATGACCATAGACGGCATCATGGTCCATGAAACGGATCCTGCGAAACAGCCCCAGCCGCCTGTAGTGCAGCCCGGTACGGAAAGCACCCAGGAAACACCCGGCCAGGCGCCCTCGGACGCTATCGTGCTCTTC
>MTKZ01014842.1_pt2 | contig 13503 bp, 14 predicted proteins | sample 1042781 | NCBI WGS metagenome assembly MTKZ01 (sample SAMN06212207, study PRJNA360539) | anaerobic digester metagenome | biome: Wastewater treatment plant; material: sludge; isolation source: anaerobic digester fed with sludge from wastewater treatment plant | place: Denmark: WWTP Viborg ...
AAAGAACAAAAAGAACAAAGTGCTGAAACCAATCAAGAAAATACTTCTTCTAAAGCACTGACTGCCGGACCGTTTACCGTTCTAAAATTAGATAAACAGGCATTGATTGATCTTTTTAATAATACAGGGGCAAATGCAAAAAAAATATTAATTCAATTCAGCGATGATGGTTCTTCTCAATTTATGCAAGCTGTAGCTTTTGGTGCCAATAAAAATAACGTATACCAAAATGTATTAAAAACCCTTACACCTGCCTCTACTAACTCATGGGATACAACAGGCTTGAAAATCATGGGTAATAACGAATTAACAAAGAAACAAATTAAAACCTTGATCGGCGGCACTATCAATGCAACTAATGCAAAGGATCTATATTTTTATCCAATAAAAAATTCAAATAATCAAATTTATTTTATTGTTTCTACTTCTCTTGTACCATTCACCACTACTGGACCGAAAGTGATGTTAACTTATCCAACCGGAGGAGAAGATAGCAAGCCTTCTCCCCCTGCGCCGCCTTGTGCTGTATGTGAATAAAACATTAGCCGGAAGTAAAAAACACACTTCCGGCCATTTCAATATTACCAAACCCAAAAAATATAAATATGGCACAAGTAAAATTTTATGGTATGACCCTCGACTTTCAGTTTGTCCGGGATTATTTTAAAACCCCTGAATTCAAAAAATTTATTCTTCAACCATATATGGAAGATGCTGAAAAATGGAGAGATGAATATTTTTTGTTGATTTATGCCATCGACGAAAAAGGAATCCCCATGAAAAAAAAGGATTTAGCTATCGTCGAAAATGATACTTACCAGGCCTTGAACAGACTTGAACTCGGCAACATAAGTTTTAACAGGGCGCAACTACAGCCATTTATTGATGAGGACAACGCATCCGGCAATAAGTTCACTGCTTTGTATTTTAGTCCTCGTCAATACGGAGAATATGTTTCTTATAAAGTCGTGGCTATTACAGAATCATTCAGAAACCCTTCCATTATCGAAGAAGACTTAAAGCCCTCGCCTCCGGCTCCACCAGCCCCGGGGGACATTTATTAAAATAAAGATACAGCTAATCTAAAGCTATGTATAAAGAGATAACAGACTGGTCTGAAGTGTGGGCATTGCTGATTCCTTTATTTTTTCTATTCAGGCAAAGGAATAAATCTTCATATCTGCGACCAGTCCGCATGTATGTAATTATCGCTTTGCTTATCAATATTTGTGCAATCAGTATACAGAAATATAAAACCGAATGGGGTTACGAACTGGGGGATTTTTTTTATAGTAATAATTTTCTGTATAACATACACTCCGTAACAAGGCTTTTACTATTTAGCTGGTTTTTTATTTTACTTAATCAGAAATTTATGCACCGAATAAAAATGATTATCCCATTTGGATTCATCATTTTTGTTATCATAAATTTTATTTTTTACGAAAATTTTTTCAACAGGTATAATTTAAGTAGCCGGCTATTAGCAACAGAAGCTGCTTTACTATTATTCTATTGCCTGCAATACTATATTTTCCTGATAATAGAAGACAAGGGTATTCCTTTCAAGAAACAACCCGGCGTATGGATTGTTATCGGGCTTACGTTCTATGTTGCGGCAAGTTTTTTCATTTTTCTATTTTACGACTACCTGGTTGTGCATGACAAAGATTTCGCTATTGATGTTTGGGATGTACATAACGTATTTTACATTACCCTTTGTATTTGTATTGCTGCCAGCTTAAACAGTAAAGATGACGAGTAACCTGACCTATCTTGTTATANNACTAGAATCTTGTTATATTAGGCATCGGTGTAATGCTGCTGATGGTGGTCAGTATATTACTGGCCGTAATTTATAATCAACGAAAAAAAAATCAGCATCGCACCGCCCTGGAAAAACTACGGGAGCAACAGCAAAACCAACTTATAGAAGCCGCCGTACGCAGCGAGGAGCAAGAACGGCACCGAATTGCTGAAACATTGCATGATGAGGTCGGCGCCATCCTTTCATCGGCCAAACTTCACCTGCTCGGTATCAAAGCGGAACTACTGGATGAAAGAGACCAGAAACTACATGAGAAAGGAAGGGAGTTATTGAATGATGTAATTGGAAAAGTAAGAGGTATATCTCATAACCTGCATTCTAATATCCTGAAAGAATTTGGTTTGAACGAGGCTATCCGGCATTTTATCCGGAAAGTAACACAGGGCACCATCATCAACGCCACCACCGCCCTGGATGATAATTACCAGACAGAAAACCCTGATAATGATATCAGCATGTACCGGATGGTACAGGAACTCGTTAACAACACCCTTAAATATGCCAATGCCACGGAAATTCTGATCAGTTCCACAATGGATGGCAATGAACTGAATCTTGTTATTTTTCATAATGGAGATGGCCTCACCCAGGAACAGTTTGAAGAGCTCCGCTACCAGAAAGAAGGATTGGGTTTAAAAAATATCCAGAACAGAATTATCTTGCTGAAAGGAATGATCCATTTTACAAAGGGTGCCGAAGGCTCTCGTATCAATATCCAGGTACCAGTTAAATCGAATCAACATGAGTAAAATAAAAATTGCTATAGCAGACGATTATAAAATTTATCGGGAAGGATTAAAAGTTGGATTATCAGCCGACGAAAATTTTGATGTGCTTTTTGAGTCCGACAATGGTGAGGAATTACTAAAAGCATTGGAATCAGCCACGCCGGATGTTATCATCATGGACCTGAAAATGCCGATTATGGATGGTATGGAAGCTACCAAAGCTGTTCGTAAAAAATATCCATCGATCAAGGTATTAGTGGTAACCATGTACGATGATGATAAATTTATCATTCACCTGATGGAAAATGGAGCCAATGGTTACTTATTGAAAAACACCGAACCGGATGAAATAAGAAAATCTATTTATGCCGTTCATGAAAATGGCTACTATTTTAACGATGTGGTAAACAAAGCTTTGCTGAAAAAATTAGTGTTGAAAAATAACCTCAAGCCCTCCTTTAACCAGAATGTTGAATTGACAGAAAGGGAATTGGAAGTATTGAAACTTATCTGCGAAGAAAAAACTGCAGCAGAAATAGCGAAAGATATTTTCTTAAGCCCCCGCTCGGTAGAAGGAATCCGTCAACGGCTGATTGAAAAAATTGGCGTCCGTAATACAGCCGGATTAGTAATGTTTGCCGTAAAGAATAGTATGGTTGACTAAAGATTACTTAAGTCCGGGAGCCAGGTTCTCCAGCATATCCTTTGTCATAGCAGCCAAATCATAATCTTCCTTCCAGCCCCAGTCATTTCTTGCCACAGAGTCATCAATACTTTGCGGCCATCCATCAGCAATGGCCTGGCGGTAATCGGGTTTATAGGTCATGCTAAAATCAGGAATATGTTTTTTGATAGCTGCTGCAATTTCTTTGGGAGAAAAACTCATGCCGGATATATTGTACGAAGTGCGGATATTTATTTTGGATGCGGGTGCTTCCATCAGTTCAATTGTTGCCCTGATCGCATCCGGCATATACATCATCGGCAGGTACGTATCTTCTTCTAAGAAACATTCATACTTTTTTTCTTCCAATGCTTCATGAAAAATCTCTACTGCATAATCGGTAGTACCGCCACCTGGAGCCGACTTATAAGAAATCAATCCGGGATAACGAAGACTTCTTACATCCACGCCGTATCGCTGATAAAAATAATTGCACCAGAATTCTCCGGCATATTTACTGATACCATACACCGTAGCCGGTTCAATAACGGTTTGTTGCGGGCAATTTTGCCTTGGCGAAGTAGGCCCGAATACAGCAATAGAGCTGGGCCAATATACTTTATGCAATTTCTCTTCCCTCGCTATATCCAATACATTCAGCAGGCCGGTCATATTCAGGTTCCAGGCCAGCCCTGGATTTTTTTCTCCGGTAGCAGAAAGAATAGCTGCCAGTAAATATATCTGGGTAATGTTTTGCCGTATCACCTGCACATGCAGCATTTCCTTGTTCATCACATCAAGGCTAACATAAGGTCCGGTTCCTTCCAATAACGGGTTTTGTTCCCGCAGGTCAGAGGCTACAACGTTGGCATTACCATAGATTTTTCTAAGGGCCATTGTTAGCTCTACTCCTATTTGACCGGATGCTCCTATTACGAGAATTTTGTCTTTTAACATAACGGGTATTTTAATTACAAATGTAAGGGCTTACGATATTCCCACCGCCTGATAACTGGGGTGTGGGAATGGCTCAATGTGGCTTGCCTGCCCCACACAATAAAAGAATATTTACATATTGAACCTTCTTATATGCTAAAGATCATTTTACCACTGCTATTTACTTCCGCTGAGGTGGTTTGCAAATCTAAAATTGAATGCCATGCAAGCGAACAATGCTACTATTATAGCTGCTCAATCCTGTTGTGAGACAGATAATATTTGTAGTGGGCATACTATCAGTGACACATGAGCTGATTTTTTCATCCTCAAAATAGAAAATTGGTTTTTATAATTATTTCCATAACACAATTTTAATCATGCGATACTTAATCACATTCATCATTTCTTTTCTTTCCATCAGCAGCTATGCACAAATGGAAAACTACCTCATCAGGATTGAAAATAAAACGTCCTTTGTATTTACTTGCGAAAGTTTTACCGGTGAAATATTCACCCTCACTCAAAAGATGAGCCGGGACATTGCATCCATAATGCCCGGAAATGTTGGTACCTCATTAATCATGGCGGGTTCCAACGGAACAGTAACCTGGGTTGATAAAAGCAAAGGTGCAGAGGTAGTTTTAAAAATAAATAAAGACGAAACTGGTAAAAGAAAGTTTAGCACTGAATCATCACACCATTTTGCAGCTTCCGTTAATGTAGCTGAAGGTCTGATAAACGGCAAGGATCTTATACTGCTGGAACTCACCGGCAATTATACTTATATACCAGTACCCGGTATATTATTACCTAACTATGGAGATGCATCAACCATTTTAGTTATGCCGGTAAATATATCAGTAACGGGAAGACCAGCAGACACAGCCTGGCAAAATGCTTTTGAGCTTATACTAACTGTCCCCAACTATTTTCACCCATCCAGAAATGGAAGAGAGAGGTATAATAACGAGGCGGGGCGATATGCTGGGGTACAATATGTAGATGCTAAACTTACCTGGGCAACACAATACCGGGTGGAAGAAGGCGATTCGATTGCAATGATATTCATACAAGCAGAAAAAATTCCGGAAGGTGTACCTGTTACAGTTTCTCTTATTCCAACATATAATTCTAGTTGGAGTCCCGGCCCTAAATACCCGGTGCCTTCCCGCACTAATGGTAAATACTATAAAGTTTTTACCATAGAACAAGAACCCATTTCACCACACACCAGCAGCAGAAGCAAGACACTCGGCTTATTGTATTTTAAATGCCTGGCTATATTCTGGAACGATAAGTTGCTGCCGATGGAAATTATTACACAAAAGAATTTTATGGAGAAATTACCCACACGGCCGGGTGTGGAGGAAATAAAGAAGGAATTATTCAGGCCTTCGTTACCAATGCAAAAACAACAAATTAATAACAAGCCGGTAAAACAACAAGTTATTAAACAGCAATAAACATAAGCCGAAAGTTTTATCCCCCTTCAATCAATAATTTATTAAACTAGGTATTTATGAAAATTTTTATTCTACTGATTGCTATTATATGAGTTGCAACAGACTTTTAAAAAATGGTATTAAAATAATCAACAATATTATTAATCTCTAAATTTTTAATTTTGAAACAGATTACACTCCTTTTGGCCATTATTCTTTCCTCACTAAAAATAATAGCACAAGACGAAAGAATACTTCGATCAAATAACAAACCAAGAGTTGATATTTTAAAAGAAATAACCAGCGATAGTGCCAAAAGTTTGTCGGGTAGTCGAACACAGCTGGACTATTCGAATGAAATAATAGACAAAAAAATTAATGCCCTTAATCAGAAGATTACAGACTTAAATAATAAAATAGATAATTTAATTGCACTCTTTCAGACTCATAAACATACTTATCATGTAATGGCATTTAAAGAGGTGACTACTTTTGGTGATTTGAGAAATCAGATCAACCAAAATTTAAGTGGCAGTGATAAAAAACTGATAGGGTTACAAATTCATGGAGTTGATGTACAAACATCACCACCAAAATAGTGTATTCAGCCATTTGTAGAAAATGCTGCCACACCGCCACTTTCAGTATATGCTATAACCGGGTGCCTCATCGCTTATGTTCTCGCAAAATTTTAAAACTAAAACAATCAGCAGGTAGTCATACCAAATCACAACAAGAACTGTTGACTAATTCAAAATAATATGGCAAACATGCCTTAAATTGACTTAACAAATCGCTAACTAACAGTTACTTCAATTTTGAGGTAGTATACATGAAATTTAAAAATCCCATATTACTCATATTACTTGTTCCATTCTCAGCATTTTCGCAATATGGAAGTATGTCATTCAAAAGATTTACAACTGATGACGGACTTGCACATAATGGCATTGTAAGTACTGCTCAAGATAAATTTGGCCGGTTATGGATTTCCACTCTGGGAGGTATAAATGTCTACAACGGCCACTCATTCACCTTATTCACTTCAGAAAACACAAAAGGAGCCCTGCCTTCCAATGAGATTATTGCTACCTGTCATACCAGAAAGGGCAATATTTTTTTTGGGACTTCAGGTGGCGGGCTTACAGAATATAATTTTCTTACAAATTCATTTACCACCGATACTACTATTAAAGAAGTAGTAACTGCCATTTTGGAAGACCATAATCACATATTATGGGTTGCTACCCAAAATAGTCTTGTTCATGCAATCGATCTTCTGACAAAAAGAAAAACTACATTCCGGCTTGAACATAAGGTGAATAAGAAAAGGTTTAGTATTTATAAAATGGCCGAAATCTCAGATTCCTCTATCTGGCTTGCCACCGATATGGGTGTATTTACCATTACCAATCAAAAAAGGGTGACTTACCGGGAGGAGTTTGACCAATTTAATATCACTAACACATCAACGCTTGTCCGGGATTTAGCAACTGATGGAAAGAAAATCTGGATTGCAACTAAAATTAATGGATTAATTGAATACAACATCAGCACCTCAGGAATAAAACATTATACTACAGAAACAGAAAGTATTAAACTCAGTTCAAACAATTTAAGAAATATAAAATTTCACGATAATTCATTATGGATCGGCACATGGGATGCTGGCATAAATGTAGTTAACACAATTACAAATAGTCATAACTATATAAAACATGACCCTTTTAATAACAACAGTCTTTCAACTAACTATATAGGTAATATATATTTTGCCAATGACAGCATTATTTGGGTTAGCACTTTTGACGGAGGACTTCACAAGTTTGACCCAATGCTTAATCAGTTTCACGCAGTAACAAAAACCTTTCATGCCGATGGAGGGCTTTTATATTCTAATATAAAAAACATACACTACGATTCAAAATCAGAAACACTTTGGCTTGGCAGTTTAAGCGGAGGATTATACGTTAAGAAAAAAAACAGCGAGAGATATACTAACTACCGTTTTACCGACAGCCTGAGTTCTATACCTCACAATACAGTCAAATATATCTTGCCTGGTAAAAATGGTAATTATTGGATTGCCACATTAGGTGGATTAGGTAATTTAAACATGACAACGGGTAAATGCAAGAACTTCTACTTTAAAAAAGATAATACAGGTCTTACAACAAACCGGGTTTTTTGTTTAGCAAATGATTACACTGGCCGTCTTTGGATTGGCACACCCTCAGGAATTTCGATTTATGATGAAAAGCAAAACAGATTTTCAAACTTCTATTCAAACATTGAACATAAAGGTTCATTTATCAGGGGCATTACTATAAATTATCTTATAGAAAAATTGTTTAACGGGAAAAAATATATGATAGCTTGTACCTCTGCAGGCATTGAAGTTATCGAAATTGAGACACTGACCTCATCCATTCATTTTTTTCCCGGGGAAAATCTGACTACAAAATCTGAAATAAAACAGCTATATGCTGCAAATGATACCTGCTGGTGGGTTGCTACCGGCGGAAGCGGGATAATCAAACTAAATCCACGTACAGGAGAACAAATCTATTACACGGCAAATGAGGGGCTTGGTGATAATTTCGTTTATGCAGTCGTTCCGGATAAAACTGGAAATCTCTGGATTTCAACCAATAATGGCCTTTCCAGATTCAATATTAATGCAGGCACTTTTACCAACTATAAAAAATCGGACGGATTACAAGACAATGAATTCAATCAAAATTCATGGTTTCTTGATTCTTCCAGCAATACGATCTTTTTTGGAGGGGTATCAGGTTACAATTACTTTGAAGGAAATAATGTGAAGGAAGCAGAAGATACTAAAACCTCGTTAGAGTGGAAATCATTTAAGGTATTTGACAATGAGTACTTATGGAGCAAAGGCATCCTTCAGACTAAGGAAGTTACATTACGCCAGGATAAAGAGAATTTTTTCGAGATCATATTCGCTTTACCCTCCTTTCGGAATCAGCATAATATGACGCTCAAATATCAATTAAAGGGATTTGATAAGAAATGGCATATTAATACAGGGGAATGCAAAGCATCATATACAAACGTACCCGCAGGCAAATATGATTTTATCGTTTATCTTTTAATAAATAAAAAACAAATATTGCTGGACAAAGTACGTATTACTATAAAACCTTCCTGGTATCAAACGTTATGGTTTAAATCTCTCATCGCACTTTTTTTTCTATTTTTATTTATCACTGTAACTGTAAAAAGGATAAAATATATCAGGCAGGAAGCTAATTTGAAAAGCAGAGCAATAGAAAATGAAATTGCTGCTCTTAAAGCACAGATGAGCCCTCATTTTATTTTTAATTGCTTGAACAGTATTGATGCCTTTATTCATAACAATGATAAATATAATGCTACTTTCTATCTCAATAAATTTGCCCGCCTTTTGAGAAACATCCTGGACAGCAGTAAAGAAAACATAGTACCTTTTTCAAAAGATATCGAAACGCTGAAGCTATATTTAGAACTGGAGGAGCTACGCCACGAAAACAAATTCAACCACATAATTACTATAGAAGACGGGTTGCTGACAAATGACTACAAAGTCCCCCCCCTCATTATTCAGCCATTTGTAGAAAATGCAATTTTACATGGCTTAAAAAATAAACCAGGTAATGAAGGTTTACTCCAAATTAGTATAAAGAGAGTGAATGACACAATTGAATACACTATCACTGATAATGGCATTGGAAGAGAAGCGGCCGGTAAAATTGTACAAAGTAAAGAATCTTCTTACGGAATGACTATCAGTTATGATAGAATAAAATTATTCAACAATGAAAAAGAGCCATCTGTAACCATAACTGACTTGCATAACGAAGCTGGAATGGCAACCGGCACATCAATAACAATATATCTCAAACTACTATAAATGATAACAGCAATAATTGTTGATGATGAGCCTAAAGGGAGGCTGGCCTTACGGCAAAAGTTGGAAAACTATTGTAACAATATAACTGTAGTAGCAGAAGCTGCCGATGGTGCAGAGGCACTATCCCTAATAAAAAAGCATAAACCCCAGTTGATATTTCTTGATATTGAAATGCCCCGGATGAATGGGTTTGAAATGCTGAATGAACTCAAAGAAAAAAACTTTCATATTATTTTTACCACGGCGTATGATCAATATGCTATCAAAGCAATAAAATATGCCGCTTTTGATTATTTATTAAAACCGGTGGATATTGAAGAACTCAAATCAGCAATTGAAAGGATAAGCAATGGCTTACCCCTTCAAACGAACAAACAAGCAGAACTGCTGCAGCAAAACATACAGCATCCAAAAAAGCAATTAAATAAATTAGCAATCCCCACACTGGAAGGCCTCCTTTTCTTTGATATCAATGACATTATTCAACTGGAAGCAAACAGTAATTACACGATAATCCATTTCTCCGGGAAGGAAAAAATTACCGCCTCTAAAACATTAAAAGATTTTGAAGACATTTTACCAACAGACACTTTCTTCCGAACCCACCATTCCCATCTTATTAATCTTAACTACATAAAAAAATATATTAAAGGCGATGGAGGTCAGATTGAAATGCAAAACGGTAACTATGTTGATGTATCCAGGAGAAAAAAAGAAGAGTTTCTGAAAGCCATTGGCTATTAGTATTTTTACCGGATGGAAAAATTCCTGCAAGACTTATTTGCCAACCAGCAATACGATGAGAATAATTTCTTTCTGCTGGCAGGCCCCTGTGTGGTAGNNTCTGTGTGGTAGAAAGTGAAGAGCTGCTATCAGAAGTGGCTGAAAAGGTGGCTGCCATCTGTAAAAATCTTGGCATCCCTTATATTTTTAAATCCTCGTACCGAAAAGCCAACCGCACCAGCGGCACTTCCTTTACCGGGTTGGGTGATGATGTAGCTATGAAAATGCTGCAAAATACCGGTAAGAAATATTCACTGCCTGTGGTTACAGATATTCATTCTCCTGAAGAAGCCAGGATTGCTGCCGGCTATGTGGATGTATTACAAATACCGGCCTTTCTTTGCCGCCAGACAGACCTGTTAGTTGCCGCAGCTGAAACAGGAAAAATAGTAAATGTAAAAAAGGGGCAGTTCGTTAGTGGTGAAGCCATGAAATTTGCTGTTGATAAAATTCGTACGGCCGGCAATGAAAAAATAATGCTGACCGAAAGAGGAACCACCTTTGGGTACCAGGACCTGGTGGTTGACTACCGCAATATACCGGCTATGCAGGCACACGGTGTACCTGTTATAATGGATGTAACACATGCATTACAACAACCCAATCAAACTTCTGGTATAACGGGTGGCAACCCACAGCTTATCTCCACCATTGCAAAAGCAGCCATCGCTGCCGGAGCTGATGGATTATTTATTGAAACACATCCCAATCCTGCTGTTGCTAAAAGTGATGGAGCTAATATGTTGCAATTAGATTTGCTGGAAGGGCTGTTGCAGCAATTAGTGAAGATTAGGAAAGCTATTTAAAAAAGCTTCCGTTGAGTCACAAATTATTAGCCCTTTAGATAATCTAAATCGTAAATAAAAAGTTGTATTGGCGAAAGTTTATTGGTGAAAACAATTTATACTAAACAATTGAAAATGAAAAGACTGGTGAAAAATACGAAAGTTATAGGGGCTCAAAACTTTCGCCTATTTTTGAGTTATAGGCAACCTTAAAGCAGCATTCGATCCCTAGATATATTATTTAAAAACGTTTATATTTTATGCTTTGAAAACTTCCATCATAATAAAAAGATTAAAGGCATTTATAATAGACTACTTTATTATTCTGATTTATATAGGACTGTTGCTTGGTGCGACTTTGTCAATTTCTGCAATTTTTCATCTGAAATTAGAAAATGTGAACCCTGTTATTGGAGAGTTAATCGCATTTGCTACTTTAACATTACCTGTAATTCTTTATTTCGTGATATCTGAAAATAGTGAGTATGCTGGTACAATAGGGAAAAGAAAAATGGGAGTGCAAATTGTGAACAAAACTTTAGTCAAAGCGAGCATTGGGCAATTATTAATAAGAAACTGCATTAAATTTCTCCCTTGGGAACTTGCCCATTTTTTTATTTATAGGCTCTTCTATTTTAATTCAATTACTGAAACTACCCCTGGATGGGTTTTGACAGGTTTAACAGTTTCACAAGGACTTGCAATTATTTATTTGCTCTTTATAATCTTTGCCAAAGATAATCGAAGTGTTTATGAATTATTATCGCAGACAAGAGTTGTTCAAATTGTAGTTTAAAGGCTGCCTATAACATCGGGTTTGCTGCAAGGCTGGCTGGACATAGGAGCAATGGGCATTTTATCGCTGTTGTGCTTCATCTGGGCTGGACAAACATTGTTGGGCTTTTGTTTGTTAACTTGTACTTTTATTGTCTCGTCCTGAAATAGGTTGACTAAAAAACAACCATTTTATGGACTTAAAAGAACAGATTATTAAAGAGTACCTGGAGCAAGGCTGCGGGTACCGAAAGCTGCAAGCAAAGTATGGTATCGGTCGCACCACCATCTGCAAATGGGTGCAAATCTATCAGGGTGTTCATGGCCTGGATAGAACAACCAAACAACAAAGCCACTATCTTAGAGACATGGATGACCCCAACAAAAAAAGGCTCCCCAAAAAACAAATCACGGCTGATGATTTGCAGAAAAAAATTGCTGCCCTTGAAAAGCAATTGCAATGGGAAAAACTAAGAGCCGATGCTTTAGACACCCTTATCAATGTGGCCGAAGACAAACTCAATATCTCCATCAGAAAAAAGTCTGGAAGCCCACAGTCCGGGAAATAAAAAAGGCATATAGTTCTGTTAGTTTACAAACTATCTGCCGGCTGTTGGGCTATACGCCACAGGCGTATCATAAACACATGAGTAAAACCATGCGACTGCATTTGCAGGAAGGCCTGGTGCTGCAGCAAATTCAACAAATCAGAAAACACCAACCCCGTTGTGGTGGTAGAAAACTATTTATTGAACTCCTCCCCTTCTTTGATCAGCACAATATTAAAATGGGAAGAGATGCTTTCTTTGATTTACTGCGTCGCAACAAACTGTTGGTCCGAAAACTAAAACGCAATGTGTATACCACCATGAGTAAACACCACTTTCGCCGCTATCCCAATCTGGCAAAGGATTTTACGCCGCTTAAAGCTCATGAACTTTGGGTGGCTGATATTACTTACATCCCCACCAAACACCGCCATGCTTACCTGTTCCTCATTACTGATGCTTACAGCCGAAAGATCGTGGGCTTCCATCTCAGCGATGATATGAAAGTGAGCAGCGGCATCATGGCGTTAAAAAAAGCACTGGCACAAAAGCCGCCGGATGCCATTGTGATACACCATAGCGACAGGGGGATACAATATTGCAGCACTGAATATACCAACCTGCTGCAACAACACAATTGCCAGATCAGTATGACACAAAACAGCGACCCTTATGAAAATGCTATTGCTGAAAGAGTAAACGGCATACTAAAGACAGAACTCATCAGTAACTATTACAAAGAACCCCTGGAGGCTTCCCGGCATATTGCCAGGTGTATTACCATTTACAACTATCGCAGAAGGCACAGCAGCCTGAACTGGCAGGTGCCCGAAGATGTACATAAACAGTACGGACTGCAAAAGAAAACATGGAAAAACTATTATTATAAACGAACAAAAACAACAGTCACAAATGAAGCAAGCTAAACAGGCCAACGCACAAAATATTTTCTTTAGCTATGGGGGCTACGAAAATATTTTTGCCCGCACACCACCACCAGTTCTTTTTTACTCAACCTATTTTAGGATGAATTATCTTAGTAAACCAATAGCAGGATTATTTAACTAAACCAGTCAACTTATTTTAGGACGAGACA
>MTKZ01001004.1_pt1 | contig 13501 bp, 13 predicted proteins | sample 1042781 | NCBI WGS metagenome assembly MTKZ01 (sample SAMN06212207, study PRJNA360539) | anaerobic digester metagenome | biome: Wastewater treatment plant; material: sludge; isolation source: anaerobic digester fed with sludge from wastewater treatment plant | place: Denmark: WWTP Viborg ...
GTTGGCCCGGCGGGGCCGGTACTACAATTTGTATACGATGCAGTTTCGGAAGGCGGTTTAGGGGAGACCTCGGAGGCTGGTGGGCGACACTAGCCTGCCCGATATCCATCTCAAGGAGACTATCGGCCAGCGCCCGCAGCTAAGCATCATGATGGGGTATTCGGTGGGGGTGTGGAGGCGGATCTATGTAGTGGATGTGGGATAGGGGAAGCGAGGTAGGCAGCGCCCAGCAATGGTCAGACGCGGAAAATTTGGTGAGTTTCTTCACAAAAAGAGGTGACATTTGGCATCTAGCTTTCGCGACGAGGGCTATACTATGCCGATTCTGCCATGCGCCGCTGTGACCGAGGGTAAGAGCAACGGCGCACTTGTCAGCCTGGCAGGGGCCATCGCCGAGGAGAGTCATTACCATCAGCACCGACGTCTACACCTACGCCTATGCCGACCACCTGGGCAGCATCGTGGCCTGGAGCTGGACGGGCGGCACACCGCCGTTGACCGGCTACCTGTCGCGCTACGAGCCGTTCGGCGGCTATCGCACGCGGCCGGACGTGGCCGTTAACCCGGCTATCTCCAGCCGTGGCTTCACCGGCCACCGCGGCAACAATACCGGCGTGCAGGACGTCCAGAACCTGAACCTTATCTACATGAACGCTCGTTATTACATGCCGGAGATTGGGCGGTTTGTTAGCGCGGATACGATTGTGCCGGAGCCGGGGCGGCCGCAGAGCTATAATCGCTATGCCTATTCCTACAATTCAACGCCACCAGGCCCCTCATCCCCGCAGCCAACAGCCATCAGCGTCGACTCCGCCCTCTCTCTGACCGGCAGCAACCGCCGCCGGCCGCGCAGACCGCAACTACCCGCTCGCGCCGCAATGGCGGGTTAGCCGCCACGGCTACAACGCCGCCAACCGTTCAATTGCCTCCACCGCCTCCGTTCCCACGGCGAAGCTGATCACCCGGCGCCGGGCGTCGCGCAAGGCGCGGGCGTCGCCCAGCGCCTGCGCCTTCTTCAGGATGTTGAAGCTCATGANNTGAAGCTCATGGCCGCGGCCACCTGCCCCGCCTCGTCGGGGATGCCCACATCCTCCATCGCGTCGGACACGAACTGGATGAACAGCCCGTGGCCGGCGTCGCCCTTGTGCAGTTGGCCCGTGGAGTGCAGGAAGCGCGGGCCATAGCCGGCCGTCGTCGCCAGACCGGTGCGCAGGTGGATGGCCTGGCGCAGGGCGCGCAGGGCCTCGTCGGCCGCCGGGCTGGGCTGGATGTAGGCCTGGATGGCCACATAGTCGCCCGGCCGCGCGCTCTCCAGGAAGGCGGCCAGCGCGCCCGGCTCCGGGGCCACGAAGTCGCCGGCCGGCAGGCTGCCCGTCGTGGCGAACGCGGTCACGATCTCGCGCGCCTTCACCTTGGCCGCCTCGACGTTGGGCTGGTCGAAGGGGTTGATGCTTAGGAAGTGGCCGGCGATGGCCGTGGCCATCTCCCACAGGAAGAACTGGCCGCCGATGTCGTAGAGGTCGCCCAGCCGCAGCGTCACGACCGGGTGGCCGGCTGCGGCCAGATCGGCGGCGAAAGCGTCGGTGGAGGCGTCGCCCTCCAGCCGCAGGTGGACGAAGAGCCGGTCGGAGGCGTAGCTCTCGATCGGCGCGCGCGGCTCGCCGACGACGGGCAGAATGCCCTTGCCCTGTTTGCCAGTGCTTTCGGCGATGAGTTGCTCCACCCAGTCGCCGAAGCTCGCCAGCGCCCGCGGGGTGATGAACGTCACCTTGTCGCGGCCGGCCAGGGCCAGCTTGCCCAGCGTGGCCCCCAGGACGGCGGCCTGGTTGTCGCCGATGGCGTCGCAGTGGCCCGGCGTGGCGTTCGACGCGGCGATGGCGGCGCGTTCCAGCAGGGCGGGCACATCGACGCCGACCAGTGTCGCCGGCACAAGGCCGAAGTACGACAGCGCCGAGTAGCGGCCGCCGATATTGGCGTCGTTAAGGAACAGGTCGCGGAAGCGGAACTGCGCGGCCATATCGACGATCTTGCTGCCCGGGTCGGTGATGCCGATGAAATGGCTGCCGACTTGCTCCGGCCCAACCAGCGCCAGCAGCCGATTATAGAAATACTTGAACGCCGACAGTAACTCCACCGTGCCGCCCGACTTGGTGGCGACGATGACCAGCGTGTGGGCCAGGTCGAGATGGGCCTCGGCCGCCCGCACCGCGTCGGCGTCGGTCGTGTCCAGCACAACGAGGTCGAGGAAGGGGTAAGGCGCGCTTGCCGGCCGCGCGGCCCGGCCGAACGTCTTCTCGAATAACTCCGGGGCCAGGCTGGAACCCCCCATGCCCAGCAGCAGCGCCGAGCGAAAGCCGTTCTCGACTAACCCCCGCGTGAATGTCTCCATCCGGTCGGTCTTGTCGGCCATGTTATCGGCCAGGTCAAGCCAGCCGAGCCGGTTGGTGATCTCCGCCGGCTTATCGCTCCAGACGGTGTAGTCGCCGGCCCAGATGCGGTCGATGATGTGTTCGCCGCAGAGGTCACGCAGCCCCTCCGCCACAGTCGCCTGGGCGTCGCCCAACTGCATTGTCATCATGTGCCGATCCAGGTCCAGGGTATCGCGCTTATAGACAACCGCCTCCACCAGCGTCTGGAAACGCCGGTCGGAGGCGGCCAAGTGCTCGGCTTGCAGCGCACTGGCCAGCGTCTCCAGATCGATGCCCAGGGCATTGATGGTGGTCAGATGGCTCTCGGCCGCGTCCAGCCCCTTGTCCAGCGTCGTCGCGGCGATGCCCTCGCGTAGGAACACGTTGAGCGTCGCCCGCGAGAAGGTCATTACCGTGCCCGAACCAATGAGTTGCTCGACATAATACAGCGGCGCGTGGCCGAAGTCGCGCGGCGTCGTGCGCGTCCACTTGGGGCGCAGCGGCAGGCCGCGCTCGCCGGCCGTCTTGTCCCACGCTGGCCCGCTGAACAGCTGCTGGTAGCGGGCGTAGAGACGCCTGGCCAGGGCCACCGCCGTCTTGCCCATTAGGTCCGGCCGGCCGAGCGCCTCCAGCCGGGCGTCAACAGCGGCGTCGATGGGGGCCAGAGAGAAAGACGCCACCGCTGTCGGCGATGTACGCCGGATGCTATTGCCGGCAATGTACTGCTCCAGTCCGTCCAGGTAGGCCGCCGCCGCGGTCTCATAGGTGACCAGGGAGAAGAGGTGGGTAATGTTGACTGACACGCCGGCGGCCGTCAGGTCGCGCAGCGCAGCAATGCCGATCGGCGTCGCCGGAATCTCGACGATGACGTTGGCGCGGTCGATGTGGTGCGACAGGTGGCGCACTTCGGCCATTGTCGCCGGCACGGAATGGAACAGCGCGGGATCCATCTCATAGCTGACGAAGCCGTCCCGCCGGTGGCTGTCTTCGAAGGTGGCGTGCAGCGCATCGGCCGCGCGCTGGATGTCGTCGACCATAAGCGCCTCGTGGACATGGCGCGGCGACTTGCCCGCGGCCATCGCCTGGCGGATACCGGCGTCGTAGTCACTGCTGCTGCGAATGGCTCGCTCGTAGACCTGGGCGTTGGCCGTGACGCCCTGGACGCCCTGCCTCAGCCGCTCCGACAGTTCGCCGGAGTGGATGAAGCTGCCGCGCAAATAGTTCAGCCAGGTGGACTGGCCGAGGTCATGAAGTTGTTGCAGGGTTGCCATAGCGACTCCTTTGGGGACGTGGCTGCTTGTGGGCTGGCGAAGGTTCGTAAGGATCGTGGCCCGTGGTAGACCATGCGCCCGATCCGCCCGGGCCGGCCGTGGCTGCCCGGGGGATCATGACCTATAGCATAGCGCGATCGCGGAGCATCTTCAAGCGGGAACGTAGGGTCATCACGGCTTTTCAGTTGTCAGCAATTAACTTGAAGTAGTACAGCATGTCAGGCTGTCGTCGGCAGCCACAGCCTAACAGGCTGTGCTACAGGCTGTGTGCTACGGGCTGTGCTTCAAGCGGGAACGTAGGGTCGTCACGGCTTTTCAGTTGTCACCAATTAACTTGAAGTAGTACAGCCTGTCAGGCTGTCGTTGCCAGCCACAGCCTAACAGGCTGTGCTACAGGCTGGGCGTCGAGCCGCGCGAAGACCGACTACTGAAGCCCTGGTAGGGTCACTGCAAAGTCGGAAGAAGCGCTCATGTAAAGTTCTCCAAGGGGCAAAGGGCGCCAAAAAGAGGCTATACTGCATCCGGGGGCCGGCCGCCGGGCGTCCTCCACGAAAAGCAATCCAATCCGGCTGCCAACTGTCACAAACGAGCGCGCGGCGGTGTTTAGTAGATGGATGATCACGAAGCAAAGGAGCCGCCATTGGCCATGCTGAGCGGCACGGCCCGCGGCCCCATGACCGACGCAACTAGCGACACGCGTCTGCTGGAACGCACCGCCCACGGCGACGAGGCGGCCTTTGAGGCGCTTTTCCAGCGCCACTATGACCGCGTCTACGGCATCCTGTTCCGGCTGGTGGGTGAGCGCGGCGAGGCCGAAGACCTGGCGCAAGAGGTCTTCTTGCGGCTGCATGACCACGCCCGGCAACGGCGGCCGGACAACAACGTCGGCGGGTGGCTCTATCGCGTGGCCACCAACCTGGGCTACAACGCTTTGCGCGGCCGCCGGCGTCGCGCCCAACGCGATCTGCTTCTGGTGCCGTCGCCGGGCGCGGGCGACGTGGAGGCCATGTTGGCCCGACGCGAAGAACGGCGTGCCGTCCGCGCGGCGCTGGAGCGGTTGACCGAGCGCGAGGCGCAACTACTGATCTTGCGCCAGATGGAATTCAGCTATGCCGAGTGCGCCGCCATCGTTGGTGTCGCGCCCGGCTCGGTGGGGGCGTTGCTGGCTCGCGCCAGCCGCGCCTTTCGCGCCGCCTATGAGCGCGAGCCAGGTGGCGAATGACCGCCACAGGCGGAGGTCGAGATGGATGAGCAGGAGCGTGAGATCCGCGAGACGCTGGAGCGTCTGGCCGTGCTGGCCCCCGACCCCTCGGAGGCGGCCGCGCCGGCCGACGCGCTGGCCCGATTCCGTCAACATAATGCCGCGCGGCCCCGTGCCGCCGGCCTGGCAAGTACAAGGAGACAAGTAATGATGTCAACCCGTCGTATTGTGACCGTTGGCCTGACCCTGGTCGTGGCCCTGGCCATCCTGATGGCCTTNNCGTGCCTGACCCTGGTCGTGGCCCTGGCCGTGCTGATGGCCTTTCCATCCGTGCGCGCCGCCGCCAGTGACTTCCTGGGCCTGTTCCGCGTGCAGCAGTTCGCGCCCATTTCCGTCTCGCCACAGCAATTGGCGCTGCTGGAGCAACTGGGCGAGGAAGGGCTTGCGCCGGGCGAGTTTGTCGTCACTCAGGAGTTGGGCGAGCCGGAGACGGTCGATTCGCCCAAAGCAGCGGCGGCCATCGCCGGCTTCATGCCCAAGACCCTCCCCAACCGTGGGGCGCTGCTGCGGACTTACGTGATGACGGGCGGCGCGGGCTACCTCACCGTTGACCTGGCCGGCGCGCGAGCCATCGTCGAGGCGGCCGGGGCCGACCCGCTGTTGCTGCCCGATAGCCTCGACGGGGCGCGGGTGGACGTGACTGTCTACGATAGCGTGGGTCAGCTCTACGACAACGGTGTCATGCTGCTCCAGTCGCCCAGCCCGGACGTGAACTACCCCACTGATGTTGACCCGACTGTGTTGGGCGAGGCGCTGCTACAAGTGCTGGGCACGGAGCCGGCCGAGGCGCACCGCATCGCCCAAAGCATCGACTGGACGAGCACCCTGCTGTTGCCCGTCCCGCAGGAACTGGGCACCTATCGCGAGGTGACCGTCAACGGCGTTGGCGGCGTGCTCCTGGAGCCGTTCGATTCCAAGGCTGAGAAAGCTGTCGTCTGGCAGCAGAATGGCATGGTCTACATGATGCGGGGCGGCCAGTTGAGCGTTGACGACTTGTTGGCGCAGGCGAACGCGGTGCGGTAAGGTTCATTACTCGAAGATTCAGCCGCAGATTTGGCAGATCGGGCAGATTATCCGGAGTGAGTTGTCTTTTCTCTGGAGCGCCGCCCAAACTGCCCAATCTGCGGCTCCATGCCTGCTAAAATGAGTGATCTCGTCATCGATACACGCGACCTGCGCAAGGAGTATGGTTCCAAGGTGGCCGTCGCTGACCTGACGTTGGGCGTGCGCCCCGGTGAAGTGTTCGGCTTCCTCGGCCCCAACGGCGCCGGCAAGAGGACCTCCATCAAGATGCTCCTCAGCCTGATTAAACCGACGGCCGGCGAGGCGACTTTGCTCGGCCGTCCGCTGGGTGACCTGGCCACGCGGGCCAAGATCGGTTATCTGCCGGAACACTTCCGCTTTCACGAGTGGCTGCGCGCCGATGAGTTCCTAAACCTGCACGGCGAGCTTTACGGAATGGATCGGGCGGCGCGCGGGGCGGCCGTCCCTCGCCTGCTCAAGCTGGTTGGGCTGGAGGATCGCGCGGCGACGAAGCTCGGCGCGTTCTCCAAGGGTATGCTGCAGCGCATCGGCCTGGCCCAGGCGCTGCTGAACGACCCGGCTCTGGTCTTCCTCGACGAGCCGACGTCCGGCCTGGACCCCATCGGCCGCCGCGTGGTGCGCGACATCATTACCGACTTGCGCCAGCGGGGCATGGCCGTGTTCCTGAACTCCCACTTCCTGAGCGAAGTCGAGAAGACGTGCGACCGCGTGGCCTTCATTCGCAGCGGCCGCATTTTGCAGACATCCTCGCTTAAGGAGTTCGAGGCGGAGGCGATGCAGGTGATGGTCCGCGTTGGCCAGCCCACGCCGGAGCTGCTGGCGAGGTTGGCACGCTTTGGCCGGAACGTAGTCCAGGAGCCAGGCAACGGCCGCATTCACCTGACGCTGGGCGACGAGGCCCAGCTGCCCGCGTTGGCCAACTGGGTTGTTCAAAGTGGCTACAGCCTCTATGAGCTGACGCCGACGCCCCTGTCACTGGAGGAGCGCTTCCTGCAGGTTGTCGGCGAGGAGATGGACGAGTAACCATGGCGATTCTCATCATTGCCCGGCTGACCATCCGCGAGGCGCAGCGGCGGCGCCTGTTGTGGGTGGCGCTGTTTATGGGCGTCGCCTTTCTGCTGGTCTTTGGCCTGGCCTTCCATTTCATCCGGCGCGACATCGAGCTTCACATGGCCGACGCCGAGGACCTTGCTTTCGTCTCCGTCTTTCTCCTGACGGCCGGTCTGTACGCGGTCAATCTCTTGGTCAATGTCGTCGCCGTCCTGGTGTCCGTAACGACCATCTCTGGCGAGATCGAGTCGCACACCATCGACGCCATCGTGACCAAGCCCATTCCGCGCTGGCAAGTGGTGGTTGGCAAGTGGCTGGGCTATGCGGCGCTGGTGTTGCTCTACCTGGTCTTTCTCGTTGGCGGGCTGATGCTCATCGTCTACCTGCGCTCTGGCTACTATATGGACAACATCGGCCGTGGCGTGCTGATGATGGCTCTGGCGGCGTTGCTCATCCTGACAGTCAGCATCGCTGGCGGTACGCGCCTTTCGACAATCGCCAATGGCGTGCTGACCTTCATGCTTTTCGGCATCGCCTTCATGGGCGGTCTGGTGGAGCAGGTGGGCGCGCTGCTGCGCGTCCAGGCCGCCGTCAATGTCGGCATCGTCAGCAGCCTGATCATGCCGGCCGACGCGCTCTGGAAGAAGGCCGTCGCCTACTTCCAGGCCAACAGCCCGACCACCCCGTTCGAGTTAGGGCCTTTCGCGACCATCACCGAGCCGAGCACGCTGATGGTAGTCTACGCCGTCATCTATCTGGTCATCCTACTGATATTTGCCCTATGGAGTTTCTCGCGCCGCGACCTGTGAAAAGTGCGTGCAAAACTCCCCCGCCGCCTGTGATTCCGCCTACAATAGGGGCAAGGTTCACAAGCGTATCGGGAGAATACACGTCATGGCTGAGAAACCGCACATCGTCCGCCTTGTCGCCGACCAGGTCCGCCGCCAGTACTACCGCAACCACTCCACCCGTGCCGAACTGCCTCAGCCGCGCATCCACGGCGACGAGATCGGCATTGAACTCCAAAACGGCCGCTTCATCCCCTACGCCGACCTTGGCTATCATGACGAGGTCGGTTTCTTCAGCCTGTCCGAGACGGCTGACGTGACCAACCAGGCCGATCCCTATGCCGCGGCCGGCCGCCTGATCGACTGCGGCCAGATTGTCGTCACCACCGGCGTCTCCCTGCGATTAACCGCCAACGATATTCGGGCGCTGATCGAGCGCCATGCCGCCGGCGACTTCGGCGAGAACGGCGAATTCTACGACCTCGACATCAGCGACGACATGCTCACTGCACCCAGTGCCCAGCCCCTGCCGATGGGCGTGGTCAACAAGATCAACACCCTCACCGGCCTCGACCCCATCTGTTCGGCTTATGCCGTGGGCGAACACGCCGTCTGGGTGATCACCGAGGCGGNNAGATAACGGATGCTGGTCTCGATGCCCGCGTAGAAGTTGGGCAGATAGAAGCGCTCATTGGGTGAGTGAATGCGGTCGCCGGGCAGGCCGAAGCCCATCAACACCGTCGGCAACCCCAGCACATGCCCCAAATCGCTGACCACCGGGATAGAACCGCCCTCGCGCATGAAGACCGGCGGGCGGCCGAATGTGGCCTCGTAGGCTGCCGCCGCGGCGCGCATCTCCACCGTGTCCCGCGCCATCAACACCGGCTGGGAAAGGCCAGCAACTCTCACTTCGGCGCGGACGGTGGCCGGCAGCGTCTCGCGGACGAATGCCTCGAACAGCGCGGCGATCTCGGCCGGGTCCTGGTCGGGCACCAGGCGCATGGAAATCTTGGCGTGGGCCGCCGACGGCAGAACCGTCTTTGTGCCCGCACCGGTGTAGCCGCCGAACATGCCGGTTACGTCCAGCGTCGGCCGCGCGCCGATGCGCTCCACCAGCGTGTATTCTCCCTCGCCCCACAGCTGCGGCGCGCCGGCCTGCTGCAACCATTCCGCTTCGCTCAGCGGCGTCTGGGCCAACAACTCGCGTTCCTCCAGCGACAGCGGCCGCACCCGGTCATAGAAGCCGGGGATCATAATGTGGCCGGACGCGTCCTTCAGCCGGGCCAGCAGGTGGCCGAGGACATTGAGCGGATTGTCGATGCTACCGCCGTAAGTCCCCGAATGCAGATCATGGTCTGGGCCGGTGATGTCCAGCAACACGTGGCAGTTGCCGCGCAGCGCGTAGACCAGCGCCGGACGGTCGCGGCCGAGCATGGCCGAGTCGGAGATGAGGGCCGAATCGGCGGCCAGCAGGTCGCGATTCTGGGGGATGAAGGCATGGAGGTTGTGGCTGCCTATCTCCTCCTCGCCCTCGATGAGGAACTTGACGTTCAGCGGCAGCCGGCCGTCGCCGCGCAAATAGGCCTCAGCGGCCTTGACGTGGATGTAGAGCTGTCCTTTGTCGTCGGCCGCGCCGCGGGCATAGAGGAAGTCGTCGCGCACGGTCGGCTCGAAGGGCGGCGTCGTCCACAGTTCCAGCGGGTCGGCCGGTTGCACGTCATAGTGTCCATAGATGAGCACGGTGGGTGCGGCCGGCCCGGCGTGAAGCCAGTCGGCGTAGACCAGCGGGTGGCGCTCCGTCGGGATCACGCGCACATGTTCCAGGCCGGCCGCATCCATTCGCTCGGCCAGCCACGTGGCGGTATTAGCCGTCGCTTCGCGGTAAGTCGGGTCAGTGCTGACGCTGGTCAGACGCAGTGAATCGAACAGTTCGGACAGGTGGCACTCGCGGTTACGGCGAGCGTATTCGAGGCTTGTGTGGGTCATACCGTTCCTTTCGCGGGCTGATGTGTTATTATCGGTATCATATCCGCTTGCCGAGCATTTGTCCCCCAGAACCGGGGCAGTGCCGCCACGAGATGATGGATCGACCCGAACCACTAACGACCGACCTCGCGCCCGCGCCCGACGCTGGCCTCAGTCCCCAGGCCTTGCTGGAAAGCCTGCTGTTCGTGGCCAGCGGGCCGGTCGGGGCCGCGCGGCTGGCCACGGCGCTGGAGGTCTCGCCCGCGACCGTCGCTGGCCACTTGCGTGCGCTGGCGGCCGACTACGCCGGGCGCGGCCTGCGGCTCCAGTGGAGCGACGGCCTGGTGCAGCTGACCACGGCCGCCGAGGCCAGCGCGGCCATCGAGCGTTTCCTCGGCCTGGAAGTGACCACGCGCCTCAGCCCGGCGGCGTTGGAGGTGCTGGCCATCGTCGCCTATCTGCAACCGGCAACCCGGCCGCAGATCGACCAGTTGCGCGGCGTCAATTCCGACGCCGCCTTGCGCTCGCTGCTGAGCAAGGGTCTTGTCCAGGAGGTCGGCCGGCTGGAGAAGCCGGGACGGCCCATCCTTTACGGCACTACGCCCGATTTTTTACAGGCCTTCGGCCTGAACAGCGCCGCCGAGATGCCGCCGCTGGACGAAGAAGAGTGAGGCCATCGAGGCGGTCGCACGCGGCCGCCCGGCTATAGGAACCATGCAAGAACGGCTACAGAAACTCATGGCCCAGGCCAATCTGGGTTCGCGCCGCGCCAGCGAGACCATCATCGCCGCGGGCCGCGTGACGGTCAACGGCCGCGTCGCCAAGCTGGGCGATAAGGCTGACTTGGCCGTCGATCGCGTGCTGGTCGATGGCCGGCCGCTGCCGGCCCCGGAGCGCTCCGGCGACGAGGCGTTCATCTACATCGCCCTCAACAAACCGCGCGGCGTTATTTCCTCGCTGGAGGACGAGCTGGACGCCGGCCGCACGACCGTGCGCGACCTGGTGCCCCTGGCCGCTGACATCCACATCTACCCCGTCGGCCGTCTTGACAGGCCCAGCGAGGGGCTGGTGTTGATGACCAACGACGGCGAGTTGGCCCATCGCCTGACCCACCCGCGCTACGGCCATGAAAAGGCCTACGATGTCACCGTCGAGGGACGCATGTCCGATCATGCCCTGGAACAGTGGCGACGCGGCGTCATGCTCGATGGCCGTATCACCGCGCCCGCGCCCATCGAAGTCATCGAGCGCACCGCTGAGGGCACGCGCCTGCGCATCATCCTGCGCGAGGGACGTAAGCGCCAGATTCGCCACATCGCCGCCGCCCTCGGCCATCCCGTGCAGCGGTTATTGCGCGAGCGCATTGGCCCGCTCCGTCTGGGCGACCTGGAACCGGGCCAATGGCGCCACCTCACCGCCGCCGAGGTGCGCGACTTGCGCCACAGCGCCGCCAGCAGCCCCGCGCGCCCGGCCCATCACCCCGCCGGGGAGGAACATCGTGCCTCACGAACATCCGGTTGATGTGATCGCCATCGACGGCCCGGCCGCGTCCGGCAAGTCGACGATTGGCTATGCTCTCGCTCAGCGTCTGGGCTACCTGTTTCTCGATACCGGCTCCATGTATCGGGCCATGACGCTGGCCGCTATCCGGCGCGGCCTGGTTCTCGACGACGCCGCCGCGCTGACGGCCCTGGCCGGTCAGGTGGACATCGACGTGTTACCGCCCGGCGAGGCCGCCGACGGCCGCCAAAACACAGTTCTCCTTGATGGCGAGGATGTCACCTGGGCGCTGCGCCTGCCGGAGGTGGAGGCCGGTGTGTCGGCCGTCTCATCCGTGCCCGGCGTTCGCGTGCGGCTGGTCGAGCTTCAGCGCCAAATGGGCCGGCGCGGCCGTATCGTCATGGTCGGCCGCGACATCGGCACTGTGGTCATGCCCGACGCGCCGCTGAAACTCTACATCGTCGCCACGGCCCAAGAGCGGGCGCGTCGCCGCCTGCACGATCGTCGCCAACTCGGCTTGGACGACGACTTCGACGCCATCCTGGCCGACGTCATCCGGCGCGACCACATCGACAGCACCCGCGAACATTCGCCGCTCCGCCCGGCGGCCGACAGTACCCTGATTGACACGACCAGCCGCAATGTCGCCGGCCTCATCGACGAAATTCTGACGTTGCTCAACCACACGCCGACCGAAGAGCCTGCCTAATGCCCCTTTTCCAGGAAGTTGACCTCACGACCTTTGCCGGCGGCCGCATCGTCGCCATCGAGCCGGGCAGCGTGGCTGCGGCGGTTGGCCTGCGGCCGGGCGATGAGCTATTGGCCATCAACGACGAGACGGTCGAGGATGTCATCGACGTGCAATTCCACGGCGCGGAGGAGGAGTTGGAATTGCTGGTCCGTCGCGAGGACGAGTATCTTCTCTTCGAGGCCGAACGCGACTACGACCAGGAGTTGGGTCTGCACTTCGCCCACCCGACGTTCGACGTGGATATCCGCCGCTGCAATAATCTCTGCCCATTCTGCTTCGTGTTGCAAATGGCACCGAAGTTCCGCCGGACGCTCTACATCAAGGACGACGACTATCGCTACTCCTTCCTCTTTGGTCACTTCGTCACCCTGACCAACCTGAGCGACCACGACTGGCAGCGTATCGAGACGATGCGCCTGTCGCCGCTGTACGTCTCCGTCCATGTGAGCGACACGGACTTGCGCCGCAGGTTCCTGCGCAATGACGACGCGCCGGACGTGATGGCGCAGCTACGCTGGCTGGTGGCGCGCCATATCGACGTGCACACGCAGCTGGTGATCGTGCCTGGCTTCAATGACGGCGAGTGGCTGAAGCGTTCCATTCAGGAGCTGGCCGAGCTGTGGCCGGCCGATGGCGACGGCGGGGTGCTGTCGATCAGCGTTGTACCCGTCGGTCTGACCCGCCACCACAAATACGGGATGCGGCCGCACACGCCGGCGGAGGCCGCGGCGACGCTCGATTACGTTGAGGCGTTGCAGCCACAGTTCCAGCAGCGCTTCGGCATCCGCTTCGTCTACCTGACCGACGAGTGGTATCTTGTCACCGGGCGCGACGTGCCGCCGCTGGAGGCGTATGACGGCCAGGAGCTGCACGAGAACGGCCTGGGCATGGTGCGCGCCTTTCTGGACGATTGGGCCGGGGTGCGCGACGAGATCGCGGCCACAGCGCAAAAGCCGCAGCCCCGCGCCATCACTCTGGCTACGGCGACACTCTTTGCGCCGACGCTACAACGCCTGGCCATTGAGTTCGCCGCCCTGACCGGCTGCACCGTGGACGTTGTGCCCATGCTCAATCGGCGGCTGGGCGAGACGATCACCGTCTCTGGGTTGCTGACGGCCGGCGATGTCATCGATCAGCTACTGGCCGCCAACTGCGGCGATCTCGTTGTCCTGCCGCGGGTCATGTTCGACCATCCCGATACCGTCGCCCTCGATGATCTGTCGCCGCAGGATGTCGCCAACCGGTTGGGCCGGCCCGTGGCTCTGGCCGACACGCTGGGCGACGTCTGGGATGCGCTCACCGGCGTCGCGCGACTGGTCTACCAGCCGGGCGTCTCGCCGGGCAACAGCATCAGTCTGCGCGTCCAGGCCGACAACCCCGGCGACAACCCCGGCGCGTCGGCCGCCCACTTCTCCTAAACCGCCTCCCGCCTCAATTGGATACACCCACCGGCAAGAAGACCC
>MTKZ01006799.1_pt1 | contig 13497 bp, 15 predicted proteins | sample 1042781 | NCBI WGS metagenome assembly MTKZ01 (sample SAMN06212207, study PRJNA360539) | anaerobic digester metagenome | biome: Wastewater treatment plant; material: sludge; isolation source: anaerobic digester fed with sludge from wastewater treatment plant | place: Denmark: WWTP Viborg ...
TCGATATTCGTTGGATTGGCTCTGGACTGGTGATGATGTGGCGTCTCAACAACAAATGATGTTTCGCCCGAGCCTGTGGCGACAGATGATCCGTCCCGGATTACAGCGTCTGTTTGATGTGGGCAGATCACATCATTTGTTCGTTGCGTATCATTGCTGCGGCAGTCTGCGTCCGATTATTCCCGATCTCATTGAGATGGGATTGAATGTCCTCAATCCAATTCAGAGCAACTGCCCTGGCATGGAAGCGTTGTCACTGAAACGGGAATTCGGCAAAGATTTGACCTTTATGGGCGGAGTCGATACCCAGCGATTGCTTCCCAACGGGACGATTCGGGAAGTTCGGGATGCAATTCATCAGCTTTTGAGCCAAATGGAAGCGCAAAACGGCGGATATATTCTTGCCGCTTCTCATACGATACCTCCGGAAACTCCGGATGAAAATATTTTTGCCATGTATGAAGAAGCCGGTTTGAGCAGGGAAGCGATTTTTGATCAGGCTGCGCAAATCAGGAGAAAAATCCGGGAAAATACCGAAAAAATTCGTTAGAAATAAAACCATACACTTTTTTATGGATTACCAGCAATTTGAAATATGGAAATTAGGAGACACGAATAAAAATTGTCTAAAAATATTAAAGACTTTTACCTTCATTAATGATGATTTATATGAAATTATTTGATAACAAGTCAAATGGAATGGATCAAACCTGTCATTGCGAGTCCCTTAGAGACGAAGCAATCTTCTACCATATGTGGGAATAGATTGCTTTGTCGGGCTAACGCCCTCCTCGCAATGACAGATTAATCCATGAATTATTCATCCTATAAATCTTTGGCACAAAGCGCAAAATCGACACAACATCATATAATTCTTTCCATAATTCGAATTGATGGCAAAACCATAAGAACAACAAATTTTCTTGATTGATTCGAAAAGTCAATCCATATTTCGAATTGCTGATGGGTTATCCATTCCATCGAAAGGTGTCTGTTTATTGATGGAATGACATAATCCTCGTATTGCCTGGAATAAATTCCTACTGTTTCAGTAAAATTCCATCAAAAAATGCATATACTATTTTCCCCTCATCATCTGTCGAAAATTGGATCAGAGAAAAGTAAATCGTGTCGCCTTCCTTTGTAACCAGGCGATTTGATAATTCAGCCATTTTTTGTTCATCCTTAGGATCTACTGCCAGAAATTCCTGAAAAAGGTTTGACATATCTACAGTGATAACAGATTTTTCCTCGACATTCGTAAATGGAACGGCATTCAGGGTTACCGGTTCCTGATTGGAGTAATAATTGATTTCACTCAAACTTCGAAAATCCTGGATATCAATCCCATCAAGCGTAAATTGATGGACGAAATTCCGTTCCTGGTTGAAAACCTTCTGAAATTGAACGCTGTTTTCAATGCTGCTGATTTGTTCCGCGCTGAAATTCCCAAGAATCTTTTTCGCTTCGTTGGAATCTTTCAAGAAGAAATAAGCGCCAGCGATTCTTCTTTGTTCTTCCGGTGTCCATTGTTCAAACGGCGCAGTATTTATCTTGTTTAATGATTGTTGTTGATTGTGGATCGAACTGCTGAACATATTTAGACCTGGGAGGAGTAATGCGAAAAGTGTAAAGATCGAAAATATGATCAAGATTAACTCGGTCTGCCCTTTTTTCAGCCAATACAATAGGATATAGGCGGCTTCAAAGATGATCATCACAACACAAAGATATCGAAGTGGCGTTAATCCATATTCAAAAATTCGAATTCCTATCGAATAAGCCTGAAGGCCCAGAAAAGGGATGAAACTATAAGGCAATCTCTTTGTGATTTTGGTAAGAAGATTGTCTTCTGTAAAATATCCTGCCATCGTCCAGATTGGCAGTCCTATTGTGAACAAAGCAGCGATGATCCTGAAAATTTCGTTGGATGGAATAATCTGGGTAATGAAAATTCGCGCGATATATAAATAGATGATTGCGAATGCCACAATGAGCAAAATACATAAAATGTATTTCACGATGATGCTGAAAAAATTGGATATTTCTTCTCTGAGGTTATGTAATGAAGACAGAAATCCAATTCCGATAACGCTGCTGTTGATCAGCAACTGCGACCTTATCATGGAGTCATAATTCTTTCCATCCAGAATCAGAAAAATGAAAATCAGAGAAATCAGCGATACACCGGCAGAAAGAACCGCCGCGATAATTCCAATTTTGGTAATGTTTTCAATAACACGAGTTAAAAAATGGCTGAACAGGAAACCGGATTTTCGGTAACTTCCATAAATGCCGAAAACGAGCAGAATGATCCACCATGCAAGCATAGCTCTTGCGATCTGGTATTGATTCGGATCAGCAGCGATTGACCAGAAGGTGCTATCATTTTTTTGAGCCAGGAATACGAATAAGAGAGCTGGAGCTGCAAAAAATCCGATAAAAACCCAACGAATTTTTTTCTGGAACGGAAAATAAACTTCAGACAGAAAAGCTCCAGGTCCCCAGAGAATGAGAAAGGGAAGCATTGTATTTAGCAGGAATTGATAATTTTGGTCTTTTTGATCGATGACAATCGACAAGATGATCGAAATGAGAATAATCAGCGCAGCGGTAGCTGGAAATGTGTGTAATGTAATTTCTATTTCACTTGATAAATGATTATAAATCGATCTAAATTTCATATTTTTCTTTCTTTTGATAATTTTCCATACTTCAAATTATGAATTTTGCTTCCGTTTTGAACTCAAATTTCTTTCCTTCTTTTCAAATAACCATCCAATTGTTCCAACGCCTCCGGAAAATTTTCACGACCAAAACCAATACGAAAATGTTTCGTGTCAAAATCATATACGTAAGAAGGCAGTAAAAGGATTCCAGCCTTTTCAATGATTTCCTGACAGAAACCGGTTGAGTCTTGATTGGTTTTCAATTTTGGAAAACCAATGGTACCTGCTTTCGGTTTTATCCAATCTAGCATTTCCGAGTGTTTTAATAAAAACGAATCCAATACTGACAGATTTCTGTGAATTCTCTCCAAATGTTCACTGATGACTTTATCTTTGTTTCTTAATACGATGATGGATAAAATTTCGCCTGGAGCGTTGCTGCAAATCGTAGTGTAATCTTTTTGTTCAGCGATTTTTGAGAACAAATCGCGGTTTCTTGTGACAATCCAGCCGATTCTTGCTCCTGCCAGTCCAAATGTCTTTGACATTCCCATCAGCGATACTGCATTTTCATAAATTTCACTGGCAGCCGGAAGCCGATTTGAATCATCGTATTCCAGAAAGCGGTACATTTCATCGGAGAACAGATATAGATGATGGCTTTCTGCAAAGGAAATGATTTTTCGAAAATCCTCATGCGAAGGCAGAAAACCTGTCGGATTGTGAGGGAAATTAATCACCAATAATTTCGTATTTGGCCGGATATGCGATTCCAAAAAATCGGGATTAAAGCGCCATCCATTTTCTTCCTCAGGAGTCCAAAGCGTGACTTCACATTTCGCATTTTGAGCAATTTGGTAAAGTGATTGGTATCCAGGAAATGTGCAAATAACATGGTCCCCTTCATCCAAAATGGCGTTCATGGTCAGGAGGATTCCTTCTTCGGGAGCGGTTACCAGACACTGTTCTGATTGAATTCCACGATATAATGCCGCAATTTCTTCTCTCAGCAGCGGGTGCCCCAACGATTCGGTATAACCGAGATGCAGGTCGTCCCATAACTGTCTGGTTTCTGCATCGGCCATATTCAGAATAGAATTCAGCGATAATCCATCGCAGTCAGAACAGCAGAGTAAATAACGGGCTGTAAATTCATAACGGGCAAAGTAACGTTCCAAATGAAAAGGTTCAAATTNNCAAATTTCAAGATGATTTTTCTCCATTTTTTTTATAAAAAAAATTACAACAAAATAGAATAATTCGAAAATATTGACCGATTATTCGAATCGAGTGAGAAAACCAGTACCTGGTTAGCTAATAAATGAACGAATCAGGAAAATATTGAATTTATTTCTTTCATACAGGCGCTTTTTATGTTTCGAATTATTCTCTTTTATATAATCCGATCAACTCAGCCTGAGCGAGAATGTGGTTTTTCATCGCTGTTTCGATGGCTTTTTTATCCGGATGGTCGAAAACAGGTAGAATTGTATTTAATGCGTATAGTTTAAAATAGTAACGGTGTGTACCGGATGGGGGGCAGGGACCTCCATAAGACGATTTACTAAAACTGTTTTTCCCCTGTAAACCATCAGGCACGTTATCTTCTTTAATTGTGGAAACATCAGGCGGAATGTTGTATAAAACCCAATGAACCCACGTTCCAGCTGGAGCATCCGGGTCATCAACAATGAGTACAAAACTCCGCGTACCTTCAGGAATTTCAGAAAATGCCAGCGGCGGATTGATGTTTTTCCCATCACATGTATATTTGGATGGAATAAATTGATTGTTATCGAAGGCAGCACTGGTTATCTTCATCGTTGCGTCCTTTGTCTTTTCTTGCTGGAATGACTGCTGTGAATAATTACCTGCAAAAAAAAGGTAAGTTGTCATCCCGATCATAAATAAACCATCAATGAATTTACTCTTTTTCATCGATTTTACCTTTATATCACACCGATACCAACATTATATAATGAAACCAGAAATTTCAAATATGGAATGGAATAATTGTTGTGTTGTTTATGCACTTCACGCATAAACAACACAACAGGTTCTTGTTTTTGCTTAAAAAATTTTTCCAAAATTCGAATTACCGGAATGAAACCTGTCATCGCGAATAACCTAGAGCGAAGCTATCTTTTGAAACTTACCGAAACAAAGCTTTGTCCAGTGAGCGCTCTTCTCACAATGACAGATCCATCTATGGATCATTTATTTAAGAAATCTTTGGCATGAAGCAAAAAACCATAAAAACAGTTAAAAATCCTTCCCGCTTTTCGAATAGCAGAGGCGTATTAGTATGGGCCTAAACCTGGAATCAAATATTTGTTATAGGAATTGGTAATGGTGCAGATGACATCTTCGCCATTATTCAGAATGATTGAATTTCCATTAAAGAGCGGAATTTCGATCCCTTCGCGCGTTCTACAATTCCATTCGCTGCGGTCATAATCATCCGGATCAATATCGAAATTGTTAACAGTTGCGTTTAATGAATACATTACTCCGGCATGAACCGATTGCGGTATTCCGGATTCAAATATTTTAAGGTTGTCATCGGCAGCGGCAGTCATTGACCAGTCGGATCGTTTTGCCAGTCCATCCCCTTTTACATGGTTGATCAACGTTAGAATCGGATAATTCGGTGTGCTTCCCAAGCTTCTGGAATTTGTAAATGTACAGGTAACAATTTCATTTTCTGCAATGTTGATATTTGAGGCAATCTGACTTTTTCCCAGGGAACTGGTGCAGGCTGATTCAGTTCTCCATCCTGTTATGCCAGTCTGCGTCAAACTGTAGATCCCAGGCATCGGATAACCGCTCCATTGCAGCGGGTAAATGGCACTATTGGAATATGTATCATCATTATCATCATCAAGTGTAAAATACTTCTCTGCCATTGCGGATGACTGCCCTATTAATGAATATTGAAAATCCTGGGGATCCACATCTGAGAGTGTGTCTTCTTTAATGATGAGGATGGGTGTACGCGGGCGACTGAAAAAATAACATTGGACATCTGTGCTGTCACCTACTTCGATCTCCTGGATTCCGCGATCGTCTCCATCAAGGTAATCCAAATCCAATTCATAGCTGTCAGATCCTGTGCAGTATCCATATACAAATGTGTAAAAGGAGGGAACAACCGGGATATTCAGATTAACATAAGCAAAAGAGCTGGTGAGTGTGACTGTATAAGGTCCTAAGACTCCTTGCGCATTGGTTGTTCCGGTTGAAGGAGATATACTGCCACCGCTTGAAACGGATGCCTGGAATGACCATCCACTACCTGGAAGCTGGTCATTATCGCTGTTGGATTGTGTATTATTGCCATTCAAGTCGATTATATTGTGAATGGTGACTGTGCTGGAAGCTTCAACTGGCGCTGCTGCCATCAGAAGAAATACCGCTAAAATGGATATCATAATTATTTGAATATAGCGGGTTCTATTAACAGCGTGATAACGTTTATTTATATGTTTTTGATTTTGCATTTTTCAATTGCCTTTCGATAAAAATTTGCAGTAGAGACTACTTTTTTATTGTTTTGAAAACATCGAAGCTTTTTCGCTTCTCATAAATCCACAAAAAAGAGGACTGTTTTGATTGAAAACCAATTGGATTATTATAAGATTGATCATTGCAGCGATTTTTTAGAGAAAGTTGCAAGATTTATTCCATATGTCCCTGAGATTGATCAAGAACAGCTAATTTCCAAATGACTGTCAATCGACATCCAAAAATTCATAACAATAAGAATTTTTTTCATTTTATGAATTGCCGGATTTATTAACATTCAGTCCAGTAATTCCTATGAAAATAGAATTCAATTTTCATTATCGGATGTGTAGTTTCTTTCCTCTGCTATTCGAAATATTGATTGATCTGTCATTGCGAGGAGGGCGTCAGCACGACGAAGCAATCTCTTTCCGGATGGAGCTCTGCCCTACATGTAGCTGGGAGATTGCCACGCCCCTTCGAGGCTCGCAATGACAGGTTCCTTATAGCAATTCCTATGAAAATAGAATTCAATTTTCATTATCGGATGTGTAGTTTCTTTCCTCTGCTATTCGAAATATTGATTGATCTGTCATTGCGAGGAGGGCGTCAGCACGACGAAGCAATCTCTTACCGGATGGAGCTCTGCCCTACATGTAGCTGGAAGATTGCCACGCCCCTTCGGGGCTCGCAATGGCAGGTTCCTTATAGCAATTCCTATGAAAATTGAATTCTATTTTCATAGGAATCGCTGATGTATTATTTGAAGGATGGATTTTTTCAAGAGAATGATACAATACTAAAAAAAAATGAGTGAGAAAATGAATCAATTTCAGAACAAATTCAATCAATTTATGCGCGGTCGTTATGGAAACGACCAGCTGAATATCGCAGTATTAATCCTTGGAGTCATCCTTTCGCTAATTTCCTCTTTGGTCCGAATTGAAATCCTGATGCTTCCGAGTTATATTCTTTTAGGATTCATGATCTATCGTGCATTTTCCCGCGATTATCTGCGCAGAAGTAAGGAAAATTCATGGTTTTTAAAGTATTGGTATCCGGTGGAAAACTGGCTGCTGCGGCAAAAACGGCAGTTGAAAGAGATGAAAACGTACAAGTTTTATCGCTGTCCTGAATGCCGACAAAAGATTCGCGTACCAAAAGGAAAAGGGAAAATCTGCATCACCTGTCCAAAATGCCGAACAGAATTTATTAAACGGACATAACACGATCAATAAAAAAATGGCAATTTTTCATTGCATACTACAATGATTCGAGATATGGGAAGGATTAATACTTATTGTGTTGTTTCTGCGCGAAGCGCAAAAACAACACAATAAGCAGTCAGTTTTATCGGTCAGCCAATTGATAAATAGCCAGCACATCTTCCCAGGTAAGTTTTTTCAATCCGCCGATTTTATTTTCTTTTCCAAATGCAAATCCGGTAGCCTTCTTCGCCATCAATTCAAAGTTTTCGCTGTCGATGTCAATTTCTTTCATGGATAATGGCATTTCCATTTTGGAATAGAAATCCTCCAGCCGGCGAATCCCTTCCAGCGCAATCCATTCCTGATCACGGAAACTGCCTTCAACGCCCATTACATTGACAGCAAATTGAACGAACATCGGTAAATTGGTTTGATAGACATATTTCATCCAGGCTGGGGTTACGACGGTCAGACCTGCCGCATGCGCAACGTCATAGATTGCGCTCATCTCATGCTCCATGGCATGACAAGCCCAATCCTGCTCTCTGCCCAAATTCAGAAATCCGTTATGTGCCAGTGTGCCAGAGAATGCCACTTCAGCCCAGGCGTCATAATTTGTATGGTCACGTTTCAGGATTAAACCGTTTTTCATGATCGTTTTCATAGTACTTTCCGAAAGTCCATCGATCAAGTCGGTATGAGTCGTATTTGTAAAATATCTTTCCATAATATGGCTCATCATGTCACAAACACCGCAGGCAATTTGAAAATCCGGAAGTGAAAAATAAATTTCAGGATTGATGACACTGACAACCGGACGAATTTTTTCGTCACCATATCCCAGCTTGCGCTGTGTCTTTTCATCCGATATGACGGATCGGATACTGGATTCTGATCCTGTCGCAGGAATGGTTAATACCGTGGCAACCGGCAGCACAGTATCGGGATGTTTACCGGCTGCGAAGAAATCCCAAACATCGCCATCATAAGGAACTCCCATGGCAATGGCTTTTGCGGAATCGATTACGCTGCCGCCTCCTACAGCCAGGATGAATCCGATTTTTTCTTTCCGACAGAGATCGATCCCTTCATGAATCAATGATAGTCGTGGATTTGGCTTTACACCGCCCAGTTCAATAAATTCGATCGATTGTTCTTTTAGGGAACGAATCACATCATCATAGATGCCATTTTTTTTAATACTTCCGCTGCCATAATGCAGCAGAACTTTTGATGTGAACGGTTTAATCAGGCTTCCGATTTGTTTGTGGGTATCTTTTCCGAATACAATTCTTGTTTTATTCTGATAGTCAAAATTCAGCATCGTTCTCTCCTTATTCGTTGCCAATGGGTTACAAAATTAACGTAAGAATAATTATAGTCAGATTTTTCATCGTAATTCCAGCGATTCGAAATATGAGAAATACTATTTATTGAAGTATTGTTTTTACGCTCTGCTCAAAAAAACTCAATAATACTCTTTTTTCTGAAAAGACTTTTCGCAATTTCGAACTACTGCAGCGGATTTGATGAATTTGGAAAACCCATTGTAACTTTCTTTTGATTTTTGCATCTAATATCAATGAAGAAAAAAAATGGAGCTGATGATGGAAGATAATCAAATAAAAAACAATTCAAATGAGAGTCAGAAAGCGTCTGCAAATTATGATGTTGTGATCATCGGCGGGGGTCCTGCCGGTTCAACTGCAGCAATCTATGCAGCCCGCTCAGGATTAAAAACATTGGTTGTGGACAAAGGATTGACATCCGGAGCACTTGGTATTACTTCAAAAATCGTCAATTATCCCGGAATTGTAGAAGAGATCAGCGCCGCACAACTGGTTGAAAAAATGCGGGAGCAGGCAAAATTATTCGGAGCTGAATATATTTCTGATAAAGTGATTGGGGTTGATCTACAAAGTGAAACGAAAAGCATTTTTGGAAATGGAGGCGTATATAACAGCCGATTCGTGATTATCTCCACGGGGTCGATGGGAAGAGGGGTCAGAATTCAAGGAGAAGATCGGCTGCTTGGTCATGGCGTTTCCTATTGCGCAACTTGTGATGCGGCTTTTTATCGAAATAAAGATGTTGTTGTCGCAGGAAATACTGATGAAGCGATAGAGGAGGCTTTATTTTTAACCAAATTTGCGAATCAGGTCTATTTCCTGTCCCAGACGGAACGTTTGGCTGCACCGCAAGAACTTGTGGAAACGCTGAAGAATCATCCAAAAGTTATTCTATATGCAGGAACAAAACTAAAAGAAATTATTGGCGAAAATCGCGTAGAAGCTGTATTAGCGGTTCAATCGGATCAGCATGAGGTATTGCTGAGCGTTTCAGGTGCATTTGTGTACTTGCAAGGCGGCAGACCGGTCACAGATTTTATTCAGGGACAACTGGAAGTTTCACAAAGCGGATGCCTGATAGTGGATTCCAGTTTTCAGACCAGCATTCCGGGAGTTTATGCTATTGGGGATGTTTTATGTACCCATGTAAAGCAAGTAGTTGTTTCTGCCGCAGAGGGTGCTATAGCTGCAATGGCAATTGAAAAAGAAATAAATGGCCGCAGTCGCATGATGGTTGATTGGTCAGAGAAAAAACAATAAAATAATTGGAGAAAAAAATGAACAGTGTTATTCATGTCAATGATGATCAATTTGAAGAAGTAGTATTAAAAGCTGAGCTTCCGGTTCTTGTAGATTTTTGGGCTCCCTGGTGCGGGCCTTGCCGGATGGTTGCTCCATTGTTAGATAAAATTGCGTCAGAGTATTCCGGTAAAATCATTGTGGCAAAGGTCAATACGGATGAAAACAGCCAATGGGCGGTCAATTATCGTGTTCAGGGTATACCGACAATGCTTTTTATTTCCAAGGGGCAAGTTGTAAAAACACAGGTAGGCGCTCTTTCCGAATCAGGGTTGAAAAACCTGGTGAATGATTTCCTTGCTGGAAAAAACTAAGTTATCACCGGAAAATGTTTAATAAGGTTCGTAAAAAACTTTATTGATGAAATTAAAAAAAGAAGTGTTGATGCGATCTGATGAGGATCAGCCTCAACACTTTTTTTTTATTCGAATGCAGCGTGCTTTGTGTCATAAATATCGTTTCACAGTGGTTCGAAATATTGAAAAATTGGAGTTGAATGGTTTCTCCGGATAATAAATTCCGTCAGGGTTTGAAATCGATAAATGTAATCATTCTTTTTCAAACGTGATGTTCTGTAGTGAAATTATGAATGTATTAATCCAATTATTACAACAGGTGAAACAATGAATGAACGTTATGAATTAAATAAAAATCTTGCACAGATGCTGAATGGCGGTGTCATCATGGATGTGACATCTCCGGAACAGGCACGCATTGCTGAAAATGCCGGTGCGTGTGCAGTGATGGCGTTGGAACGGATCCCCGCGGACATTCGGGCAGCGGGCGGCGTATCGCGCATGAGTGATCCGAAGATGATCAAGGAAATCCAGCATGCTGTATCCATTCCCGTCATGGCAAAAGTGCGAATCGGGCATTTTGTTGAAGCTCAGATTCTGGAAGCAATTGAGATTGATTACATTGATGAAAGCGAAGTGCTTTCACCGGCAGATGATTTGTTCCACATTGACAAAACGAAATTCAATGTTCCATTTGTGTGCGGGGCAAAGGATCTGGGCGAAGCCTTACGAAGAATTTCTGAAGGGGCTTCCATGATTCGCACAAAAGGGGAACCTGGAACAGGCGATATCATTCAGGCTGTCCGTCATATGCGGATGATGATGTCACAAATTCGACAAATTCAAAACCAGCGCGAAGATGAACTTTTTCATACAGCTAAAGAACTGCAGGTATCAAATGAACTCGTTCAGTATGTTCATGAGAATGGAAAACTTCCGGTGGTGAATTTCGCGGCAGGCGGTGTTGCAACACCGGCTGATGCTGCTTTAATGATGCAATTAGGCGCAGAAGGCGTTTTTGTGGGATCAGGAATTTTTAAGTCCGGAAATCCAGCAAAACGGGCTGAAGCTATTGTTAAGTCGGTAACCAATTTTAATAATCCTGCCTTAATCGCTCAACTCTCTGAGGATTTAGGGGAAGCCATGGTCGGTATTAATGAACAGGAAATAGACCTTTTAATGGCGGAGCGCGGCAAATAATGATCGGTGTGCTGGCATTACAAGGTGGTTTTATCGAACATATTCATGCCCTTGAAAAATTAGATGTCCCTAATTTTGAGATTCGGGAGATGGGCGATTTGGAGAAAAATAAGCCGGATGGGATCATTCTTCCAGGCGGCGAGAGTACAACGATCGGAAAATTATTGCACAGCAGCGGACTTTTTCAATGTATCGATGATCTGATACGAAGCGGTGTACCGGTTTTAGGCACTTGTGCCGGTATGATTCTGCTGGCAAAAAGAATCGTCAATGATGATCGTCTTTACTTTCAGGCCATGGATATTTCGGTGAAAAGAAATGCTTATGGAAGGCAGCTTGGAAGTTTTTGCGCGGTTGAGAATTTTGAAGGAATTGGAAGAATTCCGATGACGTTTATTCGTGCGCCATTTATTGAGCGAATCGATGATGAAAATGTTCAAATCCTTTGCCGCATGGATGACCATATTGTTGCTGCAAGACAGAAGAACATGCTCGTTACTTCTTTTCATCCGGAACTGACCGATGATCTCAGGGTACATCAATACTTTTTGGATAAATTCTAAACAAATTGACTGCTCTGAATTGATTTCCATTAATTCGAAATCGTAGGAGGATTGTTTGATGTTGTGTGATTTATAAGTTCTGCTCAAAAATCACACAGCATCAAAATTTCTCTCAGTATCCGATAATCTGCATAAATTTCGAAATGCTGATCCATTATGAAGATTCTTGGTGCTTTTTCAAATCATCTAATGCTAATTTTTTAAATAATCGTTCGCGCACGTCATTCGGTAAATTTGTTTCTTCAGAAGCACATTTTTCATAAAGTTCTACAGTCTTTTTCAGTGTGTCAACTACGATGCGGCAATTTTTGCAATTTTTTAAATGTTCTTCAATTTCAGAGCACAATTCCGCTTGCAGATCACCATCAATGAATTCCGAAAGATTTCCTAACATTTGTTTGCATGATGGAGCATGGTTATGGTTTTTCATAATTCTTTTTCCTCAATGAAAAACTTGTTGAAGTATGCTGAAAGTTTTTTTCTTAGGATCATCCGTGCCCGTATCAGTCTGATTTTCACATTGTTTTCACTGATTTGTAATGCATCAGCGGTTTCTTGCGTCGATAATCCTTCTATATCGCGCATTACGAAAACAATTCTGAGAGATTCGGGAAGGGTTTGGACTGCCTGATCTAAAAAATGCCGGCTTTCTTTGGAGAGCAATTATCCTTCAGGCAGACAGCAGAAATCAACAATGTCCTTCTGTTCAATATCCAGATCATCGGAAAAAGGCTCATTGTCATCAATAGAGACAATCTGCGGTTTCCGAATCCGAATCTGCATCAGTGCTTCATTCAGGGCAATGCGGTGAAGCCAGGTATATAAACCGGATCGGTTTTCAAATTCAGGGATGGCACGATAGGCTTTCAAATACGTTTCTTGTAAAATATCTTCCGCGTCTTGTTCGTTGCCCAGAATCTGAAGTAAGGTGCGATAAATTTTCCCAGATGTCTCATCAACTAACATTGCAAACGATTCCTCGTCTCCGGACTTTAATTTATCTATTTGGACTGTAGATTTTTCTTGATTCATGACGCGATTCTTTTTTTTCTCATTTCATAAGCAGAGTCTGGAAATCCAATTTCATTTTGGATAATTATATGCGTTATTAAAGGATGCTGATCTCGAATCATCCGATCAATGATAGATGCATTTTTGAAATGAGACTCTGATTCCCAGTATAGATTCAGTTTTAAGTCTTTCCCGATCCATGCAGCATTAAAACCATTGATTCCGGATTGGTCGAAGATTAAATCATCCAATTGTTGGATCGAAATGATTGATGGATCATCATCTTTTCGCTTTTTAATCCATTCATAAGTTTTTTGAACCGTGCCGCAAGGGCAGTCTCCTTGGATCACCCGGCTGATATCTTTCGATCGATAGCGGATCAACGGCATTCCTTTCCG
>MTKZ01007674.1_pt1 | contig 13494 bp, 11 predicted proteins | sample 1042781 | NCBI WGS metagenome assembly MTKZ01 (sample SAMN06212207, study PRJNA360539) | anaerobic digester metagenome | biome: Wastewater treatment plant; material: sludge; isolation source: anaerobic digester fed with sludge from wastewater treatment plant | place: Denmark: WWTP Viborg ...
ATTCGGTGGGCTTTTCAAATCCAAATTCCATATTATATTCAAGGCTCAGTTGTCCTGATTTTGCTCTTTTCGTAGTAATCAGTATGACACCGGCTGCAGCCCTTGATCCATATATTGAAGCTGATGCTGCATCCTTGAGAACAGATATATTTTCAATATCATTCGGATTTAGCGAATTAATATCCTCAACAGGAACACCATCAACAATAATGAGAGGATTGCTTGCTCCGATTGAGGTTATACCCCTTACCCTGATCGTAGCAGTTGATCCCGGTGCATTATTACTTCGGGTAACCATCAATCCTGGAATTGAACCTTGTAAGGCCTGTGATACCTGAGTGGTTTTCCTTTCTGAAACTACACTTCCCTGTATTGAAGCCACAGCTCCGGTAAGATCCCTTTTCTGAACTGTGGTTCCATAACCAATCACTACTACTTCATCAAGAGCCTCCACACTTTGATTCATTGCCACATCTATTGAAGAACGTCCTGAAACTGCAACTTCCTGAGTTAAGTAACCGATAAATGAGAATGATAGAACTGCGTTTGAATCTGTAACATTGATGGAGTACTTTCCAGAAATATCTGTCAGAACGCCAACAGTTGTCCCTTTTACCAAAATGTTTACCCCTGGCATAGGTTCTCCGGTAAGAGCATCTGAGACGGTTCCTTTCACTACATTATCCTGTATATCGTCTTCAGTAATTAGACCTGCTAAATCATCACTGAACGGATCTGTGGTTAGTAAGATTTTCCGGTCCAGAACTGCATATTTTACATCAGTACCATTGAAAAGGTCTGGCAGAACATCTTTTATTGATTTTTCTTCCACATGAATGTTAAGAACACGGTTAACATCTATCTGTTTCTGGTTAAAAATAAAATAAAATTCACTCTGCTGTTCTATCTCATCCATTACCTGTTCAAGCGTTTTATTTTCAAGGTTAAGTGAAACTTTTGCAGTTTGTGAATATGTATTGGATGCAAAAATATTTGTAACACTTAGTATTACAATAAGGATTACCATTTTCATTTCCATGATCATCTTTTTTAGGGTCGGGTGTATTGACTCCCGTAAATCATAATTCTTTTTCATAAATTTGATAGGTTATTGATAGGTTATTATTCATTAATAGTAACTTAGCTTCTCGCAGGAAAGTGGCTCCAACACTTTCCTGCTTTTTTTATAACAGGCTCGGCTTTTACATAGGCAATCAGTACTTTAGGTTAGTAATTAAGGAATTAATATCTCCGCTTATTTTTCGTTGTAAAGGTTATTTTCTTTTTGGCATAGGTGTCATCATCATTCAGCAAGCCTCCGGTTAAGATCTTGTAGTCTATGGGAAGCGCTCGCTTTATAAAATAAAGAACCTCTTCCAAATTTTCATCTACGAATGTGGCCCTTAATCTGATATCTGTATAATTATTACCCTGAATCTCAACATCAACATTATACCACCTACCTATTCGCCGGGCTATAACATCAATCGGATCGTTCCTGAATACCAGTTTGCCTTCAGTCCACACCAGATATTTTTCAGACTGGACTTTTTCAGTGCTCAACTGACGAGTTGTTTTGTCAAAAACAACCAGATCATCAGGTTTCATGATAACAGACTGAGTCCCTTCCCTGTTCCCTAAGACAACTGTTCCTTCCTCCAGTACTACTTCAACATCTTTTTCATTTTTATAAGATGCAACGTTGAATTTAGTTCCTGTTGCTGTGACAATTATCTCATCTGTACTTACTTCAAATGGCTTATCAGGATCAGCCTGAACATCGAAGAATGCCTCACCATCCAAGGCAACTTTTCTGTCTTTGTTAAAGTCATCCCGATATTTTATACTGGAACTGCTGTTCAGCCATCCCGTTGATCTGTCCGGCAAACTGAATTGTACACGAGTCCAGGCAGGAGCCTTGATCTCTACCCATGTATGATTGCCTTTACCTTCAGGCGAGAAAAACTGAATTCCCGAATAAATTACTAAGGGAAGAAAAAGTATTGCTGCAATCCGGACACTCCATTTAATTATGCTCCTTAGCGTAATTTTATTTTCCTGTTTCAGTTGCTTTGTATTCAGTTCATAATGTATCTTGTAAAGAACATGATCCAGATTTTTTTGCTCCGAAGAATTTTCTTTAAGTAATTCATACCATTGCTTTTTAACAAGATGTTCCAGCTCTTCTTCATTGCTCTCATCACAAAAAATTTTTCTGAGATATTCTCTATCACCTTCAGAAAAATCGCCCTTGAAAAATCGGTTCAGCCTTTCAATATCCAGACTGTCTTTTGCCATAAATTATCAACCTTTCTTTTATTTTGAAATTAAAAAACAGTTCCCGGATAACCAGGAACTGCTCATTACCCTTATTACTAACCTTAAACCTTTAAAATTTAAATTCATTTAATCTGGTTCGATCTATAATGTAATATCTATTTCCAGGAAAATACACCTATTCCATATTTACAAGTTTCTTAATAATGTCGCATCAAAAAAATTCTACAGCTAAAGTGAAAATTAAGATCAGGAATTTTTGTTTTGAAGTATCAGAATAATTATCAGATATAGATAGGGCCAATTAAAAAAGCCCTCTATATAAAAATTATTATATAAATAAAGTAAAGAATAAGATTACAGGAATACTTTCTCTCCTGATATTATTCCTTAAAAACTTTAATGCATCTGTTAATTGGTTCTCAACAGTCTTATGGCTGATATTCAGCTCTTCAGAAATTTCCTTTATGCTTAAACCTTCAAATCTGCTTTTGATAAAAATCTCCCTGCGCCGTCCTGGCATCTTATCCACAAGTTCAGATATATATTGATGAAGGGAATCATAGTTGATCTTTTTTGTTGTTTCCAGGTCAAAATCCTCTGTCACTCTTGTCCTGAAATATTCAGAATTACAGGCTTCCCTTCTGAATTGTTTCTTTATAATATTAAAGGCAATTGTAAACAGGTATGATCTAAATGAATATTCTGATTTAAGAGATTTACGGTTTTCCCATATCCGTGTAAAAACCTCCTGAACCAGCTCTTCAGAAACGGCTTCAGATTTAAGATAACCATATGCAAAACGATATAAGCGGCCACTGTACGCTCTGAACAAAGTATTAAAAGCCAGAATATTGCCTTGGGACAAACTCCTGACAAACTGAGCTTCGTTCTCGAGTAAGGGATATTTCATTTACAGGTATAAGTTATTCTTCTCCTTCAAAAAGCAAATTTCGTATTTTTTACGAGATTATGTTGATTGTTTTCTCACTCGTTACCACTTCAAGATATTAGAGGAATATTAGTAATTCTTAACAATCAGCTTCAATCATTTCAGAACCTGTAATTTACGGATTGAAATCGTAAAATTAAATAATACTGTCCAAAGCAAAACTACTGCCCACCTTGTTATACACAATCATAAGTTTTAAAATGCTTCCATATGATTTTGTCGCCTGTCTTCACTTGCACGTATAGGGTCCATTAATTGATTTGATCCGGTAACTTTCGGTCGAATCGTCAAGTATATAGATCATAAAATCATTCCCACCGGGATTTGCTCTGATGACTATATGACCCTGCTGGCACTTTAATCTTCCAAGGGCGCCACCTATGACAACTTTTGTCTCCTCCATGATATTTGTTGCATAGATATCTCTCGCACCCGGATAAACAGAAGTTGATTGCATCCTGCTCAGGACAATTGAAGCCGGATGGCTGGGAGCCCAGGTCTGAAGTATAATAACCTGTGGCCTGGTGGCCCTGAGAAATGGAACAGCCATAGCATCAAAATGGGCATGATGATTAGCTTCACATACCTCAACAGGCCCGGTTACCATTCCCACTGGTGTTTCAATATCTCTCCAACTGCCATATTCTGCTGAAGTAAGGTCTCCTCCGTTGAAATAATCAAATTTTCCGTAAGAGAGACGGAAAGCAATGGAACACATATTCTCGCCCGGTAACTCCGAAGTTTTCAGATCTTCAAGTGCCGGAAAATGGTTCCTTTCATTTGTCCCCACACCTGTCCATACATGGCCGTTGACAGCTATATTCCTAATCTCAAAACCGGGATATTTTTCTTTGTCATTAACCAGTTCAAACTGTGTATTCTGCCCGGCTACAAATCTTTCCACAACAGCATCATTTTTCCCCATGTGCCATTTAAGGAATTCTTTGTAATTTTTCATTTTATCATTTTCAAGTGGTACCGGAAAATTGTAATCAGGCCAGCCACGATCGACCAGTTTCTTATAAGGAATATACTCCCCGACCTCTGTTATCCCTGTCAGTTTAAAAGTAACGGATTTAGATAATTTGGCCTCAGGATAATAATCACCTATATGATCCCCATCGAAATGTGTCAGTAAGACATAATCCAGTTTTTTTGTTGAAAGATCCTCCATCATATGCAGTATATACCTTGATATCCATTCTCCAGGCGTACGGCTTGCATCAGGTTTCTGATCTGTCACCCTCGGTTTGGGTCGTGTAGTGAAACCTGCATCAACAAGCATAGTAGTTCCGTCTGGCATGATAAAGAAAACGGATTCTCCTTTCCCTGTGTTTATATGATGTATATCCAGAATTCCACGGGACCATGAAGGGAAGACATCCCCCGTAATTATCTGTCCTTTAAGAGATTGATTCCTGACTGTTAAAAAAGTGATAAACAGAAAAAGGCTGATAGTAAATATCCTGATATTTTTCATTAAGGTTAAGGTTAATTTGTAATATTTCAGAATTCGATATACATACTTTATTCAAAACAAGTATTTTAATTCAAGTTTAATGTCCAAAGAATTGTCCAAGTGCAACTAGTCCCGTGTATGCAATAAAACATGAAAATCCAAGTGCAGCTATCAGACCCATATTCAACATGGCCCCTGCTCTGTAAGATCCCATTTCACCCTTATTGTTTATCAGGATCATTATAGCTATTATTACAAAAGGAAGCACAAATACCGCAGATACCTGTGTGGCTACCTGAGCCATGACAGGATTTGCACCAAGTATGGGAACCGTAAGTCCTATAACACCTGCAATAGCTGTTAATATCTTAAATTGCCGGGATCTGGTATCCAGTTCGCCTTTCTTATAGTCTGCAAATAATAACGGCGCTACCATTAAAATCGGAAATACCGAAGATAATCCTGCACTCATTGCTCCAAAAACAAAAACTGCTACAGCATATTTACCTACCAGAGGCTCAAGTGTATAAACCATATCGAGCACTTTGTTTATTGTTTTTCCTTCATGAAATAATGCACCGGTGGCTGTTGCCATTATCGAACCGCTGATCACAAACATCAGAATCGCCGAAGTAAGTGCATCCCTGGTCTGTTCCTTCGTATTTTCCCTTCCCCAGCCTTTGCCTTTCATCAGTAAAGGCCGGACAACAAAGGTCGGTGCCGCCATAGTTGTACCTACAAATGCTGCAACCATAAGCTTACCTCCCGGAACAGCCGGTATCGAAGGGACAAAACCTTTTAATATTTCAGCTGGAGAAGGCAGTACAATGAACATAGAAAATAAAAAGGATGCCCCCATTATGGTGACAAAAACAATAAGGATCTTTTCAAAGAAAGAATATCTGCCGACCAGAAGCATTCCATATAACAATACAATCATGAAGACAGCTATTCCCAGCACGGCCCAGTAGTTTTCAGGACTGAGCTTCGGGATGAACATATGAAAAAGTTCATACATCATAGCCGATGTTAATCCCATAATTCCTGAAAGACATGTCCACTGAGCTGTAACAACACCGATAATTATAAGAATTGCCAGAATATTTCCATGTCTGATCTTCCTCCTGATACTGAATAATGCAGTTTCGCCGGTTACAACAGCATAACGTCCATAAGCTTCCATTAACACCCAGGAAAAAAGAACACTCAGAAACAATACCCAGAGCAACTGCATTCCGAACTCGCTTCCGGCTTTAGCCATTGAAGTAACACTACCGGTTCCGATTGTATATCCGATGCAGAAAATGCCGGGGCCCACCGATAGTAAAATGAGCCATATACGTTTAAAGATTGATTTCATGGGAAAATTATTTATTGGTTACCAGTCAATCACCGAGCCATCATCCGAATCGAACCGGGCATTATATGGCACGGGTTCACCCACCTGTGCTATCAGCTTTTCTTCGTCAATAGTAATCCCTAATCCGGGATCGGTTAGCAATGGCCGGTATCCGTTTATTACCGCAGGTAGAGGTTTGGCAAGAAGGTCTGAATATTCGTTGTCGCCCCTCTCCAGAATAAGAAAGTTTGGTATTGAAGCGGCGACCTGCATACTGGCTGCAAGAGAACATGGTCCCTGGGGATTGTGAGGAGCTACAGGTGTATAATACGCCTCTGCCATACCGGCAATAATCCTTAACTCTGAAATACCACCGGCATAACATACATCAGGTTGAAGGATCGTTGCAGCACGCTTTTCAAGAATTTCCCTGAAGCCCCATTTCGTAAATATACGCTCTCCGGTGGCAAGGGGTATATGTGTTTTTGCTGCCAGTTCTGCCATTACATCAACATTGAGACATTGGACCACCTCCTCGTAAAACCATGGCTGGATCGGTTCAAGTGCTTTAATCAGCAGGGCTGCTGTAGGTGGCTGTACGGCCCCATGAAAATCAATTGCTATATCGACTTCGGAACCTACCTTTTCCCGAAGAGCCTTAAATCTTTCTACAACCTCATCTACATATTTCTTCCCCTCGATGTATTTTGTTGGTTGCCTTTGTCCGGCTTCAGGGCCAACCTTCACAGCGTTAACTCCTGTTTTGGGGTCAAGCCGTCCATAAACCCTTATCCTGTCACGGGTAGGACCCCCGAAAAGCTTATAGACAGGAACGCCGAAAGCTTTACCGGTTATATCCCAGAGCGCCTGGTCAATACCGCTCGAAATCGCTGTTTTTATCGGTCCTCCGCGATAAAACGAACCCCTGTGAATGGCCTGCCAGTGATGAACCACTTGTCTTGGATCTTTACCAATGAGATAGTTGCCGACCTCCAGTGCGCCTGCAGCACATGCTTTGGCATCATCCTTGAGCATTTCACCCCAACCGACAATGCCGGCATCAGTTGATATTTTAACAAATACCCAGGAATTCTTAAGCACAAATGTCTCGATCCTGGTAACTTTGATGTCCTCACCAGGGTGGATCGGGGCAACGGAATTTGCTGATTTTCCGGTTAATCTTTCATCCGGTTCCTTATTTCCTGTTTCGTTCAGATAAGGGACCGCACCTCCGGCAAGAGTCGAAAAGGCTGCTATCGTCCCGGTTGTCTTAACAAATTCACGTCGGGTCGTGAACGTATCCTGTGTTTTTTTCGAAATTGATTTTTTCACAACCAATAGTTTTTATTAATATTTTCTTCCCCCTTTTTACTGTCAGAATATGGACTAAAATATCTAATTTTTCAATAATATAACACGTCATGAGGTTAACATTAATAAAATGTGAATTGTCTTTTTTCTTTTGTCTGAAAAATGCATGTCAAACCCCCCAGAAAGCATAATAGTGATAAATGTAGTATCTGACTTTCTGATTTTCAAATCAAATGCCTTGTATTTCTAAATTACACCTTCAACATTTGCTTTGTAATTCTAAAGGATGAGTATTCACCCGGTACAATCAGTTCCGATAAAATGAGCTGATTATCTGCAATACAAAAAAATATATTTTTTATTTATGTTTCATACTTATGTATTAAACATATTCTTTATATTTACATAAAATTTTAACTGAAGAATTATGGTCACATTCACCAGTACGATACCTGAAGACCTGTCAAGGCAATTGAATGAGAAAGCCAGATCATTATCATTGCCCAAAAACAAGCTGATCGAGAATGCTTTACGTCTTTACCTCGAATATCTTGACAGGTCAGAATATATAAAGTCTTATAAGCAGGCTGAAGATGATGCGGATATCCTGCAAATGGCAGAAGAAGGGATGAATGATTATTTAAGACAACTTGAACAATGAATCAGGGTGAAATCTGGCAGGCTAATCTGAATCCTTACAAGGGGAGCGAACAGGGTGGATTCCGCCCGGTCGTTATCCTGAGCGGAAACCTATTAAACCGTCATTTACCTGTAGTTATTACTGCTCCCTTAACAACCAGAATAAAAAAATACAAAGGAAACCCTGTTTTAAAACCATCCAGGACCAATGGCTTAAGCAAGGAATCTGAGCTGCTGGTGTTTCAAATCCGGTCAGTTTCAAAAGACAGGCTCGTAGAAAAATTAGGAAATATCGATCCTGAGGAACTCGAACTTGCAATCAGAACCCTGAATGATTTATTAAAATATTAGCAAATCTTTTCCTGACCATAAATAGATCCTTATGTATCCGGACAGACTCTGCAACCAGCAGTGACAACCTTACTCCGGCTTTGGAAAATCCCTTATGGGGCTGTACCGGACATAAGATTCGAATATTTCCTTATCCGGACCGACCACGCGGGGATCTCCTGATCTTTCAAGCTCTCTGAGCAATTCAGTTTTCATCTCCTTTTCAATAGTGCTAAACCTGGGATTGCCGTAAAGATTGGTAAGACAATATGGATCTTTCTTAACATCGTATAATTCAAATTCCGGCCGTTTTGCATAAGCCCGGTCAAAATACCTTTTCAGATTGGGATCATTGTGGTTTTCAATCAGGAAGGATTTTGAGGGACTGGCATCTACATCTGTGAAAGCCCAGTCAGAGTGATGGATCCCTTTTTCATCTATACCGTACATAGGGCGTAATAGTCCTGTTTCTGTGGCTATTGCCTGCGGATCACCTGCCGGCCAGAGTTCAGGTTTCAAATTCCAGATAAGAAGATATTGCTCACTTCGTATTGAACGCAGAGGATATCCCAGATTATTCCATCTGGACGATGAATGACGCTCCCTGCCTGCGAATACGTATTTCTTTGTCTCATCAACGATACCGGATTTACCCGATTTCAGAATATTAACAATGCTTTTCCCGAAGATCGGCATCATTCCTTCCGGTTTCGTATTTGTCATCTCCAGTATTGTCGGAGCCATATCAGCAAAGCTTACAGGATCATTCACTATCCTGTTCCCGGGAAATCCTTCAGGATAGCTTATCGCCAGTGGTACATGTACGCCGTACTCATAGCTGAGAGCTTTCCCCCTCGGGAAGGGCATTCCGTTATCTCCCGTCACAATAACAATAGTATTATCCAGCTCTCCGACTGAATCGAGATAATTCAGAATTCGTGTAAGATGAAGATCGAACCACTCAATTTCCACCGCATAATCAAGCAGATCTCCTCTTATAATGTCATTATCAGGCAGAAATTCCGGAACCTCGACCAGTGCCGGATCTTTCCCGTTACGCCTCCAGGAGTCTTGCTCATATGCTCTGTGAGGCTCAGTTGCGCCATACCAGAAATAAAAAGGCTGCCCCTCATGTCGTTTCTTCATAAAATCGAGGAAATTGGCATAATAATTAGTCGCTCCGATTCCCCCTGCAGGTCTTTCATCGGAAGGATCACCTTTTTTATATTGAATGGAATTATAAGCCTTTCCTGCTGCATTTTCCTCCCTCCATAATGAATCCAGCTCATTTCGTGCATACTGAAAAGGTCCGACTCCCTTTCCTGTGAATCCTGTATGATAGCCGTTTGCCTTAAGGGCATCGGCAAACGGTACATATTTCTTCAGCCAGCTGGATGCGTGTTGCCCGCTCGACTCATTTTGCCAGTGATAACGACCTGTGACCAGAGAGCTTCGCGAGGGTGCTGATCCCGGAGAACCTGCAAAACAATTTGTAAAAAAGATTCCGCTATGGGCGACCCGGTCAAATCCGGGGGTATTTACAAATTTACATCCGGCAAAACTCGTATGTACAAATGACTGATCGTCACTGATTGCAATCAGAACGTTGGGATGCTGTAGGTCTTTCTTTTCTTTCGGCTGACAGGAACTGAGTATAACTCCTCCACCCAGTGAACAGATTACGGCAGTTGAAAGAGCTTTCATAGGCTTTATGATTTGGTCAGATCATGTCAATTTATGCTTTTCTTTCGGAGAATCCGATTAAATAAATTTTGAAGTATCATTTTTAACTATTTTTCACATTCTGATGGATTTGTTTTGAAATATTCATCAAAATCATTGTCCAAAAAGGAGCATGTTAAAGCAAAAAGAAGCTACCTAAATTAAGGTGTATTATTTATTTCTTTTTGAATGCAAATGTGAATCAGATCAGTTAAAAGTACTTTAGTTATAAGAGTATTGAATATATTACCTGAGCTATATCTCTTAATTTTTTACCTTGTATTTCTAAATTATTAATTATACTTTTGCCTTGTATTTCTAAATAGTTTCTTAATATGAAAAGGGTTATAACTGAAAAACTGGTCGAATGGAAAAACCAAACCAACAGGAAACCACTTATTCTAAGGGGAGCAAGACAGGTTGGGAAGACCTGGATTATTAATGATTTCGGAAGAGACTATTTTAACGGTCGGATTCATGTTGTAAATTTTGAGAAACGGCCTGACTGGCATGCAATATTTAATCTGAATTTTGATGTTAAAAGAATTGTTTCTGAATTAGAAATTATTTTAAACACAAAAATCGTTACTGGTGAAGATCTGCTTTTTTTCGATGAGATACAGAGTTGTCCCCGTGCCATTATGGCATTAAGGTATTTTTATGAGGATTTGCCTGGCCAGCATATTATTTCTGCAGGGTCACTCCTTGAATTTGCTTTCCGGGATATTCCCATCCCGGTTGGCAGAATCCGGTTTTTAAATATGTATCCTTTGAGTTTTCACGAATTTCTACTTGCAACCGGGAAACCCGGATTAGCAGAAATTATTAAGGCGCCTCCTGAAAAACTTTCAGATACAATACACCAATCGCTGTTAAACGAATTACGTAATTACTTCTTTGTCGGGGGAATGCCTGAATGTGTTGAAAATTTTTCCAGTACTGGAAGAATGCGGAATGCTTTCGAAATACAGCATAATCTGGCCGATACATTCAGACAGGATTTTTCAAAATATGCCCCTTTTGCAGATAAACGTTGCCTGAATATTGTTTTCTCATCTGTTGCAAAAAGTATTGGCAGGCAAATAAAATATTCTCATTTATCACCTGATTTTTCGATAACTACTATTAAGAAAGCATTTGAATTATTGAGGCAGGCACAGGTAATCAGGAAAATACCGGCGGCCAGTCCGGCAGGAGTACCCCTGGAAGCTTCGGCATCCGAAAAAAAATTTAAAGCGTTGATGCTTGATATCGGGATTATGCAACAATTATGCGGCTTACCTGTTGATGCTGAAATGCATCAGGCTGATCTGCTCACTATTCATAAGGGGGCGATGGCTGAACAGTTTGTAGGACAGGAATTTGTTGCAGTTTCAGAAAATGACGCCTTGAATTACTGGTCGAGAGAAGAAAAGAGCAGTACCGCCGAAGTTGACTATTTATTGAGTGGAAAGGGAAGAATATACCCTGTCGAAATTAAAAGTGGGTCAGCAGGACGTCTCCGGAGTTTGCATCTGTTGTTGAACACCTACCCTGAATGCCCGTATGGTATAGTGCTTTCAACAGCGCCATATGCCAAACTTCACGATCAGAAACTGGTATTCCTTCCAATTTATTATGCTAATCAGGCAGGAATTGATCCGGGTCAGTTTGAATAGCGAGACTTTGCCTTATATTCTTCCCAGGTCTTCATTGATCCTTTCAGGATTTCAACTATATCTCCCTTAAGGTTATAGCATTGTAATCCGATTGGTCCGGAATAACCATTGTCAATCAGTAATTTCACAAACCGGTAAGTATCAAATGATCCCTGACCCAAAGGCTGAATCAGCCGGTCCCACCCGAACTGTTTTGTATCGCCGTCGTCGGCACCGCATATATTAACCGCAAACAAATATTGAGCGAACTCCTTAATCTTTACATCAATCCCTTCAGAGCCTTCAACTTTCAGCAGATGACAAAGGTTCATTGCAGCGCCATAATTTTTTCTGTCAACCATTCCGGCAAGTTTTACACTGTGTGCCACCGTTTCACAGTATGTATTAATATGAGGATAGGCACATAATTTAACGCCATATGTAGCGGCATAATCCGAGAGCTCACGGAGTATCCTGGAGACCACCTGGTCTCCGGCTTCCCTGTCATCTTTGAAACTTTTGCTCTGTAAAGGGAAATACATTATTTCTCCCTTTGAGGATGCCGATATCATTTCTTTTATTTCACGGGCAATTGAATCATTCAGTATGCCATCGGCTTCAAAAGGAAGTGCCACATAATTGACAGGCATCTTAAGCCCCTCCCGTTCGAGAGCATCCTTAAGTGCAAAATAGTCCTTATAACCAAATCCCTCCAATCCATCAAAACCGATTGACTTTATTAATCTGGCCTTTTCCTGAGGTGTTTTTGGAGCATTTATAAATCCCTCAAGTGTATTCTGGACATAAAAAACGTTGTTCAGCTCCTTTGGAGAACAGCCTGGTAAAGTGCTTAAAATTATACAGATAAGGATGGCAAGAGAAGTAGAAGTTTTCATGTTCAGGGATTTCATAAGTAATTGTAGCCTGGACATATCCTGTTGTAACTCCACTTATCTCTCATTTCTCTTTTCATGAATTTATCAGCTTCCGGATCATTTCTGAATTTTTCTTTATCCGGATCCCACTCCAGTTTCCGGTTAAGCTTCAAAGCTATATTACCACAATGCAAAAGTGAGCTGGTCCGGTGTGCTGATTCAGATGAATTAATTGTTTTCCTGCCGGTTCTGATGCATTCCAGAAAATCTATAAACTCGTCATTCCCTGTAGGTAATACTATTTTCTTTTCGGATAGATCAAAAAACTTTTCATTACTTGCGACAGGTTCCTGGTTCCAGCCAACCGATTCCACCCAGCCATCTTCACCTTCAAGCCGGATCGAGGCATCACCGCCTTTTACTCTCATCGTTATATTATTCGCATATTTATAGCGTATGTCGAACTGGTACGCTGTATTGAAAATGCCATCATTATAAAAGAGAGTTTCACCCGCAGGAAAAATCTCTGTTGGTCCGGAGAGATCTTTCCCTGCAACCAGTTGCGCGGTATCGCAATAATGAGCTCCCCAGTCAGTCAATAACCCGCCGGAAAAAGCATCGTACCACCTGAAATTATAAAATGTACGTGAATAGATAAAGGGAATTTCCTTTGCAGGACCAAGCCAGAGTTCATAATCGAGATCCGGTGGAGGACTGGTTACCTCCAGATTTTCTTTTGGCATTACCGGAACAGGAAGAGAGATCTCTATATGTTTAAGCTGCCCGATACGCCCGTTAAGCACCACCTCCGCCATTTTATGATAGACAGGAAGGAACCTGTCTTCAAGTGAAAGCTGATAGATCACACCGGTCTTATTTATCACATCGTTAAGTAAGCGGCCTTCAGCGATAGTCAATGTCGGCTTTTCGCAACAAACATGTTTTCCCTTCAC
>MTKZ01009664.1_pt1 | contig 13493 bp, 10 predicted proteins | sample 1042781 | NCBI WGS metagenome assembly MTKZ01 (sample SAMN06212207, study PRJNA360539) | anaerobic digester metagenome | biome: Wastewater treatment plant; material: sludge; isolation source: anaerobic digester fed with sludge from wastewater treatment plant | place: Denmark: WWTP Viborg ...
TTCGCCTGACGGGAAATCATTGGCATATACCCCGGTTTCACTTGCTTACCAGCAATGGAAAAATTACCGCGGCGGAAGAATTTCAAAGATCTGGATTTGCTCCCTGGCCGACCATTCGATAGTAAAAATACCTCAGCCTGAAGGGGGATGCAATGATGCAGATCCGATGTGGATAGATAACATCATTTTCTTTATAAGTGACAGAAATGGCGAGTTCAACCTTTTTTCATATGATATTTCTTCAAAAGAGGTCAGGGCTCTCACGTCGTTCACCGATTATCCTATTATAAAGGCTGCTTCGGGAAACAAAAATATAATTTTTGAACAGGGCGGTTATCTTCATATGTTTGATCCTGCTGCTGTCTCAGTGCACAGGCTGAAAGTAGGTGTGGCTGCAGATCTCCAGGAACTCAGGCCAAGATTTGTCCAGGGAACTTCCTATGCAAGAAGCCTGGATATCTCTCCCTCCGGGGCAAGAGCAGTTTTCGATATCCGGGGGGATATAGTTACTGTACCGGAAGAAAAGGGTGATCCGAGAAATATAACCTCTACACCGGGATCTCATGAAAAATATCCCTCCTGGTCTCCTGACGGTAAATCCATAGCCTGGTTCTCAGATGTATCAGGAGAATATGAACTACATATAAAATCACAGGACGGTAAAGGAGATCCTAAGATAATAAAACCTGTGGGGTCAGGATTTTATGCCTTCCCGGAATGGTCACCCGACAGTAAGAAGATCTGCTATGTAGATAATAGTAAGAGCCTGTATCTGGCTGATGTACAAACAGGTGTCATTAAAAAGATCGATTCTGATGCTCTCAACTCTCCCGGACCATTCAGAAAACTTATAAATGACTGGTCATCCGACTCCAGATGGATATTATATACAAAAGTGTCTGATACATATTTCAAGGTAGTATATCTCTATTCAGTTGATCAGCAGAGATCTTTTCCTGTTTCCGACGGTATGAGCGATGCCTCAGAACCGGTTTTTGACCCCTCAGGCAAATACCTTTATTTCTTTGTATCAACAGATGCGGGACCTGTTGTTAACTGGTTCGATCTTTCAACCCAGGATATGAGAATGACAAAGTCAATTTACCTTGTCACACTTCAAAAAGATACTCTGTCACCATTCGCAAAAGAAAGCGATGAAGAGAAAATAAAAGAAGAAAAAACGGAACCGGCAAAGCCTGCGGGAAATAAGAAGAAAGAAGCCAAAAGCAGCATACCTGAAAAAACGGAGCCTGAAGGGTTGAAAATAGACACTGAAGGATTAAGGAACAGGATAGTGAATATTCCCGTTGCTGCAGGTGATTATTATAATCTTGGTGCAGGGGCAGCCGGTGAAATATACTATATTGTAAGTCCGTCTGTAATATCTGAAAGATCAACCATTCATAAATATGATCTCAAGGAAAGGAAGGACAGTGAGATAATGGAAGCAGATAATTTTATTATCTCAGCTGACACAAAGAAGATGCTGTATACAAAAGACCAGACGGTCGGAATTACCTCAACCGGGAAGAAACCTGAACCGGGTAAGGGCATTCTGAATCTCAGTGCTGTTTCAGTGAAAGTCGATCCGGCAGTTGAGTGGCCACAGATGTTCGATGAAGCCTGGAGGATCAACCGCGATTATTTCTACGATCCGGGAATGCATGGCGCTGACTGGAATGCAATTAAGACCAAATATTCAAAATTCCTGCCGGATCTATCCTGCCGGAGCGACCTCAACAGGCTGATCCAGTGGATGTGCAGCGAACTGGCCGTAGGTCACCACAGGGTGAGCGGAGGTGATCGCCCCCTTAATCCGCAGAGAGTCGGGGTTGGACTTCTTGGCGCCGATTTCAGCATATCAGGCAACAGATACCAGATCAAAAAGATCTACGGAGGATTGAACTGGAATCCCGACCTCAGATGTCCGCTTGCAGAACCCGGACTTAATGTCAATCCGGGAGATTATATACTGGCTGTTAACGGAAAAGATCTTACTGCAGATAAGAATATCTTCAGTAATTTTGAAAATACCGACGGTAAGATAACAGAGCTTACAATCGGCTCAAAGCCTGACTATTCAGGGTCGAGAGTTATTAAGGTGGTACCTGTAGGCGGTGAATATAGCCTCAGGAACCGCGACTGGGTGGAAGGGAATCTGAAGAAGGTGACCGAAGCTACCAACGGACAGGTTGCATATGTTTATGTACCGAATACATCAACATCGGGACATGAATATTTCAAAAGGTATTTCTTCCCCCAGGTCAACAGGAAGGCTGTGATTGTCGATGAAAGGTTCAATGGCGGCGGACTTCTTGCGGATTATTATATTGACATACTTCTGCGACCGCTTCAGTCCTACTGGAATATGCGTTATGGCAATGATCTCAAGTCGCCCAGTGGTTCGATCCAGGGTCCGAAAGTGATGCTCGTAAATGAATATGCCGGATCAGGTGGTGATATGCTTCCCTGGATGTTCAGGAAGTTCAAAGTCGGAACACTTGTAGGAACACGTACCTGGGGCGGACTGGTTGGGACACTTGGTTTCCCGGAGCTGATGGACGGAGGAGGAGTTACGGCACCGAACCTGGCAATCTGGACTGAAGATGGGTTCATTGTGGAAAATGTAGGTATTGCTCCGGATATAGAAGTCGAACAGCTGCCTGCAGAGATAATTAAAGGCAGGGATCCTCAGCTTGAGAAAGCAATTGAGGTTGCGCTGAAAGAACTTGAGAAGAATCCGCAGCCGAAACCGGTAAGGCCGGCGTATCCGGTGAGGGTGAGGAGGTGAGAGTACTTAGTGATACACGGTAAGGATTGCTTCGCCCTCTTTTATACGCCGTAGTTTTAACGGAGGCGTATTAATTCGGGCTCGCAATGACGGTAACTAAAGTAGGGAACTTTGTAATAAACGAAATATAGAATGTACACGTACCAATATCTGCTGGACTTTACGAGGAGTGTCTTTATGAAGATGGGATGCAGTGAAGAACATTCGGAAACTATAGCCGATGTTTTTCTTGCGGCGGAACTGAGGGGTCATGCATCCCACGGAATGATACGGATAAAAGATTATTACGAATTATGGAAATCAGGGAGGATAAATGTGAATCCTCTTGTAAAAATAGTCCATGAGTCACCTTCCACTGCAGTTGTGGATGGCGATAACGCAGTAGGGATGGTTGCTGCCCGGAAATCGATGGAGGTCGCAATTGAAAAAGCCCGGACAGCCGGGACAGGATGGGTTGCAACACGGAACTCTAACCATTTCGGGATAGCAGGTTATTATGCAATGATGGCCCTTAAACATGATATGATAGGTATCTGTCTGACAAATGCCAATCCTCTTGTCGCCCCGACTTTCTCAATAAGCAGGATGATGGGAACTAATCCGATCGCTGTGGCCATACCGGCGTTAAATCAACCTCCATTTGTTGCCGATTTCGCAACAACTCCTATCGCCAGGGGAAAACTTGCCGTGGCAGAAAAGAAAGGGGAAAAAGTGGCAACCGGATTTGTCCAGGATAAAACAGGTAAACCTTCTGATGATCCGTCAATCCTGAAAGCGGGCGGCTCGATGCTGACTCTCGGCGGTGACAGACTGCACGGAAGTCATAAAGGTTATTGCCTCTCATCGATTGTGGATATATTCTCGGCAGTATTCAGCGGAGCTAATTTCGGACCATTTGTACCACCAAGCGTCGCTTACCTTCCGGTTCTGGAAAAGAAAGTCGGCGACGGGACCGGCCACTTCTTCGGTGCAATGAGAATAGATGCATTCCAGCCTGCAGCGGAATTCAAATCAAAAATGGACGAGTGGATTGAAACCTTCCGTTCATCAAAACCTGCGGAAGGAGAGGAACGTGTACTCATCCCCGGAGATCCTGAAAGAGAAGCCGAAGAAAGGATCAGGAAAGAAGGTATTGATCTGGTCCCCGCTATCAGGAAAGATCTGGAAGTTATTGCAAAGGAATTGAATATCGATTTCGACTAAAATATTCATCCTTCTGAGTCTGGCATAGCCTCAGATTTCCCCTCCGAGGGTCCGACTTCAACCATTCCCCCCTCTAGGGCACAGCCGTCAACCTTAGAAATGTCTTTACAACGAAAACTACTGTAATTATCTGGATTATAACTAAATAAGTTTCCCCTCCTTTCAAAGGAGGGGTGGCCGGGATTGCTGATTTTAATATAATTACAAACCTGCTTTCCCGGCCGGGGTGGTTAATGCAGACTTACTAAAAGAGAACTTTTTTCTCAGAATTAACAAACCACCCCGGCCAGACAATATAAATTCCTGTAAGTCCGACGATTTCTGCGTCTGGCCACCCCTCCTTAAAAAAAGGAGGGGAAACTTTTGCGCTTAACATCCCTGCTAATGACAACATTTTGTAAGTTACACAATATTATACTTGCAATTTTGCCATTACAGCTGGTGTGTAAAAAATTGTAGTGAGACTTTGGTTGACGGCTATGGGATTTAGGGGTAGATTTGCATCGTGCTGATTTTCTGTCCTTCGGTGGTCAGGTAACCCTTCATCAAATTCGCTGTTGTACAGGAATGAACAGGTAATATCTTAATGATATCCCCAGGCTTATAATCATCTATAAAATTATCCGGCAGGTAAACTATTCCATGTTCCTGTGATAATTTCCTGAGATAGGATTCCTCGATTATTTCACCCCAGCCGTTGCCATGATTACTGACGACTTTTCCATAAATAGTTATTCCATTTTCATCAACGACACTGTCAGATGCAAAGTGAACACTTCCGCCATAAATTACTACTTCAGACCTCTCCCTGTGAACTGCAACAACGGGACATGCCATTGCAACGGCTATCTGATCAGCTTTGCATGACCCGATAATGTATTGCGTAACATCATAAAAAACATAATTACCGGGTCTTATCTCATCCACCATACTGAAATCCTCCATTATGCTGCAGCCGGGTGTATCCCCGACAGAAATGATAAGCCCGGGATATTCATGTAGAAATTTGTTCTTAAGGCTTAACATCCTGGTTATACTTTCATTATGAATGGCAGAAGACTCATTTTTGCTCCGTGCCCTGTAGCTGTGACCGGAATGTGTGACAAAACCGCGGAAGGTTGTAGCGCGGGATTCGGAAAGTGATCTGAGTATCTCACAAATAGATTTATGATCATCCCAGCTTACACCTGTACGGTGCAAACCCGCATCTACCTTTATATATATATCCACAGGCGATTTGAGATTAACCTGGAGAAAGCGAACTGCCTCTGCAGATTCGACAAGTAATGACAGATGTATCTTTCCGGCCAGCTGATTGATTGTTTCGATCTCCAGGATGTTTACAGGAAAAGCGACCAGGATATCTTTCCAGCCATCCGCAGCAAAATATTTTGCCATCCGCAGAGAAGAAACTGTTATTTTTTCAGTTCCCTCTTCCCTGAACCATCTGCCTATCTCATGGGATTGATGTGTCTTGAAGTGTGGCCGGAGAGTAACATTGTTCCTCTTTGCCTTTTCCGCCATATTCCTTATGTTCCGGCGGCAAATCTGTTCATTAAGCAGAAGTGTGGGTGTGGTAATCATGAATAACAATTTGTTATTGATTCATAAATCCCTGATCATGAAGTACTTTTAATAATATTCCTGAAAAGGTGATATTGTCATCCTTCTTATACCTGACATCAGTAAATACCTGTGCAAGGGTTTCCTTATTGTTTTCCTTAATAAAATTCCGGGAGTCTTCTCTCTCTTCCTTTGATCTGTAAAAATCATTTATTTCCTGAGAGGTATAATCATGGTAAACTTCTTTATGGATAACTGCCTCCAGGGGCAGCCGGTCAGGTTGCTCAGGATCTTCAGCCGGCCAGCCGAGAGTGACTGTTGTAACAGGGACAACTCCTTTCGGTAGCTGCAAAGCTTTAATGATCTTATCTGCCATATAAGTTGTTGTACCAAGATAACAGATTCCAAGACCTTCAGCCTCAGCAGCCACGCAAACAGTCTGGGCAACTAGCAGGGCATCGATGGCTGCGGTAAAGAAGGAAAGGAAATTATCATAACCCGGTTCAGCCTTATTCTGAAGGCACCAGAGACTGAACCTGTTGAAATCGGCACAGAAAGTCAGCACAACAGGAGCTTCAGTTACCATCTTCTGGCCGAAGTGATAGGGCGCCAGTTCTTTCTTTTTTGATTCGTCCCTGGTAATGATTATACTGTACACCTGCATATTACCGGTTGTTGAAGCCCTGCTTCCTTTTAAAAGCAGGTCATTCAGGAGATCATCATCCACATTCCTTCCGGAATATTTTCTTATTGTTTTCCGTCCAAAAAGAGTATCAGATATTGATTTCATTTTATACTTTGGTTGTATTATTACAAAGAAAAGAAATTCTGCCCAATGCTTACGGCACTTTGAAAATGATTTTCTTATATTAGCATGATACAAAATATAAATAAAATGAGCAGACCAGTAACATTATTCACAGGCCAGTGGGCTGATCTCCCTCTGGAAAAGGTATGTCAGAAAGCTAAATCCTTCGGATATGACGGATTGGAACTGGCATGCTGGGGAGATCATTTTGAAGTTAACAAAGCAGATGATGCGTATTGCAAAGCTAAAAGGAAGCTTCTCGACAAATACGGAATGAAGCTTTTCGCGATCTCGAACCATCTTGTCGGGCAGGCGGTAGCTGACAGGATAGATGAACGGCACAAGAGCATTGTACCGGCTTATGTATGGGGTGACGGGAAGCCTGACGGCGTAAGAAAACGTGCAGCCGAAGAGATGATCAGAACTGCTGAAGCAGCTAAAAGGCTTGGTGTATCCATAGTTAATGGTTTCACAGGCAGTCCAATCTGGCACCTTGCATACTCCTTCCCTCCCAACCTCCCGAAAATGATTGAAGACGGCTACAAGGAATTCGCAAAACTCTGGAAACCAATTCTTGATGAATATAAAAAACTCGGGATAAGGTTTGCCCTTGAAGTTCATCCGACGGAGATAGCTTTCGATATCGCATCAACAAGGAAAGCACTTGCAGCTTTAAATAACCATCCTGCTTTCGGATTCAATTATGATCCTTCACACTTTGGTTATCAGGGAGTTGATTATGTAGATTTCATTTACGCATTTGCCGATCGTATCTTCCACGTACATATGAAGGATGTGGGATGGTCGGAAATCCCGGCGGAAGCAGGTGTATTCGGAGGCCATACCGATTTCGGCACTAAAGGCCGGTATTGGGACTTCAGGAGCCCGGGCCGCGGCAATATTGATTTCGAGGAGATAATCAGAGCGTTGAACAGGATAGGATATAAAGGTCCTCTCTCGGTAGAATGGGAAGACAGTGGAATGGACCGTGAACACGGGGCAATGGAAGCATGCGATTTTGTGAAATCTGTCGATTTTGCTCCATCTGATATAGCTTTTGATTCTGCTTTTGAAAAATAAAAAAATAATTGTCATGGGAAAAATTAAAATGGGAATGATAGGTGGCGGAATAGGTGCATTCATCGGTGATGCTCATCGCCGCGCCTCAAGGATTTGCAATGAATTTGAACTTGTCGGGGGAGTCTTCGACATCGATTATGAAAGAAGTAAAGAATTTGCAGCCAAAGAAGGGATCAGTCCCGACCGTTGCTATGAAAGTGTTGATGCAATGATAAAAGCCGAACTCGCCTTACCTGAAAATGAAAGGATCAGAGTTGTATCTATTGTCACACCCAACGCACTTCATTATCCCCAGGCAAAGAAATTCCTCACAAACGGATTCCACCTTGTCTGCGAAAAGCCTATGACAATGACCGTTGAGGAAGCAGAGGATCTGGAAAAGCTGGTTAAGGAGACAGGGCTCACCTTTGCACTCACACACACCTATACCGGTTACCCCATGGTAAGGCAGATGAGGGAAATGATCGCGAAAGGAGTGCTCGGAACGATACAACGCATTGATGCACAGTACTATCAGGGATGGATCAATGCAATTATTCATGGCACCGGCAGCAGGATTACCGGTGTATGGCGCCTTGATCCGAAACATGCCGGAGTAAGCAGCTGCATGGGTGATATCGGTGTACATGCATTCAACCTGATCGAATATACGACAGGCCTTGAGATCAAAGAAGTTCTTTCGGATCTGAATCCGGTTAAGGAAGACATAAAACTTGATCTTGACGGTACGGTACTGCTGAGGTTCAGCGATAAGCTCAAAGGAGTTATAAGAGCCAGCCAGGTTTGCGGAGGTCTTGAAAATGATATAGTTGTATCTGTTTACGGATCAAAGGCAAGTCTCAGGTGGGAACAGGAGAATCCCAATTACCTGTATATGTTCAGTGATACGGAACCGACGAAAGTTTTCAAGCCTGCTCACGGTTATAACGAAAAGATGGCTGAAGAGGGACAGACAATGCCTGCAGGTCATCCTGAAGGTATTTATGAAGCCCTTGCCAATATATATAAAGGTGTGGCAAAATCGATGAGGGGCCAGGCATTCACTCAAGGTGAGTTCCCGACAGTTCATGATGGCGTAAGGGGAATGAAGTTCATCCACTCGGTGGTCAATTCCAATGCCAAAGGGAATGTGTGGGTGAAGATATAGGCGCAGGGCACAGGGCACAGGGCGTAGAGCACAGGGCGCAGGACACCGAGAAAAGGGCCAAGAGTGCAGAGCGGAGGGCATCATTGTCAACCAACGGATTGTTGCGAATATAAGTTTCCCCTCCTTTTTTCAAGGAGGGGTGGCCGGGATTGCTTATCTTGAAATGTTTACAATTGTCTTTCCCCGGCCGGGGTGGTTATTTAAGATTTGAGAGGTTTGAGACTGTTTCGGTAAATGAGGTGATTTTTATCCATTTAAATAAAGTTAATAAAAGGAAGAGTAAACCACCCCGGCCAGAACATTTATATTTCTGCACGATAGATGATTTTGTAGTCTGGCCACCCCTCCTTAAAAAAAAGGAGGGGAAACTCCTATCTCAACAATTCCGTCAATTTGACGGTTATAGACCTGAGCCCTGTGCCCTGTGCTCTGAGCCCTGTGCTCTGAGCATTGTTTTACTTCTTCTTTTTCAGCAGGAAAATTGCAACAGCACCGACTACCACGACTGCTCCGAGTATTATGGCAATTGTTCCGCCGCTTCCTTTTTCTTTATCAGAGGCGGATTTACCCTCGTCTTCAACATCATAATAAGTTGTTGGCTTGGCATCGGTATCAATATTGACCGTATCCTTCTGTGGCTTGGGCTGATCCTGTGAAAATGATGATGTGAGCCCGCATAATGCAAATAATGCTGTTAATGAGAGTGCAAGAACTGTCTTTTTCATTTCATTCTTATTTATAATTATTTAATAGTGTCTGCAATTTTATAATATTTTTCAGCGGTTTCCGGATCACTTTCCCTGTAAGTATCTCCGAGGGCAATTATTGCGGGTTTGTAACCCGGATTAAGCTTCAGGCAATCCCGTAAAAGCTTTCTTGCTTTCTGAAGATCTTCCGCGAAATACAAGCCTGATAACTCAACATATGCCTGAAAATACTTCCGGTTATACTTCAGGAGCCTTTCATAATATCCGGCTGCTGTCCCTGAATCATTACGGGATTTGGCAATATTTCCCAGGTACATGAGTATCGGCTCGCAGAACGGATTGATTTCCAGGCCGGCTTTCAGCACGGAATCTGCCTTTTCATAAAATCCTTCATTATATAAAGCCCGTGCAAAATTATAAAAAATCATCTCATCTTTATCATTGTACTTCAAAGCATTTTCAAAATGAGTGACAGCTTCTGCTGACCGGCCTTCTTCAAGGGCTGTATACCCATAGTAATCATCCTTGTTCTTTCTTTCCATGACAACCCCGATCGGAATGCCATCCGCCCTTATCGTATAAATTGCATTCTCAGGCGGCCATATCTTGTTGTCAAGCTGAAAAGGATGTATATACCTGTTAGCAACTATTGCATAATCCCAGTCATACCGGCTCCTTTCCTCGTGTCTGAAGTAAAACGTTTTTATCCCGGGATTATTCCTGAAGGACCATTTTACAGGATAGGTCGCTCCTACTGATACAGAATCTATTCCTTTTTCCTCCAGATAATCAATCAGCCACTCTGAAGCTTCGGTCTGGCTCACATAATAATAATCGGTCTCATATCTGCCATATGCACCCTTCAGTCCACCTACAAGCTGATTATAATACAGGTAATGATATGGATGATTCTTCACCATGAATTCAACAGGATGAATAACAAGCAATGCAAGTGCTGCTATAACACCGATCTGCCACAATTTTTTATGAATTCCCGGGAAAAGAAACCTGATACCGGTCGCAGCTATAATTACAAGTACCGGATACAGGAACAGGAACTGACGCCATGAACTGTAAAGGTTTGATTTTTGAATAATGGCGAAAACCATCGGGAAAATAAGGGAAAAGACCAGAAAGACATAGATCATTCCTTTTCGGGACTGACGGATCTTATTCAAAAACAAAAAGAAACAGCCTGCCCCGGCAAGTACGATAACAGGTATTGTAATTGCCATTGATTTTGGAAGATAATACCATGGCATGAAATCGGACCATTCATTCTTTCCTTCAAATATCTGCCTGAATGTATCGGGAAAATGAGCCATCACCCTGTAGGATTCAAGAACATTTTTCACCGGTGATTGCAAAGCATAAGGCCATAGAATTAAACCCAGAATATATGCTGAAACAGAAATCAGGATCAATATTATCAGTTTAAGACCATCGGGCTTAAGATCAATTTTCCCTCCGGTTGCACATCTGTATAAAAGGATCACAAAAAAGAAAAACAACAGGTAGCATATCAGAAGAATCCCTCCTGCTCTTATGCTTATTGAAAAAGCAATGCTTATTATCAGCAGGAGTACTTCATACCAGACTATCTTACCTTCGGAAGTAAGCAGGCGGAGTGTGAGAAATATCCCTGAAATGTATGAAAGGGCAAAAGGAATATCCTTGAGGTTATTAAGGGAATGTCCGATGAATGTCGGCGAGACAGCAAACAGGATCATTATCAGTGTCCCCGTACCATATCCCCACAGCCAGATCCCGAACAGTGCTGTAATGAACATTGCAAGCCATCCTGCAATTGAACTCATCAGGTGGCGGAACCTGTAAACATCTTCTATACCAAACCAACGGATAATGAAGGTAACAACATTATCGTAAGACTGTCCGTAATACCTGAGGTGGGTAACCGGCGTTTCAAGTGCCGATTTATCCTCTCCATGAGAGGCAAAATAATTATAAACTACAACAGAGTGATCATAATGAAGAACATCGTCACATGAAATACCTGCATCCCTGCTCATCAGGATCATCATGAACAGAAGAACGGCAGAAAATGTAAAGAACAAATATTTCAGTTTACTGTTCTCCATCATTTCCCCTCAGCATCGTCATAGAATTTTCTTACAAAGAATATCGGACGGTTTTGTGATTCCTTATAGTTCCTGTAAATATACTCACCAAGAATCCCGAGGAAGACCAGTTGAATAGATCCCAGGAAATAGAGGCTCAATAATGTCGATGACCATCCCGGGATGGCAATGCCTGTAACCTTTGATATTATTACCCAGATGCCTGCACCCATGAATATCAGAGTTCCTGCTGTTCCCAGGATAAGGCATATTCTGATCGGGAACCTTGAAAATGAAAATATTGCATCACCTGCAAGCCGGAACAGGTTCGTGAAGGTCATTTTTGGCCGTCCTTTGAGCCGGTCGTCACGTACATATTCAACATAACCCTGTCTGAAACCAATCATACTCCTCAGTCCCGGAAGATATCGCACTTTCTCTTTCATTGAGAGCAGGGCATCGACCGCTATCCTTTTCATCATGGAAAAGTTACCGTAGTTCTCAATGTTTTTCAGCTCGCCTATATTGCGGAAGACCGAATGAAACAGTCTTGATGCCAGGTTCCGGCGTTTATTACCTTTCCTGCCCGTCCTTTTCCCGCTGACTATCTCCAGGTCTTCATCCAGCAGTTTCCTGTACATAGCTTCAAGCAGTTCAGGAGGATCCTGGAGATCGCCGTCCATCATTCCCACAATATCGCCTGTGGAATATTCCAGTCCGGCAGTAAAGGCTGCCTGATGACCGAAATTCCTGGATAGAGTCAGAAGCTTGATCTTTTTATTCTTTTCCCGTTGTGAAAGTATCAACTGTATGCTGCTATCAACACTTCCGTCATCGACAAAAATAACCTCATAATCCGGAGTAAATGCCTCGATAGCTGCAATTGTCCGGCTGATCAGCTCATTGATCAGCTTCTCTTCATTGAATATAGGGATTATGAGGGAGAACATTTTCAATTAAATTACTGCCCCAACCTTTCCAGGGCATATGCCACCTCGTCTTTCAGTCCATCCACATCCGCAAGATCCTTTATTGCCTGGATACAATTTGCCGATCCCATCCAGCTCAGTTCGCGGAGCATAAGTTTTTTCGCTTCGGCAGTAGCAGCTTCATTCTTCAATACCTTCACCATTTCTTTTTCGAGAGCAAGAAGTTTCTGCTCGTCACCGGCGGCTCTGCTAAGCTGATTTTGAATAAAGGTATAGTATCTGGTGCTTTTCTGGATATCATAATCCGCAATCATACGGAATGCTTCCGCTGTTGTAATTGCCTTGAAATCCGGTCTCAGGACCGGTGCAGCAGCAGTAGGAAAATCACTCGGTACTTCCTGCGTTACAGCTCCGGTTGCTGCCCATTCAGCGCCCCTCTGTAAAGTTACGATTGAGCCGACGCTATGTAAAGCCTGGTCTTCTTCTCCTCCCGGCAATCCGATCATAGTGGCAAATATCCTTCCTTTACCTTCATTCATCGCCACCATTACAGGTTCAGGTTTACCGGAACCACCATGAGTAGTATCTGAGAATGCAGTGGCAAGTACCAGAACCTCGCTACCCGACGGAACCAGTCCCTGCACTATTACATCTTCCGGCTGCATCCAGCGTACCGGTAATCCTTTTGTGACCGGATGGTCCGTGTTCCGTGTCCTGATTTCAAAGGTGTAACGCTTTGATGATGTAATAGATTCCGAAATCGCCTGTCCGGGATCGCTTTTCGAATTGAAAACTACAACACCTCCGCCATTGGTCAGATAATCCATAAAAGCCTTATCTGTTTGTTCTGGCCAGGCATCTCCTTCATAATCAAGTACTACAAGATTGTATTTCGAAAATTTCGGATTGAAGCCCGACATATCTTCACCTTGCGCAGGAGAAACCAGGATTTTTGTTGAAAACAAACCGGTCTGATCGAGAATTTGTTTTACTGCCTCAGAACTTACCTTCCAGTCGTGTCCGGACTGACCTGTGATTATCAAAGCCTTATTTTCAGCCTGCTGTTTACAGGAAATGACTGATGCCATCAAAATGGCAGTAAGAATCAATAATATATATAGCTTTTTCATCTGTGTGGATTTAAACTGTTGGTAATGTCCAAGGTTTGCGGTAAGGCCTGCTCAGCA
>MTKZ01039801.1_pt1 | contig 13492 bp, 13 predicted proteins | sample 1042781 | NCBI WGS metagenome assembly MTKZ01 (sample SAMN06212207, study PRJNA360539) | anaerobic digester metagenome | biome: Wastewater treatment plant; material: sludge; isolation source: anaerobic digester fed with sludge from wastewater treatment plant | place: Denmark: WWTP Viborg ...
TGTTCCAGAGCATTGGTGCGAGCGATTCATCAAGCAGATAAATCACCAGCTGTTCATTTTCTGACCGGTCATTGATAAATGATGATACTTCGAGTGTCACCAGGTCAGCCAAAGCATGCAGACCCTCGAGCGATATAAGCTCAATATTATTTCCATCACCGCTTTTTATTCCCCCGCCAAAGGAAAAAACCAGATTCTTTGCCGAATCAAAGGGCAATGTCTCGAAAGCGGACAAATCAGCGCCAAATAGCGGCTGGTCGATAAACAGCCTCTCCTTGCTTATCTTTCTATAAAAACGTTCGACAACAGGCGTTATCGCGGGAAGTCCGATGAACACTTCCCTTTCCGCGGGAGTTACACCGGCAAGCAGCGATATCTCCAGCTCCGGCAAAAACAGGTTTCTTTGGGAGAGCCATTTGCGGAAGGCCTGCGCTGTTTCCAAATAATCTTCTAGCCTGTTCCATTCATCTTCGGTAAAGCGCTCCGCGCCGAATATTGTCTTGCGGCTAATGTTATATTCCGCCAGCTTAAGAATCAGCGGCAAGAGATGAACCGCGCGCCGGGCGTGATACGGTTCATCAGGAAATCTCTTGGTCAAAAACTCAATGAATAGCAACAGCTGCTCATCACCGGATATAGGATGCAGCTTCAGTTTGCCGCTTATTTTCCCTGTAATGTACGCGTCAAGGCTTTCCACCCGCGGCATAATCCCGCCCAGCCGGCTGTGTATATAGTGCTGCACCGGATCCACCGCCCGGTCATTGGCGCAAACTATCGTCCAGGCGGAAAGATCGGGATAATCCGCGCGCAGAAGCTCAATTATCCTTTGCGAAAATTGCGGCAAATCGCCTCCCTGATGCCACCAATATTTCTTCAGTGTGATTTGTTGCTGACGAATATTTTCATGGCTTTTTTTGTTTATCTAAATTAAGTATTTGATTATCATAATTTTCACAAAAACCAATATTAATTTTCTATGAGTTATCGTCTGAACACAACAGAAAATTATCATGCTCACGAGTTAGATACTCTCGGTTGGGAGATGACTGTCTGCAACGCTCTTTATCCCGAAAACAGCCCATGCCGCAGCGTGTTAAAAAACAAAGCCTCTCTGGGAGTCAATCTCTACCACTTTCTGGAAAAATATATCTCCTTTAAAAACATCCGTAATTATTTGGAAATCGGCGGGGGCATGGGTTATCTGTCCCTTGATTTTCTCAAGCTCAATTCTAATCTGCGCGCCACGTTGCTGGATATTTCCCCCTATCTTGTAGGCAGGCAAAAAAGAACTCTGGGGAAATATGATGGGCGCTTTGAACAGGCTGATGCTTTAAAAAAAGATGAGGATTTCTTCTCCCGCTTTAATTTAGTAATCATGAACGAAAATTTGGGCGATTTGCCCGCTCTGATTCCCTCTGACGATAACAAAACAATTCCCTCGCAGGAATTAATTTATTATCAAAATAAAGCGGAGCGTTTATCGCGCAAATACAATCTCCGGTTTGATGCTGAAGAAGTAATTAATATCGGCGCGCTGTCGCTGTTGGAAAAGATTTGTCGTGTCGGCGTCAGATATATATATTTAAGCGAGCATAGTTGTGAAGCAGTCGCGCCGGAAAATCTTCATGAACTTATTTATATAGCTTCTGCGGGATTTCCCGAAAAGATTTCTCTTAAAGGCCATGATGAATACACAATCAAGTTTTCCCACTTGCAAAAAATGGCTCAGCTTTTAGGCTATAAAGTATTACGCGGCACGCTCGCTGATATTTTACCTCTTGAATTTAACGAAAAATTAATCTCGACGCTGCGCATGAAAGCAGCCGCAACGGACGAGCAGGAAATCATCCAACAATTTGTTTATGATCTTTATAAATACGAATATCTTTTCTTGAAAACGTGAAGGATTTATTCTTTATATCAACCCTATAATAATGTAATCAATTCTTCCGCGTTTTCTGCCGGTTCTCGGCAGGAATAATTGGAACAAACGTAAGCTTTTGCTTGCGCATCAGATGAAAAAAATGAACTCAGAAATGGTGCAATTTTTACAATTTCCGGCAAACCGGTGGAAAGCGGCATTAAAAGCACAACTTTATTGGGCAGAAAATTTTTCCTTAGAGTTTTTATCATTTCCTGCGTATCTTTATCCTCCACCTTTCCCGCAATAACTATCTCGTAAGAAGGACCTAGGGAAAAATCCAGCGCCGCTAAAAATTGCGTATGTACCAAGGGGTACTGCGCTACTTCCGCCGAAAATACTTCCGCTATTTTTTCAGCTCTTTCTTCCAATATGGTATCACCAGTTATCCGTGCCAAACGAAGCATATTAAGCATGGCGATAGAATTGCCGGAAGGAATCGCGCCGTCCTGCGCCTCTTTTTGCCGCAGAAGAACTTTTTCGGCATCGGAGGAATTAAAAAACATGCCTCCTTCTTTTTTATCTTCAAAGCGTTCCAGCATCTGTCTGGTCAGCCCCAGCGCGGTATCCAGATATTTTACCTCGTAACCCGCTTCGTAAAGCTCCAGCAATCCCCAGACAACAAAGGCATAATCATCCAGCATCGCTGTAATCGAGGCATCGCCGGCGCGCCAGCGATGCAGCAGCCTTCCGTGCTCATCAACCATGTCTGCAAAAATGAAATCAGCCGCTTTTTGCGCCGCCTTTAAATACAGGGGTTCATCCAGCACCTGCGCGCCTCTGGCCAACGCGGCTATCATCAGACCGTTCCAATCAGCCAGAACCTTATCATCTTTTAAAGGGTGAACGCGCGTCTCGCGTGCCGCAAATAATCTCTTTCTGATTTCTTCAGCGATCGGCTGTATTTGTCCGGAATCCGGAATAAGGTGAGGAATAAAATGATCCGGCGGCATCTCCTGCATGCCTTTTAGTATTTTATCTTCAGGACGTTGGTAATAAGACAAAAATAAAGATGCCTGATCAGGCGGTAAAATATTTTTCACCTCTTCTGGGGTCCAAAGATAAAATTTTCCCTCCGCGCCTTCGCTATCCGCGTCCTCGGCGCAGTAAAAACCGCCCCCGGCAGATGTCATGTCCCTGAGCACATAAGTAAATATTTCCCGCGCTGTTTGGGCGTATTCCTCCTTACGGGTGAGCTGGTAAGCCTCGAGATAAGCCAGCGCCAGAAGCGCCTGGTCGTAAAGCATTTTTTCAAAATGAGGAACAATCCAGAGCTCGTCCGTCGCGTAGCGGTGAAATCCAAAACCGATATGGTCATAAATTCCGCCCCGGCGCATACTCCCCAGAGTTTTTTCCACCATCTGCAGCGCTTGGGACTTGCTGTTTCTTGTATGGTAACGCATTAAAAAATATAGGTTGTGCGGCGTGGGAAATTTTGGCGCGCGTCCGAATCCGCCATATTCCCGGTCAAAGCTTCGCAAAAAACATTCTTAAGCTTTATCCAGTGTATGGGTGGATAATTGCTGCGGGGAAGATTTTTGCTCCATCGCCTCCAGCGCCTGCGTCATTTCCTGTGCGTTATTTTTTATTTCAGTTCGCTTTGTCTCCCATAATTTTTTGATGCGGGGAATTAACTCCAAAAGACCTATTCTTTCGTAACGAGATTCGCGCGGAATATAAGTAGCGGCAAAAAAGGGCTTTTTGTCCGGCGTCATAATAATGGTCAAAGGCCAGCCGCCGCTGCCGGTCATAAGCTGGCAAACTTTCATGTAGATACTGTCGATATCGGGACGCTCTTCCCGGTCAACTTTTACGCAGATAAAAGTATCATTGAGCAGGCGCGCCGTTTCTTCATTTTCAAACGATTCGCGCTCCATGACGTGACACCAGTGGCATGTGGAATATCCGATGGAAAGAAAAACCGGTTTATCTTTCGCGCTTGCCCTAGCAAAAGCCTCTACACACCAGGGATACCAGTCCACAGGGTTTTTTGCATGCCCAAGGAGATAAGGGCTTTTCTCGCCCTTCAAATGGTTTAGACGCATTTCTTAATTCCTTTATTTAAGGCACAAGCTCTTTACTTGAAGAAATGAATAAACTTAATCACGTATTCGATCAGTGGCGGCGGCTATCCCGGCTATCTCCGTGATCAGGGAATGACTTTTGACAAAGTCTCAACGTTTATCGAACGCTATTTGCTGCCTTTAACAAGCATTGTCGAAGGGTCAAGATGCAGAGAGGTCTGAAAAGAGGCAGGTGTTTCTCCTTTAATCGCTTTGATAAATACGCCGTCGTTTTCGGCGGCCAGTTCAACAATGACTTCAAATAAATCAGCTACATGTAAAAACCATACGGGCAATTCGTTTGGCGCTCTCTCTTCATGCCGGTGAGCATGAACGGTAAACCAAATTCTTATCGCGCGTTTTCCGGCCAGCTCTTTTAAATGCGCGAGCGGCTTGCGGCCAATTTCATCAAATTTGAAACCGTCAATGATCATCGTGTGCGGCTTAAAAATATTTTGTTCCATTAATTCAGTCAACCGCTCTTCCAGCTTCGGTACGCTGAAGTTCTCCTCTTTAAAAATCATGATGAATCTGCGCGGCTGAATGTTTTCCCAGTACTCTTTAACCGCCGCATCGTTAAAATTATGAGCAATATTTTGGAAAAGCTCATGATACCAGACATCAACCTTTGAAACAGCGTCATGAAGGCTTACATGTAGAACCTTTTTGTCCCTCAACATGGTATTTAAGCCCATCTGCACCAGAAGCGCCGTTTTCCCTACGCCCGTGTGCGCCATGACCGCTCCAAAGCCACCATCGGGCAGAATATCTTCGGTTTCATAACCAAGGCCGACCAGCGGATTGCGATAGTTTATTTCTTTATTGAGCATAGCAATATCCTCATATGTTAAATGAATAATGTTTTCTTGCCGTTTTAGCGCAGCAGTATTTTTCGACATTTTTCGCAAAAATCAAGCGGCTGATTTTTTATTTTGCGCCACTTCCAGAGCGATTTTCTCCGCGATTGACTGCGGCACGTGCCGGTAAAGGGCAAATTCCATCGTGAACTGAGCTTTGCCCTGCGTGGCGGAACGGAGTACAGTGGAAAATCCGAACATCTCGGCGAGCGGTACCTGTGCCTCGATCACACACATAACACCCTCATCCTGAGAACCGATAATCATGCCCCGGCGCTGATTCAGCAATCCCATTACCGCGCCTTGGAATTCCGGCGGTGTTTCCACGACTACTTTCATTATCGGTTCATGAATCACGGGTTTAGCCCTCAAATAAGCTTCTCGGAAGGCGCCGCGCGCCGCCGCCTGAAACGCCATGTCGGAAGAGTCCACCGGGTGGGACGCTCCGTCATTAATAACCACCTTCACGCCGGTTATCGGAAATTCCAGTTTCGGCCCCTTGGCCATGCTCTGACGGAAACCTTTTTCACACGCGGGAATGTATTGCGTCGGAATCGCCCCGCCGAATATTTCATTCACAAAAACAAATTCGTCATCACTTACCGGCTCGATATAACCGGCAATGCGCCCGAACTGTCCAGCACCACCGGTCTGTTTTTTGTGCGTGTAATTAAAATCAGCGCGCTGAGTTATTGTTTCACGATATGCGACGCGGGGATTGCCCGTGGTTACTTCCGCGTTATACTCACGTTTCATTCTTTCCACGTAAATATCCAGATGCAGCTCACCCATGCCTTCAATAATCGTTTCACTGGTTTCGGGATCGACGTACGTCTTAAACGTCGGGTCTTCTTTGGAAAAACGATTCAGCGCTTTGGCCATCGCCATTTGCGATTTATTGTCTTTGGGAACAATCGCCAGGGAAATGACCGGTTTGGGCACAAACATGGAAGTCATCGTCAAGTGCACGCCCGGTGAAACAAACGTGTCGCCGGAAGAACACTCTATGCCAAATAAGGCGCCGATATATCCCGCGGGCAGTTGTTCCACATCCTCCATTTGATCCGCGTGCATGCGTACAACACGCCCGANNTCACATTGACAATGGTGGAACCTTTGGCCACGGTTCCCTGATAAACGCGAATATACGTAAGCTGGCCGTACTTTCCATCCTCCAGTTTAAAAGCCAAAGCAACGACGGGTTTTTCAGAATCATTGGCTAAAACCACCGGCTCTTCGTTTTTTTCCATATCCAACGCCACATTTTGCACCTCCGACGGACACGGCAAAAGATATGTAACGCCGTCAAGCAGAGGCTGAACGCCCTTATTCTTATAAGCGGATCCCATAAAAACAGGCGTTATTTCTCTTTTTAACGTGCCTTTGCGCAGCGCAGAATAAAGTAACTGAGCGGTTATTCCTCTCTCTTCCAGGACAGCTTCCGTTAATTCATCGGAAAATAATGAGGCGGCTTCGATTAATTCCTCTCTTTTGGCCTTAGCTTCTTCCAAAAGACTTTGCGGGATTTCTTCCACACGGATGACTTCACCCATTTCGCCGTCAAAATAAAGCGCTTTCATTGTGGCCAAATCCACAACTCCTTCGGTCTGCGTTTCCAGCCCGATAGGAATCTGCATAGCAACGGCATTGTGTCCCAGCTTTGTTTTGAGCTGATTTATCACGCGGAAAGGATTAGCGCCGTTACGGTCACACTTATTGACAAACGCGATACAGGGTACTTTGTATCTTTTCATCTGCTGGTCAACAGTTATGGATTGCGACTGAACGCCGCCCACCGCGCATAAAACCAAAACAGCGCCGTCAAGAACCCGCAGAGACCTTTCCACTTCAATAGTGAAGTCGACATGCCCTGGTGTGTCAATGATATTTATTTCGTAACCCTTCCACTCGCAATAAGTAGCTGCGGAAGCTATTGTTATTCCCCGTTCCTTTTCCAACTCCATAGAATCCATAGTCGCTCCGACGCCATCCTTTCCCTTGACATCGTGCATGGCATGGATTCTCTTGGTGTAATAAAGGATTCTTTCCGTCAGCGTCGTCTTTCCGGAATCAATATGAGCACTTATCCCGATGTTACGGACCTTCTTATCGTCTGGTTTCATGTACGTTTACCTTATTAATAATTACCTAAATAGTTTTCTTTGAACCTCGCGTAAATATCTCCTTCGGTCATCAGAGATTTCGGCCTGATTTCAATCGCTGATACTTCTAACTTCACCTGGCTAGTTTTTTCTGAAACCCTATTCAGCAGATATGCAAGCCAACATTGAGCAGCCCTGAGCCGTCGTGAAGGAACAAGAGCGGTGGCTTATATACGATAGCTCAGCATCTGTCAAGTTTTTATTTAATATCAAAGGGATAATGGTTTTAAGCCGTTCCCAAAAATATTTGCCTTGCATAAATAAACGTTAATCTATAAACTTTCTTTATCTAATGATAAAGGAGTAAAAAATGCCGCAAAAAGTAAAAATGTTTACTTTGAGCACTTGCAGCCACTGTAAAGCGACAAAACAATTCATGGCCGACAATAATATTGAATTCGATTTTGTCGATGTTGATTTGCTTGTCGGTAAAGAAAGAGAAACGATCATTGAAGAAGTCATGCAATATAATCCCCATCGGTCTTTTCCCACTATTATTATCGGGGATAAAATTATCATCGGTTTCCAAGAAAAAGCCATCAGAGAGGCGTTGGGCATATAATGACCGCCGACGAACTTTACGAAATGCTGAAAAAGACCCAGGAACCCAAGGGTTATCTCTTCAACAAAAACAAGGAATGGGTTTTGAGCATTTTGAAAGATTTACTGATAAATAAAGAGCGCTACGGATACATGTCCTGTCCCTGCCGGCTGGCCTCGGGCAACCGGGAAAAAGACCGGGATATTATGTGCCCCTGTGTTTACCGCGAAGCAGACGTAAAGGAATACGGCAGTTGCTATTGCAACCTATACGTTTCACGTGAGTGGAATGAAGGCAAAATCGAAAACCAATACGTGCCGGAAAGACGTCCGCCGGAGTAAAGTGGCTCTTTAATACTTCCCGTGAAATAAAGCGGTAATGCATCTTTCACATTAGCGATAAAGATATTTTAATAATTTCTCTTGATTTCCAAAAAGCAATAATTATATTGATTAAACATTAACCATTAAGGGGTTAGCTCCATGATTAACACGTATAAATGCAAAAAAAAGGGGACATTAATTAGCGAAGTATGCACCGATACAACCTGTGAATGGCGCTTGAAAAACGAGTCGTTTCTTAACTGTACATGGGTGGCCTGCAATTACGGACCGTTTACTTTGGAAGAAGTAGGCGACATGATGGGTGTAACCAGGGAAAGAATCCGTCAAATTGAAGCGAAAGCACTAAAAAAGCTGCAACATAAAAAAAGAAGGGATCAGCTTAAGGATTTTGCGGCCCCCGGCAACGATTGGGACAACATGTAATCCTTTTTGCCGGAAAAACCAAGAGGTTAATGTTTTATTCTATTCCTTGCTTTTCGTAAGTACTTTTTTTTGAGACAAAACTTTCTGCATTTGAGTTTTTCTTTCATCCCGCGCAAAAAGTAGCGCGCAGATAGAAGATTCGATGTCCAAAGCGGCCATTTTATCCATGCGCAGCACGATAGAGCAAAGATTCTTTAATTCTTCCAGCGCCTTAGCAGAGCGTCCTGCCAGCACAGCGGCCATGTCCTCGGCTGCTTTCATAAAGTTTTCCGGTGATGCGACTTTGTTCACCAAGCCAATCTTTAAAGCTTCATTAGCACCGATAGGTTCGCCCAGCATAACTATTTCTTTCGCTTTGGTAAATCCCACAATTTGGCTCAAGGGATAAAAAAAAGGATTAAAACCGAACTTTAATTCCGGATGGCAGAAAATGGCGCTTTCCGAGGCGACAACAAGGTCACAAACCGTGACCAAGTTAAAACCACCGCCTAGAGCAATTCCACCCACGGCAGCGACAATCGGTTTTTTACAGGAATATATCTTCTTCAAGTATTTCATCATCGACTCGAGAAATTCGTCGCCTTCTTCGCTCGGCAAATTGGACATTTCTTTTATATCCATGCCCGCCGAAAATACGTACTCCCCGCCGGTGAGAATAATACTTCTAACCTCAGTGGCAACCTCTAGCTCTGAAAAAACACGATACAACTCCTGACGCATTTCCTTGCAAATGACATTCATCTCACGTGGTCTGTTCAGCTTTACAATGGCGTAACCGTTTTTTTTCTCTAAAATTATTGTGTTGTAACTCATTTTTTGTTGTCCACCATCAGCTTAAGTTCTTTGCCCGTTTTGAAAAAAGGAACTTTTCTTTCTTTGAGTTCTACCTTCGTTCCCGATTTCGGATTACGCCCCAGGCGCGGTTTCCTTGTACGAACGGTAAAATTACCAAAGCCCCTTATTTCAATGCGCCCTTCTTTGGCCAAGGCATCAGTCATGGAATCGAAGATAATGTTAACGGCCTGATACATGTCCCTGTAGGGATAAGTTTTAAATTTCTGCTGCAGTTTTTTAATCAAATCACTTTTGGTCATCACGATACCACCTTTATTTGTAAGGATAATATAAATAACTTACGCCGCTAAAACTCTCCATGCCCTCTTTTAGAGAATCACTTAAACGATTTGCGGTGCTTTCCAACAAATAATCAAAGACCGATTCGCGTTTTTTACGAGGATAAACCAGCTCGTATTTTCCGTCTTTCCCCGCAAGTTGAGTGGCCAGTTTTGCTGCATAGTTCATATCGCCAAGGTCATCAATAAGACCGTATTCTTTAGCCCTACGCCCGGAAAACACGCGGCCATCGGCAATTTCCAAAACTTTTTCGCGCGATAACTTTCGGTCTTTTACGACAACATCAACAAACTGGTTATAGATATCGTCGACCAATTCCTGAATAATTTTCCTTTCTTCCGGTGTCATGTCGCGCAAAGGCGAGCCGATGTCTTTATACTTGCCGCTTTTGACCACAGAAGATTTTAATCCGATTTTTTTGAGCAGTTCCTCAAAATTCGCAAACTGCATAATGGCGGAAATACTACCGGTAATGGTGCCGGGGTTAGCGATAATTTTGTCTGCTGCGCAGGCGACAAGCAGACCCCCCGAGGCCGCAATTGAACCCATCGACGCCACGACTTTTTTACTTTTTCTGAGCTCCACAACTGCGTCATAGATTTCCTGAGAAGCAGCCACGCCACCTCCCGGCGAATCCACACGCAGAACAACAGCAATAATGGAACCGTCATTGGCGAATTCTTCAAGTTGTTCGCTTATTTTCAGGGAATCATAAATCGGCCCATTAATGCTGACCACACCGATTCTGTTTACAGAGGAAAACGTCTTAATTTTGGTCGGATACGCGCCGGCTTTATAAAAAAGCAGATAAGAAAGAAGAGCTATAACAAAAAGAATAACCATCCCCAAGATCACCGGGTGTTTTCTCATGTTTAATCACCTTTGGATTGGTTTATTTTTACTTCCGCTAGCGCCTGTGCAAGATTAGAACCTAAATTTTCCTTATTATTCAGGTAATGATTTGAAGAAGACGGTGCCGGAGCTTCCGCATCTTTTATACTTAGCCTGATTTTTTTGGATTTGGGATCAATGCTTTTAATAACCGCTGACACGGTATCGCCCATCGCGTAAAGTTCTGACGAAGTCTTTACGCGCTTTTGGCTGATTTCGGAAATATGAACAAGTCCTTCGATTCCTTCTTCAATCTCCACAAAAATCCCAAAGTCGGTAAAATTCGTTATTTTACCGTTTACCACGCTGCCGGGTGCATACTTTTGAGATAATGCCTCCCAAGGATTTTTTTCCATTTTTTTTACGCTGAGAGAAAATTTTTCATTTTCGACATCAACCTTTTCCACTACAGCTTCCACTTCCTGTCCTTTTTTAAAATACTCAGAAGGATGGGAAACTCTATGCTTCCAGGAAATATCAGACACATGAATCAGTCCGTCAATACCTTCCTCTATTCCCACAAATACCCCAAAGTTAGTAATGTTTCTAACCACTCCTTTAACTATCGTGCCTTCCGGGTATTTTTCTTTGAGCTTTTCCCATGGATTGGGTGACGTCTGTTTCAAGCTCAGGGAAATCCTTTTTGCTTCAGTATTTACGTCTAAAACGACCACTTTAATTTCATCACCTACCTTTAAAACTTTCGAAGGATGTTTTATTTCCCTTGTCCAATACATTTCAGAAATATGCACCAATCCTTCGACTCCCGTCTCCAGTTCCACGAATACGCCGTAATCAGTCAAATTTACGACCTTTCCTTCGGCAATTGAACCAACAGGGTATTTTTCCATTATGTGTTCCCAAGGATTTTCCGTTAACTGCTTAAATCCCAGCGAAACTCTTTCTTTTTCACGGTCAAAAGAAAGAACTTTAACGGTAATTTTGTCACCCTTGCGGAAGTGATCCGAGGGTTTCGTAATTCTGCCCCAGGAAATATCGGTTACGTGGAGCAATCCGTCAATGCCTCCCAGGTCAATGAAAATGCCGTAATCGGTAATATTTTTTATGACACCCTGTACAATGCTTCCTTCCTGAATACTTTCAAGAATGTCTTTTTTCTCCGTTTCTCTTTCCGAGGCCACAATAGAACGCCGGGACAATACAACATTGTTTCTTTTACGGTCATACTTTAACACCTTGAAATCCATCGTTTGACCGACGAATTGATCGAGATCTTTGATCGGACGCACGTCTACCTGCGAGCCGGGAAGAAAAGCGATAATTCCGATATCAACAGAAAGACCTCCTTTAACCTTTTCAACAACCTTACCTTTTACGGGGGTATTGTTTTCACAGGCACTCTTTATTTCATCCCAGACTTTGAGTTTTGTCGCCTTATTCTTTGACAGAATCAGGTTTCCATCTGCGTCTCTTTTATCGATAAAAACTTCAATCTCGTCACCCACGGAAACATTTATATTCCCTTGTGCATTCTTCAGTTCCGACGCAGGAATGAAACCTTCAGTTTTCCAACCAACATCCACCATGACCATATCATTGGTAATCTGTACTACTTTTCCCTGGGCTATATTGCCGTATTGAATTTGATTTAGGCTCTGTTCATAAAGTTCCTTAAAACCCATGTTCTCTTCTTTCACTTGAAACGAATGTGCCTCCAAATCTTTGTCAGAAAATTTCGCATCAACCTCCTTTTTTTTCGTCAAGTTTAAGTTGTTATTGTTAACCATTAAAAAATACCCCCTGTTTTTCATAAATCTCTGTAATTTTTAGAAAATAACACACTGGAAATTAAATAGCAACATAAAATCCAGCGTATCGTTTGAAACGATGAATTTTGCCTCCGGTCTATTTGTTCAAAATACTTTCGAAAATCTTCTTTACGACCTCGGCAACGGACAAGTTTGTCGAATCAATTATGATCGCGTCGGCAGGTATCTTTAAAGGAGAGAGTTGTCTTGTTGTATCCTGTTGATCCCTTGCCATTATATCTTTTTGCACTGACTGATATTCAGCAGGTTTTCTTTTTTCCAAAAGCTCATTAAGCCTCCTTTTTGTTCTTTCCTCCATACTCGCATCAAGATAAAACTTGTAATCTGCATGTGGAAAAACTACAGTACCCATATCCCTTCCTTCCGCCACCAGCTTCCCATCCGCCCCCGCCTGTCTCTGCAGATGGAAAAGGCACTGTCTCACAGCGGCGTAAGCCGATATTTTGGAGGCGGCAACTCCTACTTCCTCGGAGCGTATGTTCTCGGCGACATCCATCCCGTCTAAAAACACTTTCATTTTACCGTCAATGTTTTTCAGTTTTATCTCCGTTCGCGAGCATAGTTGNNCCCGTTCGCGAGCATAGATCAGCTAAGGCTGATTCATTATCCAAAGGCGTTTCGGACTTCAGTGCTTGATAAGCCAATGCCCGATAGAGTGAACCGGTGTCTAGGTAAAGATATCCCAGTTTTTCAGCCAGTATTTTGCTCACTGTACTTTTTCCGGCCCCGGCCGGCCCGTCAATAGTTATTATAACTTTTTTCTTTTCCGTGCTTCTGATATTCATGCTCTCTTTCCGTTTCATAAAGCAGGACTTGCCATAATACGGCAAAAAAGATAGTATAACTCAACGCAAGAGGAAATCTTTTATGCATAAAATAATACAAAAGCAATACAAATTTTTGATTGTGGCAATCGCCACGCTTTTGTTTTCTGCCGAGATTTGTTTTGCTGCCTTTACGATCGATGACGAAAGGAAATTGGGCAAAGAATTTTTCGACAAACTTAATCAAAATAATTTTCTTCTTAAAGACAAGCAGCTTAACGAATATATAACACAAGTTGGCAGTCTTGTTCTGGCGCAAAGCAAAAAGGCGCCTTTCGATTACACTTTTTCCGTTGTGGACAGTTCAGCGATAAACGCTTTTGCCACTCCCGGCGGTTACATTTATCTGCACAAAGGACTTATCAGCGCTGTAGACAATGAGGCCGAACTTGCCGGAGTAATCGCTCATGAATTAGCTCACGCCAACGCGCGGCATATTGCACGGATCATTGAAAAATCAACAAAACTGAACATGGCGGCGCTAGCGGCAATGATTGCCGGAGCGTTTTTAGGCGGTGGAGGAGAGGCTTCGGCAGCTATTG
>MTKZ01019646.1_pt1 | contig 13490 bp, 15 predicted proteins | sample 1042781 | NCBI WGS metagenome assembly MTKZ01 (sample SAMN06212207, study PRJNA360539) | anaerobic digester metagenome | biome: Wastewater treatment plant; material: sludge; isolation source: anaerobic digester fed with sludge from wastewater treatment plant | place: Denmark: WWTP Viborg ...
CAGGCTGCTTATCCCAATGATAAAACTCAGCAAGCCGTGTAAAGATTTGTTGTGAGGCATTGCGTTTCCCATCGAGACTATAACCCGCAATATGTGGAGTGGCAATCAAAGCTCGTTCCATTAAGCGCAATTCAATTTCGGGTTCATTTTCCCAAACATCCAGTATGTAGCTAAATTTTTCATGAGCCAATGCGAATCGATAAAGAGCCGATTCATCCACTATGCTTCCTCTAGAAGTGTTGATGAGGCAAGCATCTGGTTTCATTTTCAGAATATTCTGGGAATGGATGAGATAATGGGTTGGATAAAAACCAGTGGTTGTGTAAGGCACGTGTAAGGTAAGAATGTCGGAATTTGCCATGATTTCATCCAAAGAATTCTGAACCCTCAGAATGCCTTTCTCGAAGAGGGGAGGATCGTTAATAAGAACCTCCATTCCAAGCAAAGAGCCCAAATGAACGATTTTTTCGCCTACATGTCCTCTGCCGATAACTCCCATGATTAATCCCTTCAAATTTTTCCTTTTTACCTCGGCATATTCAAGGATGGCGCAGCTTATATATTGAAAAACAGCACCCGAATTACTTCCGGGTGCACTAAAAACCACGATTCCAGCCTGTGAACAATAATTCTGGTCGATATGATCGACTCCACTGGTAGCCGTACCTATGAATTTTATCTCAGTCCCATCGAGAAGCTGTTCGTTGCATAGCGTTCGTGTGCGAATAAGAAGAGCTTCCGCATTCTGTTCAATCAATAGATTTTTTGTAATCTTAGAGGCAGGATAAGACTTCAGATGGATGGGAAATTCACCCAGAAAATCCAAATAAGGGATTTTTTCATCTGCAACGATGGTTGGGATTTGGCTTTTCATATTCAAAACAATATAGAGAGAGTCGAAAGGTATGAACAAAAATTATTTTTTCTCAGTTTTCGGAAAATCACTTTCCCCACTTTTCGAAGAAGAATTTTCCTTAGGTTGGGGTAAAATACAACACAAAGGCTTTGTGGTTTTATTAAATCCTATAAAACTTCGAGAGCCTATGAAGACACAATTAAAAGAAGGAATGATGTGCCAAAAAATTAAAATTATCGAGAAAATGCAAAGGCATCCGTGCTATGAGCAGAAAAATTTGCTATGAGCGGAAAACGGGATTCGAACCCGCGACCCTCAGCTTGGGAAGCTGATGCTCTGCCAACTGAGCTACTTCCGCATTTTTTTGTTCCGCAAAATTATATCTTTCGTCATTTTTATGCAAATTTGCCTAAAAACGAATTATAAACTATTTTTACTCCGTGAAGTTGAATTATCAGAATTCGGAAAAGAAAGTCATTCGCAAGATCGAACATCATTTTGTGATTCATTAAATTTCAACATTATAGAAATCATTATGGATTTTACGAAAGCACGCGATTTTATTCTCAACGAGCTACGAACCGGTCTGAGGCCTAAATTTCATTATCATAGCATCGATCGCACCCTCGATGTTTATGATTCGGCCATGTGTTTAGCAAGGCTCGAAAATCTCGATGCCTTGGAAAGCGATTTATTGAAAACAGCCACCATATTGAATGATGCTGGAATGATGAACACCTATAAAGGTCATGAGGAAACTTCAGCTGAACTCGCCAGGTTATGGTTGCCTCGATTCGGTTATACAAAACAAAAAACCGAATGGATTTGCGAAATGATTATGGCTAGCAAAACACCTCACAAAACCTCTACTTTGTCTTCCAAAATCCTTTGCGATGCCGATCTCGATTACCTTGGCCGTGATGATTTCTTCATGATTTTGCATAAATTACGGATAGAATGGATTCAATTGAACCTCATCAATCTTAACCTGAAGGAATGGCATCATCTTCAATTAGAGTTTTTATCCACTCATCAATATTTTAGCAACGCAGCGCGCGAATCCCGGCAAAAGGGCAAAGAAGAAAATATCTGGCAAATCAGTAATCTTTTGTCGTAATTTTCCATAAAAATCAGTTTATCAGTAAGTTGACTACAACGACATAACGAATAACTTTAAATTTTTTACCACCATACTACCCATTGTAAGATTTTTTCGTATCAAGATCCACAGTTACTTTCGTCGCAATCCTTTTGGATTTATTTTGACGGGAGCGGTGGTTATCAGGCTGATAGCAGCTTATTTCTCCGTAGGTTATGTGTTTGCCTTTGAACACTTCGACGTGATAGAACCGACTTATAATTTGCATCCGGGTTTTGATGTACAAAAACCTTATCCTTTTTACTTTATGCTGCATCAAGGTTTATTTTCGGTGATGAGTTCGATGAATATTCTTACACCCCGGACTCAAATGCTCATCATTAGAATCATTCATGCAATTTTTTCTATCATTACCGTGTTGTTTGGATACAGCCTGGCAAAGGCATCGGGTAACAAAAGAGGAGCATATCTGGCTTTTGCTCTTTTGGCCTTCGCCTGGATTATTCCTTTTATCTCGGTAAGAAATTATGCATTTAACCTTGCTATGCCTTTTATCGTCATGGCTGTCTGGTTGGCTCGGGTTTCTTTACAAAAATATTACTATTTGTCGTTTTTGGGGTGATTGGCCGGCGGATTGAGTATAGCCATCTATCCACATGCAGCAGTTTATTGGCTCACTTTTATCTTATTCACTCTCTTTATTAAAAAACCCATTCGTTTTTTACTTCTTGCCCTAGGTACATGGATCTCCCTATTGCTTAGCTTATGGTATATTCACCAGGTTCCTATAAGTTCTCCTCTAACGGTTTGGACTTATTTATGGCAAAATCTTTACCCCGAACAAATTGCGTTGAATACTTCCGGATGGATTGGACCACTTATTCTTGCCCTTGTTTTGGGTCCTCCTTTGGGTTTTTTTGTATTATTCGGATTTTTACGCCTCAGAAAGGAAACTATTCGTATCGCTGCTCCTGCTTTGGTTTGTTTTCTGATAGGCACCTTTCTTCAGAATCGATACCATCAACTTTTTATTGCCTTCCCATTTATTGTTCTAACCGGCAGTCATGGCTGGACTGATTTTATCGAAAAGAGCAAATCATGGTCGAGCCGTTACCGATCCTTATACTATGCCATGCTAGGATATTTCTGGACAGCAAACAGTATTTTATTGATCTGGATTTCGACGGTTGCACCTCATCAACCTCTTATCGATGCCTTAGAATATATTGGAAAAAATCCAAAAGTGAATGTTATTGTCGCCGTAGAACCAACATCTGATTTCTTCGAACCTGTTCCAGTGTATTATGCCGCTAAGTCTATTCAAGTAAAATATATTTCGAATGCCAAAGACATTGATTCGTTGAGAAATCACATTCGAATGCATTCGAGAGATTCTTTGCCTGGCTATGTTTTGTTTTTAGGAGAAAAAAATTTGAAACAAAGAATTAAAACCGTTTCTGAAATAATGCCTTCATTGAGTGTTAATGCAATTTTCAAGGCAGGATTTACCGAACGAAATATTCGCCGAATTTTACATCAACCTACTTCGGGAAGCGTTATCGTTTATAAGAATGATTATTTTTATTAAAAATTCGAAATTATCATGGAACTCGAACACGCACGAACTCGTATCGAAGAGCTTACAGAGATGATCGAACAGCATAACTACAATTATTATGTATTGAATGCTCCAACCATCAGTGATTATGAGTTTGACAAGCTAATGGCCGAATTGATCAAACTCGAGAAGCAATTCCCTCAATTGGCCTCTCCCTATTCGCCCACACAAAGAGTGGGAGGAGAGATAACCAAAGAATTTCAAACAGTAAGGCATCGCACACCTATGCTGTCGCTTTCCAATACATATACCGATACTGAAATTAGGGATTTTGACCAAAGAGTTAGAAAAACGATAGGCAATGAAGTGGAATATGTTTGCGAGTTAAAATTTGATGGAGTGGCAATCAGTTTGATATATGAAGATGGGAAACTGATAAGGGGAGTAACCCGTGGTGATGGTACTCAGGGAGATGATGTAACTGCAAACGTAAAAACCATTCGCAGCATTCCTTTGCGATTAAAAGGGGATTTTCCTTCACAACTCGAAATGCGTGGCGAGATCTATATGACACATGCCGAATTCAACCGTTTGAATCAGGAAAGGGAAGAAATAGGAGAAATCCCGTTTGTCAACCCGAGAAATGCAGCTGCAGGCAGTTTGAAACTGCAGGATTCGACTGAAGTTGCCCACCGCCATCTCGAATGCATTGTCTATTATGTCTTATCGGATTCTCTGAAATATGATAATCATTACGACAGCCTGATGGCGGCTTGCAATTGGGGATTTCGTATTTCTCCCTATATATCCCGTTGCAAAAATATCGATGAAATATTCGATTTTATCGAGGAATGGAACAAAGGTCGTGAACACTTGCCTTTCGATATCGATGGAGTTGTGATTAAGGTGAATTCTTTTCGGCATCAGCAAATTCTCGGTACTACAGCGAAATCACCACGTTGGGCTATTGCTTTCAAATTTCAGCCAGAAAGCGTTTCGACACGTTTGTTGAATATTAGTTTTCAAGTGGGCCGGACAGGTGCTATTACTCCAGTAGCTGAACTCGAACCGGTTTTTTTGGCCGGTACTACGGTAAAACGAGCTACACTTCACAATGCCGATATCATTGCTTCACTCGATATTCGAGTGGGTGATTATGTCTTTGTCGAAAAAGGAGGTGAAATCATCCCTAAAATCACCGGAGTAGATTTTTCGAAACGCCCACCCTCCTCCCAACCTTTTACTTTCATCGAATACTGCCCGGAATGCGGAACACATTTGAGGAAAAATCCTGGTGAAGCTACATGGTATTGCCCTAATGAAACGGGTTGTCCTCCGCAAATAAAAGGTCGTCTCGAACATTTTATCAGTCGCAAGGCTATGAATATCGAATCCCTTGGCGAAGGACGTATCGAAATTCTTTATGAAAATCGACTGGTACGTAAGATAAGCGATTTTTACAAACTGACTTACAATCAATTGATCGGTTTAAAGAAAGTTTATCCTGCTACCGATAAAACCCCTGCCCGCGTGGTCTCTTTCAGGGAAAAAACCGTCGAAAATATTCTGAAAGGAATAGAACAATCCAAATCGGTTCCTTTCCCGAGAGTGTTATATGCCCTTGGTATTCGCTATGTAGGCGAAACCGTAGCTCGAAAACTGGCTCTTCATTATCATTCTATCGACCGTCTCATGCAGGCCAGTTTCGAAGAATTAATTCTTGTAGATGAAATAGGAGAGAAAATTGCCGAAAGTATAGTTAAAACTCTTCACCAGCCCGAAATGAAAGAAATTATCGAGGAACTGAAGAAAGCTGGTGTGCAGATGAGTTTATCGGTCGAAGAAAAACAAACCCAGGGAAATATACTGGCTGGAAAAACTTTTGTAGTGAGTGGTGATTTCGGTTCTGCCGAACGACGCAGAGAGATCGAACAAATGGTAGTAAATAATGGAGGTAAATTGGGCACAAGTGTAAGTTCGAAAACCAGTTTCATAGTGGCAGGCAGCCAAATGGGCCCTTCTAAGAAGCAGAAAGCCATTGAGTTGGGAATCCCCCTTCTCAACGAACAGGAATTTCTTGATTTGCTTGGGAAATCTCATCCTTAATTCATCCTTATCCCATTCACTTCAATTCCTATACAATAATTCCTCTGTAGAAAGAATGTGTTTTATTGTAAAGGAGTTATTACTTCGATGAGTTCGGGTAGATCCATGTTGATTTTTTTTAGATGTTCGATGGTAGGCACGCCATTCTTGTTCCAACCTCTCCGTTCATACACTGCATCGAGCAGCTTTTCGTATTGTGCTTCACGATATTTGCGAAGAGCGGCCATTTTTTCTTTTGTAGTCATTACGTTAGGATCGAGATGAAGTATTTCAAGAAGTTGATTATCATAACGTTCTTGTCGGCTTTCGTATTCTTCGATGGTTACTGGCCCTGCGGCGCGATAANNGCCCTGCGGCGCGATAAGGTTGAGCATCGTATTTACGGATTCCATAACCTCGCCGAATATTAAAAATCCGTTGATAGTTATACACTCGCTCTGACATGCGGATGAGCTCGTGTTTATCGATTTTGCGACCAGTAACGGCATTGAAGATTGTTACATAATTATCTACATGCTCTGGAACCTTGGCAGGTTCGTCTGTTAGATGGTTGTTTTCGGGTTCCACATCATTCCATGGAAGTTTGCATAAACCGTTTAGGCCAAACCATGTCCTGAACATAGGAAAATAGTGTAAGGCTTCGGCCTTGTCGGTGAATGTAGGGATTTGATTATTAACCATATCCATGAAAATTAGCCAGGCCTCATCATGTTGGGGGCCTTTATTGGTCATAGCATAGCCTCCTTGCTGAGCTAGAGATTCTTTCGAGACATATTGAGAATATTCGAGGTTTTTGTTAATCATGCCAATATCGTCGAGGAATTGTTGATCGGCACCAAAATGCTCTACAAAGTAGCGTTTGCAGCCTGCTATGCCCAATCCTGCAATCTTTCCAAATCCTTCACTGCGAGCTACTTGATGAAGCAGTTCAAGGGCGTCGAGACCGTTCCCCCATGATAAATCCAATCCTCCCGTACGTTTTTTGTTGAGGATACCATTTTCCCAGCATTCCATCAAAAAAGCCGTTAAGGTGCCCCAGCTAATCGTACAAACACCATAAGTATCACAATAAAAATTCAATTCGATAATAATGTCAGGGTCGAAAATACCTGAGTTGGAACCCAAACCTGCGGCATTTTCATATTCAGGTCCATCCACAAGAACTTTGGTACCCTTGTAAGGTCCGGTTTGTAGTTCAAAACCATCTACTCCCTTTGCGCAGGCCATATTACAGCCTACCCAGCATCCATCTGGAATATTTTGAGTAAATTTTCTCGTCCATACGTTCGAATCGATCTTATAGGCCTCAGGGTGCGAACCGAACTTGAAATTATGCGTGGGAAGCAGATCATAATCATTCATTATCTCCATAAGGTGGGCAGTTCCTACTTTGCGCATGCGGTTTTGCTTGTCGTCCAACTCGCGCATTTCACGATTGAATCTTCTGCCACATTCCTGAATAGCCTCTAAATCGACTACATTGTTCAAATTTCCACTGATACCAGGTACTTTCGCCACCAAAGCCCTGATGTTCTTATGGCGAAAAACAGTTCCTATGCCACCTCTGCCAGCTTGCTTCAAACGTACTTCCTTTCGTCTTTTATCGTAAAAACTAAAATTCAGCATGCCAATTAAACTGTGTTCGGCCGCCTGACCTGTCGAAACAACCGAAACGTTGAATTTATCGTTCTCATCACTGGCAAAAATTTCATGCAACTGAGCTGCCAATAAATGACTGTTGAACTCGAGACCATTGGCATCAAAGACTTCAATTTTATGATTGATACCATCAAAATAAATGATAATGTCTTGTTTTGAAATCCCTTGAAGCTCTAAAGCATCGAAGCCACAAAATTTGAGAAAGGGACCGAAAAAACCTCCCACATTGCTGTCCATTACAAAATTCGTAGGCGAAATGCTTACCACCAGTGATTTCCCCGTACCTGAGTACTGTGTAATACCCGCAATTGGGCCAGGTGAAATAACGACTTCATTTTCAGGATCATTCCATTTTGTGGTAGGTAAAGTGCCTTCCCATAAGAGTTTTAAACCAAATCCCTTACCACCGGTAAATTTTTCTTTCATCTCCTCGTTTACAGGCTTTTCCTTGAATTCGAGAGTATCTACATTGATATACAAAGTGCGATTGTTGTAACCTCTATAAATGGGATGCCATTCGTGAACATATTCCTTCAATAATCTGTGCGTTTTCCGAAAATCTTCAATATTCATAACTCGATATTTTTTTAAAGAACTTTTATCCTAAAAATTTTACAAATATATAAGCAATTTTCCTGTTTTAAAATAGAATAATTAATTAAAGCATTTATTTTTTTGAAAAATTATAATTTAAAATATGGCATAGTGAACTAAAACAGTTAGTTATAAATTTCGATTTGAAAAATTTTTCAACTTGCTTTTTTTAATTTTATCATTGAAAAACCTGATTCGACTTAACATATTTTATTTCGAAAGAACTTTCAGCTTTAAAACCATAAAAACTTATACCTTTGCATTAAACAATAAATAAGAAGACTATATGGATACAGAGGAAAAACTCATTGAAACCTTAACTCGAGCGGGAAAACCCATGCGTTCTGGTGAAATTGCCCAGGCTACCAAACTCGATAAAAAAGAAGTAGAAAAGGCCATCAAGGTATTGGTGAAGCAAGGCAAGCTATTCTCTCCGGTTCGTTGCTTCTATGATATAAAGAAATAGAATCATCGACTAAAGAGTATAGAGAGAAGGATCGAATGCCCGCGGCGACCAGTTTCGGAGAAAATGGATGACCTTCCCCTCATCATAACCTTCACCCGATTCTAAAAGGCCGGAGTCTTGCGTATGAATTCTCTGACCATTCTTGTCGAGAATCAAGAACACCGGAAATCCGAAACGCTGAGGGTATTCAAGAAGCTTTAATACTTCCTGATTTTTGTTTTCCTTGCTGTAATTCACCAGACAAATTATGTAATCAGCCTTCAGAAGTGAGTCAACCTTGGCATTTTCATGAATAAAGCTATGAAATTTTATACACCATGGACACCAGTTTCCACCAATTTGAACAAAAACATGTTTATTCTCTTTGGCTGCCTTTTGAATAGCTTGCTGAAGATCGGCCAGGGCATTGGCCTCGGGATGATATATCTGAACTCTATGTTGGGAATAAGATGGGATAGACAATACTAAAAAAATAAAAAATAACAGGTTCAATCTGTTCATGCGTAAGATTTTTCGAGTTTGTTATTGGCCACAAAATTAGGACTTCGGTTTGAACGAAGAGATGATGCAAAGGAATGCAATTCATGCAATGAAGAATTCAATTGTTTTTTCGAATGAAAATGGATGTAAGTCAACAGATTAGTAAATACTTAAAGAAAGCCAGAGTCGGGATTGCTGGCGTAGGTGGCTTAGGTTCTAATGCTGCTGTAGCATTGGCCAGAGTAGGGGTGGGTACACTCATAATAGCCGATTTTGATGTGATAGAAATTGGCAACCTCAACCGCCAATACTACTTTTTTCATCAGGTTGGATTGCCAAAGGTAATGGCCTTGAAAGAAAATATCCATCAGATCGATGCTCAAATTCGCGTAGTTTCCCATCATGTGAAGTTAAATCAGCAGAACTCGGTTCTCATTTTTCGTGATTGTGATGTTCTCATAGAAGCCCTCGATAACGCCCAGATGAAACAGATGTTCATTGAAACTGCTCTTAGCGAATGGCCTTACAGGCCTTTGATCGTTGGTTCGGGACTTGCTGGATGGGGAAAAAATGAAATTATCAAAGTTCAACAATATGATAATCTGACAATTTGTGGCGACGAAATGTTCGAAGTAAGTGATAGCTTGCCACCTTTAGCACCACGTGTAGCTGTGGTGGCAAATTTACAAGCTAATGCCGCCCTCGAATTTTTACTGAAAGACTTTAAGTTTAAAAATGAATAAGATATACAATCATGAAAATAATTCTCAATCATAAGGAAGAAACCATCGATGCCGACACTCTGACTTTAGCCGAACTCATTCGGTTGAAAAAATTCACCTTTCGCATTTTGGTCACCAAAGTGAACGGCCGGGTGGTGAAAGCTGAAGATCGCGACAACATTTGGATTAAGGATGGAGATAATGTAGAAGTAATTCACCTGATTAGCGGAGGATAAAAACCTACCTCCCTTAAAATCGTTTCTTCAATCATTTCTTCAGGTATTAACTGAAATAGATCGACAAAGCTTAATCTGAAGCTGGAAATCCTGCAAACTCCATCACGGTAATGTAGTCGAAAATTTTCTGACTTCCCAGGTTTAAGCCAATATGGGTGAAAGACCTGTCCAGCAAATTCCTGCGGTGTCCATAATCTGCTACTCCTTCGTCGATAAGAAGCGACATCACGACGATGAAGGGATCATCGTCGCCGGCTTGAATGTTTTCACCCGCCGACAGTCCTCCTGCCTTGAATATCTCATCAAATCTTTCATCAGCTCCCGAATGCGAAATATAAGATTCATTCTTCAATGAAAGCGTTTTTTCTTTAGCCAGTTGGTTTAATAAAGGATGAACCAGAAAAGGAGGCAATTCTTCTAGTAATACGAGTTCACGCAATAAACTTCTGAAATACTCCGATTCCATGTTTACATAAGGATTGTAATGGATATAAAGTGGAATGATCTCCTTTGCAAAGCGTTTCCCATCTATTCGTGCCAGATTGATATACAACACCATTCGTTTTTCCGTATCGCTCAGTTCGTCGCTATCGATGGCGGTATTGCAGTTCGCTACTTTTTCCTCAGGCCAATATGCCAGAACAGAATCTATTCTTTCATAAAACTTTGCAGATTCCATCTGGCTGAAAACTGAAAGCTGGCACGAAAGAAACATTGCCAATAGTTTGAGTTTCATTTCGATGAATTTTAATGGTCAAAAAAATAAATCTGTTACAATACAATCATTACGTTTTTAGAATAGAAATATTGCTTCCCAATGTAAGGATATTTCATTCTTAAAAATCAGGTTATTCTGGGTTTATATCATTCAGTCGAGTGCTGATCAACATGTTTGAAAAGCTGGATTTACTTTATCAAAATTATTTTCCTTACGAACAACTTATCGTCGGTAAGCAATTGATAAAAATATATTCCCGCAGGCATGCTGTTGGCCTTTCATTCAAGCTGGTGATAGCCTGCAGGCTGATGCCCTTCGATAAATGTTTCTACGATTTGTCCTTTCAATTGGTTTAGTTTAGATGGAAATTATTATTCGATGAGATGATGGTAAATAATATAAATTCCTGAACTCCAATTTATAATATCTATACAAATGAATAAATTTTTTATGCATTCGTCAAGACCTGAAGGTTTTTTTTTAGAAATAGTTCAAATTTTGAGAAATAGTTTTAAGCAGTTTTGACTTTTAAACTTTTATGTTTGCTTAGAAATTCTCATTCCAAGCCATTCTGATAAATTTTCTTTTTATGACAGGGAAAAGGTGTTAAACCAGAAATTTCTGATTTAAAGCAACAATAAGCAATTAACCGAATATTATTGGAAATCATTCCCCTGAATTTTTCCTTAAGTGATGTGTAAAGCCATATTCCCCAATTTCGGGACCGACAGTCTGGTACAAATCATGATTATAAACAAACCATTTGGCTTTCAAGGGCTGGAATTTTCCTTTTTCATCCACAAGTGACCTATCTGAATGAACCTGAACAATTTCTGCTATGAACATATCATGAGAACCCAGAGTTTTTATTTCTTTCACCTTGCACTCAATATTAATGAGAGCCTCTTTCACTAAAGGAGCTTCAACCTTGACGGCTCGTAAAGCACTTAGATTCATTTCCTTGAACTTATCTACTTTTCGTCCTGAATGAATGCCACACCAATCCAGCATTTCCAGCATGGATTCATCGCAAAGGTTGATCACAAAATCCCCTGTTTCCTTAATTAAATGGTGAGAATATCTTTCGGGTCGCACAGAGATATAACACATTGGTGGTTTAGAGCAAATCGTTCCTGTCCATGCAATCGTAATCGCATTTGGATGTTGCAATGTACCACATGAAACCAAAACTGCAGGAAGAGGATAGATCATGTGCGAAGGTGGAAGTAAGATTTTATCAGATTCATTCATTGCATCGAAGTTTTAGATAGTACAATATAAAATGAATTGGTTTTTCAACCACAAGATATGTAATTTTGCGCAAATTTCGGGTTTCTCAATTAATTATTTTACATGCACGAAACCATAGTCATTCTGGATTTTGGTTCACAATATACTCAATTGATTGCGAGGCGAATACGTGAATTGAATGTATATTGTGAAATTTTTCCTTTCCATATAATTCCAAAGCTGAACCCTTCTATAAAAGGCGTAATTCTCAGTGGTAGTCCATATTCGGTGAATCAATCTGGTGCACCCTCACCCGATTTATCGGGGATCAGAGGCAAGGTTCCTATTCTGGGAATATGTTATAGTGCTCAATACATCTCAAAAATCTCGGGAGGCTGCGTCGAAGTATGCGATACTCGTGAATATGGGAGGGCAAATCTTCATTATATCAACCCGAATAATCCTTTAATGCGTGGCCTAAGCCCAAATACTCAGGTCTGGATGTCGCATGGAGACACAATACTCGAAGTCCCTGACAATTTCGAAATCATTGCATCGACAGCCGATGTAAAGGTAGCTGGTTTTGAAATAAGGAATGAAAAAATTTGGGGCATACAGTTTCATCCAGAAGTTATTCATACGGTTGAAGGCAAAACTTTGCTGAAAAATTTTGTAGTTGATATTTGTCATTGCTCCCAAGATTGGACTCCGGCGTCCTTTGTCGATGAAACCGTAAAGTATTTGAAGAACCTTATCGGCAATGATGAAGTCATCATGGGTTTGTCGGGCGGAGTGGATTCCACAGTAGCCGGAATGCTTTTACATCATGCAATAGGCAATCATCTGCATTGTATTTTTATCGATAATGGATTATTGCGAAAGAATGAGTTTGGTCATGTTTTGGAATCCTATAAGCGGATGCATCTCAATGTTAAAGGTGTAGATGCTTCGGGAAGATTTTTACGAGCTCTTGAAGGAATCTCCGATCCTGAGGCAAAACGCAAAATCATTGGAAGGACTTTTATAGACACTTTCGACGAAGAAGCCGCTAAGTTAGAAGGAATAAAATGGTTAGGACAAGGAACGATTTATCCCGATGTAATCGAGTCGGTTTCGGTGAATGGTCCTTCGGCCACCATTAAGTCGCATCATAACGTTGGAGGCCTTCCCGATATGATGAATCTGAAAATAGTCGAACCTCTGCGAAACCTTTTTAAAGATGAAGTTCGTTTGGTAGGCAGAGAGCTTGGCATTGATAAAGAATTTCTGAGTCGCCATCCTTTCCCCGGGCCTGGACTGGGTATTAGAGTTATAGGTGAAATTACCCGTGAGAGGCTTGAGATTTTACGTGAAGCCGATGCCATTTTCGTCGATGCGCTTAAACAAGCTGGGCTCTACGACAAAGTTTGGCAGGCTTTTGTGGTATTACTCCCCGTAAAAGCCGTTGGCGTAATGGGAGATGAGCGAACATACGAAAATGTGCTGGCTATTCGTTCAGTACAGTCAACCGACGGTATGACCGCCGACTGGACGCATCTTCCCTACGATTTTCTGGCTCAGGTCTCGAGCTCTCTAATCAATCACGTAAATGGGATCAATCGCGTGGTCTACGATATTAGTTCGAAACCCCCTGCTACCATCGAGTGGGAATAATTATCGAAATCATGAAGCAAAGATTTTTCATTATCGCTTTTCTTCTGGGATTCTTTTTCATTACTTCAAAGGCTCAGGAACCTGCTGAGGTTGTGGTATCTCAACAGAAAATC
>MTKZ01027623.1_pt1 | contig 13481 bp, 15 predicted proteins | sample 1042781 | NCBI WGS metagenome assembly MTKZ01 (sample SAMN06212207, study PRJNA360539) | anaerobic digester metagenome | biome: Wastewater treatment plant; material: sludge; isolation source: anaerobic digester fed with sludge from wastewater treatment plant | place: Denmark: WWTP Viborg ...
ATCAGCGTCATTGATACCAACAGATATATCGTAAGAGCTGCTTTGCTCTTGCTGGTGTTTATTTCATGGTGGAAGTGCATAAGGTTAGCGGTGCTGCCTTCGACGGCAATGTCTATCTGGTTCTGGATGAGAGGGCCATTCTGGTCGATGCGGGAATGATGGCCGCTCCCACATTGAGGAACATCAAGAAGCTCATAGATCCGGCGAAAATAGAAAAAATCGTCCTAACCCACTGCCACCACGACCACTCCGGGGCGGCGCCGGAGCTGAAGGCAGCCACGGGCGCCAGGCTTCTTTTGAGCGAGAAGGAGGTGGGGGCGGTGGGAGACGACCTGGCAACGGTCGCCTATCTCTTCGGCCAGCAGGCGCCCCATTATGAGGTGGACCAGACGCTCAAGGAGGGAATGGTCCTGGACACAGGGGAGTGGAAGCTGGAGGTTTTGGAGACGCCGGGCCACTCTCAGGGCAGCCTGTGCCTGTACGAGCCGCAGGCCAAGGTGCTATTCTCCGGGGATACCGTATTTCCGGACGGCAATATCGGGCGGACGGACATGTACGGCGGGAGCACCCCCGATCTGGTGGCCTCGATTGAGCGGCTGACGGGGCTGGATGTGGAGATCATGTATCCCGGGCACATGGAGATCACGGGACGGGATGTGAAGAGACAGATACAGATGAGTCTCCGGTTTGCGAAGAGCGTGCTTTAGAAGGAGTGGTGGGAAGGTGACAGGATTGGAGCCAATCCTGTCCACATCTTGAGGGCTTGATTTCTGAGACCTTTGTGCTCTGTCTGCGTTTCTTTCTCCCTCGCTTTCGATTCTGATTTTATGGAACTTTGCAATCGAACTTGACTATTCCAACTATCCGGAATCCCCGGAGAGTTGCGTAGAGTCGCCTTCTGAAAGCACGGCAACTTATCGGAAATTCCGAATAGTTGCTTCAATCCTTGTTTTCAAACATGCCCAGGTATCTCATTAGTAGAATAAGATTTTTATGGATCATCTTCCATAAAGATAATCAATGTGCGAGATCTCAAATTCAGAGAAACCCTCCAGACGAAGGTCTTCCTTCTTGGATGAAAGCATTGAAGATGATGAGGATAAATTGGAGGAAGCCTTCACCGATCTCTCAGCGCATGTCATAGCTAAACTTATTGAGGATGAACCGGATTCCTATTCAATTGAGGATGTAAAAGTTAGTTATAAATGAAGGGCGATAATTAATCCCATCAGCAGTGAGCTGCGGGGCATTCACGTTTAAAATCATGGATTCCTTTCTCCATGAGCCTCCGGTTTGCCAGAAGCCTGCTTTAGGGAAGCTTTAGAGATCCAGCCCAGGTTTCAACCGAGGCCGATCGGCTATGGCTGAGTCCTGCTCCCCTCCGCTTTTCCGCAGGATGCAAAGAGGGGATAGCTGCTGCTTTGCATTAATTTTATGCTTCAAAAATTATTTGATTATCACTACATTGAGGAGGAGCATAATTGCCCCCACAAATCCTACGATAGTGATGACCGTCTCTGGATTTATCTCTGGATTATGCACGGGGCAGTCCCTAGTCCAAACCAGAATAAATAGATTGCCAGAGGCAGGGCTCCGGGCAGAGGCTATCTACCCCCGGCCAGGGATATAAGGAATTATATCCAGGATGGTGATGGCCAGGATCGCCCCTATCCAATATATCGGCTTATCATGGTACCAGATCCTGGCGCCCCGGGCATAGATGTAGGCGATATAAGGCAGCAGAGGGATGAAGGATATCAAAGGATGGGGCTCCACCTTCAGCAGATATGTGAATATATATCCCTGGCTGAGGAGGCAGACCACAGTGACCAGCCCCACCTTGGCCTGGTTATTGATGTTGATTTTCATGAATCCAGCTACCTCTTCCCTTGATTAATAAGCCTTTCATGCCACACAGGTGCTGCGGCAATGCCGTCAACGCTTCAATGATGCCAGAAGCTCCTTTAAAGAGAGGGCATTGAGCACATCCTTTCTCTCCAGCCAGGCCCGACGGGCTACGTTGATGCCGTATCTCATGACAGACAGCTGGCTGGTTTCATGGGCATCGGAGTTTATGGCCAGCCTGGCTCCCGCCTCCCGGGCCGCCCGGGCATTGACATCTCCCAGGTCCAGCCGGGAGGGATAGGAGTTTATTTCCAGGGCGGTGCCGGTCCTGGCTGCCGCCTCCAGCACGGCAGCCAGGTCCAGCTCATAGGGGTCCCTCTGGCCGATGATCCTGCCTGTAGGGTGTGCGATGATATCCACATTCTCATTTTCCATGGCCTGGATCAGCCTTCCGCTGATGGCCCTCTCGCTCTGCTGCCCGCCCATGTGAATGGAGGCCACCACCACATCGCAGCGGGAGAGAAGGCTGTTGGGATAGTCCAGGCGGCCGTCCGATTTGATGTCCACCTCCGCTCCGGATAGAACAGTTATTCCCTCCAGATTCTCGTTGATCTCCTCAATGGCCCGTATCTTCTCCTCCAGCCGCTCCGGGGAGAGGCCTCCCGCTATGCCCACCGCCGGGGAGTGGTCGCAGATGGCGATGTACTCATATCCCAGGGCCCGGGCGGCCTGGGCCATCTCCAGAATGGTGGCCCGGCCGTCGGACCAGTCGCTGTGCACATGCAGGTCCCCCCGGATGTCCTTTCTCTCCAGAAGCTGCGGCAGCCGGCCCTGAAGAGCGGCCTCGATCTCACCCAGGTCCTCCCTCATCTCCGGAGGGATCCAGGATAGTCCCAGAGCGGAGTAAACATCCTCCTCCCGATCGAAGAAGAGATCCCGGCCGTCGGAGAGGCGGTGCAGGGAATACTCGCTTAAAGAATAGCCGCGGCTGAGGGCGATCTGGCGCAGTTTGACATTATGCTCCTTGGAGCCGGTGAAGTACTGCAGGACGGTGCCGAAGGAGCGGTGCTCGACGATGCGCAGGTCCACCTGGATGGTGTCCTGGACTATGACGCTGGCCTTGGTGGGGCCGCTGGCCAGGACCTCCTGGACCATGGGCATTCGGGAGAAGGCAGCTACGATCTCTTCCGGGCGGCTGGCCGTGGCCAGGATGTCGATGTCGCCCACCGTCTCCCGCCCCCGCCGGAAGCTCCCCGCCACGGTGACATGCTCCAGGCCCTCCATCTTTCCCAGATGGGAGAGGACCTCCATCACCACCGGCTCGGCGGAGCTGTAGAGTATTCTTGAGCTGCGCTTTTTGTATCTCTCGATGGCCTTTATGATGTTGCCTTCTTTGGTCGGACCCATGCGGGGCAGGCGGCGAATGCGATGCTCCCGAGCCGCCCTCTCCAGCTCCTCCAGGTTGGTGACATTCAGCTTGTCATGGAGCAAGAAGACCGTCTTGGGGCCGAGGCCGGCGATCTGGAGCAGCTCGGCCAGGCCGGGGGGGGTCTTGGCCAGAAGCTCCTGGTGGGCGGCGATCCTGCCGGTCTTGAGGTACTCCTCCACCTTGTCGGCTATGGCCCTCCCCACTCCCGGTATGGCTTGCAGCCTGCCCTCCCGGCTGACTGTGGCGATATCCTCCGGCAGACCCTCTATGGCCCGGGCCGCTTTGCTGTAGGCTATGATCTTGAAGCGGTTCTCGGCCTGAAGCTCCAGTAGCTCGGCCATCTGATAGAGGATGTCGGCGACCTCGCGGTTTTTCACAGGCGAAGATAAGGGCCTGCCTGGTAATAATGATTTCTCGCTTCTGGCTTCGGGCGGAAGAATACAGAGGCGAGGATGGCCGGAGAGCAGAGGACGCTGGAGGCGTACTCGTGAGGTGGCCCTGGCAGCGAGCACAGGCCAGTCGAGCCCAGGCGGGCGAGCATCAGAAGCAACGGAAAGGCCATGAAGCTGCAGGCGGCCAAGGAGATTCTGGCGGAGGTATCCGGTGCCCCTCCGGGAGAGGTGGAAGAGATGATCCAGAGGCGGATGAAGGAGAGGAGCAGGACAGAAGAAGATTGGAAATGGCCGGGGACATTCGTCCTGGGCGTAGCTGAGCTTTCTTGCTGGACACGCGGTCTAATGCTTCAGGCCTTAAAGTTGAATTGCCACTGAACATAGCCTTAAGTCAGAAGAATCCAAATGATTCCTTATGCAGGCTATTAAAGAGCGAGCAGAAATGCAGCTCAGAGCAATTGAGATGGCGTACTCCATTGAGATCCAAAATAAGGAAGACATCGCTCAGCTAATTGCCACTGGCGTTAATGACAAGATGCAGGTCTTGACCATTTGCACCTCCATCAATTCCTGGATTGCCAGCAATAACATCTCAGATGATGTAATGATACCTCTTACTGTTGTCTTTAAATTTATCGAATCAATTAAATGAGATGTTGCTTATATAAAGATGCTTCCTCGAAGAAAGAAGCCTCCGATCAGCCAGCCCAAGCATATTGCCGAGGGATCTTGAATCAATGATATCCATAGAAGTTGATGGCAAATCCGCAGAAGTGCCAGAGGGATGCTCAGTCAAAGAAGCCCTGGAAATCCTCGGATTTGAGATCACCATGTTCCCTTCAACTGAGGCACTCTTCATGCCCTGTCAGACTGGCGGCTGCGGGAGTTGTGCTCTGGATATCGATGGACAGCTCACACCTGCCTGTATCTCTAAAGTGCATCAAGGAATGAAGATAAAGACAGATGCAAGCAGCTTAACGCCCCGCCGAGTGGTGGGAGGCTTCATGGCTCATAAGGTAGGCGGCGTAGGCACACCCTGGTGGATAAAGAGCGAGGGAGGCTTCATAGAAGTGGCCTGCTTCACTTCAGGCTGCAATTTTTGCTGTCCTCAATGTCAGAATTGGCGTTTCGCCTACTTAAACCCGGGCGATCCTCTCACCCCCGGAGAAGCTGCCAGATTGATGACTGCGACGAAGCGGCGATATGGAGTTAGCCGCATAGCAGTATCTGGTGGAGAATGCACCCTCAATCGACCCTGGCTGGTCCAATATCTGAGATTGCTCAAAGAACAAAATCCTGAATCTCATCTTCATGTGGACACAAACGGCTCGATTTTAACCAAAGACTACCTGGAAGATCTGATACAAGTAGGCATGACTGATTTGGGATTAGATCTCAAAGCCATAAGAGCCTCCACGTTTCAGGAGATAACCGGCCTGGTGGATGAAGAGCTGGCTTTAAAGTACATGGAGACCGCCTGGCAGGCGGCCAGGTACCTTCATGATACCCATCCTGAGGTCTTCCTTGGCATTGGTATTCCCTATAACCAAGAACTCATCGGCATTGATGAGATCCGGGCGATGGGAGAGAAGATCGCCGAGATCGATCCCTGGATACAGGTCTCTGCCCTGGATTATCGGCCGGAGTTTAGAAGGCCGGATCTCGTCAAACCCAGCTTCTGGGATATGATGCAGGTTCATGCGGTTCTGAGAGACTGTGGACTTGAGTCTGTCATTTGCCAAACAGAGCGCGGAAAGATAGGCCCAACAGGAAGACTTCTGATGTGATTGGGAAATTTCAGGAATTGAGAGCGCCTTCCGCCGCTGCTTGTAGAGAATCGAAGCCTCTTTCTTTTTCATTTATGAAGGAATTGAGTCTGAATATAGGAATTATTGGGACTCCTTCAAATATTAATATTTCTTCTTCTATAAATGTTACTAGAATAGGTGAGACTGCCTCGTTGGTCAAGACTCTGTAAAATTCCGATCTTTCCTTATGCTTCTTAACTGCAGCTTTTAATGCTGATAACCGATAGCGATTTCCTGCCCATTTTTTGCATTCGACCAAGATTATCTTGTTGTCTCTTTTAGCGATGACGTCATACTGCCTTCGTTTCTTCTTGAATGTCTTTACTTTTCTCACCTCAACCTGGAAATCGTTCTCGCTGAAGATAAAAGCGGTCAACTCCTCGAAGTGCTGCCAGGCCACGTCTTTTAAAATCTTCTGTAGATCCTTATGATCTTTGATATCTTCGAAATTCATCAGCAAGAGAGATTAACTACTCCTGGAGCTTAAAGATTTTTCTTCTTCCATTAATGGCTTGTCAAAGGATCTATCCTGTATTAATTTAAAGATTTTTAAAAAGCAATCAAAAGCTTAATGTAGGTGTATGATATAAATATAATGAATAATGAGGTGAGATATCTATGGAGCCGAGAATATTGAAGATCGGTGAAATGGTTTCCGGCAGATACAGGGATATGGAGCTGGGCAGGAGCAAGAAGTTCTTCCGGGTAAAGCTGGACAATGAGGAGTTCTATCTTCCTAAAGATGTGGGGACTTCTTTGCTGAACAGCCATCAGAAGGGCTATAATGGATTCACCATCCAGCGGCAATTAGACGTCTACGAAATTAGGCCGATGTACGAAATAAGACCGATGTGATACCAAGTTGATGCTAGGTGAAAGATCACAGAAGTGGAACCTGGCACAGGACATCCATGTCCTGGTAAGCATTGTCTGACATTCTGATTGATCTTCCTGTCGCATCAAATAAGCTGCTGGAAGTGCATATAGCCCGCTAGCCATCATTTTTCCAATATTAACACTAGAATCATGGCTTTCACGCCCTATTTTAAGGCTGTTTATAATGAAAACTTTGTACTCTGATCCAAGCCAATGACATTCTATGCCGCTCAGGATGTGGTAATAAACCGAATACCCTGAGATCAAACTGAGTCCCTCCTGGCCAGAGGCTCATTAATGATGGCATAGCATCAAGGCCACTGATCCATATCCTTTAAAGCAGCTTTCAGATCCTCAACCTATAATTTAATATATGATGAATATAATAATCATTTTCCTGGAGAGGGAACTTCCATATGAAACCAGAAGCCATTCTCGGCTTGAGCAGGAAATTTATGGAATCAAGAATTTTCCTGACAGCAGCTGAACTTGATATATTCAGCCTTCTATCAATACATCCAACCTCAGCCCAAGAAGTCGCAGATAATATACAAGTTACATTACGCGGCATCACGATATTGCTCGATGCGCTGGTACCTATGGGACTGCTTGAAAAAAAGGATGAGAAATATTATTGTCCGGCAGAAGTAGCCACATTATTGTCAAGAGATTCACCGACTTCAATCATGCCCATGGTAATGCTTTCAGTTGGGGGATGGAAAAGATGGTCGAACTTAACCGAAATTGTTCGCTATGGTTTACAAAGAACCAGACCATCGACATTTGAGAGCATTAGCGAACAAGAAACGTTCATTCTTGCGATGCGAACTATTGCCCACCGTTTGGCACCTGCAATTGTCGCTGCTATCAAACCTATTGGAGTAAAGAAATTGCTCGATATCGGTGGTGGATCAGGTTCATATACGCAAGCATTTCTCGAAACATATCCTGATATGAAAGCCACGCTATTTGACCTTCCCTCGGTGATTAAAATTGCACAAGCAAGTCTCACTGATACTGATTTAATTGATCGCATTACTTTTGTACCTGGTAATTATTATAAAGATGAATTGCCAACAGGTCATGACCTTGCATTGCTTTCGGCTATTATTCACCAGAACAGTCCTGAACAAAATATTGAATTGTACCGCAAGATATATTGCGCCCTGGAACCAGGAGGGCGGCTTATTATTCGGGACCACGTTATGAGTCCGGACCATACCCAGCCTATAGGAGGAGCCCTTTTTGCGGTGAATATGCTTATTGTGACCCCTGGGGGCAGAACCTACTCATTTGAAGAAATCAAGGCATCGCTCGAATCTGCCGGTTTTGCTAAAATCAATCTAATACAACCTGATGAACAAATGAATGGTTTGATTGAAGGATTCAAACAATCTTAAACGCACTTCTTCACCAGGCTCCAGATACCATGTCCTAGCCTTTGCCCGGCTCTTTTTCCATGGACAGGAATGCCGCCGCCGTGGCCATGACCATGCATATCAGCATGAATAGCCATAGCCCCTGGTAAGACTCCAGGGACCGGGAGGAGAGCATTAGACCGGATAGCTGCTGCAGGATGGCCCCGCCAGCAAAGGGGAATATGTTGAGGGCGGCGGTGCTCGTCCCCACAATGGTAATGGGAAACAGCTCCTTGATCTGGGCAAAGCTCACCACGAAGAAGCCGCCGAAGAAGCCAAACACGAAGTTGATCGCCATATAGGCCTCTGTACTGGCGATCTGCCCGGCGGTGATCCATATCACCGCCCAGGTGATCGTATACACCACTGTCCCTATGATGATCACCTTCTTGCGGGACTTTAGGATCTTATCCGAGATGTATCCGGCGGTAGGGCAGCCGAAGATCATGCCTATTCCGATAAAGGTAAGCACCAGGCCGTATGTGGCCTTGTCCCATCCCAGGATGTCGTGATAGAAAGGTCCCGCCCACAGTCCTTGATAGACCATGATGCTGCCGTACATGAAGAAAAACCAGATTGCCAGGGGCCAGAACGTCCTGCCCGCTCCGAAGGTCATCTTGAGCGCCTCGACCAGGGGTATCTTCTCCATAGTCCTGGCTTCAGGGACCGGCTCGCCATTCTCCTCGGCTTCGATCTCCTGGATAGTGGGAAGGTTGATGTCAGAGGGACGGTCCCGGGTGATCACAAATGCGGCAACGGCAAGGGCAAGTGAGATCATGCCCAGTATGAGAAAGACCTTCTGCCAGCCTAAAGCCTCAGACATCAAGGCCAGCGGGCCCGCAGCACAGAGTGCCCCGATGTTGCCCACGGCCAGCAGGATGCCGGAAAGCGAGGCAAACTCGTTCTTGCGATACCAGCTGGCAAGGATTTTCATTGTGGGAATGTAAACCATGGCCACTCCTACGCCGATCAAGAGCCGGCCGGCGATGACCTGCTCGAAGGTGGAGGCGATGCCCGTGAGGATGGCGCCGGCTGCGGCTATCAACATGAAGATGCTGACAGTTCTTCGTGGCCCCCAGCTGTCGGTGAGCAAACCGGACGGCAACTGCATGACCGTGTAGGCGTAGAAATACGCCGAACTCAACAGTCCAATGGAGGCGGCCGTGCTCACTCCGAAGGTGATCTGCAGGTCGGAAGAGACGACCGCCGAGGACACCCTGTGGAAGTAGACAAAGAAGTAGGCCAGGGCCAGGGTCCCGAATACTGCCCAGCGATATCTCAGGACCGTCTTCACTCTGCTTTTTTCCAATGCCATTGCTTTAAACCATCCGAATAATCGCCAAGGCGATGTGCTCATGGAAGGGTATTGAATAGGTGCTATTGGTTCGAGGTGACGAACATGCTCGCTAGGTGATCGATTTATGAATTCAATGGCGGAAATGCTTGACGCTCGGCCACCGCAGTTTCTTGATCACGGAGCACGATCCGTTGATCGACAGAGCTGCGGCGAAATGGTGGACCGCCTGGCCCAGGCCCTCAAGCAGACCTCCCGGGAGGCCACGGTCCTGCTTCTGCGCCCCGGCCCTGGACCCCCACCTGCAGGAGATGGCCGAGCTGGCCGACCGGGTGTTCTGCATCTACAATGAGCCGGCTGCGGCGAAGGGCCGGAGATCAGAACAGGCTCGGCTTTCCTTGATAGGAGACCTGCTGGTAAGCCAGCACGTCCCGGATGAGATTCAGGACGAATTGGAATGTCTGAAAAAGCATAATGATGCCCTGAGGATCTTCGAGAGGCATGGCATCAGAGCTTACAGCCAGGCTCTGACCCTGCTGGACTACAAGGTAAATGGAGCGGGCTGGATCCGGATAACGCTGAAATTCTAAGGGCGTAACCGACTGGAGGAGAGGCCAAGGCTTCAGAATGTTGCCATTAAAACAGGTAGCATCCTATTGCCGCAAAGACCAGACAGATAGTCAGTCCATCTCTGTAGGAAGGTTCAAAACGCCATAAAATGCCCATTAGACCATATAAGAGAATTCCAACGAAAGCCCCACCTATTGCTCCTTCAATGGAAGCCATTAATCTATCACCATTAGAGCCTTAGACTAAAAAGGATCTCACAGTGGTCAATGTTTCCCACTACGTCGAGCCTTTATTCACGAGATCCTCAATGTGTTCAAGCCACCATGGCCTAAATTCTGATTTCTGAAAAAGATATACCAATTGTTAGAGCCTTCGCCCAGCAAATTGACGGGAGATACTACGCTTTTTAAGGCGTGTACCTTTACATCCGAAAGACGGGAAATGGTATGTTTTTAAGCATCCATTTTCACGTCCATCCTTTCGTCTTGAGGGCAAAGGCTCCTAAACTAATTACATATATAATCATTATAAATACTTATAGTTTTCGGTTGAGAGGTATGAGATCTGATTAGACTCAAGAATCTAGGTTCTAGAGTCTATAGTGCCTAGAGTCTAGGCTATATAATCCAGAGTTTGCCCTCTCGCCAGCCGCATGGCCTGGTGCAGCTTGGCCTCCAGAATCTCCCTGGGCGTCAGCTCCACCAGATACTCCGCCACCCTGATCTCGCCCCTGTCCAGCTGCAATAGCTCGATCTGCTCCCGGTTCTTCTCGCCGCAGAGGATAAGCCCAATGGGCGGCTCCTCTCCTGGCCGGCGCTCGTCTCTGTCCAGCCATCTCAGGTACAGCTCCATCTTGCCCCCGTAGGCGGCATCGGAGCAGCCCAGCTTCAGCTCTATGCCCACCATCCGGCGCAGGCTGCGATGGTAGAAGAGCAGATCCAGGTAGAAATCCTTCTCCCCTATGGTCATATTCTTCTGCCGGGCGATGAAGGAGAAGTCGGTGCCAGAGCTCCAGGAACCTCACCAGCTCCCGGAGGATGGCCGCCTCCAAGTCCCGCTCGCTGTAGGTGTCTGCGAGCCCCAGGAAGTCCAGGAGGTAGGGGTCCCGGAAGACCAGATCGGGTGTCATGCGGTCCTCCTCCTGCAGGGCCTCCAGCTCCTGCCTAGCCAGCTCCACCTGGCTCCTCACATCCTTGCCTATAATGGTTCTTAATGCCTGTAGAATACAGGGATTTTATCCCAAGTTTCAAGCATCGGGAATTGATATAAAAAAAAGCGCATATTTTAGGTATGCGCCTCTCATCAGCTCGATGCCGGGATCGTAGGATTCTAACCTACGAAATATAGGATTCCGGTTATCTGCTGCTCGCAGAACCTCAGGCTCTCTATATGATTCAGTGCGTATCCCTGACCGCAATGAGCCCGCCGTATTGGGGCAGGTAGGCAGTTCCGGTCGGTCCGATCATCACCTCCGAGAAGCTGTCGTATCCAAAGCCTGTGCCTAACAGGCGCTCCCAAACCACTTCGCCTGTGCGGAAGTCGATTGCAGAGAAGTAGTACACATCCAAGCCGGGATCTTCATGGCCCTCGGTGTCATACTTGCGGGTGACGGCGTAGATAAGCCCGGTCATGTTGGACATCTTCTGGACCGCGTTGGTCAGCGTAATGTTATCGTTCTCCCAGACGAGCTGGCCGCCCGTGCCGTCGGGATCGATATCGACGCGGGCGACACCCGGCTCACTCTGCCAGCTTTCAAAAGTTTCGAATACGGTGTCCAGATTGTATTTGTAGTTGTTATAGACGATGAGCGACTGTCCGAATCCGATCAGAGAATTTTCCAGCGCCCCGCCCTCTGCATTCTCAAACACCGGCACTTCGCAGACCTTCCGCTCCTCGTTCGGCCTCAATTCTTTCTCGGTCCGGAACACCACAACCTGCATCGGATCGGCGTTGTCGGCGATGGCGACATATGAGCCGTTGCCAAGGATCGTGGGCGAGGTGCCTGTGCCGGCTGATAGCTGCCCATCCTTTCGGCTGCCGATGTTGTCATATTCCTCTTCCCATACCACCTGGGGGATGCTTTCAGGACCGGCCTCGATACGGTACATCTTTGCCGTTGTATCAACATATGCAGCCTCGCGGTCCATCGCAAAAGTGTTCGTGATCGATCCCTCGAGTGGTTTCTCAAGGATTTTAACAGCCCCTGTAGCCGGGTCGAGCACGCCAACGGTTGCGTTTCCCCGGACTGCGAACCAGATCCGTCCCTGCCAATCCGGCAGCAGCCCGGCTATGTTATCACCTTTAGGGATATGATCCGTAACATCGTACTCAGAAGCCACCTCGAACTCGAAGGGGAAGTCCCCCGATGAGTTGACTATCTTCATCACCTGGATTTTGTTCGTGTCATCATCTGGAGCGTCAAGGTCTTTCCCGGGATCGTAAACCATCGCCACCACTTGGTCACGGTCGTCGAGGTAGACATAAGATGTGCCAACAGCCTTTGCGAGGTTTGGCGGCGTCGGCATAAGCTTGCGGGCCAGCACCTCCAACGATACTGGGTCAACCAGCACCAGGCTCCACTCGCCAACACCATGGCAGGTTAGCACCAGGCGACCGTGGCTATCAACCATGGCCATGCCCTGGAACACCGGCGATTCAGGATTCAGACGAGCTTCAGCCATTGTGTTGGACAGGACCTCCGGCTCCCTGCCTAGTGGTCCGGCAACATCGTAGACGTCGCTCATCCACGGGTCGTTGTGTACATGACCGAACGGATTGTCTGCCATAAACGGATTCTGTGGAACCCCTAATGGGGGTAGGGGAAGCAGGTCTGCCGGCTCTCCTATAAACTCGGGCAGCGTTGTGGGAGCTTCCAATGGGATTGGCGTGATCTTCTCGGTTACAGCAGCCTCCTCAACGCTCTGGTTATTATAATTCCCTGCAATCTCGGGTTGAGTCGCCTCATTTGCCAGCACGGAAGGTGCGGCTGACAACGCTACAATCAGAAATAAAGCCAATATTTTCTCCATAGTCTCACCTGTTAAGGATTTCAATAGCCATCGACCAGCAGAATTTCCTTAAAAATTCCATTTAAAGGTGGATGAGTCAATTTTGAGATCCTTGATTGCTAATAGTGATATTTCTGGCTTAAAAACGTTTTTATGCTGGATTTGGGCACGCGTGAGGATCGCATGCCTGAGGAGGGATTGAGACAGCCTATATCCCAGCTTGGCCTCCCTGGGCGGCAGCACCACCATGCACTCCGCCACCCTTATCTCGCCCTGATCCAGCTGCAATAGCTCTATCTGCCCACGGTTCTTCTCGCCGCATGAAATTAACAAATGGGCGTCTCCTCTCCGAGCTTGTGATATCCCTGAGTATTTCTGATGATTGCCCCCCAATGGGGATACCTTTTCATCCGTCTTAGGTCTTTTATAGGCCCCCCAGCAATCTCCATATCATGCCAAAGGAGTTTCACAGCCTCATTCACCTCGATGAAGCCAAGTCCATAGTCCTGCAGCACCTCCCCGCCGCCCACACCGCCAGAGTCCCTCTAAGCCAAGCCGCCGGCTCTATCCTGGCGGAGAAGATCGTCTCCACCATAGACGTTCCCGGCTTCTCCCGCGCCTCCATGGACGGCTTTGCCGTCCAGGCCGGAGACACCCTGGAAGCCAGAGAGGACCGGCCTGTCTCCCTCCGCCTGGCCGGTTGGGTTCCCATGGGCCGTCTGCCCGAGATCGCCATCTCCTCCGGCGAGGCAGCGGAGGTCTCCACCGGCTCCATGCTCCCGCCGGGAGCCGATGCCGTGGTCATGATCGAGCACTCCCAGGCGGCGGGAGAGAAAGTGCT
>MTKZ01126708.1_pt1 | contig 13480 bp, 16 predicted proteins | sample 1042781 | NCBI WGS metagenome assembly MTKZ01 (sample SAMN06212207, study PRJNA360539) | anaerobic digester metagenome | biome: Wastewater treatment plant; material: sludge; isolation source: anaerobic digester fed with sludge from wastewater treatment plant | place: Denmark: WWTP Viborg ...
CACTTATTGTTGAACAACAAAAGAGAGCAGACGCTGAGGGTAGAACACTAGCTGAACAGCAACTTCTTGAAATACAACAGGAAAGAGATAGACTTTTTGAGAGACAGTTTCAAACAGAAGAAGAACTTACTGAATGGGAAAAAGAAAAAATAAATAATAAGTTAATGGCTCTTGATGCTGAAGAAAGATGGATTAATGAAAATGGTGCAAAAGAAGTTACAAGAACAAAAGAAGAAATTGAAGAAGAAAGAAAGCTTGCTAAAATTCAATATGCAAGACTTCAAACTATTGAAAAATCAAACCAAGCTCATAAGACAAGTATAGGCAAAATTATATCTGAGTATTTGTCTCTTGATAGAATAGTTGCCCGTATGTCATTTGTATGGACAGCTATGTTTTCTTATGGACTTGCTAATCAAATAAAAAGTATATTCAACGAAGCTATTCAACAAGCCATTGAATTAGAAAAGATAGTTGCTAGATTAAATTCAATTATGTCTACTTATGAACGCACTTTTGCTGAAAATATGAGAAATACAATCATTGAAATATCTAAGCAGACTGGCATAGCATTTAAAGAAATTGGAGAGGCTATGTATGAAGTCCAGTCTTCAAACTTTAATCCAGAAATGACCCAAGAGATTACAAAACAAGCAGCTAAAATGGCTATTGCAAATAATGCATCAATAGCATCTTCAACCAATATGCTAATATCTGTTTTGAATACATATAAGGGAGAACTTGTTGATGTTCAGCAAGTTAGTGATAAATTATTTAAACTAATTGAATTTGGTAGAACAGACCTTGATAAGTTGAATAATAATTTTTCTACTTTAGCCAATACAGCTGCTATACTTGGAGTATCATTTGATGATATTATAACTGGTTTGTCTATTATGACTAACCAAGGAGTTAATACTGACCAAGCTATTACTGCGTTAAATAGATTGTTAATGCAATTTGCAGATGGAGGTTCAGCTGAAGCACAAAAAGCAGCTAAGAGAGTTGGAGTTGAATTAAATACTCAAGAAATAAGAACTAATGGTCTTATTTCTGTAATAAAAAAGCTTTCAAATGCAACTGATACAGAAATTGTTGCATTATCTGGAAACGTAAGAGCATTTAAAGCTCTTTCGTCAATTGTAAAAGACCAGTCAAAATATATGGAGTTTTATTCACAAATTTTAAATTCAACTGGCTCAACACAAAGAGCATATAATGAAGTTTCGGAAACAACTGCATTTGTAATGCAACAACAAAAACAAGAACTAATAGCTGGATTTTTAGTGTTAGCTCAAAATGTATTACCTGCTTTAGTAACAGCTAAAAGATTAATAGCCGATATTAGTAAAGCATTAGGATTGGTAAATCCATATTTTATTGGTCTTTCTGTTGTTGGACTTTTAGTCGCTAGATCAATGAAAGCAATGATTGCAACATTTAAGACAACAAGAGCAGAGTTACTTGCTACTCAGCCTAGAATAGTTGGAGTGCAGATTGGACTTAAAACAATGAGTGCATCTGCAGTTGCTGGAAAAGCAGCTGTTATATCATTAAAAACAGCACTTGCATCACTAGCTCCAACTTTAATTGTATTAGCTCTTTCTGCTGTTATAACTCATTTTATTAAATTACGTGAAGAGGCAAAAGAAGCTAAACTAGAACTAGAAAGACTAACAGTTACAGATAAAGAACTTGGAGTTAGAGCAAAAGAAAGTGGATTAGAGCAACTAAAAAGAATAGAATTATTACGAGCTAATATGGAAATGCTTAAAAGATATGCAAATGTAGTAAGAGATACTACTGAAAGTGATATTGCTAGAAATACTGCATTAGAAGCGTATAATAATATAACTGGTGTATTACTTCAAGAAGCTCCAGAGTTATATTCATTCTTAGACAATACTGGAAAATCAGTTAATAATTTAGCAAATCAATGGATAAATGTTGCAAATGGATTGGCTACGGCTTCAGCAGAACTTGAAGTATGGCAAAAAATAGTTGAAGCTGAAAGTGGCANNAGGACTTTTATCTGATAAGCAAGCCGCTAAGAATAAAATTGCTACAGCTGGATGGAAAAATAAGATCTTTTCACCATCTCAATCTCAAATTAATGCTATAATTGCATATATAGACCGCGAAGTAGCAAAAGGTGTCAATGCAGCTGACGCTGCATCATCCGCATCAAAGCAATTCGGAGTTCTCGATCGTTTTAGAGTTGTTTGGGATAAAAAAGCACTACAAGCATATGCAGAAATAGTAGGCAAGCAATTAAAATTAGAAAGCAATATAGAAACTGCAGATAAATTTTTAACACAAAATATGACAGCGTTGTTAACTCTTAGAGTTTTATATGGAGAAGAGTATAATAGATATAAGCATTTTCCATTTAGTGGATTACCATCTGGAAAGCACGAAGAAGGTGGAGATAAAGGTTCAACTCCTTCTTATACTGTTCCTTGGGAAGAACTAAAGAAAAAATGGGATTTAAGACTTGACTATTTTCATAGAAACTATGATGAGTTTGCTGGACAAATCAAAGAAGCAATTACAGAAGAAAGAGATCTTGAACAGTTATTGCTAGATAAATTTATGGCAATTAGAGATGACCCTAAATATGAACTTGATGCAACAGAACAAGAAAAGTTTACTATGGACTTTATTAATTGGTATTGGAATTGGAAAAAAGATAAGTTTAGTAAAATTATTAAAGTTCTAAGAGAAAAGATGAATAAGTTAGATGATGTTCAGGGACAAAGAGAAATAAAAGCTCAAATAGACTTATTAACAGAAGAAGTGTTGCTTGGTGCATCTCAAATGATGGACTTTAACATTGATACAGATCAATTTAAAGAAGTATCTAATCTTAGATTTGACTNNAGATTTGACCCTACAACTGATATGGTTTATAATGTTAAAGTTATAGATAAATGGACTAGAGAGAATTTACCAAATGCTTTAGATATTCTTAAACAACTAACACCTTTGGCTACTAAACAATTGAATGACATTAAGCTTGCATTAGAATACTATAGAAATGAACAAGTTACAGCTGCTGAGTTAATTGAAAAAGGATTTGCTCCAGAATATGTAGAACAAATAGATTTTGAAGATTTAAAAGGATACTTAGCTAATGCAGCTAAAATAAATGAAACTTCTGCACAAGAATTAGAAGATTCTTTTGGCATGCTTGAAAGAGTATTGCTAGAGTCTCCAATTGAAGTTCCACAAGAAGTTTTGACTGCACTTAATGCAATGGCTGGTGGAAGATGGATTGGAGACCTTGAGTGGATGGTAAGCCTGCTTAGTGGAATAGATGTTGACTTAGACAAATGGCTTCAAGAATTAAAAGATAACATAAGAGGATATAAGTTTAATACAGTTAAAGAATTTATTGATAAAATGACTAAAGATTTTTCATATATTGGTTCTCATAAAACTTGGGATGAGCTTACTGCAGAAGATGTTGAAAAACTATTGCTTATTCCATTGAATGAAGATGTTGTAAAAGCATTAACAGACAAAATGAATGAGTTTGAAAGAAATATAAATGCTTTTGATTTAGAGACAGAAAGGCTATTAAATGAGATTAGAGAAAAGAGAAATAAAAATAAGAAGTATATTACTGATTTATTTAGTGGAGAAGAAAAACTTAACTTTTCTGGAATATGGTCTTTAACTAAATTATTTGCAATGGGAGACCAAGATGATAGTGCAGAATTAAGAATAAAAGAAATACAAAGATTAAAACAAAAACTAAAAGATGAATCTGATTCATTAACAGAATCGCAAAAGGTTGAAATAGATACGAAGATTCTTGATCTTGACCAAGAACAAGCAATGAAGTATGTTGAAAATATAAAAAATCTTGTTAGTTCTCTAAAAGAAACTTGGGAAATGTATTATCAATGGCAAATGGATAAGATAAAAGAGTGGTATGATGAGCAATCAAAGATTATAGATAATAAAGCTAAATATGAATATAGGTCTGCATTATGGACTGAAAAACAAAAAGAAAAGCTTGATAAAGAAAGAGAAGCAAAAGAGAAAAAGTTTGCAGATATGAGAAAAGCAATGGCAATAAGTGAAGCAGTAATAAATACTGCTGTTGCAGTTATGAATATGCACGCTGGATTTATTCCTCCTTTAAACTTTATTATGGCAGGCATTGTAGCAGCTATAGGTGCTGCTCAAATTGCACTAATCAGTCAACAAGAATTTGCTCATGGTGGATATATATATGGGCCTAGCCATAAAAGAGGTGGAGTCCATATTGAAGCTGAAGGTGGAGAGTATATTATAAATAAAAATGCTACTAAAAAATATCTTCCAATAATAGAGCAAATAAATCAAGCAGGATTCGATGGAACTTATAATAAGTCTGTTGCTCCATTTTTCCAAAGTGGAGGATTTGTTGACTCAAGTAGAGAAGTAGTAAAAAGTGAACAGATATCAAATGGATTAGTAGCCTCGATTGTTAATGCTATTAAAAGTATTGATGTTCAAGTTCAAGTTAATTCAAAAACCCTTACAGAAATTGAGATATGGAAAAAGACAGTTAAAGGTCAAAGGCTTGCAAAGGTGATGTAATGAAAGAACTAACATTTACACTCAAGTTCATATACTATAATGAGTCTCAAGGATTTTATGATACTTATGATATTGATATAACTGAAAAAGTAATAGATTTTGATGTAGATGCAATTAAGTTTGTTGACGAAGAAACATTACTTATAAATGAAAGAAAAGCTTCAATATCTATACTAAACTATAACGATACTATAAATGAATATAAGGCTCCGCTTATAGAGCAAACAGAAACTATGGAAACTGGAGAATATGACTTGGTTAATAATCCAGAAAATGATAACGATTTTAGCGATAGACTTATAAAGTTTGTAGTTCCATTTATTGACGAAGTATTAGATATTAGTGCTCATCAAAATTATTTAGAAAGAAGAAGAGTATTTCCAGCTTCATATAATCCAGGAGAAAATGAGGAAGACTTTCAGGTGCCTCCAAGTATATCATTAATTCCTGTTAGAAATCACGACGAAGAAGAGTATAATTCGTATGGAGAGTCTTATGTTATCGAAAAACCATACTTTTTAAACATTATACTAGAAGTTAAAGATAAATCAAGTAATATAATATATACTGGATTAGCTGAAATTGAATCATATTCTTATGACCCATCAACATTAAAAACATCTATATCATTTACAGATACAATTGGCATTATGATTAAATGTTTAGATAGCTGGAAAAACCTTCCTACTTTTTTCCAAAATGTATTTAATAGTGGACTAACACTTAATGACTCTTATGACATAGCACAAAAAACTGTTAATGCAATGTATCCACAATTATATGGTATATTCTATTTTCCATATTATACATCTGGTTATGGAAGATACTTAATCAATATGCAGATGACATGCGGAATGAATCATGATTATACAGAATACAAAGTTTGGTTATATGATATAATAAATGGTAATAATCTTATTAATCTTCCTACATTTTATAGAGAAGGAAGAGATAGGCCATATATACTATCAAATAGCGATATAACTGGAAACATTGAAGAATTTTGGCAAGATGAATACAATATATATATAACATCTACTGAAAGTGCTGAATTTGCAATTGACTTTGTAGAAAAGTTTAAGTTTAATACAGAGTGTATTGTGAATGTTACTCAGTTTCATATATATATTGCTGAATATTCTTTAATAACGTCAGAAGTAACAGGATATACACTTAATATGTTAGATTCAGATTATGAAAGCTGGAGGGATGGAATATACTATCCTAATTGGACAAATCTTCTATTTGAAAACGGATGGGAATATATGCATTTTAATGGACGTATAGTTTGGGGAAGCTATACTTATGGTGGAATAATGGCAGTAAATAACACAGAAATACAATTTGGAGAAATTGATGAAAATTTGGTTAACATTATATCTCTTTGTAATGATGAAGGATTTAATGTTAATCCAGATGTATTATCAGTGTTCAAAATGCTTTTGTTTTCAAGAATTATAGTTCCATATACTGATGGATATAGTATATCTTTTACTAGATTTCAGTATCCAGAAACACCTAATAATACATTAGATGGATACTATATAACTAAGATATCAATAAACGATTCATATTATGAAACTCCNNATTTTGAACAAATTACAGATTGGGATAGGAAAAAGATAAAACAGAAAATAAAGGATAAAATGAATATAATAGACTCTAGCTTAATAAAGAAGTATACCATAAATATATCTTCTGCTATAAATAAGATTTTTAAACTAGGAGATAGAATACACATATATAACATTGATGATATAAATACTAATGGCATTGATATTATAGTTACATCTATTCAGTATTCTAGAGATGATATAAAGGTGGAAGGATATGGCTTATAAACAGATTATAGGGCCTCAGGGTAAGTCAAAGTTTTTATTAATATATCATGGAAACAGATTACCAGAAAACTCATATGTGTTTATTATTGAAAATACTGCTCCAAGTATATCTTTTAACCCAGTATATCCAATAGAAAAAAACTATAGGGGAGACAATATAGATCCTGGTAGTAAGTTTACTGTAGATATATCTCTAGAAATTATCAATGTATTAGACGAGTATCCTAAAATTTTACAACTTATAGAAGCAATAAATACTATTAAAATGAATCCTAATGATTACACATTATATATGCGACCACTATATCTTGATGAAAATAGCTTCATGCTTCCTGTTTTATTAAAAGAAGGATTAAAGTTTGACAATGCATTGCAGTTTATAAATACTGCACAGAAAATACAATTAGAATTTGTTAGTAAATATGCTATTACTGGTATTCCAGTATCTGCAACAAGAAATATATATGAAGTTGAAGATATAGTAGCTAATTTAGATATTGTAAAAACTGTATAAAGGAGAATATATAAAATGGCAAACACTTTTATATCAATTGCTGGAACAGTTACAACTGCTCAGTTAAAAGAGGTAGATAGTTCTGGAAATCTTGTTGGTGGTGGATTAACAATTACTGGCACACTAGTAACTGGAACAATATATAAATTTATAATTAGTTATTCAAGATACTATACATTATATGTAAACTCATCAGCTGTGTCAACTGCAGCTATATTATTTCTTAATGCTGGCGTAGACTTTTTTACTAATGCATCTGGAAACACTGAGTTTATAACAAGTATAGATATGAACGCTAATAAAATTATTGATATTGCAAATGGTTCAAATGATACAGATGCAGTTGCATTTGGGCAAGTTAAATCTTTAATAGCGGCTCCTACAAGTACTACACCTACTATATCTATGGATATGGCTACATACAATTTATTTGTAGTGTTTTCTCTTGCTACATATAGTGGCAATATATCAAGAGATTCAACCATTATATACTTTTACTATGTTGACACTTCAGCTGATAATTCAAGCGCTGTTACAATAGACTCTAATGGTAAGATTGCCATAACTGGTAAAACTGTTATTCAGTCAACAGAGAAAGCTCCAGTCTGTGTCATGCCAAAGATTGGTGGATGGGGAGCTGGCAAATATGTCCACTTTGGATATGTAGTAATGAACTCAGCTGGTAATACTACGTATAAATATGGAACAGCAGCTATAGTTGCAGCTGGATGGATAGGGCTAGACGATACATTTCCAGATTTATCTTCAATAGTTCCATCTCCTGCAAAAGCTCCATTAGTAACTGATACTGGAAGTCAAATTATAGTTACTATTCCAGTTGATGAATCTCCAACAGTAACTGGTGATTTTGAGATTGCATATAATTTTCTATCGTCATCTGCAACTTCTCCAACAGGAGATGGTTCTTCATTTAATAATTTTGGTAATTATGTAATAGAAAGAAGTTCTTCAAGAACATTTGTAATTAACAAACCAATACTATCTGCTAATACAGCGTCATATAGAATATGGGTTAGCTATAGATTTATAAATCCATTTTCTTATTCATATTGGTGGACTGCAGGTTCACCTTCATATTTATTAAAGGATTTAGGAGTAACTAAATTTTCATCTAAGCTAAATGCTGATGATATCGATGCAATGATAGACCAAGTTATAGACATATTGCATGTTAATACTGAAACTGGAACAATATCTAGGAAGTAAAAAATGCCATCGTTGCAAGAAATCAAAGAGCATTAAATGGAGAAGATCTTGAAACATAATAAATATAACGAATATATTATTCAAGATTGTCTTAAATCTTGTTCATATAACATTGATACATCTAGATTTAGACTAAATATAATTGGCATTAGAAATCTTAATCTAATAACAAAAGATAAATTTATAGATAGAATATGTTTAATTATAAATGTTTATGATAGCATAAAGTATTTTGAATTTCCTTCAACTACAAAAGCAAGTGTTGATGGGATATTAAGTAGCAAAAGATATGGATGTGATTTTATATTAGAGCCTGGTATGTATAGAAATATATGGAAACTAGGATATGATAATAAGTTTATACAGCATCATCCAATATATGCTATTCATTCTATTCATTCAAAAAGAAAAACGCTTAATTATGATGAGTTTGAATTAAATACATTTGCAACAGTTCATGGTATGGAATTAAAGCCATTGAAGTTTATTACTTCTGTTAAGAAGGTATCAGAAGGAGTTTCACAATATGTAGAAAAAGATTCAAATATGAACATTATATTAAGTTATGCTATAATGCAAAAAAATGCATTAGATGATAGGTTATTTAGCTACATATTAATTGATGAAGAAAATGGTATTTTAATTCCTACAAATAAGATATATGGAGAATAACAATGGCAAAACTTAAATATATAGTTGTGCATTGTTCTGCCTCAGAATGGGGAAGTGCAGCTGCAATTAGAGAATGGCATTTAGCAAAAGGATGGAAAGATATAGGATACCATTTTATTATCTTAAATGGTAAGTTAATGCCAAACGTATCTAATTGGCAAAAAGAACTTTCTATTCCATTAATGGATGGAAACATTGAAGTAGGAAGATATCTTGATGGAGATAACTTTATATCTAGTAAGGAAACTGGAGCTCATACTCTAAATTATAATGGAACTTCAATAGGTATATGTCTCATAGGCAATAAAAACTTTACTGAAAAACAATTTTATGCTCTTGAGATGCTATTAAAATCTTTATTAAGAATTTATAAGTTAGATAAGTCTTGTATCATNNTGCTGATGTTGACAAATTTGTAAAGGAGAGAATAAAATAATGTGTCTTAAAAAAATCAAAAAGTATCTACCTAATGTATCTAATTTAAAGCACTATGCTTCAACAAACATTATTACTAATATAATGGTAATGATGAAGTTTGGATTCTGGATGGGAGTATGGTGTAGTATAGTTCTTCAGCTTAATGTAGAGCGTAATCAGTGGAGAGCATCAAGACTCCCATTTAAAGAATATATGAAAATTCATGGAGTAGATACAATTTGGGATACAGTAGCTGCTATACTTGGAGTAGCTGCAACTCTAGTTAATGCATTGAAGTGGCTATAGGAGAATTATTATGCCAACACCAAGAAGTTACTCATATACATATACTGCTCCAAAGAGTGCTTTTATAGTAACATTTGAAGATGGAACTCCTCCATCTACAATTTGGGCATATACGTTTGATGAAGCAAAAACAATTGCAATTGAAACTTATAAATATAAGAATTGGACTTTAACAGAGTCTAGTTAGTCTATAACAATTACAGCAGGTGGAGTTTTTGCAATAGGCATATATCCATAGCAGAACATAAGATAATTGCGTGGTATCCCTATCTGCAATAGTATGATTTTTAAAACTCATACGTTATAATTCCGCCTGCTGTTTTGTTTGAAAATGCAGCTGCTCCAATTCCAAATTTTTTATACTTTATGCCAACTCCAATGCCAAGAACTGAAAACCCATCTCCGTCTTCTTTGCCAAATGCCCAGGATGCGGTCAAAAATGGCGTATATGGAGTTTTGTGGTCGGGCTGGTGGTTTGATATGGATGGGGTGTCAATCGCTTCATAGACACGAAATTTGGAGTCCAAAAAAAATTGGTTTCGAAATTCATCGTATTCGATTTTCAATCTGTGCCACGTTGAATCGGAAAAAGTAAATGTAGTATCTAGTTTTGCTATTTCGTAACTAATTCCTAAATCTGTTTGCGTTGGAAGTGTAGTTGATGGGTCAATTCCAGAATTAGAAATAGATTCCCAGTCTATAAATTCGGCTTCAATATCCGCCATAATAGTATCACGATATACATATAGAGTATCAAAAACAGTTTCCCTTATTGTAATAGGCTTATTATATATAGATTTACCAAAAAAAAATCCTGCAAGCAGGAGAGAAATAACTGCAATAATTATAGCTATATTACTCATGCTCTTGTTCGACATCTTCAACGTCTCCCTCATCTATTTCATTATTTTCAAATGTAATACGTTTTCTTTTTTTTAATACGTATTTAATATCTTTTAATGTTATTTGATTGATAAGTTTATTTACTACATTCCAAAATGCATATATAGTTGGAACACCTATCCATACTATAACAGTATAGTTGGATGGCATTTTATCAAACCATCTAAATACAGTAGCTATAATAAATACAATAAAAAATAGAATAAACTTCTTACTTAATAAACTAATGCTTCTATCTTTTATTTCATTGATTTGTGCTTTTTTCTTTACTTTCTTCATTATTCATTCCACCAGCAATAATAGCAATTCTTGAAACTTCTTGAAGTAAATCTTCTCCCTTATTAATTATTCTTGAAATTTTATTATTTATTGTATCTTTTTTTATTGCAAGTAAGTTGTCGCTAAAAATACTTATATGGGTTAAAACGTCTCTGACAATATTATCTGTAACTGCACTCCATTCTGTCTCTGATAAAAACTCCATTGCTAGATTCTTGAGATTAGATATCTTAAGCATTAGAATATTTTGAGGAACTAAATCAATATCATTTTTTATAATATCTAAAATAAAGTTCGATATATCTTGTGTTGCTTCATTTATCATACTTCTCTGAAATTCATTTGATGCATAAGCAACTGCATGATTTCTTACTCCGTTTAATCTCATTATAACTGAACGCTCAGCTGCATAGTAAGATATGATAGAAGCCTGCTCTCTTAATTGGCAATCAATAGTTTGCACATCTTTAGCTAGTTTGTCTATCTTCTTATTTGGTTTATAGTTGATTATATACTGTGCAACAGAAGTAACTAATGCAGTTACAGCTGAAATAGCTGCTACAGCAATACCAGGCGTACTAAACATCTCTGTCATATTGACTCCAATTAATACTTTTTATTTTATGGAGTCAATTATTTAGCACGCCTGGTTTTTGTCAAGTCTTTTTTCTATAAATCGGAAAGTGTTAATTTACTAATGATTGTTAAATTATTTACATTAAATCAAATATGGTAGACTGGTCTAAAAATGTCTCTATTCTGTCTTTTGCATAACATACAGCTCTTTCATCAACATCAATTCCAACAAACTTTTTATTCTGTTTTAGTGCAACAAGAGCCGTTGTTCCTGTTCCCATAAACATATCTAATACAATACCTTTTTCTGGACATCCAGCATCAATGATAGGCATTATTAGTTCTTCTGGATATGGAGCTACATGAAATGAAGTATTACTTGAAGTATTAATTTTCCAAACTGTTCTTTTTATTCTGCCTTCAACAAGTCCTTGTTCTACTTTTTCAGCAAATTTAGACATTGACTTACTATCAACTTGCACATTTTCACCTTCATATTTACTACCTTTGGTTGAAGCATTTGTTGATACTTTAGTAACCATTTTCTCATATTGTTGCTTAAAATAATATTTCTCATTTTTAACAAAGAAGAATATATTCTCAAAGTCAATAGTAAATCTATCTCTAACTGGTCTTGGCATTACAGATGGCTTATGCCAAATTATATTGTTTCTTAAAGTCCATCCTCTGTTTATCATTTCAATAGCGAATCTAGCTGGAATCATTGCTAAAGATTTTTTCGGAAGGATGATTCTGTTTCCCCTAAAAAACATTTTCTTTTCACTATCTGAAATATCATTGTAATCAGTATCATCATCTTCATCAACTTCTTTATCTGGTTTAACTTTAGTGCTTCCATAATAAGTATCTCCAATGTTAATCCAGATAGTTCCAGATTGCTTTAAAACTCTTTTAACCTCATCAAATATATCGCATAGCTTATTTACATACTGAACAAACGTTCCCTCAAGCCCAAGTTGACCTTCAGCAGAATAATCTCTTAAATTCCAATATGGAGGAGAAGTTACTGCACAGTCAATTGACTCATCTGGAAATGTTTTTAGTATAGCTAATGCATCTCCATTAAATATCTTATTCTCTATATCCTTAATCTCAAACATTATATTTTTACTCCAAGCTTATGAGTTCTTTCATTTCTACTATTACACTTACTGCATAATATACATGTCCAAAAAATTCTTTCTTCAAAATTTGGTGGTAAGTCTTTTACAAAATTTATCTTACTATCATTAAGCTGTATTGGGTGTCCACAGTTATCGCATTTATATGGATTTGTATTTACATTAATATCCATCTTATTTATAATTCCTTCTGTAGAAGTTTAAATATCTTATCATTGATTTTTTTAATTTTATCAATGTTAGTATTTATGTTAGTGCATCTGGCTGTAAAAGTAACATTATTAAACTCACTAAAATTATCAACTGGTGAAACACTAGCTGTTATTCTTACTTCGTGGTCATATATTACTTCAGTGATTGGTTTCTTTTTAGGCATTTTTCATTTCTCATCTTTAAGTGAATTTTATTACAATATTCATCAATTGATTTGATAATTCATTGGTATCTACTATCATATAGTTTTTAATAACTTTTTCGTCTTTAGTAATTTTAATTCTAACTCCATCACCTTCAATAAATCCTCTTATATTATATCCATTATATGTATATTCATACATAGTATCAGATATTTTATTTCTTAATACTTTTGATAGATGTTTAGTTGCATCTTCAAACTTAATCATCTTTGTCTTCTTTCCTTTTTCTAATTTTTTCAATGATAGCTATAATTGGAATAGTAACTATTGATATAATAGCAACGATACATGCTATTTGCAAGACAATAATAATGATTCCCATTTTTGATTCTCCTTCAAAGAGGGATAGGACTGTCATTTCTCTTCCTCCTGCGGGGCAGGACACATTAGCCACATCCGCTCAGGTATTCGCACCAGCAAGCCACACAATCATCGCTATCATTGCATGGCAGACCATAATTATTGCGATTCGGAGGACACGCAAGATAGGATAGCTTCTCTAACGCAGCGCTGTTTAGCTTCTCCAGCCTGGCGTTCTCTGCTTCGAGTTCGGCGATGCGGGCTTGGAGTTTCTTTATGTTCTTGTGGAGCTCATCT
>MTKZ01029640.1_pt1 | contig 13473 bp, 10 predicted proteins | sample 1042781 | NCBI WGS metagenome assembly MTKZ01 (sample SAMN06212207, study PRJNA360539) | anaerobic digester metagenome | biome: Wastewater treatment plant; material: sludge; isolation source: anaerobic digester fed with sludge from wastewater treatment plant | place: Denmark: WWTP Viborg ...
ACCGTGCTTGTTACAGGGGAACATCCGGCTAAACTCAAAGATCAGGTTACAACTCCTGCTGGGTCTACTATCGATGGCCTTATGGAACTCGAAGATGGCGGACTACGGGTGACATTGATCAAGGCCGTGGTAAAGGCAACTGAGCGAGCTAATAAGCTTTTGCAGAAGTGAATACCAGCTCAATGGTTCAAGATTGTTTTCAGGCTTTGCCATTGGTTTTGTCTCTCTAGAGCCATTTTGCCTTGGTTATTAGCGCTTTGCTCTCGGCACTGCTTAGAGGGAAGTCTATCTTTTATTCTCTTCCAAGCAATGAAGAAATGAGATTTCTCAAAAGCTCCGGAATTTTGAGGGTCTCGCCAGGCCGAAGATTTCTTGGAGCATATGATGAAAGCAATTTCTGCGCAAAAAGCTGGGCATCGCGGAGCATTTTTTCTCCAGTCACATTATCCGTATGCTGAATGGCTGTGAGTATACGCCTCTGTCGCCCTTGCGAAATCAGGCTTAAGAGGCGTTCATGTGCAATGGGCTCGATGCATCGCAAGAGGGAAGCAATTTCGTTATCGCTCATGGAAGAGAGAGTTGCCTTGAGAATTTTCGCTTCGGCGGACATAATTATATCGGTCGTTGTACGGATTAGGTCAGGATCTGGCTGACTAGATTCTTCAAAGGCTTCCATTCCTGTCATCAGGCCTTTATCTAAAGCCGAGCTTTCGGATTCTTGCCGAGAATATAAATCGAGGAAAGCTTGCTGAGCGGTACATATTTCATCGGAAATAAGTCTTTTCCGCGCTGCAGCTATCATTTCTGTGAGGATGAATGAACCAATAGGCCCAACAAGCGCGAGGATCTGTTCAATATAATAGAGTGAGCATCCAGCAAAAGCGGATGCAGCCAAAGGCATACCTGCAATTCGGATGGTACGCTTAAACCTCAAAGGCTCGCTTAGCGCTTCTTCGATGTTGTCGGTGAGATCTCCAGGCACGATATATTCGGTAAGCTTAGCATTTTGAAGCTTTGACCTCTCCCTGAGCCATAGGAATTCCGAATTAGCTGCCTCAAGGCCGGAATATGCTGACATAATAAGAAATACGATATAAGGATGNNAACAGTTCCTTGCGGTTTTCGCCCGTTTTTTGGATGATTTCCAGGAATTCGCGGACTGCTTGAATCTGGCGATTTCTTCTCCGATCCGACTCGATAGACTGTTTAGGCGCTCCCCATTGGACATACATTTTGGCGAGGCGTTCAATCAGCATGCTCTGATTTCCTTTGTGCTACGGTGTCAAGAGCTGCATCTATTCCACAGTATGGCAGGAGTTTGCGAATCATTATTTCCTCATCCTCGCCATTGGCTATGGAAAGAATAGCCTCGGCGGCAACGCATTGTTTCAGAAATTCGATACCTTCGACCTTGCTTACGTATAGAAGCACGGCGAGAATCTCTTCTAATATTTCACCTGATAGACCTTCGCTTACCAGCAGGAGGCCATATCGGAAAAAGTCATCTTTTTCGGAAGATAATTGCTCTGAATCAGGCTGTATGACTCCTTGCGCAATCTTCTTGGCCGAGTCTACCAGGTAATCGATATAAGAAGGCAAGATCTTCATATCTTCCGAACTACATGCTATTTTGGCGGCGAGATCGGCATTCCAATAGATCATTTTATCTCCGCATATTCCTGTTTATGCCAGATTATAGTATGAAATATGGGTCCGAAGAAATGGGGCTCAAAGGCACAGCTATCAAAACGGATTAGGTTTCTTCCTATTGCACAAAAGCGCATATTATGGTATATTTTGTGAGCTATTGTGAAATCTAACAATATTTGGTAAGATTTTCATAATTTTTCATAGCCAATGTAGTCTCAGAATATTGACGCAATTTATAGAATGTGATATATTCAAATTGAAAGCAATAAGCGAGTGTCGGTGGCGAAACGACATTATATAGCTTTTGAACCCTTTATGGTCTGCCTCCTTCCATGAAGGGTTCTTTTTTTTTATACTAGTTCCATGATACTAGCTGAATTCGACAATTGGGCTCGATCTTTTCTTGAAATCGATCAGCTTCGACAGATCGATGATTCCCTCAATGGCATTCAGGTTGCCTGCAGTGCTTCAAAACCCATACAAAAGATGGCGGTCGCGGTGGATGCCTGCGCTGAAAGCATTAGAAGAGCGCACAATGTGGGTGCTGATCTTTTATTTGTCCATCATGGTCTGTTTTGGGGGAAGCCAGAACCGATAATAGGCAGCCTTAGAGAAAGGCTCAAAATTCTAATTGATTCCGATATGGCTCTCTATGCATGTCATCTTCCTCTAGATAAACATTCCGAGGTAGGCAACAATGCCCGTCTCGCGGATCTGCTTGAGCTTAAGGATAGAAAGCCTTTTGGCATATATCATGGCATTAGCATTGGATGGTCGGGTGTTCTACCAAAGCCAGCCAAACTGGATAAAATCATAGCTAAGATTCTTCCGGATGGGTCGGCTGCGAAATCCGTAATTGCTGCCGGGCCGAAAGAGATCAATACTGTTGCCATTGTATCGGGTGGAGCCCCATTCGAGTCTCTGGAAGCCATAAGGGAAGGTATCGATCTCTATATAACAGGTGAGCCTTCGCATTCTATCTACCATTATCTCATAGAAGGTGGCATAAACTTTATTGCCGCTGGGCACTATGCTACAGAGATCTGGGGTGTCAAGGCCATAGCGGAAAAAGCTCACGCAGAGCTGGGTCTCGATACTATTTTCCTCGATATACCCACCGGATTGTGAGATGAAGAAAAATGTGCCTCTCGTTCCTATTTTGTTTTCTGGGATTATAATTATTGTAGATCAGATTACAAAGGCGCTCGTTGTAAAGTATATTCCAGAAGGAAGGGTTTTTGCACGAATTCTGGGAGATTTTGTGTGGATAGTGCACACTAGGAACAGGGGGGCAGCCTTTTCCATCGGTGCTCTTTCGCCGCAGCCGCTCAGATTTTTGTTTTTTATTTGCTTGCCTATTGTTGTGCTTATAGCATTGCTTTTCTATTATTTCAAATCGGAACGCCTTTCTCCGATACTCAGATATTCTATAGGTCTTATAGTGGGTGGAGGAATAGGAAATCTGATCGATCGAATTCTACGACCCCAAGGGGTTGTGGATTTTATTTCGGTCAATATGTATGGTTTTCTTGGAATGGAGCGATTTGCGACCTTCAATATTGCCGATTCTGCGATTACTATTGGCGAGATTCTCTTGATACTTGGATTTCTGATTCTAGAGTTTCACAAACCGAAGGCACAGTCGTCGCAGTCTGAAAAGGGATGAGGATCGATATGAATAAGAAACAAGCCAATAAAGGCAAGGTTGTTCTCTTTATAGTCGGAGCAACCGTGGCGAATATTCTTCTGATGGCGATTTGTTTTGTGCTTTTCATGTTGCTCTATTCGGTTGCTTTTTCTAAGTTTCTTCCGCAAGAAGCCTTGATATGGGCGATCGGCATAGCATTTTTGCTTTCTCTTCTCGTATCCTCGCTCATCTATCGTCGTTTGCTGAAATTGTTGAGAGAGCGCTATCACCTGGACGATTATCTTGGCCTAAAGGCAAAATAGAAAGACACCGATATCTAATCGAATGTTGGATGATTAAGGCAAGCAAAAATGCGCGAAAGACTAAGAGATTTAGGTATCTCAGTTCCTGAGATATATCTGCCAAGAGAAGGCATCGATTATCGGAAATGGGCTGTGATAGCATGCGATCAATATTCTTCAGAACGCGAATATTGGGAGGATGTGGCTCGCGAAGTAAACGATGCTCCTTCAACCCTTAGACTGATTTTTCCCGAATGCTTTCTCGAAGATAGTGACATCGATCAGCGAATCTTGGCTGTACATAGGACAATGCATGAGTATTTGGAACAAGGTCTAATCACCTCGAGGGGGGAAGCCTTTGTGCTGGTGGAACGGACGACATGCTTGCAAGAAAAGCCCAGACTTGGACTTATTGTGGCAATCGATCTGGAACAATATCAGTATAGTGAGGATTTAAAAACGCTGATCCGGCCCACAGAAGCCACAATTAAGGAACGTCTTCCACCTCGTATGCGGATTAGGCGTGGTGCTCCGCTGGAACTACCACACATTATGCTCTTAGTTGATGATCCCAAGAAGACTCTTATAGAGCCGCTCTATGAACGAAGGTATTACCTCGAAAAAGCTTATGATTTCGATTTGATGCAGAACTCAGGCCATATCCGTGGTTGGTTTGTGAGAGAAGACAGGGAGTTTGACAGAATTGCACAGGCTCTCGAAAACCTCTCGGATCCTTGTACATTCCGTGCGAGGTATAGTCATGACAATGGTGCGGATGATGTTTTGCTCTTTGCGGTTGGCGATGGAAATCATTCGCTTGCTACAGCAAAAGCTATTTGGGAAGAGATAAAGAATGCATACAGAGATAAGCCCGACGCCCAGAGAATTCTCTCGGAGCATCCAGCACGCTATGCGCTGGTAGAGCTCGTGAATCTCCATGATGAGGGGCTCCCATTTCATCCTATTCATCGCGTACTCTTTAATATCGATGCTTCGGATTTCCTTCGAATGCTGAGCGCCGTCGGCGCAGAGATACAATACAGATCCAATGCAAGGCAGGCATTTGCGGAGGTCGATTCGGAGCAAGATTCTCACATCTTTGCATTTGTAACGGAGAATAAGTCGGGAACGATTCGATTTGATAAACCTAAAACGCTGCTCGCAGTCTCCACCATTCAAGAGTACATCGATGAATACCGCAAGGTTCATCCAGGGTTTGGTATCGATTTCATACATGGCGGCACAAGCATAGAGACTATTGGCCGCAAAAATGGAAATATGGGAATCTATCTTCCGCCTATAAAAAAAGAGTCGCTTTTCAGCATTGTGGTTCATGAGGGCTTAATGCCTCGAAAGACATTTTCGCTGGGCGAGGCTTCGGAGAAGCGCTTCTATATCGAATCTAGGATCATTTCGCCGCAACAATAACATACCGCTCCGAACCTTTTCTTATACACAAGGTTCGTAGCAGTAGAGAAGGTCTGCATATATATTCTATTCTAGATTTCCAAAGAGTGCTATTATCCTTCGAAACCGGGAGGTGCAAATGCTAATACTGCTTGCAGATGCCTTTACGCCTGATTTGCCGGAGCGACTTGCGGAATTTGGCGAGGTTACTTCGGATATGTCGCGGGTTGCTGAGGCCGAGGTGTTGATAGTTCGCTCCAGGACAAAGGTCGATGGAGCCATGCTCGATAGGGCAGCTCGTTGTAGATACATTGTAAGAGGAGGTGTTGGGCTTGATACCATTGATGCCGAATACGCAAGAACTAAAGGTATTATCGTGGATAATACTCCCGAAGCCTCCAGCATCGCGGTTGCCGAACTTGCCTTTGCGTTTATGATCGCAATGCCCAATCATCTTGTACGAGCCGATATATCTATGAAAGAAGGAAAATGGCTTAAGAAAGAACTTGAAAGGAGCGAACTCTATGGGAAAACACTCGGTCTCGTAGGCAATGGGCGAATTGGTCGGGAGTTGGCGCACAGGGCAAAGGCTTTTGGTATGTCCGTGATTGCTTTCGATAAATATGTAATGAGTTCCGATATAGTAAGAATTGTCTGCTTCGATGAGCTTTTGGCGTTATCGGATTATATTAGCCTACATATTCCACTTATAGACGAGACAAGAGGCATGATCGATGCGTCCATAATCTCTCGGATGAAGAATGGAGTCTATCTTATAAATACATGCAGAGGCCAGGTTGTTGTGGAGAAAGACATCGCCGAAGCCCTCAAATGCGGCAAAATTGCAGGCTACGCGACCGATGTATATTCGAAGGAACCACCCGAAGGCTCTCCACTCTTTGGAGCGCCTAATGTGCTTATGGCGCCTCATATTGGAGCATCTACCGAGGAAAATCTTCTGAGATTAGCGGATTGCATAGTTGCAAGACTCAAGAAATATGTGGGTAGATGAGAAAGGAATTAATTTCATGAAACGAGTGATAAATTTCAATGCCGGACCAGCTGCGCTTCCTATGGAAGTATTGCGGAAGGCTCAAGAGGAAATGCTGGATTGGCAGAGTACGGGCATGTCAGTCATGGAAGTCTCTCATCGATCTAGCGAATACGAGGCGATGCATAATGAATCACAGGAACTTTTTCGCAAACTCGCAGGTATGGGACCTGAGTGGAAGATCCTATTCATGACCGGTGGAGCTTCGACTCAGTTCTTTATGGTTCCGATGAATTACCTCTTTGGCAAACGTAAGGCAACTTATGTTGTTACTGGACACTGGAGCAAGGCTGCTAAGAGGGAAGCACAGCATTTTGGATCTGTCGATGTCATCAGTACCGAAAACAAGGATGGTAGCTTTACACGAATTCCAAAGCAGGAAGAGCTAAAAATTGACTCTTCGTCGACTTATGTGCACATGACTAGCAACAACACAATCTATGGTTCTCAGTGGCAATATTGGCCAGAGTTGGAGGGAGCCCCTCTTGTATGCGATATGTCCAGCGATATTTTTTCTCGTCCGTTTCCGGTCGATAAGCTTGCCCTCATCTATGCGGGCGCTCAGAAGAATCTTGGCCCTTCAGGTGTCACCGTTGTCGCAATCAGAGAGGACTTCCTGGATATTGCACGGGAAGGGTCCAAATTGCCCACAATGCTTTCCTATCGCACTTTTTCGGAGAACAATTCGCTATATAATACACCACCATGCTTCTCGATATATATACTTAACCTTATGCTAAAATGGCTGCTCTATAGAATCGGCGGTCTCCAAAAAATGCAAGAAATCAACGAAGAGAAGGCTCGTATTCTCTATGAAGCCATCGATCTATCGGATAACTTCTATCGAGGGCCGGTTGAAAAGGGCTCCCGTTCACAGATGAATGTTGTATTTAGACTCAAAACGCCGGAAATGGAAGATACCTTCATCGAGAAGGCAAGGTCGGCTGGAATAGTTGGAGTTAGGGGGCATCGTTCGACAGGTGGAATTCGGTTTTCAATATATAATGCCAATCTTGTCGATAATGTTAGAAAAGCCGCAGAATTCATGGAGGAGTTCCAGCGTATCAACCGCTGAATCCTGTTAGATTTCCAATTCAGTAGGCTGGTCTAAGGATTCGGAGGCCAGCCTTTTTATTTTTGACTGATGTTTTATATGAAAGGATAGGTTATATTGAATTATGGCGAAATCCAGGCTGCACAGGCTATACAATAAGTTTATCTCTTCTCTCAGTTTTTCGGCCGAGCTGCGCAAGATGCGCCGTGAACTCAACGTAAAGATAGATCAGCCTGAAAGTATAACTGCGCCTCCCCCTTTCCATCCTCAGGCAGCTAACCGCTGGTTTAAGCGCCGAAGAATTTCCATAGCAGAATCTTATCTGATGGTGGTTAGAGACCTCGATTCTCGCAACTCCAGCAGGCGCTTGACAGCCCTAAAAAACCTCGCCGATGTCGCCTTTCGTTCATCGAGCATCGACTATCCATTGAATACGGCAAGGGTCCAGTCGGCTCTGGTCAAAGAAGTTGTAAAACACCGCTCGAATAAACGGCGTCAGTTGGAATTACTCTACGATTTTTCGATGTCCACACAAGGACAACACCAGGTGATACGTAAGCTCTGCGATGAGTTAAATATCATAGAGCTGCCAGAGAATGGCATGAAGATTGGAGAACTTGGATATGCCTGGGATGACCATGTCCATGATGTTGCAACNNGTTTCCGATATCGATCTGATGGAGGAAGTGCTGGAAGCAGGCAATATCCTTGGCCTTAAGGTAAATATTGGACTCGAGTTCAGCGTTCTGGTGGAAGGGGCTCGCTACCATTTTATAGCCGAGCTTCCTCATTTTTCGTCGAAGGAGGAATTGCGCTCCTTTTTCTCGGATCATGCATTAGACATGGATAAGTTCTTTAAGGGACTCGAAATCAATAGAGAAAGCAGACTCGATGCGGTACGTCGTCTACTAGAAAATTTCAATCAAAATACTCTGCCAAAAATAAATGAAGGCTTCGAGAATAAACCAGAATACTGCCTTGCCCCTCTTTCGCTGGAAGTATTGCTTGCAACTATTCCAAACGTGAATATCACGCCTCTTCATCTTGCAGAATTCATGTATGTGCGCTATAGGCCAATTCTCCAGAAAAGAGTGTGGTACTATAAAGTCCTTCGAGAAAAGGCAAGGTACATAGCGCAAAATCCTTCAGGCCTTCAGCAAGATCAAACTAACGGTGAGTTGCAAAGAGAAGAGATCGAAGCCAGTTATTCCGAACTTAAAAAGGAATTGAATAGGCTTTCTCCTGATTTGGTGCTTTCGGCCTATTTCGATTCCCCTCATATAATTTCCTATCAGTCCGCTTTTGACGATCTTGAATCTATAAGCCAAATGCTAAAAAGAGCAGGATGCTCCATAAGGTTCGTCCAGCCTCTTGAGCATGGGCTTGAACTAGCCAAACAAGCCCTGATCAAATGGAGTCGATGCATCGACGCGGTGGAAATCTATAACATACAGGATTGTATAGGAAGAAATCCAGAATCAATAGAAGACTTTGCGCGTTTTGTCAACGAGCTCAACAAGAGTGCGGCAGCTGAAGGTCGAAGCTTTCTAAAGCCTATCTGTGGGAGTGATGCCACAGGGAGAAATCCAAAGATCCCGGGCATGGGATTCATATTCGAGGATCAGATTATCGGAAATTTGCGCAAGCGATACATAAAACGACATATGCGTCTCCCATCGCTTATTTCTGCTATGATTCGATCCAGCGAATGTCCGGTGGACGAGGCAAGTCTACAAAATGCTGCTGTCCCTTCTATTGTCTGCATGGGCAAGATTTCGGGTAGCTGGAATCGCGCAATTACAGGCGATGAAGAGAGAATAAACCCATTGCGCGCTTGGCGATACTTCAACCCGACATTCAAGAATGCGATTCGCGCGATTATTGGCTTTACTGTAGCTACAGCTTATATAGGCCCTGCTTATGCCCTGCTTTGGCTTGGTATCACGGGTTTTCGAAATAGTATCGCAGACCTAATTTCCTATAGAGGTCCCAAACTCAGCCAGTGGAAACTTAAGAGCATCAATTTTGACAATGTCGGTCAATCGCTTTTCTGGACTGGCTTTTCTGTACCCCTTATGGGATATGCAAAAAGCACTTTTGATATATTGTGGCCTTTAGCTCCTGAGACATTCTTATTCAACCTTGTAAAATTCTTTGTTATTTCGATTGTAAATGGCTTCTACCTTGCGGCGCACAACACCTTGAGGGGCTTCGATACGAATGTCGTTAGAGCCAATCTATTCAGAAGTATTCTGGCCTGGCCTCTGGCTACCATATTTGCGCCAATAGGGAATTCTCTATCTATTCCAAGCATCGTGCAGACCAAGATATGGTCAGATGTTGTTGCCGGCTTTATAGAAGGTGGAAATAAATATCGCAAGGTACTACAACTGCGCCAGAAGACCCTGGAAGAACTGATTCCCACTGTTATAAATGCTAGCGGCAATGCGCAATACATTGCGACGATGGATGTCCTTTACCTCTTTTCTCAAGAACCGCGCACTAGAACTACGATCAAGGCGATCTTGAGTCCCTACGCTTTCTTTACTCGTAAGCTAAAAGAAAATTCCTCATTGCGCTTAAATATGCTCTTGGAATTCAATGATAAAATGAGCAAGGAGAGTCTGTGGACAGATCTCGTCGATTACATCGTGGCAAATTACGAAGAGGATATGGCAGACGATTTGGTAGACCTTGTTGTGGATGGCCTACCTGAGCTTTTGGGAGATCTAAGTGGCCTGATAGAAAAGTATGGGAAAGATCCAAGCCTTCTTGCAAAACTGGCTGCAAAAGCCAGTGGAACAATTCGAGGCTCGGGGCAGGCTAAATAAAATATCTATGGCTTAGAAGAGTCCGGAAGGCAATTATTGCTCATAAGCTCCATACATCTAAATCATCGATAGACTCTAAATCAAAGACAAACCAATAAGCCACAAATTCAGAGCTATAAAGTCTTGTGGTCTTTTTTTGTGATTTTGACTCGCGGCCTTATAGCTCTGAGTAATGCCTTGCATGCAATGCATGCTGCATGGATCGCTTAGGAATATCGCAAATCAGAAGGGTAGTTCTATATCGAGTTTGCAGCGCTCCTTGACTTCTTTGAAGGCCTTCTTAAGGGGCGGATTGAAGGGCACACCCTTGTCTTTTCTGTATAGCCATGTCTCATGCTCTTTTTCGCCGGGCGTCCATATGCGTTGAGCTCCCGGGGCTTTCCTTGACGCTCTGAGTTGGCGGCTTACCTCTCCAACATGATGCTTGAAATCCTCCAGGTCGCAGAATGCGCTGATGTTGATGGCAATAAAGCTGTGCCCTAATTCGATGGGCTTGGGCTTGCCGTTTGAGTCGACACCCAGAAGAGCCTTCATGAAGTTGGTCTGAGAAAGGGCGCTTGAAAGCAGCTCTACCACCATGGCATAGCCATAGCCTTTGTACCCGCCAAAATCCTCACCGAGGCCGCCAAGAGGAGTTAGAGCCGCCTTGTCCTGACCTAGATCTATCAAGACCTGGTGAGTATCGTGTCTGTATTTTCCATCCTGTCCTATCACCCATCCATCCGGAAGATCCTTGCCGAGTCTGTCGTAGAGCTCGATTTTGCCGCGCTGTGTCACTGAAGTGGCGCAGTCCAACATAAAGGGGAAGTCCTCGTCCGAAGGCATGCCCCATGTCATGGGATTAGTGCCTAGCATGGGCTCGACTCCCCAGGTGGGAGCGATGGAAGGCCGTGCATTAGTGGTGGTCATGCCAATCATACCATGCTCAACGGCTTGGCGAGCATAGTAGAAAGCTGCGCCGTAGTGTGTCGAATTTCGACACACCGTCATGCCTATACCAAATTTATCCGCTTTTTCTATGGCCAATTCCATGGACCTTTTTGCGATATACAGACCCATACCGTTATGACCATCGATTACTGCCGTAGTCGGAGTCTCCCTTATAACATCGAAGGTCGTTCTTGGATCTAGAATTCCCGCCCAAATACGATCGAGATAGATTGGTTTATATCTACCCACGCCATGAGAATCGACGCCGCGCTTATCAGCGGAGATTAGTACGTCCGAGCATACAGTCGCGACCTCGGGAGCCACCCCGACAGCCTCGAATCCAGCCCTCATAAAGGCGTCTACTTCGTCGAATTTCCACCATGTGACTTCGTTGTCCATTATTCTTTCTCCTTATGAATAGATTTGTAGTTCAAGGTTCTGTAGAACATGATCTTTCCAACGATATACATCATAAGACTAAAGGCGAGATATTGACAATTAGCGTTCGGAGGACCTTGAACAAGAATTGAAATGAAAAGCCGAGACATAAAATCGAGAAAGATTCTTCGTTTCAATTCTCATTATTGATGATACAATTCTATTGATACAAGATATATAAACAAACGATAGAAAAGGAGGTCAGTATAATGAGCGCTCATCCATATACAATAACGCTAGATTTTGAGAATTTTCCAGCCGAGCTGGTTTTCGAGCCAGGGGTCAGACGAGCGCCAAAGCGCGACGCAGAACTAACACCTGGCCAGGAACGGATCGCATTAAAAAACGCCTTGCGCTATATTCCAGCTCGCTGGCATGAAAGACTTGCTCCGGAATTTCTGGCGGAGCTCAGACAGCGAGGTCGCATCTATGGATATCGTTTTCGGCCTCAGGGAAGGATTATCGGCCTTCCCATCGACAACTATTCCGGCAGGTGCATTGAGGGTCGTGCTCTCCGAGTAATGATCGACAATAATCTCGACTTCGATGTGGCACTCTATCCGTACGAGCTCGTCACCTATGGCGAGACCGGACAGGTATGCCAGAACTGGATGCAGTATCGACTTATTTGTAAGTACCTCGAAGTACTAGACGAAAACAGTACGCTTGTAGTGGAATCTGGCCATCCAGTGGGCATTTTTGCTAGCCATCCTTTTGCGCCGCGTGTGATTATTACAAATGGGCTCATGGTGGGCATGTACGATAATCTCAAGGACTTCAATATCGCCGCAGCAATGGGTGTAGCAAACTATGGCCAAATGACCGCAGGCGGCTGGATGTATATTGGGCCGCAGGGTATTGTGCATGGCACCTATAACACGATCCTGAATGCAGGCAGACTCAAACTGGGCATCCCGCAGGATAAGGATCTTTCTGGAAGATTATTTGTGTCTTCTGGGCTCGGCGGTATGTCTGGAGCTCAGGGTAAGGCGGCTATGATAGCTAATGCAGCCTCTATTATTGCTGAAGTGGATCACTCGCGAATCGAAACAAGACTCAAACAGGGTTGGGTTTCTTGCGAAACTGATTCATGCGAAGAAGCTGTCCACCTTGCTCATGCCGCCCTGGACAAGGGAGAGCCAATTGCGGTCGCATATCATGGCAACATTGTCGATCTTCTTGAATATATCGATAGCCACGATATACATGTGGACCTGCTTTCAGATCAGACTAGCTGCCATGTCCCATATGATGGCGGTTATTGCCCGGTCGGCATAAGCTTCGAAGAGCGTACAAGGCTTTTGGCTGAGGATAGGCATTATTTCCGGGCTTTGGTCGATGCTTCTCTGCGGCGGCACTTCGAAGTCATATCGCGCCTTGTCAAAAATGGCACATATTTCTTCGATTACGGAAATTCGTTCCTCAAGGCTGTTTTCGATGCTGGCGTAAAAGAAATCTCAAGAAATGGGATAGATGAAAAGGATGGATTCATTTTACCGAGTTATGTAGAAGATATCATGGGCCCCGAGCTCTTCGACTATGGATATGGGCCCTTCCGCTGGGTATGCCTTTCTGGCAAAAAAGAAGACCTCCACAAAACCGACCTCGCCGCGATGTCCTGCATCGATCCTGATCGCCGAGGCCAGGATCGCGATAACTATATTTGGATACGAGATGCGGAGAAAAACAAGCTTGTTGTAGGAACTCAAGCACGCATTCTTTTCCAGGATGCCTTTGGCCGCATGAATATCGCGCTGAAGTTCAATAAAATGGTGCGCAATGGCGAAATTGGCCCGGTTATGATAGGTCGTGACCATCACGACACCGGCGGCGCAGACAGCCCCTTCCGCGAGACGAGTAATATCAAGGACGGCTCGAATGTCATGGCGGATATGGCAACCCAATGTTTTGCCGGCAATGCAGCAAGAGGTATGAGCCTCGTAACCCTACACAATGGCGGCGGTGTAGGCATCGGCAAAGCCATAAATGGTGGATTTGGCCTTGTGCTCGATGGCTCGGAGAAGGTCGACCAGGTTATACGTATGGCCTTACCATGGGATGCAATGGGCGGCGTTGCCCGGCGCTCTTGGGCGCGCAATGTCCATGCCATGGAGGTAGCCGATCAGTTCAATTGCGAGTATGGCGAGTATGGCACTATTACAATGCCCCATCTTGTGGATGAG
>MTKZ01009282.1_pt1 | contig 13471 bp, 18 predicted proteins | sample 1042781 | NCBI WGS metagenome assembly MTKZ01 (sample SAMN06212207, study PRJNA360539) | anaerobic digester metagenome | biome: Wastewater treatment plant; material: sludge; isolation source: anaerobic digester fed with sludge from wastewater treatment plant | place: Denmark: WWTP Viborg ...
TCGGGAACCCGGCCACCACCGCGTCATCGAACTCGCAGGAGACGACGATCGTGAACGGGCCGGTGCCATACTGCGCGCCGTCGCCGTCGACCGTCTTCGTCACCGTGAACGTCGCCGGCGGCACGAAGGCCATGTCGAGCGTCAGGTTGGTGAAGTCGTCGCCGGTCAGCGGCGGAAGCCGCAGGCCCTTGACGTTGTCGTTCAGCGGCTCGAGACCCGCGATCGGGTCGGCGGCCGTGTCGGCGCTGAGCTCGAGCAGGCCCGAGGTCCGCGCGCCGCCGCCGTTCGCGATGGCGTGGTGGTCGAGGTCCTCGTTCCGATCGGCATCCGGGTTGGCGCTCGCACCGGGGGCCGGAACGGCTCCCGCGAGCGGCTTGCCCGCACCGAACTCCGAGGCCGGGATCACGGCGTAGTACTTGCCGACCGGCAGCTTGGAGACGACCCAGCGGCCGTCCGCATCCGTCGTCGCCTCGCCGACCTTGGTGCCGGCCTCGTTGTAGACCTCGACCTTGACGCCCTCGACGGGGCGGTCGACGCCCTCCTCGAAGGTGCCGTTGCCGTTGAGGTCGAACCACACCAGGTCGCCGACCGAGAAGCCGACCACGCGCACCGAGACGGTGTTCGAGGTCAGCAGCTGGTTGCCCGCGTTCAACGTCGGGCTGATCGCCGTGAACCGGTTGGTGTACAGGTCGCCGGCGCTGTTGCCCGCCTGGTTCGTCTGGAACGTGATGACGATGCCCGACGCACTCGGGTCCAGCGTCGTCGTCAGCGGCGTGCTCGAGACGAACTTGAAGCCCGTCGCGTTCGGCGTGAACGTCGTCGACCAGATCGCCGGGTTCGTATCGTCCTGCTGGCGCTGCGGCACCTGGGCACCCGGCACCGTCGTGTAGTAGAACGTGCCGGCCCGCGCGGTGGTCCCGTTGAAGTCGGTCGCCACCGGCGCTGCGTTCAGCGTGTTGGTGCCCGTGTACTCCGACGGCGGCGTGCGGTTCACGTTCGCCGCGTTGGTCGCATCGCCGTTGTACGGCAGCACGTCGTAAATCGTCGGGGCCTGGATCGCCAGCGTCTCGCTGAAGTTCTTGACCTGCAGCGTGTACTTCTGGTTGTCGTTCTGCAGGTCAAGGTCCTTGTCGACGGACTTCTTCAGCTGCACCTGGCCGGACTGCTCGATCCGGATGGTGTGGTCGTCCTTGTGAGCGGACACCGGCACGACGCCGTCGGCCACGATGTTCGCCCAGTTCACGACCGTCGTGTTCGGCGGCGCGAGGGAGTCGGTGTACGTCGCGATCCGAAGCTGCGGCAGGCCGCCGTTCTTGTTGTTGGGGTCGCTCGGGCTCGGGTCGTTCGGCGTCTTGGTGCCGAGGGTCCAGACCACGGTCGTCGTGCCATCCGGGTTCGGGGTCACCGATGTCGGCATGGGGAAGCCACCGGCCGCCGCGAGCGCCTGCGTACCCGCCTCGTCGTAGACGACGTACTTCGGCAGCGTGTCGGTGATCGTCACGCCGTTGACCGGGGCCGGGGCGTCCGAGGCCGCCGTCAGCGTCGCGTTGATCTCCCAGACGACGGGCTTGCCCGCGAGCGCGGCACCGGTGATGCCGTAGTCCGCCGCGCCCGAGGACGCCTCGCCGTTCACCGTCTCGGAGATGGTGCGCTTCTGCAGCCGCATCGTCGCCCGGGTCACGGTCCAGCGGTCGCCCTGGGACGAGCCGGACTCGCCGACCTGGGTGGCGCCGTTCGTGGTGCCCGCGCCCGGGATGTAGGAGGCGGTGCTCCAGTTCTGGCTGAACGTCGACGTCTTCACGGCGCCGAAGTTCGCGAACACGGTCCCGGCCGGGATCGACTGGCCCGCGTGCGGGCCGCCGTAGTAGGTGTCGCGCTGCTGGAAGGCGAGCAGCCAGACCTCGACGTCACCGGACTGGACCGTGTAGCCGGGGGCCGTCTGCGCCCACACCACGTTGGTGCCGTCCGTCGGGGTGTCGGACCACACGATGTTCGGGTCGGCGCAGGCCGTGCTCGCGCCGTTCGTCGCGGTGCGCTGCTTGGTCCAGTCGCCCGTGTAGCGGTCGGTCGCGGTGTCGAGCGTGCCCAGGTTCGGGTCGTCCCCGGTCAGGTCGACGTGACCGTACTTGATCACCCAGTCGCCCTGGCGGGTCGGCTGATCGGCGGGAGCGATGTATGCGCCGCCGCGCTGCAGAAGGTGCACNNGAGTAGACGTCCGCCGGGTACGAGAACCCGTTGGCGGGCGCCACGGCGGTCGCGATGGGCACGATCGTGACCATGGTGTTGTCGAAGACGTCGCACATCTGGGCGTTCGTCATCGGGTTGCCCGTGTTGGCGAGGCGCAGCGAGGAGGTGAAGGCCTGGCCGGGCTGCACCTGGGATGCCCCGTCGTGCGAGGAGCCCATGCCGGGAAGCAGCGCCTCATTGCCCCGGTAGGGCTGGGGGAACTGCAGGATGTACTTCGACCAGGTTCCGGGAGAGATCCGGATGGTGGTCGGTCCGGCCACGTTGTTGCTGCGGCCGCCGCCCTCCATCGTGGCGCAGTTCGTGGAGGTGTCCGAGGCGGGGCCGACGGGGCAGAAGCCCGGCTCGACGCCGCTGCCGAAGTTGCTGGCGCCGGAGATGCCGTTCGGGTCGAAGCCGCCGACGCGGTTGAAGAGGCTCATCTCGCCCGCGCCGTCGTCGGGAGCGCCCTCCATGCGGTCGAACTCCGAGTTCGGGATGAACGCGCGCACCCGGTACGAGGCCACGTAGTAGGGGCCGGCGGCGAGGGACTGGCCGTTCGCGGTCTCCGTCGGGTAGGTCGCCCCGGAGGTGTCGATGCCGTTGAAGGTCAGCGTGTAGTTGCCGGTGTCCCCGGGGCGGGCCCCGATGGCGCACGTCCCCGAGTCGCGCACGGAGTTCGCGGCGGTCGCGATGGAGGCGCCGGTGCCGATCTTGCCGAAGACGGTCTTGTTGTAGTCCTGGCCTGCGCTCTTGGAGGCCGGCGAGGCGTCGCAAAGGTCCAGGTACCAGACGAGATCGGTGATCGGGGTGCCGATCGCCTCGCCGTTGGGGCCCACGACGGAGCGCTGGGCCCAGAGGCTGTCCTCGATGGAGATCGGCTGCTGGAACGCCTCGACGCCGACCTTCCGGTCCGTCGAGATCTGGACCGTGTAGTACATGTAGCGGCCGGCGACGATCTGGCCGTTGATGGTCTTCGTGCCCGTCGTCGAGCCGCCCGGGATCTTCTCCACGTCGAAGCGCGGGGCCGAGGTGATGTCGATGGGCGGCACCTCGGGGCCGGCGGCGGGCTGCGCAGTGGCCGTGCCGTTGGGGTCCACGCCGTAGAAGCGCGACGAGGTCTCGAACTTCGAGCCGTTCGGCGACTTCGCCGAGGGCTGCACGAGCGTGGAGAGGATGATCGCGGCCGGTGCCGGGGAGACGCCCATCTCGCCGAGCACGCAGCTGAGCGTCACGCTCGTGGTGCCGGCCGGCGGGTCCGCCTTGGCGGCGATCGAGGTGCCCGAGGGCTGTGCCACGATCTTGCTGCCCGCGAGGCAGACCGCGGGGATGCTGGCGAAGTTCGCCACGGCGCCGTCGACCAGGGTGATCGTCTGCTCGAAGACCGCATCCGTGAACTTGTTGCCCAGCGAGCCGTCCTCGCTCTCGGCCGTCAGCGACCAGTTGAACGCGACGATGTCGGCCGAGCGCACCCGGGTGTTCGTCGTGCCGCTGTCGTGGCCGGGCTCGGAGTCGTCGGCGTCGAAGGTGGGGGCACCGGTGATGATCGACTTGCCGCCCACGCCGTTGGGGTCGTCGGCGAGCTTCGCGTCGAGCTTCCAGATCGGGTAGACCGTGAAGTCGTTGTTGCCGTCGCCGAGCGCCCGGTCGGCGCTGACGTTCGGCGAGCTCCCCGGCGTCGTGAAGGCGTAGACGTTGCCGTTCGCGTCTGCGGTGCTCACCTTCACCTTGTAGTTGCCGCTGCCTCCGGCCGGCTCGTCCGCGATGGCGTAGTTGCCCGAGGCGTCGGTCGTGGCCGTGGCCACCACGGCGTCGGTGTCGACGTCGATGACCTCGACCTTCGCGCCCGCGAGGCCCTTGTCCGCCTCGCCGACCGGGCCGCTCGGGTCGACCACGCCGTCCTTCTTCGCGTCGACGCTCACCGTGCCCCAGGCGAAGTCGCCCGGCGCCGCGAGAGCGGCCGTCGTCGGCACGAGCGCCGCACCGACCGCGGTGGCCGCGGCGAGCGCGAGGCCGATCACGGCGCGCAGCCTGCGGGAGGACCTGCCTGCGGCGGCATCGCGGCGGAATGTCGTCTTCGGCGTGCTGATGCTCACGCGATCTCCTCGGGTTGCAGGGTGCCGCGCTCTCGCGGATGCGGGACTCCCCAAAGTCGGCGTGCTCCGGCATCCGATCGGGCGACGGACCACCGACCTAGCTAACACGAAGGTCACTCACTCCCAGGAACCGCCCGCGGGTGATCCAGGGGTGATCTAGAGGTGAGTACGCCCGGATGTGGGTGCCCTTCGACTCGGGCTTCGCCCTCGCTCAGGGACCGGGGGGGGGCCACGGTCGCTGAGCGAGCCGGAGGCGGCCGAGACCCACACGCGGGTCGAGTAGGCCGCGCAGCGGCCGTATCGAGACCACACTGATGCACGGGTGGGTCTCGATACGCCGCCTTCGGCGGCTACTCGACCAGCGGGTCGGGAGGGGAAGGGATCAGGCGACGGGGGCGACGACGCCGCGGGCCGCGAGGCCCGCGAGGATGCGGTCGGTGACGTCGTCCATCGCGCCGAGGCCGTCGACCTCGACGAGGAGGCCGCGCTCGGCGAAGACCGCCAGCAGCGGAGCCGTCTCGCGCGCGTAGACGTCCTGGCGGTGCCGGATCGTCTCCTCGGTGTCGTCCGCGCGGCCCAGCTCGATCGCGCGCTGGCGCAGTCGGCGCACCACCTCGTCCTCGTCGGCCACGAGGCGGATGACCGCGTCCAGCGCGTCGCCGGAGGCGGCGAGGTGCTCGTCGAGGAACCGCACCTGCTCGAGCGTGCGCGGGTAGCCGTCGAGCAGGAAGCCGCGCTGCGCGTCCGGCTGCGCGATCCGGTCCGCGATGAGGTCGTTCGTGAGCGAGTCCGGCACGAGGTCGCCCGCGTCGAGGATCGCCTTCACGCGCACCCCGAGCGGGGTGCCGTCGGCGATGTTCGCGCGGAAGATGTCGCCCGTCGAGATCGCCGGGATCCCGTACCGCTGCGAGATCCGCGTCGCCTGGGTGCCCTTGCCCGCTCCGGGAGGCCCGACGATGAGCAGGCGGGGCGAGAGCGTCGCGGTCGCGGTCAGCGGTTCCTCGGTCATCGCAGAAGCCCTTCGTAGTGGCGCTGCTGCAGCTGCGAGTCGATCTGCTTGACCGTCTCGAGCCCGACGCCGACGATGATGAGCAGACTAGCGCCGCCGAAGGGGAAATTCTGGTTCGCGCTGACGACCGAGAGCGCCACGAGCGGGATGAGCGCGATGATGCCGAGGTACAGCGAGCCCGGCAGCGTGATCCGTGTGAGCACGTAGTCGAGGTATTCCGCCGTCGGGCGGCCCGCCCGGATGCCCGGGATGAAGCCGCCGTACTTCTTCATGTTGTCCGCGACCTCCTCCGGGTTGAAGGTGATCGCGACGTAGAAGTACGTGAAGCCGATGATGAGCAGGAAGAACGTCACCATGTAGACCCAGCTGTCGCCCGAGGCGAGGTTGTTCTGGATCCACACCACCCAGGCCGCCGGGGCCTCCCCCGCCGCCGGCTGCGCGAACTGCGCGACGAGCATCGGCAGGTAAAGCAGCGACGAGGCGAAGATGACGGGGATGACGCCCGCCATGTTGACCTTGATCGGGATGTAGGTGTTGTTGCCGCCGTAGGTGCGGCGGCCGACCATGCGCTTGGCGTACTGGACGGGGATGCGCCGCTGCGACTGCTCGACGAAGACGACGGCCGTCATGATCACGATGCCGACCGCGATGACGAGGAGGAAGACCTCCCAGCCCTCGGCCACCTGGATCGCCCAGAGCGCCGACGGGAAGGTCGCGCAGATCGAGGTGAAGATCAGCAGCGACATGCCGTTGCCGATGCCGCGCTCGGTGATGAGCTCGCCGAACCACATGATCAGGCCCGTGCCGGCGGTCATCGTGATGACCATGAGCAGGATCGCGTACCAGGAGTCGTCGGTGAGCAGCTGGCCGCACTCGGCGACGCCCGTGGACGAGGGGAAGAGCTGCCCGCTGCGCGCGACCGTGATGAGCGTCGTGGACTGCAGGACGCCGAGGCCGATCGTGAGGTAGCGGGTGTACTGGGTCAGCTTGGACTGGCCCGCCTGCCCCTCCTTGTAGAGGGCCTCGAAGTGCGGGATGACCACGCGCAGCAGCTGCACGATGATCGACGCCGTGATGTACGGCATGATGCCGAGCGCGAAGATCGACAGGCTCAGCAGCGCGCCGCCGGAGAACAGGTTGATGAGGTCGTAGAGCCCGCCCGTGGCCGACCCGGACGCGAGGCAGATCTGCACGTTGCGGAAGTCCACGAACGGCGCAGGGACCTGGGAGCCGAGCCGGAACAGCGCGATGATGACCAGCGTGAAGCCGATCTTGCGGCGCAGGTCGGGCGTGCGGAAGATCCGCGCGACGGCAGAGAACANNGGTCGCCGGTCACTTGACAGAGCCGCCGGCGGCGACGATCTTCTGCTCGGCGGTGCCGGACACCTTGTCGACCTCGACGGTGAGCTTCACCGCGATGTCGCCGTGCCCGAGCACCTTGACCTTCTCGTTCTTGCGGACCGCGCCCTTGGCCACGAGGTCGGCGACGGTGACGTCCCCGCCCTTCGGGTAGAGCTCGGCCAGCTTGGACAGGTTCACGACCTGGTACTCGACGCGGAACGGGTTCGTGAACCCGCGCAGCTTCGGGGCGCGCATGACCGAGTTGAGGTTGCCGCCCTCGAGGCCGACGCGCACCTGGTAGCGGGCCTTGGTGCCCTTGGTGCCGCGACCGGCGGTCTTGCCCTTGCTGCCCTCACCGCGGCCGACGCGGGTGCGCTCCTTCTTCGCGCCCGCAGCGGGACGCAGGTGGTGCACCTTGAGCAGCTGGACGCGCTCGGCGGACTCCGCCTTCGCGGCGGCCTTCTTCGCCGGGGCCTTCGCAGCCTTCTCCTCGGCCTTCTCGGCCTTGGCGGCCTTCGTGGTCTCAGCCATCAGTCGATCTCCTCCACCGTGACGAGGTGCGCGACCGTGCGGACGTAGCCGCGGTTCTGCGGCGTGTCCTCACGGACGACGACATCGCCGATCCGCTTGAGCCCCAGGCTGCGCAGCGTGTCGCGCTGGTTCTGCTTCTCGCTCACCTTGGACTTGATCTGGGTCACCTTCAGGCGCGCAGCCATCAGACACCTGCCTTATCCCGGGCCGCCTGGGCGGCCTCGGCCTCGGCGCGCAGCAGGCGCGCCGGGACCACGTGGTCCACGTCCAGGCCGCGACGGGCGGCGACGGCGCGCGGCTCCTCGAGCTGCTTGAGCGCCTCGACCGTCGCGTGGACGATGTTGATCGTGTTCGACGAGCCGAGCGACTTGCTCAGCACGTCGTGGATGCCCGCGCACTCGAGCACGGCGCGGACGGGACCGCCGGCGATGACACCGGTACCCGCGGAGGCGGGACGCAGCAGCACGACGCCGGCCGCGGCCTCGCCCTGGACGGGGTGCGGGATCGTCGCGCCGGAGCGGGGGACGCGGAAGAAGTTCTTCTTCGCCTCCTCGACGCCCTTGCTGATCGCCAGGGGCACCTCGCGGGCCTTGCCGTAGCCGACGCCGACGAGGCCGTTGCCGTCGCCCACGACGACGAGCGCCGTGAAGCTGAAGCGCCGACCGCCCTTGACGACCTTGGAGACGCGGTTGATGGTGACGACGCGCTCCAGGAACTGGCTCTTGTCATCGCCGCCGCGCGAGCCGCGGTCGCGGTTGGGGTTGCGCTCGCGGCTGCCGCGACGGGCCTCCCTGGGCTCGTTCGCGGTGTCGGCGGTCGCCTCGGGGGCGGCGGCGTCGACGGTGGCCTCAGCGGTCACGTCCTGCTCCTTCACTTCTTCGCTCACAGCTCCAGGCCTCCCTCGCGCGCGCCGTCGGCGATCGCCGCGACGCGTCCGGCGTAGCGGTTGCCGCCGCGGTCGAACACGACCGCCTCGATGCCGGCCTCCTTCGCGCGCTCGGCGACGAGCTCGCCGACCTTGCGGGCCTTCGCCGTCTTGTCACCGTCGAACGAGCGCAGCCCGTCCTCGAGGGTGGACGCGGAGACGAGCGTGTGGCCCTGGGCGTCGTCGACGACCTGCACGAAGACGTGGCGGGCCGAGCGGGTGACGACGAGCCGCGGACGCGCCGCGGTGCCGACGATCTTCTTGCGCAGACGGGCGTGACGCCGCGCCTTCGCCGCCGACTTGCTCTTGACAGCCATGATCACTTCCCACTCTTTCCGGCCTTGCGCCGGACGTTCTCGCCCGCGTAGCGGACGCCCTTGCCCTTGTAGGGCTCGGGCTTGCGAAGCTTGCGGATGTTCGCGGCCGTCTCGCCGACGGCCTGCTTGTCGATGCCGCTCACGGTGAGCTTGTTGTTGCCCTCGACCGTGAAGGTGATGCCCGCGGGCGGGTCGACCGTGATGGAGTGCGAGTAGCCGAGCGCGAACTCGACCGAGTCGCCCTTGGCCTGCACGCGGTAGCCGGTGCCGACGACCTCGAGGCCCTTGGTGTAGCCCTCGGTGACGCCGACGATGTTGTTCGCGATGAGCGTGCGGGTGAGGCCGTGCAGCGAGCGCGAGGTGCGCTCGTCGTCGGGACGGGTGACGAGCACCTGGCCGTCCTCGATCTTCGCCTCGATGGGCGTCGCGACGGTGAGGCTCAGCTCACCCTTGGGGCCCTTGACCGCGACCTGCTGGCCGTCGATCGTCACCTCGACGCCGGCGGGGATGTCGATGGGGAGTCGTCCGATACGAGACATGGTCGATCACCACACGTAGGCGAGGACTTCCCCGCCCACGCCCTTCTGCTTGGCCTCCTTGTCGGTCAGAAGACCGGAGGACGTGGACAGGATGGCGACGCCGAGGCCGCCGAGCACGCGCGGCAGCTCGGTCGACTTCGCGTAGACGCGGAGGCCCGGCTTGGAGACGCGCTTGATGCCCGCGATCGAGCGCTCGCGGTTCGGGCCGTACTTCAGCGTGATCGTGAGCGTCTGGCCCACGCGCGCGTCGGCGACGTCGAAGCCGGCGATGTAGCCCTCGCGCTGGAGGATCTCGGCGATGTGGGTCTTGAGCTTGGACGACGGCAGCGACACGGTGTCGTGGTGCGCCGAGTTGGCGTTCCGGACCCGCGTGAGCAGGTCGGCGACCGGATCGGTCATGGTCATGGGATGGTGCTGCTTTCTCTCGGAGGTATCGGCGTCGGGTCCACCCGGCGCCGACCGTCTCGGGATGGGGTCAGGACGCGGACGCGTCCTGACGGAACGGGAAGCCGAGCGCCTTGAGCAGCGCGCGACCCTCGTCGTCGTTCTTCGCGGTCGTCACGACCGTGATGTCGAAGCCGCGCACGCGGTCGATGCGGTCCTGGTCGATCTCGTGGAAGACCGACTGCTCGGTCAGGCCGAAGGTGTAGTTGCCGTTGCCGTCGAACTGCTTCGGCGACAGGCCGCGGAAGTCGCGGATGCGGGGCAGCGCGAGCGAGACGAGCCGGTCGAGGAACTCCCACGCCCGGTCGCCGCGCAGGGTCACGTGCGCGCCGATCGGCATGCCCTCGCGCAGCTTGAACTGCGCGATGGACTTGCGGGCGAGGGTGACCTGCGGCTTCTGACCGGTGATCGCGGTGAGGTCCTTGACGGCGCCCTCGATGATCTTCGAGTCGCGCGCGGCCTCGCCGACGCCGGTGTTCACGACGACCTTGACGACCTTCGGCACCTGGTGGGGGTTCGCGTAGCCGAACTCCTCGGTCAGTGCCTTGGCGATCTCGGTGCGGTACTTCTGCTTCAGGCGCGGCTGGATCTTGCCAGCCGGCGCGGCAGTAGCGGTGTCGGTCATGATTACTCGGCGTCCTTCTCGGCCGCGTCGTCCGCGGCCTTCTCGGTGGTCTTGGCGGCCTTCTCGGCCTTCTCGGCCTTGTCCGCCTTCGGCGCCTTCTCGGCCTTGACGGGCTTGGCCGCCCGGCGCGAGGGCTTGAAGACGCGCTCCTTGGTGACCGTGCCGTCCTTGCCCGTGGTCACGACGAAGCCGACGCGCGCCGGCTGCTTCGTGTCGGGGTCGACGAGGGCGACGTTGGAGATGTGGATCGGCGCCTCGTGGGTCTCGAGGCCGCCGGTCTTCGTGCCGCGCTGGGTCTGGCCCACGCGCACGTGCTTGGTGACGTAGTTGACGCCCTCGACCACGACGCGGTCCTGGTCCTTGAGCACCTCGAGCACCCGGCCCTGCTTGCCGCGGTCGCCGCCGCGGTCCTGCTTCGGGCCGCTGACGACCTCCACGAGGTCGCCCTTGCGGATCTTCGCCATGGTCACAGCACCTCCGGGGCCAGCGAGACGATCTTCATGAACCGCTTGTCGCGCAGCTCGCGACCGACCGGTCCGAAGATGCGCGTCCCGCGCGGGTCGCCGTCGGCCTTGAGGATGACGGCGGCGTTCTCGTCGAACTTGATGTACGAGCCGTCGGCGCGGCGCGTCTGCTTCTTGGCGCGGACGACGACCGCCTTGACGACGTCGCCCTTCTTCACGTTGCCGCCGGGGATCGCGTCCTTGACCGTCGCGACGATGACGTCGCCCAGGCCGGCGTAGCGACGGCCTCAGCCGCCGAGCACGCGGATGGTGAGCAGCTCCTTGGCGCCGGTGTTGTCGGCGACCTTGAGCCGGGACTCCTGCTGGATCATGGGTTACTTCGCCTTCTCGAGGTTCTCGACCAGGCGCCAGCGCTTCGTGGCGGACAGCGGACGGGTCTCCGCGATCACCACGAGGTCGCCGATGCCGGCGGTGTTGCCCTCGTCGTGCACGTGCACCTTCGAGGAGCGGCGCATGACCTTGCCGTAGAGGGGGTGCTTGACCCGGTCCTCGACCTCGACGACGACGGTCTTGTCCATCTTGTCGCTCACGACGTAGCCGCGGCGGGTCTTGCGGTAGCCGCGGGCGCTCGCGTCGCGCACGTCGTGCGCGGCCGACTCGTGGCCCTGGGCGGTGGTGGTCTCAGCCATCACTCGGCCTCAGCCTTCTCGGTCACGGCCTCGTCGGCCTTGGTGGACTTGGCCGCCTTCTTCGACGCCTTGGACGGCGCCTCGACGGCGGCGGGGGTCGCCCGGATGCCGAGCTCGCGCTCGCGCATGACGGTGCGGATGCGCGCGATGTCGCGCTTGACGGCACGGATGCGTCCGTGCGCGTCGAGCTGACCGGTGGCGGACTGGAAGCGCAGGTTGAACAGCTCCTCCTTCGCCTTCTTCAGCTCGTCGAGCAGCCGGTCGTCCTCGAAGGTGTCGAGCTCGGCCGGACGCAGGGCCTTGGTTCCGACGGCCATTACGCGTCACCCTCCTCGCGCTTGATGATGCGTGCCTTGAGCGGCAGCTTGTGAATGGCACGGGTGAGCGCCTCGCGAGCGAGCTGCTCGTTGACGCCCGCGACCTCGAAGAGGACGCGACCCGGCTTGACGTTGGCGACCCACCACTCCGGCGAGCCCTTGCCGGAGCCCATTCGGGTCTCGGCCGGCTTCTTGGTGAGCGGACGGTCGGGGTAGATGTTGATCCACACCTTGCCGCCGCGCTTGATGTGACGGGTCATGGCGATACGAGCGGACTCGATCTGACGGTTGGTCACGTAAGCGGGCGTGAGGGCCTGGATGCCGAACTCGCCGAAGCTCACCTTGGTGCCGCCCGTCGCCTGGCCGTCACGGCCGGGGTGGTGCTGCTTGCGGTGCTTGACCTTGCGGGGGATGAGCATGATTAGGCCTCGACTCCTGCTGCAACGGGCGCCTCGGCACGCGGGCCGCGACGCGGACGGTCGCCTCCGCGCTCCGGACGCGACGACTTCTGCGACGCCTCCTGGATCGCGAGCTCCTTGGCGGTGAGGTCGCCCTTGTAGATCCACACCTTCACGCCGATGCGGCCGAACGTCGTGCGGGCCTCGTAGAAGCCGTAGTCGATGTTCGAGCGCAGCGTGTGCAGCGGGACCCGGCCCTCGCGGTAGAACTCGGACCGGCTCATCTCCGCGCCGCCGAGACGGCCGGAGACCTGGATCTTCACGCCCTTGGCGCCGGCGCGCATCGCGCCCTGCAGGCCCTTGCGCATCGCGCGGCGGAATGCCACGCGCGCGGAGAGCTGCTCGGCCACGCCCTGCGCCACGAGCTGCGCATCCGCCTCCGGGTTGCGCACCTCCTTGGTGTTGAGCTTGACGAAGCGGCCGGTGAGCTTCATGAGGTCGTTGCGGATGCGCTCGACCTCGGCGCCGCGGCGGCCGATCACGATGCCCGGGCGGGCCGAGTGGACGGTGACCTCGACCTCGCCGTCCTTGCGGACGATCTCGATCTTGGCGACGCCCGCGCGGTCGAGGGTCTTCGTGAGGTACTTGCGGATCTTCACGTCCTCCGCGACGTAGTCCTTGTACCGCTGACCCTTCTTGCTCGAGTCCGAGAACCAGCGCGACACGTGGTCGGTCGTCACGCCGAGGCGGAACCCGTAGGGGTTGACCTTCTGTCCCATGAGTTACTTCCCTGCCTTCGAGGTCTTCGGAGCCTTGGCCGCGGCGACGACCTTGTCCGGGGTGGCGAGCACCACGGTGATGTGGCTCGTGCGCTTGCGGATGCGGAACGCGCGGCCCTGGGCCCGCGGCTGGAACCGCTTGAGCGTCGTGCCCTCGTCCACGTAGGCGCGGGCGATCACGAGGTCCTGCTCGTCGAGGTACTCGTTGCTCGCGTCCGCCTTCACGCGGGCGTTCGCGATCGCCGCGGCCACCAGCTTGTAGACCGGCTCGCTCGCCGCCTGCGGCATGTGCTTGAGGTACGCGAGCGCCTCGACGGCCTGCCGGCCGCGGATGAGGTCGACGACTCGGCGGGCCTTCATCGGGGTCACGCGGATGTGTCGCACGCGGGCGATCGACTCCACCATGTCCTTGTCCCTTCTTCACGCCGCCGCGATCAGCGGCGACGGCCCTTCTTGTCGTCCTTCTCGTGACCGCGGAAGGTGCGGGTCGGCGAGAACTCGCCGAGCTTGTGGCCGACCATCGACTCGGTCACGAAGACCGGGATGTGCTTGCGTCCGTCGTGCACCGCGATCGTGTGACCCAGCATCGCCGGGACGATCATCGAGCGGCGCGACCAGGTCTTGATCACGTTCTTGCTGCCGGTCTCGTTCGCCGTGACGACCTTCCGCAGGAGGTGGTCGTCGACGAAGGGGCCCTTCTTCAGGCTGCGAGGCATTCTCGGTGCTCCTACTTGCGCTTCTTGCCGACGGTGCGACGGCGGACGATGAGCTTGT
>MTKZ01009481.1_pt1 | contig 13461 bp, 5 predicted proteins | sample 1042781 | NCBI WGS metagenome assembly MTKZ01 (sample SAMN06212207, study PRJNA360539) | anaerobic digester metagenome | biome: Wastewater treatment plant; material: sludge; isolation source: anaerobic digester fed with sludge from wastewater treatment plant | place: Denmark: WWTP Viborg ...
AAAAATCGGAGAGGCAGGGATTCGAACCCTGGGTACGGTATGACCCGTACAACGGTTTAGCAATTCGGGTTCCGGTCTGCCACCTGCTCCTCCCGAATGTTACCAGACGCCATTCGCTGCGTCAATTCGTGCTCGAATTTGCTCTCTCTTTGCCGCCGGTTGCCACCGGCTAGCGCCGACCGCCAGCCATTGTTGTTGTCCCATGTTGTACAAATCGTTGTACAACAAGAGCTTTCGGCTCGGTGCGGAAGGCGCGCAGCCCATGGCCGTGCGCGCCCCCCTTTCTCGATAGCCGTGGCAGAGACAAATGCAAATCCTATGGCCCAAGGAGCAGCGGCATGTTTGCCAGTGCGCCCGGAACCCTTGGCGCGCCCACCCTGGCCGTCTGGGAAGCGCCGATAGACGCCCTCTCACTGGCAGAGGCCGGCCTGCCCACTATTGCGCTGTGCGGCGTCAACCCGGGGATATGCTGGCCAGACTGGCTGCCAAAACGCCCGCGCTTCCGGACCGTCTATTTCGCCTTCGACACAGATGCTGGCGGCGAAGACGCGGCGCCCGCGTTGACCGCCGCCCTGCAGGCATACGGCACCCGCGTCATTCCTCTGCCACCACCGCACCGGTCAATGACACCGGCGAAACAGAGTCACATCCACGGGACTCACAGCCCGCGGGCGCTTCAGTGCCGTCCGACGTATCATCGTCGTGCGGCCCAGTAGTCCTCGGAACATAGCCAATGGCGTCAGGATCACCTCGCGCGGACGTTACGGTCATTCTACAGCATCAGCCCCGGAATTTGTGCGAGGATAAGACACGTGCTGGCGGCTGCTGTGGGCCCCTGGTAATCGACGACCTCACGCAACTAGGCGCTACCTTTGTCTGGTGCTACGTATATCACAACTATAAGGTGGCGGTGCCCTCGTCGGGTGATCCCACCTCGAAGTGCTGGATCATCTTCTCTCGGATAGCCGGTGGCACAGCGACGCTGCTGTCATCGAGTGCCCTCTGTATGGTCTTGACGTCCAAGACGCGGTCGAGGCGGGTCGGTGAGTTAGCGAGGAAGCTGCTCATGAACTCCTCACCGGCTGTGAAGCCGCGCGCAAGCAGCGTCACAAGCACGCCATATGCCGCGGGGGTGGCAAATGTGAGACTGTACTCAGGGCGGGCTGCTCTCTCCTCAAGTGCCCTCTTCAGATCGGCCGGTATCGGGTGCGACGGCAGCCAAGGAAACACCACGACCAGCAGATGCTTCGCTATGCCTTCCTCCTCAAGAATCGTGGCCAGCGGATATCGCATCCCTTCGTGTACGCTGCCCTTCCATTCACGCCCAACCTGCACGCAGACAGCTCTCACGGTTGCGTGCTCTGTCCACCTTCCTTGATCATCCTCATCGCGCTCGCCGGACGAGCGTTCGCCTCTCAACAGCAGGCCATTGCCTGCGGGAGGCAGGCCCACCATGATTCGGTACAAACGGTCCCGAACCGCGTGCGTCCTAGCACTCAGGCGTCGAAAGTCAAAGTCCAGATGGCCACGCATGCGGGTGTCAAACGCCGTCGGCGCATCCCCGGCAAGGCGAAAAGATTGGACAGCCACCCTGAAGAGATCCTGCATGTCGTCCCACATGCGGCGAACAGACGCTTCGTTGCCTTCGCTCTGAAGCGCAAGAGTGAAGTGAGCCGCCAGTTCCTCGAATTCCTTGACAGCATATGCTTCCAGGTCGCGCCGGAGATGCTCCAGGTCAGGCCACTTGACCTCACGGGATGCCCCTAGAGCGCCCTCCAGATCTGGCTTGGCAAGGATTGTCTCTGGCGTGAGACCCACCGACACAAGGTGGCCTGCACTTTGGCGGTTGAAATCTGACTTGTGGGGCCAGAACAGTGGTATTGCTGTCGATGTGCAACCAAGTCGCAAGCGAGAGCTCAGCATGTTAAGGTCCCGCTCATCGTCGGAGCGGAATGCCATCTCGCTGGACGTTGAACTGGAGAGCATCTTAGAGAGGAATATGGTCTTGTAGCCCAGCAATTCCGTGAACTGCCTGAAGCCCTGCATACGCCCTTCACTCGCGCCAAGAACGGTCTTCTCAATCGTGTCTATCACAGCCGCTCGGGGTTCCCCATGGACCCACGCGACAAGCGCACTGAAGAGACGAAGAAGGCTGTCCGAGGCTGCGTTCTCGTATGCTTCCTTCACACTCCGAATGGGTTTCCATTCGTTCAGAATACGACGCACCCCTTCCGCAACAAGCACGGGTTCTGTGACACGAAGCGTCCGCAATGAACGCTCCAACTGGCCGAACACGTGCCGCCGGTTAGCCTCCGCCATTTCTGAATTCCAGTCGGCAGCCCTCCCCATGCCACGGCACTCGGGCGTGTAGAGAAGGTACTGACGGTATATCTCCTCCTGAGCGATCAGACACAGGAGGTAAAGCTCCGCAGGGAAACGGTCAGAGGTCTTGAGTGTTCGCCACACGGTACGGACTTCATGCACGATGGCCAACAGCGGTTCCACGGTGGTCAACTCAGTGCCCGTGTCGATGATGGCCTTGCCAATCGGGAGTAGCGTATAGCGGCGTTGGTCGCCCGGCTCTGCCTTGACAAGAAGAAGCGGTTCAAGCGCACAATCGTCAAGTATCCGCTGGACCGCAGCAGGGAACTTGCTGATAGTGTCAGTCTTCCTGCTGATCTGGAGTTGGCGGCCGAAGAGAGTCCACCCGAGGAAGTCGAGCAGGGCATCGAGTGTAACGGGTGTGGCCACGTCGTCGCCGAGAACGGGGCGGTCCCACAGGTTCATATGTCTGAGCCCGTCGAGCACACTCCGCACAAACGGATGAGTGAAGTCGACCGCTCGCAGGCAAGCGTAAAGATCGGTATCAGAGCCTAAGACCCGAAATGGGAGCTCCCTAACTGCGTCCATTGGCCTCCTGTCGTCCGCTACAAAGAGCCTGCTGTCCACTGGGTCGATGCGGCTGTAATAGCGTGTTACTACACCGGATGCCGCGTCCCCATCGGTGACGATGAAAACATTAGCACCGCCGGGGGTCAATTTACCAAGGCGCCCCGCCCGGCCCGCCATATTGTGAAACGCGCTGGGCGCGAGCGGGAGTTTCATGTGCTCTCTCTTGCGCGTCTGCGTGTGGAAGTCCGTGCCAAACAGAACAACGTCGTTCACGGCAAGGTTGACGCCGTAGGACAGGGTTTCAGTTGCCAATAGGATCTGAGAAGGCATGTTTGCGTCTGCCATCGCGCAAACGGTTTCGATGGACCTACGTACGCTGGGGACGATGTCTGCATGATGAATGAGGATACCAACTGATGCACACTCCAGGATGGTCTTTGCCGTTTCGCCGTCTTCCATTCTCTCCACGTCGGCGTGCAAAGCCTTCAGAACGGGCTCACGCGAAACCTCTCTGATCAACCCTTGGTGCTGCAACTCCTTGATGTCATTCTTGAGTTGCCGTGCGATGTCCTCGACTTCGGCCCTTGATGGGATGAACGCGAGGACTCTATAGCCGCGCGGCCGGCTTCTGACCTTCTGCAGCAGAAGCGCAACAAAGACCTTGCGAAGATCCTGCCTTGATCTCTCTGTGCTCGACATACTCGAGAACTGCGCGTGCTGCCCTTGAACGTCCACGAGACGCCGTTCGATCGTCTGTTTCTGTTCCCTGGATAGGATTCGCTGTGTGCTGGCCTCAAAGCGGACGATCTCAATGCATGTGAAGCCATCAGTGTTGCTGGCAGGACACACGATCCAGTGCGTAACAGGCATCGGCCGGTCGTCTGCGTGGATGCGCAGCGGAAGTTTGACATCTCCATCGCCATCGGTATCTTTGACAGCCATGAGGCGTTCAAACGCGTCACCAGGCTCATCCTCGGTCGAGATCGCCACAATTCGAATTGTCTCGGCGGGGATGCGCGTCGCTTCGTAGTCGATGCGAGTTCGCTCGCGTACGGCTTTTGTGAGCACTAGCTCGAGTATTGGTCCACGTTCAAGGTCGGTGAGCATGTGCATCTCATCGATCACCAGGCAGCCAACGCGATTCAGGAGCGTGCGGTTCGACGAGAAGAGTATGTTGGCCTTTTCGTACACCATGCAGGCAACACAGAAGCGTCCGTGCGTAATCCTCCAGTCGTCGTCATGATCTTCGTGCGTGGAAATCACTGTGCCGTCTTTCAACCTCGGCACACCTGCAAACAAGGCCTGCAACTCGCGGTGTTTCGCCCTGGCAAGCGCTCGTGTGGGCGCGATATACACCGAGCACACGCGCGTGTCAGCCCAAAGTGGCGGTCCAGCCAGGAACATATCAGCCAATGTTGACTTGCCAGAGGAGGTAGGGCCTGTGATGATGACGTGTGAGTCCGACTGGAACGGAGCCTTATCGCGCTTGTCCCAGAGATCCATCTGAAGTGCTGTTAGACTTCCCTGGGTCAGTTGTGGGGAGTCCCTTACAAGAGATTCGAGGAGTTTCTGCGCATCGTTGCGGAGGATTTGGGAGCCAGGTGAGACCATAGCCTCTCGCCAAAGCGCATACCGTGTTGGCTGGTCGGCTTGATCCGTCCGCTCCGTGTCCGCCAACGGCTCAACTTCGTCCGCATGAAGAGGGTGGATGGGGCACTGAGTCGCCTTGGCAATCCAGTGGTGGACATACTCATCAAGAAATGGTGGTATGGCTCTGGCAGCGCCATGTGCGCCTTCCTCGATCCAGTATCGCTGATACATCAGGATTTGGATGAGGTAGGCAAGCGTTATCTCCTCTGAGGCAAGTTGGCGTTCCTCTTGGGTTGTGAGTACCGCTTTACGAATCCCCGCCAGTATCCGCGAGAGAGCCCAAGGTACAAAACTGTCGTCTGGACTGATCCTCTCGTCCGCCGCATCCACGCTGTCAAGAATCTCACGTGCCTCTTCAGCCGTCAGTCGAGTCTGGCCTGCCCGCGCGAGGCAGTCCCAAATGGATGTCTCCAGACGCGCCGCCGCGGAGACCAGCAACTCTTTGCCAAGGCTTTCAACATCGATCACCTTGAACCGACCTGAACTGTGAAGTACGTTGCCGCAGTGCAAATCGATGTGCTGGGCACCGATGGACATCTTACCGATGGGTGTGCAGATCGTCGCCAGTTTTGCGGCATCAAGCAATGACGTCTCGTGCAACCCGATATCTTGAAGGATGGCGCTGCTCAGTCGGGCGCATTTATCCGCAAGATGAAATGCAATCATAACGCCTGAACCCATCGTGAGTAACTGCTCCCTCACATCGTCACTAACGAGCAACATCACCCTTCGACCCTCGTTCTCAAGCCTTAGATGGTTGCGTCCAGCAGGCTGGGCGCAGAGGTAGCCCTTGAATCTTACCCAGCGCGCCTTGCGCGCAGTGGTGAAGTAGGACAGTTCGGTATGCAACTCCTCGAGTGTGAGCTCAGAGCTGCGCGCCGGATCACTGGGTGGTAGGGACCCATCTTCGCGAGGTATCTGGAGGAGATTCCCCTCAAGCGAAACGTCTGCACATCGGGCATCGATGACGATATCGGAGGGCAGACGCCGCAGCACCCGCTGGTAGTACTCCGGCCCGCTGATAGTTGTCTGGTCACCACTGAGGCCCTGATAAACTCGGGCAACAGCGCCGACGAGTTCTGCCAAGTCCCGGGCAAACTCCTCAACAGCACTCCTGTCCTCCGAAGCAAGCACGTTCAGAAGCACTTGGTCCATCGTTTGAAGCGGGGCTTCAGCGGAAGACAACTGGTCTTGTGCGTGCCTATAGACGACCACGTGCTTCGGGACGCCTGGATGCTCGAGCACATCGCTTGAGAATACCTCATATCCCGGGAGCGCCTTGAGCCTTCCTGCTATCTCCTTCTCTTTCGCCGCTTGACCTTCAGCATCTGGGCCCGAATGGCATCTCACGACAAAGGCCGCCAACCGCTGCTCGTCGGCAATTTTCGTGAAGACTATCTCAGCCACTTCTGTGTCACTCAGACCCTCCGTCCTCCGCCGGACGGTGGCTTTGACGGGGTGGCTATCGCGGGTTGTGGTGGATTGGCTCAGTATCTCGATCCAGCCACTGAAGACGTGTCCCATCAGGTTCCTGTAAAAACTCGCGTCGCTGAGCGACCCATCGATCTCGCATTGTCCTGGCTCGAGTTGATAGCAAGGCATCTTTATCAATCCGCTCCTCTTTGACTGCCCGGTGATCGACTTCGCTCGTCGGCCGCGCCGCCTTCACCTCGCCGTGGTAGGCGATTGGTGCTCGGCGGTTATCTCGTTCACAAGTATGGGCTGCAAGTCTCCTCGCGGCTTTGCGAACCACCGGGCGTGGAAGATTCACATCTCGTCTATCGGAGACACTGAATCACCTAACGACTATCGTTGCATCTTGTGTCGTGATCCAGCAGAAAGTGTTCGCTGTCAACCCGCGAGCGACCTTCTTTCACTCCTTGCGGGACATCCGCCGGCCGGTGCCGAATACTGCATCACAGACGTCCCTCCGCTTGCCTGTTCCACAAGCTGTCTGTTTTCCCTCTACAGGCAGCGTCCTTTTCGTCCGTCACCTCTTTGTCTTGCTTCGGTCCAAACTACGCAAGAGCGACTCGACACTGGGTTCCATAGCGCCAAGCCCGCGCCTCTCGCAGGAGAACCAGTCCTCACAAAGCCTATCATAGGTCGTCCAGTGCATGCCTTTGGGCTTGGACGGAAACGGCTCCGCCAAACCCGCATTGCCGCCGAGTCTTTGGCGAATCGCCCGAGCCTTGCTCAACATCCGTGACTCAAAGCTCTCGCGCGTGCTCTCGTACGTCAGACCGTAACAGTGTGATGTTTCGGGATTTCGGATTGCGCAGGGTTGCCGGGTCTGCTGAGGCCAAAATCCCGAGACAACGGAGCAGCGGCCACCGATGTTTCGGGATTTCGCATCGTGCAGGACTGATGGATTGCCTGTATCCGAAATCCCGAAACAACAGGGAATCCTGTTCAGGGGCGCCACCAGGTCGGGGTGGATGTACGATGGTGCTGCCCTTCGCAGGGCTGCACCACGAGGACCCGGCTGCTTGCAGCCGGTCCCGCGGGCTCGTGGGCCGCTGGCCCCGGAGTCCTGTTCCCGTCAGGCCTGCAAGGGCAGCCCGATCTTGCTCACCACCGGAAGCCCGCTTGAACAGAATCCGGGCGTTGACACGTGGATTCAAATTAGGTACATGTGTTCTGGTTTCTGGGGTCACCATAGAATCCGAATGCCAGGGAGGGCGCAATGCGCACAGAGCAACGTCTTTCGCGGATCGAGAAACGTGTCCGGCTTCGGGCGCCGGGGCAGATTCGTTTCATCATCGCGGGCTGCGGCGACCGGATGTCCTTCTGCAGCCTTGGACAGCCCGAAATCACGCTCGAGGAGATGCAGGCCGGTGTCATCGCCGAGCGCGGGTACCGCGTCCGGCTGGAGGAGACAGGGTTCAGTCAAGGCTACCACGACTGCCGGATTGTTCCCGCCGATGATCTGAAACCGGAGGAGATGGAGCGGATGGCGGCGTGGGAGGCTGCGCATCCGGGGGTTCCGCCCGAGCCTCCCGACCCGCGTGGATGGCAGGAAATGGCAGGAAATGGCAGTGTTTGACGCCAGCCTTAGCCGGAAGCAGCAGCGGGCGGTTGCCGCGCTGGTCTCGGAGCCGACCGTCGGCGCCGCGGCACGGGTGGCCGGAGTGGGCGAGACGACGCTGCACCGCTGGCTGCGCCAGCCCGAGTTCGCCGAAGCTCTGAGGGCGGCTCGCAACGAAGCCTTCGGCGCGGTGCTCGCGTCCGTCCAGCAGGCGGCAGTTCAGGCCGTTCAGACGCTGCGGGAGGTGATGGCCGACCCGGACACGCCTCCATCCTCCCGGGTGGCGGCCGCGCGGTCGGTGCTGGACATGGCCCTGAAGGCTCACGACCTGCAGGAGATCGAGGAGCGCCTGGCGGCGGTTGAGGAGAAGCTGGGGGAGGGGGACCGGCAGATCAGGGCCGCGTAGGGCGTTTGGGAGTGCCGGCCATCATCTTCGGCGGGAGATGCAGGTCGTGGGGCCACAAACAGCGGTCCAGGACGGCGCTTGCGCAGGCGCCGGGTCTCTCAACGCTCTTCAGAAGCTCTGACCCCGGGAATGCAGCGCTTTCCAGCGAGGGTCGTCCAGGGCTGCGTCAACCTCTGAGAACGCGGCGCGGGACCGCCTCGCCGAGGCGCTCAGCCGTGCGACGAACGAATCAATCTGGCGGGCTTCTTCGGGAGACCAGCTGGCCTCCTCTCCCAGCAGATGAAACGCCCTGCGGAACCTGCCGCCGCTCGCCGGCTCCCGGGCTGCGTGCTGTCGCATCAGCGCGGCAAGGTCGCCCTCGCCGAGGCAGCGCAGGGTCCGTCCCAGCTCGCGTTTGAGCCGGGCGCGCGCCGATGCCACCTGGCGCCCAATGCCTGCCGCGGCAGCCTGTTCGGCCCGCTGCATCGCATCGCGGATTCTTCGTTCAGCCGCCCTGCGCGCATCCCGTTCGGCCTTCTTGTAGCGCTCTGCCTCGGGATGCGCCCCGTCCCAGTTCCGGATCAGTTCACGCAGTTCGCCGAGACAGCCCACCTGCTCTGTTTTCTTGCTCCCCAACCAGCGGACCTCGGCGCAACGGTAGGGCCCCTGTTCGGAGACTGCCACGACGAGAGGCAGAGCCGCTCCGAGCGGCAGCGAGGCGGCGATGTCTCGCGCCAGGTCCAGTCCCGGAACAAGCGGGGTCACGTCACCGTACCGCTCAAGCGTCTCGCGATCAACCGAGACCTCGACGTTCGGTTTGCCACGCCGCCTGAGCTTCCACGAGCGCCTCTTCGGGATCTTTCTGGCGCTCACCGGGGCATCCGCTGAAGGAAGCAGGTCGAGCGCCTGCTCGATGTCGGCTCTCGTTACTGGCGGCTTGCCCGCGGCGACATCGTCAGCGTGAGACGCAGCGAACGCGGTCTCGACGAGAACGTCCCTGCTCGCCCTGCTCGCACCCTCCGCGATGTCGTGAATCACTGCGTCGGCGCCGGTTGGCTGCAGGTTGTCGCGCAGAGCCTGTCTTGCCAGGGCCAGCACTGGCTGCATCGGCCCCACAAAATGCTCGAAGAGCCCGCAGCGTTCGCGCAGCGCCTGATATACCCTCATGTCCACGCTGTCTCGCAGGAACATGTTCCGGATCGGCAGCTCAACCTGCTGCTGCCCGATCCGGTCAATGCGGCCGATGCGCTGTTCGACCTTGCTGGGGTTCCACGGCAGGTCGTAGTTCACCAGTGCGCTCGCCGCCTGCAGGTTGAGGCCCTCGCTCGCCGCGTCTGTGCAGACCAGAACCTTGATCTCGCCCGAGAACAGCCGTGCGGTAATCTCCGCCTTCGACACGCGCTCCCACGATTCACCCGTCCACAGATGCCCCCCCTCGCCGCTGTAGCACGCTGTGGCGCTGCCGTAGGTCAGGCGAAGATGGTCCCGGAGATACTCCATCGTGTCGGCGTATTCGGTGAACACCAGAACACTGCGGCCATCGGCCGTGATGTCCTGGAGCACCGTCCAGAACTTGGCAAGCTTGCTGTCGGTCGGATCCAGATCATCGAGCTGGGCCAGCAGCGAGGCGATCTCGGCCTTTTCGGCCCTTGCCGCCTGCGGGGAGGACGGAAGCCCGGCGTCAATGCGGTCCATCTCCTGATCCGCCAGATCCTGGATGTCCACGTCCTCCGTCTGCGGCAGCAGCCAGGCATCCGAGGTCTCCCGCCGGATGACCCTCTCCAGCTTCTCTCGGCGGCGGTCCAGGCTTCGCCGTATGGCTCTGGGTGAACTGGAGGCCCGTCGCCGGTAGATCGTCATCACGAACCCTTTGCCGGCCTTCTCCTTTTCCAGTTGCTCCCAGCGCCGGTCTATGTAGGTCTTGAGGTCGTCGTAGGCCTTGCGCTCGCGCTGGTCCTCGTAGTCAAACGTTTCATCATTAACATTGCGGCGGGGCGGCTCGGCGTCGAGCAAGCCCTTTCGGTGATACTCGCGCAGTGTATCGCGGGTGTTGCGGTGCATCCTGCGTCCCAGCGGAGCGGCAGCGCGCAACCATGCGGCTGCTGCCTCACGCTGCTGAGGCATGGCATAGGGCAGGTTGCTGATTGCCGCGGCCGCTGATGCCGCGTTCAGTGCCGCGGGAGGGGCTGGAAACTCATCGTCGGCCGCCGCAATGGCAGCCATCACGGACGCGTCCGCCGGCTTCAACGGCGAAGAGCGAAGCGTCGCGATGCCGTTGTAGTAGGTCCGGATGTCGCCGAAATCCACCATCCACGGCGCCCCCACGCCAAGCGCCGTCAGAAGGTCCCACGGCTCCCAGGGCTGAGTCTGCATGGGGGTGGCGCTCAGAAGCAGAACGCCCCGTGTCCTTCTCAAGAGCTGCATGTCCCGTATCAGCGCCAGGAGCAGGTTGCCCGAGTTGAAAGCCGCCTCGTCCGGTTGCCTCCTTCGGGCTGCATGCGCCTCATCCAGCAGGGTCAGGTCCCACACCGGCGATGTCAGAACCGCAGCTTTGTTCTGGTCGAGCCGGGCCCATTCGCGGCTCAGCAGAAGCATGTCACAGCGCTTCAGAGCCTCCGTTGCCGTCATCGCCTCAGGCTTGTCTCCCGGCGGTATCAGGCAGCCCGAGTCCCAGACCGGCACGAGCAGGCCGGCCTTCTCCCTCAGCTCATCCTGCCACTGCCGGAGCAGTCCTGCCGGCACGAGCAGCAGCGCCCGGCGGACGCCACGGCCCAGAATCAGTCTGCGCACAACGAGGGCGGCTTCGATGGTCTTGCCCATGCCCACTTCGTCGCACAGCAGCCGTCCGGCCGGAAACGCCTTCGCCGTGTCTTCGACCACCTTGCGCTGGTGCGGCCACAGATCCACCATTGCCGTGGCATCGCTTGCCAGGTCCCCGTCTGGAAGAAATGGCGCCGCTGCGATGTAGTTCCAGACCATGGCCGCTTCGGCTGCGCTGGCGTCAACAGCGGGCTCGGAGGGCGGCTCCTTCGGCGCGAGCTTGATCAGCGCCTCCCGCACCGCATCCGGCAGCTTCACCACCCGCACGTTCGGGTCCGCGTCGCTCCAAAGTGTGTCGAAGCGCTGCTGGAACGTCGTGGTGAACTCCTCGTCAAGCCACGACGCGCCGAGCGCCAGCTCCTCATAGTTGCTGGAGATCGCCTCGCCGGTCTCGTTGTCACTGCCCATAAACGCAAGAGCATCGCCCGCCTGGTCGGTCACAACGCCGAACTTGGCATGCAGAATGCCCCGCCCCGCGCGCATAACGCCCACGCGCACTTCCAGCCATCCTTCCGCAACCAGCCACGTCAGCATCTCCAGGCGGCGCTTCTCCAGCGCGTCCGCAGGCTTCCTGAAGCGTTTCATGAGCCTTGCGCTCAGTGCCGACTGGTCTCCCGTTGCCAGCAGCGCTTCCAGATCCTCCGGGTCGAGATGTTCGTTGACCAGCAGCCGCGCCGCGGGCTTCTCGGCCCCGCTGCCGGGCCGAAGAAGGTTCTCGATGAACTTGCCGAACCCCCGTGCCGCAACCGAGAGCACGCGGCTCGAGAAGTAGGCGCAGCAGCGGTCATAGCGCAAGGCGCGTTCCAGCGCCGGGATGTAGAGATCATCCAGCAGGCTCGTGTCCGGACCGCGCAGAAAGCGCTTCCACTCGCGATCGCGCAGAAGCGGCAGGCCGGTGGCTTCGCCCCCTGTCGGTGCGCTATTCCTCTTCGTTTTCCTCGTTTTCACTGTCCTCGAATTCCTCGTCGAGATCGTCTCCCGTGGCTTCGTCGAGGCCGCGGTGAGTAAAGAGATTCTTTGGCGGCTCCGCCTGCTTCCACTCCGGCGGCACAGTGCCGAACAGAGGCTGCAGCATCTCGTGCCATGCCCGGAACTCCGGGAATAAGTCGGCCGCCGTTGTCGCCTTTCCCTTGCCCGCGAAGCGCACTGCCACAGGCGCCGCCGCAACAAGCGCCTCCATAAGCCGGGCGCAGGGCGCGTCGGCCTTCCAGTTGTTCTTCAGCGCCATCTGCCGGACGGCGCCGATGCCAACCGGCCCGCCTCCGGCCTCCTGGTAGCGCAGCGCGAGCGCATGGCACACGTCTATGGCGGTTGCGAAGTACTCGTCCTGCGGATGCACCTTGCGCTGCGCTCCTCGCTTGCCGCGGCCGCCTCCCGCCAGACCCAGAAGCGTCATCTGCTCCTGCTCGCTGTGGATCGGCTTCTCGCGCCTCCGCGCGCTTGCGGGAAGCAGCTTGACCTTCTCGCTCACCTTCTCGACCAGCCCGGTCTCCTTCATGCGGTCCACGTCCATGCCCACGGCGCGGCCGAGCATCATGACCTCGTTGAACCGCACCTCGGCGGCGGCGAGGACGTCCCAGCAGAGCAGGAAGAAGCGGCTTTCCGAGTCCACCCCCGCCAGCCCGCGCTGCGCAAGCTGCTCTTCGCGCCAGTCCGCCACGGCGGCCGCCGCGGTCTGCAGGGCGTCGGTAACGTTCACCCGGCCCTCGTTCACGCCCGTTCGAACCTCGCTGTAGCGGGTCAGCACTTCCATGGCCGGCCCGAAGGCGCCGACGAGCTGGTCCACGCTGTTCAGCCCCTGCTCGCGCAGACGCGCTGCGGCCGAGCGGGCGGCCTGACGAATATCGTCCTCGATGTCGTTGTAGTAGGCGATGCCGGCGTCCGGGTCCCGCTTCCGCGCAACAAGCAGCACCGTGCTCTGCGCGGCGTTCTTTCTGGCCTGATGAAGACTGTGCTGGCTTTCGGTCTGAACCGGCCAGGTGGCGCTGATGGAGAAGCCTGCGTCAATGAGAGACGAGAAGAGAGCGCCCCAGGCGCTCTGGGCTTTGTGTGTGAACATGACAGTCAGCACGCCGTCGTCCCTCAACACCCGGTGCGCCTCCCGGAAAGCCTCGGTCATCACCTTCTGGTAGAACTCGTGCGCTTTCAGCTTCGCTTCGGCCGCCTTCTCGGCCCCGTCGCGATGGCGGCTGACGTTGACCACTGCCTCCTCGGAGTGGTCGCACAGGTAAGTGCTGAACCACTCCGGCCGCCTGTGGCCCTGCGTGCGCTTGAGCCACACATAGAAGAAGTCGGCCAGCTCGCTGTACTGGACGTTGTCCGAATACGGCGGATCCACGACCACCGCTGTGATGCTGCCGTCCTCCACGTCATAGAGGGTGGCGGCGCTCCCGCGCGAGATCGTGACTGGCTGCGCATCCAGAGCCTTCGGAAGGGCCGATAGCTTCTCATAGGCGTTCAGCACATTATCCGCCGCCCACTCCAATCCACCGCCCGCCACGCAAGCCGCCATCTCGGCAAAAGTCGCTTTGAAGGAGAAGTCGTGGCGCTGAAACAGGTGCTTAACAATGAGGCGGGTGGACTCCCAAGTGTTGAGGAAACACGTGTAGTCGCTGAACTTGTCAATCACGAACGCCAGCAGGTGCACGATGGCCTCGCCCCGCTCTGCGCCTTCGTGTTTGATAAT
>MTKZ01128147.1_pt1 | contig 13460 bp, 14 predicted proteins | sample 1042781 | NCBI WGS metagenome assembly MTKZ01 (sample SAMN06212207, study PRJNA360539) | anaerobic digester metagenome | biome: Wastewater treatment plant; material: sludge; isolation source: anaerobic digester fed with sludge from wastewater treatment plant | place: Denmark: WWTP Viborg ...
TCTCCCTTCCGCCCGCCCTACTTCGGGGACGAACTTTCGTAAGCGCGGATGATCTTCTGCACGAGAGGATGCCTCACCACATCCTTCTCGGAAAAAAAGATGAAGGAAAGCCCGTTTATGCCCCTGAGGATCTCTGAGGCGTCGATCAGCCCTGATTTCCTCGACGGGTCTATGTCGATCTGCGTCACATCCCCCGTAATTACGGCCTTGGAATTGAAGCCGAGCCTCGTCAGGAACATCTTCATCTGCTCCCTTGTCGTGTTCTGGGCCTCGTCCAGGATGATGAAGGAATCGTTGAGAGTCCTTCACCTCATGAAGGCTATGGGGGCCACCTCGATGACATCCGCCTCCATCAGTTTGTTGACTTTCTCGACGTCCATCAGGTCGAAGAGCGAATCGTACAGAGGCCGCAGGTAAGGATTTACCTTCTCCGCGGGGTCCCCCGGGAGGAACCCCAGCTTCTCGCCCGCCTCGACGGCGGGGCGGGTCAGGATTATCCTCTTGACCCTCTTTTCCTTGAGAGCCCAGACGGCCATGGCGACGGCCAGGTATGTCTTGCCGGTCCCTGCCGGCCCGATCCCGAAGATGCAGTCGCTCCGCTTCATCGCGGCGATGTAGCGGCCCTGGTTCAGCCCTTTCGGAAAAACGGACCTGTTGTGGTAGCACTGGATCTTCGAATCCCTGTAAAAAGCGGCGAAATCCTCGGCTGCGCCTTCCCTGTGGAGCAGCAGGGCGGTGCGAAGGTCGTCCGGAGAGACCTTGACTCCGCTCTCGTAAAGGGAGAGGAGCTCTCCGACCAGCTTCCGGCACACCTCCGCCCCTCCCTCGTCGCCCTCGACGAGAAGAAGATCCTCCCTGAAAGACACCGTTATTTTCAGCTCTTTTTCGAGGAATGAGCAGCCGTCGTCCCTGCCGCCGAAAAGTTGAGCGAGAAACTCGCCCGGGTACCTGGATTCTAGCATTTTCGCGGGAGGAAGCGGCACGCTTCCGGTCCCCTGCCGGCCTTCGCCCTGGAGATAACCCTACGAGGTAGGATCAAGCAGAAGCTCCCCGACCTCGTTCGAGGGCACAGGAGGTTTAACATCCCTTGAGGTCCAGTTGAGCTTGCCGTCGTTCAGTTCCTGAATAGCCACGAAGGCTGGTTTCTGGACGTCCGTTTCGATCCTGGGCTGGGCGCCCGCCATGAGCTGCCTTGCTCTCTGGGCCGTCAGGATTATGAATCTATACTTGCTTCCGATCTTGTCGTCAACTCTGAACATCTTTTTCCCTCAACCAGTTCTCTATCTTCCGTTTCAGTTCGTTCCTCTCTTCTTCGAGCGGGGAACATTTCTTTCCAGCAGTTCCCAGGATCTCCTTCACCTCTTCGACAGCGAGGCGGAGCTCTCCATTTTTGACATTATAATGATAACCCCCCGCGAAATCAAGTTCGTCGAGGGCGGTCCTCAGCCTCCGTTCGAGGTCGAAATGCTTCTCCCCTCTCCGTTTCGTAACCCTCGAAAGCATCTCCTCGAAGGAAGGGGGCAGTATGAATATCAGCACGGCGGACGGGTCGGAAGCCAGGACCTGAGCGCCTCCCTGCACGTCTATGTCGAGTATCAGGTCCAGCCCGGCCGCGGCTGCCTTCTCCCATTCGCTCCGGTGCGTTCCGTAGAGTTGACCGTGAACGGCGGCCCATTCGAGGAACTCACCCGCGTCAACCATCTTCCTGAAAGCATCTTCCGTAATGAAATGATAGTCCTTTCCATCCTTTTCGCCCGGCCTCGGCTGCCTGGTCGTGTGGCTTACGGAGAATACGGCCCGGGGCAGTTCAGTCACCAGCCTCTTGGCGATCGTCGTTTTTCCGGACCCTGTGGGCCCGGAGATCACCACGAGAGAGGGCTTTGCGCGGTCAGGCGACATTGTTGACCTGCTCCCTGAGCTGTTCCACGACGCCCCTCATCTCGAGCCCGGCCCTTGTCAGCTCGATAAGCGCAGATTTGGCCAGGAGCGTGGAAACCTCCCTCTGCATCTCCTGCAGGAGGAAGTCCAGCTTCTTCCCGATCGCTTCCCCGTTCTCCCTGAGAGCCTCCGAGAAAGCCTCCAGGTGGGATATGAGCCTCGTCAATTCTTCCGACACGTCCACCTTTTCGGCGGCAAGGACCGCCTCCTGCTCAAGCTTTGCGGGGTCGGCCACATGGACAAGGTCGGAGACCTTTTTCCTGAAGTTGTCGGTGACCGTGTTTCGCTGGACCTGCTCGAGTCCCCTCGCCGCGCGGGCCATTTCAATGAGCGCCTCCGTCCCGCGAACGAACTGCGGCAAAAGTCTCCCGCCCTCCTCTTTCCTTCTCGACGAGAACTGGTCGAACGCCTCTTCCGCGGCCCTTAGCACTACCGATTCCAGTAGCTGTTTCGCCCCGTCGGTCGGAGAGAAAGAAAATATTTCCGAGAAAGAGAGTATGTCGCTGGGAGTAAGCTCCCGCGATACCACGCCCTCCGACGCCAGCGGCTTGAGTGCTCCGTGAAGGGCCTTGACCACGGCTTCCGAAAAGATCACGCTGACAAGCTCCGGGGAAAGGATCTGGTAACTCGCGAACAGTTCCACCCTGCCCCTCGAAACTCTCCGCCGGCATATCTCCCTCAGCTTCTGCTCGGCCGCGAAGAGCACGGGCGGAAGCTTCATCTGCAGGTCGAGCGTTTTCTGGTTGACTCCGCGGACCTCGACGGTCGCCGAGATCCCCCCGTCCGTCACTACCGCTCTGCCGAAACCCGTCATGCTTTCCATCTTTTCATCCTTTCAGAAGCAGTTCCGCCGAACGCTCGGCGTCGTTGAGCGCCGATTCTATCATCCCGGCCCCGGCCTTCCTTTCGTCGTCGCCGATCATGACCGGTTTCCCGTAGCAGAAAGCGACCCTGGAAAAAGGGAAAGGGACCACGAACGAATCCCACGACTTCATCCTTAAAGCCCTTCCCGCGCTGAATCCTACCGGTATCACGGGAATCCCCGAAAGCCTGGCGAGTTCCACCACTCCCTGCTGGGCTTTTTTCGCGGGCCCCTTCGGGCCGTCCGGGGTGAACGCGATGGAATAACCCTGCCTCGCCCTCCTGACGAGGGAGAGCAGCGCCTTCACTCCGCCCCTTGTGGTGGATCCCCGCGTGGCGTCGATCCCGAACCTCTTTATCACTTTCGTTATCAGTTCTCCGTCGCGGTGAAAAGATACGAGGAAGGTCCTCTTGTCGCTCCTGAACGCATGCACCATCAGAAGGAGCGTGCCGTGCCAGAAGGCGAAGATGAACGGTTTTTTCTTTTCCAGAAAAGGCGTTATGTTCTCCTCGCCCGCGAACCTGGCGCGGACGCTCGCCCAGAGAAGCTGTATGAAAAAGTAGGCAGGCAAAGGAAGTACCGTCACCTCTAAAAACTCCCTGAGCTTTTTCGGAAAGGGACGTTTCTCGCTTTTCAGATTTCCGGCCAACCCGCGGACCTAGTGTTTCCTGATCATCGGCGAGTTGCCGACCGGCTTGACCGACCTGTCCGGCGCCATGGGCCTCGCCGGCTGCATTCCGGAAGGGTCCTTCATACGGCGGGGCGCCGGGTTCTCTTCTTCCGCGTCGTCGCCGTCGTCATCATCGTCTCCCTCGGCTTCGTCGTCTTCGTCGTCGTCATCGTCATCGGCNNCTTCCCATGGGCTTCCTGAAACCGCCCTTGGCGTCCGTGTTGACCGATGCCTGAACCGCGGGTTCCTGGCGGGGAGGCGGTGACGGCTGCGCCTCGGAAGCGGTTCCCCTGGGGGCGTTTGATTTTCTTATTTCCTTCACCCGCTCTTTGGGAACGGCGATCTGCCCTTCCTGAAGGGTCAGGTAGATGTAACCGCCTTTTTCCGAGTGGCTCTTTATCGACATCGCGGTGTCGTTAGTGAAGACGACCAGTTCCTGCGAGCACGCTGCTCCAGACCACGAAGCGAGAAAAATGGAAACAGCAAGAAAGAACAGAACCCTTTTCACGGCAACGCCTCCACGGTACAGCCTTTGTTCACAGGTTCGGCGCTCAGGATCACGGCGCCGCATTTCTCGAGGGCGAGCTCAACGGCCCTCCTGGATCCCAATTTTACCAGAAAGACCATCGACCCGCCACCGGCCGCGCCGCATCCCTTCGAGCCTACGGCTCCCGCTTCCAGAGCGGCTGCCTGCAGTTCCTCCATCTTCGGCGTGGTGATCCGCGGGGAGAGCTTTTTCCTGTGCTCCCATTCCTCGCCCATCATTCTTCCCGCCTCGTCGAAATCTCCGTCCTTGAGAGCCCTGTAAACGCCCAGCGACGCCGACGCGATGCCCCGCATGGCCTCCACGACATCCTTCTTTCCCTGGAGGAACGCCTGGTACACTTCGAAATTGTTCTCGGCGGAAAAATGGGATTTGCCCGTGTAGGCTATCACGAGCCTGTCGGCCAGGAACGGGAAAACGTTCCCGAGCGATTCCACGTCATCCCCGCCCGGCCTGTAATGGACGGCCAGCACCCCTCCCAGGATCGAAGGCCAGAAATCCTGCACTCCCGTGGGGATCCCGAGGTTCCTGGCTTCAAGGTCCCTGCAGACTGCCACCGTCTTATGGCTGTTCTCCTTCGCTTCCCTTATCTCCAGCAGTGTCTTCGCCATGGCGACGGAGACGGACGAGGATCCGCCCAGCCCCGATCCGGCCGGAAAATCGGACCTCACCGAGATGTCCCAGCCTTCGGCGACAGAGTAGTGCCTGCAGAGCATCTCGAGCAGCGGAAGATCTCCGGGCGCCGCCCCTTTCGCGAAGTCGTACTCCTTGACATAGTCTTCCGAAGAAAGGTGGATGAATTTGTTCTTCGTCTTTCTCGCCTCGACCCTGGCGAACAGGCTGACGGCGCAGTTGACCGTCACGGACCCCTCGATGATCACGCCGACCGGCCAGAGGTCCAGTGTCCCGCCCGCGAGGTCGACCCTCGACGGGGCCTGGGCCCGGATCAGGTTCACTTTTCTTTTCGGCATCCTCACAACGCTCATGTCAATATCCTATATCAAATCCCCGAAAAAACAAGGTCGGGGAGGGTTCATTTCGCCCTTGCGGCTTCCAGGCCGGCTATCATCTGCCTGAGCTCGCCCGCCATTTTCCCGTAAGGGTCCGCCGCAAGCGCCTTCCTGTAATAGAACACCGCCTTGGCTGGATCGTTCTTCCCGTTCAGGTAAAGCGAGCCCAGAGTGGCATAGTACTCCGGCCTGCCGGAGATCCTTGCGGCCCTCTCGAAATTGGTTATCGCCTCGTCGGTCTTGCCGGTCCTGTATGCTATGTGGCCGAGGTTGGCGAGCGCGTCGTGCCTCATCGGATCGAGGCTGACACACTTCGTGAAGCTGAACCTCGCCTTGTCGAAGTCGGATTCCGTGGCGTAAACGTAGCCGATCTGAAAATAGACGTCCGCGCTTTCGGTCTGGTTCGAAAGCGCGGCCTCCAGGACTTCCTTCGCCTCCTTCGACCTTCCCTGGGAGGAGAGCAGCGAAGCCAGGCTCGCCGCAGCTTCGGCCATCCGAGGGTTGACGGCCAGGGCCGCCCTGTATTCCTTTTCCGCGAGCTGAAGGTTCCCGAGTTTCTTGTAAACGGTCCCCAGGTTGAGGTGCCCCCCGTCGGTGTGAGGCTTCAGCCTTATCTGCTCCATGAAGCAGACCTTGGCTTCCTCCAGCTTCCCTTCGCCCAGGTAGATCGAGCCGAGTATCGAAAAGGCAGGGAAGTTGGCGGGATTCCTCTTTATTATCCCCGTAAGGATCTGCTTCGCTTCCTCGATCTTGCCGGAATCCCTTACCTCCTGGGCTTTTCTGAGCTCCTCCTCGATCCCTATCCCGTCCTTCGGGTCTATCAGCCCGGCCTGGGACGGACGGACGCTTCCCCCCGAAAGGTATCCCAGGCTCATCAGGTGACGGATGTTCTCCGCGTTGGACGGGTCCTTCAGGAGGTTCTCCAGCTCCTTGATCTCGCCCTCGTCGGCGGCGGGATAATTCGCTAGGATCTTCCTCATCCTCGCGGCTGTCTTGGGTTCTTCGGAGTAGATGTTCCTTTCCTCCGAGACCCTGTACCTGTAAAGCTCGGGCCTCGGCGCGTCTATGAACTTGTATTCATCGTCGATGATCCCCCTAAGCGGGGCCCACCCGTAGTTAAAATATCCGTGATAAGTCTCGATGTAGAAATGCCTTTCATCCCGCGCTTGATTTTTGCCGGAGAAGAGCGGAGAAAGGTCCTTTCCGTCGGAGCCGGAGGCCGGCAATCCCGCCAGCGCGCGGATGGTCGGAGCGGCGTCCGTGAGGTCGACCATCCCTAAAACCCTCGACCCCGCGGGTATCCTGCCTTCGAATACCATGATGAGCGGCACGCGGAGGGCGTACTCGTAAAGGAATATGCCGTGCTGTCTCTCGCCGTGCTCCATCAGACCTTCTCCGTGGTCCCCCGCGACAACTATGAGAGTGTTCGACAGGAGCCCCTTGTCCGAAAGCCCCCTGATGAGCCTGCCTATCTCCGCATCCATGTAGGCTATCTCGCCGTCGTAAGGCGTTTTTTGAAAATTCTCCGCGAAGGGGGAAGGCGGCCTGTAATCGTAGTGCGGGTCGTAGTAGTGGACCCACAGGAAATACGGCCCTTTCACAGCGGCCATCTCCCTGAGCGCGGCGTCCGTCGTTTCCGCGGCCCTTCTCTCCTCGGGCGGGCCTCCGCCCCTCGGGACCATGGTCATCTTGTCGTTATAAATATCGAATCCCCTCGAAAGGCCCCGCGTCTTTTCAAGGACGACGGAAGAGACGGCCGCTACCGTCCTGCATCCCCTGCTCTTGAAAGCCTCCTGCAGGAGGGGGAACTTCTCGTTCAGGACGAGGCCGTTCACCCTGAGGTTTAGGGTCGAGGTGTTCTTCCCGGTGAGCAGGGCCGCGTGGCTGGGAAGGGTCAGGGGGCAGCTCGTCCTCGCCTCCTCGAAAAGGGCCCCCTTCGCCGCGAGGGCGTCGAGATTGGGCGTCTTGGCGTCCTTCGAGCCGTAACAGCCGATGTGGTCCGCCCTCGTCGTGTCGAGGGTTATCAGGAGGACGTTCGGGCTTTGAGCGGACACCGTTCCGGCGCAGACCGCGAGGAGCCACGCCGAGATGATAACATTACGGATCTTCGTGCCGATGTTGAAAATTGAAAGTTGAAAATTGAAAAATTCAAAATTAAGAATTGATGACAACCCGACACCTCCGTTCATGATTATTTTCACGGTGGCGCATCGCGATGCGCCCTACCGCAAAATGAAATCGAACAGCGGTCCCAGCACGCCTTTTTCGATAAGCGCGTTCTGGTTCCCCTTTTCGTCAACGCCGGTAAGCGCGTGGCCCACCCCCTTCAGGTATGCGGGCTTGAAGGAGCCGCCGCTCTCCTTGAGGAGGATCTCCCCGTGGAAAGGCAATATCGTGTTGTCCTTGTCGGGATAGGCGAAGAACGACGGGACTTTGAGGCTCCTGACCTCCATGGCGGGATCGAGGCCGCTCAGTTCCTTTATCACGGGGATGTAGAGCTTCGAACCCCTGAAGCTCTCCCACTCCTTCTCCCCTTTCTGGAGAGCCGACTCGAGGGCCTCCAGTTCGGAGTAGGCAGCCTGCTGTCCCTCGAGGTTCTGCATCATCGAGACCTGCTCCTTCCAGATCCTGAGGACGGGCTTCATCGGGAAGGCCACGAAGACGGCTCCGGCGGGCTTTTCCTCACGGGCCGCCCTCGCGGCCGTCCAGGAACCAAGCCCCTGCCCAAGGAAGAAGATCCTCGCCTTGTCAACCTTAGATTCGTTCCTGAAGAGAGCGGCGAGCGCCCTGACCTCCGAGACCCTTCCGCCGAGGGTCAGCATCGCGGGGTCTCCTGCGCTCTCGCCGACGCCCCTCGAATCGTACCTCAGGGTGGCTATCCCCTTTTCCGCGAAAGCGAACGCGAGCTGTTTCCACGGGTTCGCCTTCCTTATGTTTTCCGCCGGGGGGTTGCCGTCCCTGTCGACAGGCTGGAAGTCCTGTACGAGCAGGACGGCCGGAAAGGGGCCCTCTCCCTTGGGCAGGGTGAGCGTGGCGCCGATGATCCCTGCCGGGCTCTCCACCCTGACCTGTTTTTCCTCGAAAACAACGCCTTTCAGCTCGATCGTATCCTTGTGGGCGCGCGCATCTTCCTTCTCGAATGGCTTCGGCCTGTATTCCTGCCTGACGGCGACGACCCCCTCGGTGGGAACAGAGACCTGCACGATAACGCCCTCCGAATCGACCCAGAAGCTGGTGTAGAGCCTTTCTTCGATCAGGACGTTGTAGTGCTTCAGGATGAAATTATCTCCGTCCACGAAGGTGCTCACCGCCCCCTCGTACTCGACCGCCCCGGGCCTCAGCCTCATGAACTGCGGTATGGCGATCGCGAACTCCCACCTCGGCCCGCCCTCCCTGATCCTGTCCAGAAGCAGCCTGTAAAGGCAGAAGCCGTAGGGTTCGAGGAGGAGCAGGTTATCAGGCAGTGCTTCGTCCTTTTTCCGCGTGTTGGACATCCTCGTCTGGCTGAACCTGAGGGTCTTTCCCGCGGGGAAGAGGTAGCCCGAGTTGACGCCCAGGTCTATCCTGTCCTGCATCACGTCGTCCGTCCTCTGCTGTTCCTGGTAGAAGACGTCGCGGATCCTCATCTCCTGGTCGATCAGCTCCGTCGCGGACCGTTCCGTCTCGACAAGGTCAGTCTTGCTGAAGTCCTCCGCCTTCGACCTGTATTCGTATTTTATAAACTGCCCGGTGGAATGGACCGCCCAGTACTCGGGATATACCTTCAGGTCAACGTAACCCCTTTTGGCCGTCTGGTAGGGATACTTGAAGATCAGCTCCGAAAAGAGCTCGTAAGTGTCCCTTTTCTTGTCTACGGCGACCTTGTACGATTCCTTCCCCTTTTCTATGCCGTTCAGGTAGAGCTTAAAAGTACCCCTCTCCACGATCTCCCGGCTTCCCGCCAGGACGCAGAACGATGAAAGGAAAAAGAGCGCGACGATAATCCTTCTTATCATTTCGAAACCTCCAAAAGAGGTATTATAGAACGATATTGTATCTTTTCGTAGGGGCGAACGGCTGTTCGCCCACCGGTTCTCTGATTGATTCACGGGCGAACCGCCGTTCGCCTGCCGGTTCTCTGATTGATTCACGGGCGAACCGCCGTTCGCCCCTACAATACATCCTTCCATAATTTCGCGTATTCCTCGTTCTCCACGCGATGTTCGTTCTCCCTGTCGAACTGCCACTGCGCGGGATTCAACTCGATGTACCGCCTTGTTTTGTTCAATTCGGCCTCGTTCCTTACAATGTGTTCGTAATAATTCCTCTGCCAGAATTCCGCTCCAGGCGTTCCCCGCAGGATGTTGATCTGTTTCGTTGATGTTGCCTTGAACAAACGAACGATCGTCGACAACGACCCGGATCTCGGCATTCCGAATGTTTCCACCGTTGTAGGGGCACGTTGCAACGTGCCCGCATTAATTTCATCATGATTTTGGGCACGCGGCAGCGTGCCCCTACCGGTTATCGTTAAAATTCCATGTAAGTGATTGGGCATGATCACGAACGAATCAATTTTGACATCGCGCCGCAATTCACCTGTTTTTTCCCATTCATTCCAGGCGATTATCCCGTATGCATTCAGCTCCATTTTTCCCATGATAATTCTGCCGAACAAACATTTATGGTCTTTCACGCAGATCGTCACGAAATACGCGCCGGGAGTGGAATAATCGAATCGTTTCAATCTTACGGAACGCCGTTTTAATTCGTCGTTCATGTTGTAATGATACCTCATTTCCCACCGTCGCGACATAATCATTGTTCGTAGGGGCACATCGCATGTGCCCGGGCATTGTTTTTGTAGGGGCACATTGCATGTGCCCTGTTTGTTTTATCGAGGGCACGCGCAGCGTGCCCCTACGACGCGGCCGTGCGATCATCGTAACATCCCATGCGCCCTGGCGTTGTTTTTGTAAGGGCACATTGCATGTGCCCTGTTTGTTATTAAAGGGCACGCGCAGCGTGCCCCTACAATGCGGGGATAAAAAAGGGGCACGCGGAAGCGTGCCCCTTTGAAAAACATTAAACCAAGACTTAGTCGATGTTGACCCTGGTCTTGTCGTGGATGATGTTGGTGGCCTTCACGCTCGCGGGGGCGGAATAGGTCACGCTGCCGTTGGTCAGGTAGGCGCCGACCTTCACGGTGAAGGAAGAGGTGGCGGGGATCCTGACGGTGGCGGTGTAATCGTTGTTGTTGCCGACGGGGCTGATCATGCTGCCGACAGCCGAGAACTGGCCGCCCTGGGGAGCCCAGAACACCTGGTAGCCGGTGACCTGCGTTTCGTCGCCGGAGGTCCAGCTGACGAGGGTGTTCAGGCCGCTCTTGACAGCGGACAGACCGGAGATGGAAGGAGAGCCGGAGGGAATGGCAACCGTCGTATAGTTGGAAGAAGCTGTCGGGAGGGGAATGCCCTCAGCATAGAAACGCCTCGTCATGTAAGTGTACTGTCCAGCGGTCCACGGGATGACCATCCCAAGAGTGCTGGCGTTGGTGGTCGCGATACCCGTCGGGCCAGCTGTCCATCCGGCGCCGGGGACCGTGAAGCTGACCGGCGGGGTCATGCCCTCATAGAACCAAACATCAAAGGTTGTCAGGATGGGTGTAGCCGGAGCCGCGCCGTTGTAAGAACCGTAGAGGCCAGCATCGGTGTTGTCCCAAGTCACATCGATCGTGGTCGTGCCGCCTGCCTGCATGACTACACCCGTGGGAATGGCGCAAGGAGCAGCGGCGATCGTGCCGATCGTGTCCCAAGCACCCCAACCCTCACTCTGAAGCCTGCTCTGAAGGGTGTAAGCGCCGGTGTTGTCGTAGGCGAGAAGAACTGCCCTTTCGGTGCCAAGGACGCCGGGGCAGCCGTCATAAGCAAGAGTGATCCAGTCGGTAAGAATGTAATATTCACCTGCGTTACCACCGCCGCAAGCTTGCCAATCACCGAGGACAAAGGAGCCATCAAACACACAAGCAGTATCAACATAAGGTATGCCGTTAGAGTCTGTTCCCGCTCCATCCGCGGCATTGTAAAGCCCTTGGACCCAGCAAATCGCTGTAACATTGGCTGGTGTTGACAAGCCCGAAACGCATGGCAATATTGCATTGGCAAGGACAGTATTCGCACCGCAAGCCGCGAAAAGTGAACAAGAAGCCAAAATCAAAATTGCTGTTAGAAGATATCTTTTCATATTTTTCCTCCTTCTCTTTCTCAGTTTAGTAATGGGCCGGTGTCCATGCCGCTACGGCATTGGTGGTTTTTACTTCAACAGCCAAACCAGGCGTGATCACAAAGTTGACCTGACCGATGCCGCCGCCCGCGTATCTCTGCCAAGCACTGCCGTTGCAGTTGAATACCTCAACACCGGTCCCGCCTGCTGCAACGACATCGTTCCTTAGATATGCCGCGGTCTGTGTCGAATAACTGTTGTAGAAAGGTAGAGAAACGAACTTGGCAGTATTAGCTACCAGCGTCTGGCTCAGTTTGAAGCCCATGTTGGACGCGCCTGATGTCAGCGCGATCGCGAGGATGAGTACCACTGCTACCGCTAAGATAATTCTGGTTTTCATAAAAACTCCTCCCTTCTTTTGAGGAAAAAACCACGAGGGAACGCCCTCACTCGAACGATGAACACTCGATCCACACCGCGTTTTAACCGTCCACCTCCTTTCATCTCACCCCCTTTTGGTAAGGGGTTCGATGCGGTAATAAACTATCTTACCAGAATTTTCTTCTTTGTCAAGATAGCTATTGCCTTCAACCACTTCCATTATCGAACAACTGTCGAATTTCGGCGAATCGCACTTGTAGACCGCGAAGGTCCCCTCTCCATCCCATTTGATGGCGACCGAGTGGTCGACCTTGGAGATTTCGAGATCGGAAGCGGGCGATTCGTGAATCGCCCCTACGGGGAGCGAATTGGGCGACGTAGTCGCGGGCTTTACGCCCGCGTTCCCTGTTTCATCCTCTGCTGCGGGAGATGCCGTAGGCTCGGGCTTTACGCCCGCGTTCCGCATTGGTTCGCGCCCGTAAAGGGCGCGGCTACCAGCCTGCGTTCCATTATCCGAAGAGCCCGCGAAAGGCGCGGTTACCTCAAGATTCCGGACCGTCATGAAGGAGAAGGCCGCCACGAAAAGGAAGGAACAGCAGGAAAGGGCGATCTTCTCGTTCCTTCTTCTGGCTTTTCCTCTTTTTATGGCCATTCTTGCCGCTTCAGACGCCCTTCCCTCGGGGGGGGTGAAATTTTCCGGCAGCCACTCTCTCATAACGCCTCCAAGTTACATATACCCGCCCCACCCCCCTTTTGTTCAATGGGGAAGACAAATGGGTAGGCGCGGGCTTTACGCCCGCGTTCCTTGTCCATTCGCGCCCGCAAAGGGCACGGCTACCCTGTAACGAGGTTTTTAATGTCCATGCTGGTTGATCCCGAAAATGGGTAATCCTGCCATTTTTTAACCAGCCCTTTCCTGACTGGGTTTTCCAAAATATAGCTTATTTGCGTTTTAAGGTCATCTTCAGACCGAAGGATATGATCGTAATAGCTTTTTTGCCATTTATGGCCACGGAGGTTGATCCGCATCCAATACCCTGTGGCTTGTTTGAAGTCAACGATAGCCTTCAGCAGGTCAGCCTCCTCATTCATGCCCTCCAAAACCACATGAAAATGATCCGGCATGAAGATGTAAACCCAATCTTTGCAATGATTGGTCTCCAATGACTTGATCAACCTCTTCTTGAACTCCTCTACGACTTTGACATCCCTGAACAATTCATGTCTGCTTTCAAGACACAGCGTGAACGAACTTATGACTCGTGCGGTATAAAGGCTGCCATGCAAACGGTGTTTCCTGGTGATAATCGTACCCATGATCATATATTATCAAATTTTTCAGGTGGGTGTGGCCACAACCCGCAAATGGTGATCCTGCAAAGCGCGCCCGTGAAGGGCGCGGCTACTAAGAAAACAACAACGCCGGACGACCTGCGGTAGGCGCGGGCTTTATGCCCGCGTTCCTTGTTTCATTCGCGCCCGTAAAGGGCACGGCTACCCCATTTTCAAATTTTTTTAGAAGAATTGCCGAAACGGGCCGAAATCGGTTATTCTTCCATTTTAAAGGAGGCCCGAGTAAAAAAGATGAAAAAACAGGTCTATCCCCCGCCGCTCGACATCGAAACCGCCCTGACCATCATTGACCGGTTCCTCGTGTCGGAGATGAGAAAAGCGGGCAGGAAACGGCTGGTCGTAGGGATGTCGGGGGGCGTCGATTCGGCGCTTTCGGCCGTGCTTGCCGTCCGCGCGCTCGGGAAAGAGAACCTCGTCGCGGTGAAGATGCCCTATAAAAGTTCCAGCCCCCTTTCGGAAAAGCACGCCGGACTAATGATCGATAAGCTGGGCGTGGAAAGC
>MTKZ01011082.1_pt1 | contig 13459 bp, 7 predicted proteins | sample 1042781 | NCBI WGS metagenome assembly MTKZ01 (sample SAMN06212207, study PRJNA360539) | anaerobic digester metagenome | biome: Wastewater treatment plant; material: sludge; isolation source: anaerobic digester fed with sludge from wastewater treatment plant | place: Denmark: WWTP Viborg ...
GCCGGCGCTCCCAGTAACACAATACAAAGATAGTTGCGCCGAAGGCGCCTCTTCTTCCGGGCGTAGTCCCGGACGAAGCATAGGTTCTTAAATATTTCTCCTAGAATAATTGAAACAGATGCTTTGTATTTTGTAGTATGTGGCAAGGTTTGGGATAGTTTTAGATTCAAGCAGTAGCTACCGAGGAAAGGATATTGTCATGTATTCAAAAATGGGGAAGGGTATTCAGTCCGTAAGTGTGGTTTTTCTCATGTTATTACTGTCGGGATGCGGAGCGAAGTTTACATTCCATGATGAGATTGTTTTAGCGGAGAATGCTACACTTCCTGGAATTCCCGAGCTCGGGATGGAGGTAACGGTTCCCAATCTTTTGTCACTGGATAGTGGCCAGATATTGCTTGGCGAAGCCTGCGGACTATCCGAAATAGAAGACCTACTTGACAATAATAGCATTTCAACTATCCTTCCCGATCAAGCGGATTTGCCTCTATATGGGAGATTCCTGATGCGGTCGGTGAAGGTGGAAAGTCTTATCCTGAAAAATATTACCCTCAGAGCGCACGAAGGAGACTTTAGTTTCTTGAATCAATTAGGATTTGAGATTCGTTCAAAAACAACCGGAAGGTCAATTCTTGCCGGCCAGGCGCAGGGTGTATTCGGTCAGGAGGTAGTGTTGGCTTTCGAGGACGATACGGACCTGCTGGATATGTCTGATGAATTAGAAGGGACCGATTGTATAGAGAGTTATCTTGATTTGGGGGGCGCGGTACCCACGCAAAATGTATCCTTTGATGCGGTACTACAATTCGAGATCGAGTTACGGATAGGATGGGTGCTGTAAAAGTTCGCGCTGACGCGCAATTTTTTTACAACCCAAGATAAACAATACTGCCTGAGCAAAAAATGGGGACTGTAGCGGTGCGTGATATGCCCGCATCTACAGGATACGGACGGGAATCGCGACGATTGCGGTCCCCGATTCTTTTTGTGGTATGAGCGACCAAGACCGAAAAAAATGGGAAACAGTTCGCACCCCCTGCATTTACATGCTTGGCGCTGAATCGGCAAGTACTTTTTATTTTTTTCTGGCGCTTAGCGCCAACAGGCCCATCATGGCGCTGGCAACAATGAAAAAGTCGCCTTTGCTCAAATCAACCACAGTGCAGCCGCACACTTTCCCCGTCACGGCACCGGAAGGCTGCCGTATGACGCGGCAACCACAAAGTCGGACATCCAGTTCCATACCCTGGTCGTCTTTATCGGCGGACAGGTATGAATCTGCCTCTCTTTCTTCGTTACCTAAATTTTCCGCCACTTGTGCGAAGCAACTAACGGACGCGAGCATGACAACCAGAACAACAGCAATTATCCCATTTCTTTTCATGAGAAATACCCTTCTTCTACTTCCTTTTGTGATTTTGCAACCTTATTCCACTCCTAACACGAATACATGATAACATGCTGATATGTATTTTTCAATACTGCTGCAACACCCTGCTGCAACACCCGGGATAGTAAAACAATGTTAATTGAGGCGGGGTTTTGAATATAAACTGGATTACGCGTATTATGAAACCGAGATTGAAGGGCTCTCTAAGGTCGTTGTCACAGTGCGTTAACCGTGCGGGCATCCGTGTAGTCAAATACGAAAAGCAAGGCGTTGTATGGGAGTATACCTGTGAGAACGTCTGCTGTCTCCTTTCGTTGGCGCGCCAACGACCTTGGAGACTGTCGGCACTTGTTTCCATGTTTCAACGCAATTCCTGAACTGCCACTGGCCTGAAACTTTGCAGAAAGACTTCAAAGATACCATAATGGCAATAAAAACGAGCGCACATCAGTTTTTCACGTGTGTTGTATTCGTTGGTGTGGTTTGTTTCGCGGGGGTGGCTTGTTCCAATCAGTCCAGTCTTATGAGCCTGCCCAATCTTCCGGCATTGCGGCGAACCATGGAAAGCATGCGTAGCGAATACGGAACGGACTGGGTTCAGGCAGATGCGTATTTCGAGCGGCTGGCGGCGCTGGAATCCCAGATAGGGGAGTGGGATGCCTTTTGCCGGAAAAGGGCAGATGGGGATACAGTCGCGCAGGAGATTGCCGCAGAACTGGGCCGGCTTCAACGCGACGTGCTGTTGAAGGGGCCTGCATTCGATAGTACGAGGATTGTCATGGTGCGGCGGCACGAAAAGCGCCTTGGCTTGCCTCAGAATTGGCAGGGAAACTCCTCGCTTCCCCGCAATGGTTATGACAATGAAATCGTGGAGCTGACCCTGCAACCGGACAACGAGGAAACCCCATATTTATTGCGCACCATTTACCGACCGGCACGGGATGTGTTTGTGGGGGATCTATGCCTTCATTGGGAGGGCAACCGCCTGTTGTTTTCTTCCCTGAACCCGGAAGGCCGCTGGCATGTTTATGAGATTGGGGTGGATGGAACCGGCCTTCAGCAGATTACCCCCGATACGTATCCCGATGTCGATTACTATGACGCCTGCTACCTGCCCGACGGCAGGATTATGCTGTGTTCCACGGCGGGATACAGAGGGGTACCGTGTGTCTACGGTGGCGACCATGTGGCCAACCTGTTTCTGCTGGACCGGGAAACGGGAAGCATCAGGCAACTTTGCTTTGACCAGGACCATAACTGGTCGCCCCGCGTACTGCCTAATGGACGCGTTTTATACCAGCGCTGGGAATATTCGGACACGCCCCATTCCAACAGCCGCATGTTGTTTCATATGAACCCGGACGGAACGGATCAGCGCGAGTATTGGGGGAGCGGCGTCTATTTTCCCAATTCTTTTTTTTATGCACGGCCCTTGCCCGGAAAGACGGGCCGTGTGGTTGGCATCGCTTCGGGCCACCATGGCACACAGCGCAGCGGTCGGCTGCTGCTGGTTGAACCGGATGACGGGCGGGGGGAAGGCGACGGCGTGCTTCAGGAGATTCCGGGTTGGGGTAAGCCGGTGACGCCTATTATCCGGGACCGACTTGTGGACGGCGTATGGCCGAACTTTTTGCATCCCTATCCCCTCACGGACAAGCAGTTTCTCGTTTCCGCGAAACCGGGGGAGGACCGTCCCCGGGGTATTTATCTGGTGGATATTTATGACAATATGCTGCCGCTGGCGGAAGAGGATTCGTATGCTTTTTTGGAACCGATTCCCCTGCGAAAAGAACCGTGTCCACCGGTACTTCCCGACCGTGTCAATTTGTCCGAAAGCGAGGGGATTGTGTACTTGCAGGACATATATGAGGGCGGCGGCCTGGCAGGGGTACCCAAAGGCGCGGTGACCGCGTTGCGCGTGTTTCAATATTATTTTTCCCATCGCAGCCAGGGCGGACTGCACGGGGTCCTCGGTAACGATTGTGGCTGGGACATCAAACGGGTGCTCGGCACGGTGCCGGTTCAACCGGACGGTTCGGCCTGTTTCAAGGCGCCCGCCAATACCCCCCTGGCTGTGCAGCCGCTGGACGCGGAAGGACAGGCCCTTCAGATTATGCGCAGCTGGTTTACCCTGCAACCGGGCGAAAAGGCTTCCTGTGTGGGTTGCCACGAATCCCAGAAAACAACGCCCTTCAGCGCGAGCGCTTCCGCCTTCCGTCGGGTTCCTTCAACGATTACCCCGGGCTGGCACACGCCCCACAGAGGCTTCAGCTTCGCCCGTGAAGTGCAGCCTGTTCTGGATCGCTATTGCGCGGGGTGTCATGGCGATGTACCGCCGGAAGGCATGAGCGTGAAAAGGGGGCACGAGTTTCCTTACCTGCGCGGGGACAGAACCGTACAGGACTGGAGCACCCAGATCAGCGGCGGCGTCGGCCCGGAGATGGGCGGTGTATTTTCTGAATCGTACGCGGCGCTGCAGCGTTTCGTGCGCCGTCCCGGCATCGAAAGTGACTTGCACATGCTGTCTCCCATGGATTTTCATTTCAACACGACGGAATTGGGACAACTGCTGCGCAAGGGACACTACAACGTCCGGATGGATACGGAGTCCCGTGATCGCCTGGCCGTATGGGTGGATCTGAACGCGCCCTTCCATGGCACCTGGCGGGAAACCCATCCCCGGCAGGATCGCTATGCATTGGAATGCGCCGCGCGGGCGGCGGAACTGCGTCAAACCTTCGCGCCCTTCGGCGCGGAACCGGATTTTGAGGAGGTGCCGCAACTTCCGGAATTAGACCGGACATTTTTGATGCCGGAACCGCCTGCCTCTCCGCAGAACCCTGTACCGGAAGTTTCCGGGTGGCCGTTCACAGAAGCGGAAGCCCGGCGGAAACAGACGGAGGCGGCACTATCCCCGCCCCTCGGTGGAAACAGGGAGTATATGGTGAACCTTGCTCCCGGGGTGGACATGACGTTCGTGCTGGTGCCGGGAGGACGCTTCGTCATGGGCACGAACAGCGGCAGTCCGGACGAAATGCCCGCATCGGCAGTGGAAGTGCCGGCATTCCTGTTGGGCAAGTTTGAAGTCACCAATGAGCAATACCGGATATTCGACCCCAGCCATGAGAGCCGGGACGAGTCCCGCAACGGCTACCAGTTCGGACGCCGGGGATTCTACCTGGATGGTCCCCGGCAACCGGTCGTGCGCGTGTCCTGGGAAGAGGCTCTTGCCTTTTGTGATTGGCTTTCCCGCACGGCCGGACTGGAAGCGGGACTGCCTACGGAGGCGCAATGGGAATGGGCTGCCCGGGCCGGGTCGGACCAGTCCTTTTATTACGGTTCCGAGGAAGCGGATTACGGCGCTTATGCCAATCTGGCTGACCGGAAACTGCGGGAATTTATTCAATGCACGGCACGGGATAATTATGAGCGGGCCGATGTGATCGAGAATGCGAGCCGCCATGACGATCGCATTCCCCGCGATGACCGGTACAATGACGGGGCCCTGGTATCCGTGGACGTGGGGAGGTACCTGCCAAATGCCTGGAATCTTCATGACATGCATGGCAATGTAGGGGAATGGACAATGTCCGCCTATTTTTCGTATCCTTACAGGGATGAGGACGGACGAAACGATGCCGCTCATCTACAGGCGGACCGTGTCGCGAGAGGAGGTTCCTGGCGTGACCGGCCTTATCGGGCGGCGGCAACGTTCCGACTTCCCTACCGACCTTACCAACGCGTATTCAATGTAGGCTTTCGTGTTGCGGTGAAAATGACGGCTTCGCTGACGAGCCCGGTACGAACCGCTTTGGACGCAGCGAACCTGAACAAGTAAGCGGGCGGACAAAGACGGCGCCGCCATGCAGAGAGACCAAGTGTAGCATTTAGTGATACTATATAATTTCTGGACTGGACCCTCTGAGTACAAAAAAAAAGAAAGGCCTTTACTATGAGCACAATCAAGACAATTGCGGAACGGGCAATGGAACAGGGCCAAGGCATCTTGCGGCTGACGCCGACCTGGGTGCCCCGTGTTTTTTGCGTTCCCGGGCGACGGATTAAATTGCATCCGGACGACTATTACGCGCTGGGCGGTAACCGCGGCGGCATCGATGAACGCTGGTTTTCTTCTACAACCCCGGCGGATAACGGCCCGTTGACCAGCAAGAATGAAGGATTGAGCCATGTTATTTTCCAGGATGGCTCCCTGTCGGAAACCATCGTCCTGCGCGATGCCATCAGCGAATTGAAGGATCAGGTCATCGGCAAACTCTGGGCGGTTTATGGCAGTTGGCCCATGTATTCGAAATTTTTTGACAACCAGGGTGCGCTGCCGCTGCACATCCACCATGATGACGCCCATGCGGCGCGTGTAAACGCGAAGGGCAAACCCGAGGCCTATTATTTCCCGCCCCAGTTGAATAACCATGGCGGCGATTTCCCCTACACCTTCTTCGGACTGGCGCCCGGTGTGACAAAAGAAGAGGTGCTGGAAGCCTTGCGCGGATTTGACAAGGGCGATAACCGTATTGCGGCGCTTTCCGCGGCCTATGTATTGACGCCGGGAACCGGTTGGAACGTGCCCCCGGGCGTTTTGCACGCCCCCGGCAGCCTGTGCACCTATGAGCCCCAAAAGGCCTCGGACGTGTTCGCCATGTACGAGTCGGTGGTGCATAACCAGGTACTGGATACGGAACTTCTCTGGAAAGACACGCCCAAAGAAGAACTGGGCAACCACGAGTATCTGCTCGATGTCATCGACTGGGAACAGAATGTGGATCCCCTGTTCCGGGAAAAGCATTTCATGAAACCGATTCCCGTTTCCCCCATGGAAGAGATGCGCGACGCCGGGTACGAGGAAAAATGGATCTGTTACCTGTCCAAAGATTTCAGCGCCAAGGAACTGACCGTGCTGCCTGGCGCGACGGTCACCATCAAGGACGGCGGCGCCTACGGCCTGTATGTGGTGCAGGGCCACGGAACCCTGGGCGTCTGGCCCATCGAATCGCCTGCCCTGATCCGCTATGGCCAGCTGACCTATGATGAATACTTCGTTTCCGAAAGCGCCGCGAAGGCGGGCGTTACCATCAGCAATCCCAGCAAGTCGGATCCCATCGTTATGCTGAAGCATTTCGGGCCCGATGCTCACGACAATATGCCGGTGAAACTTTAACCCAGGGAGGAATCTGGAAACTATGAGTAGCAATACCTATCCGAAACTGCACAATGCCGCATGGCCCGGCCTGGTCGGCAAGGGCGACGGCGGTGAACCGCCCATCAGCCTGGAAAAGATGCTGGACATGACCGCTGCCGCCGAGGTGGACGGCGTCAAGTTCGACGGCATCGACCTGTTCCTGTCGGATCCGCATATCAGCATTGATATTTCCGCAGACGGGATTAAAGCGCTTGCGGGCGATATCGCCGGACGGGGCCTCGAGATCGGATCGCTCGTGGCGCCGGTATGGGAAGGCACGGGCGGCGGTTCCGCCATGGATGCTGGCGAAGGGCGGCGCAAATTTCTGGAACAAGTAAAAAAAGCCTGCGGCATCGGCCAACAGCTGCGTGACTTGGGCATTCGCCCGACCGGAGGCATCCGGGTGGATTCCGCCGTCAGTCCGGCCGCGTGGGCCGAAGATCCGGAAGGCAACCAGAAGCGCATCGCCCAAACCTTGCGGGAAGCGTGCGACATCGCGGAAAGTTTTGGGGAAGTTCTGGTGGCGGAGGGGGAAGTGTGCTGGGGCGGCATGCACAGCTGGCGGCGCATGGTGCAACTGCTGGAAATGGTTGACAGGAAGGGTGTCCTGGGATTTCAGGCGGATATGGCCCATACGCTGCTGTATTTGATGGGCGTAAACGCGCCGGAAGACGCGCTGTTGCCGCCCAATTTTAATTGGAGCAATACGCCGGCCTTTGAAACGGCCTACCAGTCCCTCTGCAATGCCTTGCGGCCCTGGACTTTGGATTTCCATATTGCCCAGAACGATGGCACCGTCAAGGGGTCGGGCAGTCATGACAAGACCGGGCGCCATTGTCTTCCGGGCGATGCCTGCGGAAAACTGGACATTGTAAAGTGTGCCGGTTTCTGGTTGCGCGACAATGAGGGCGTGTTGACGAAGCAGGTGCGTCATCTTTGCTGGGACGGCTGTATGTTTCCCAATGAGACCCTCTTAAATCCACAAACATGGAATGATATCCTTGCGGTCATGATTGCTGTGCGTGATGCCCATGGATGGCAGGAATAGGTGGATTGCTGAAAGAATCGGAATTCAACATCTTGGTAAAAGAAGTTTTGAAGACGAGGTAATCAAAATGTAATGCTTCTGTATAGGACGCAGAGGATATAGATGACTTTCAGGCGTTTGCCGTCTTGATATAAGTCCCGCAGATACTATAAGTTCTCTACATCTCTACAACGTTAAAATAGGCAGTAGCCTTTTCGGCAACATTTTAGCCGAATGACGTGACACTGGGAAATAAAATAACATGTACGTTTCCGTCATTGCGAGCCAAGCGAAGCAATCTCATTTGCCAAAATTTAAGCAACAATTCAGATTGCTTCGCTCGCAATGACGAGGAGAAGCATTTAACGGTACACGCGAACATTGCCTCCATTTGGCTAAAATGTTACCCTTTGTGAAACTGGGTGGTGGGCAAAGCCCACATTGGTTGCATAAGCGCAAAAAGAAAGGAATGAAACAATGACGAAAATTCGAATAGGACTGATCGGTTGCGGATTTATGGGGAGAGCGCACTCAAATGCCCATAACCGGGTTCCCAATTTTTTTCCCGAACTTAAATTCAAGCCGGTGTTGCAGGCTGTCTGCGACTCCAATGCGGGTTGTGTCGGGGCTTTTGCCGAACAGTGGGGCTACGCTTCCACCGAGACGGATTGGCGCAAACTTATTGAACGTTCGGATATTGACGTTGTGGAAATCTGCGTTCCAAACAACTTTCACCGGGACATTGCAGTGGCGGCGGCGGCCCAGGGAAAAATGATTATTTGCGAAAAACCAATGTGCATGAATAGCGCCGAAGGCGAAGAAATGGTTGCCGCAGTGGAAAAGGCCGGTGTCGCCAATATGATCTCGTACAATTACCGAAGGATGCCTGCCGTCTCTCTGGCGAAGGCAATCATTGATTCCGGCAAACTGGGGCGTATCTATCACTACCGTTCAAATTTCCTTCAGGACTGGTGCATCTCAAAGAGTGTTCCTCAGGGGGGTGACTCTACCTGGCGGCTTGACGCCAAGGTAGCGGGGTCCGGTGTTACTGGCGATTTGCTGGCCCATTGCATCGACACGGCCGTCTGGTTGAACGGCGGCATCAAAACGGTGACTGCCATGACGGAAACCTTCGTCAAGGAACGAATGCACGTGGTAACCGGAAAAGTACAGCCGGTGGGCATTGATGATGCCTGCGCATTTTTGTGTCGTTTTGACAACGGCTCTCTGGGCCTGTTTGAATCCACGCGCTATGCCTGTGGCCATAAGGCACTGTTTACGTTTGAGATTAACGGCGAACATGCCTCGTTAAAATGGGATTTGCACGACCTGCACCGGTTGGAGCTGTTTGACCATAACGATGCCGGGCCGGTTCGAGGATGGCGTTCCATTCATGTAACCGACCATGGCGGCGACCATCCCTACATGGATCGCTGGTGGGTGCCGGGTCTGCAGATCGGGTATGAACATTCTTTTGTGCACCAGGCCGCCGACTTTATGAAGTCCCTGGAAACCGGGGAACCCTGTGCCCCCTCATTCAAAGACGCCCTTGAAACCCAGCGTATTTGCGAAACGGTGCTGAAAAGTGCCGCCGCGGGAAGTTGGGCCTCTGTGTAACACAGGGTGGTTTCCGCAGCGCGCCAGGATCGGGGAAACCCGCCATATGCCGGATACATCCGTGGAATAAATTCGCGGTTCGTAAAGACGGCCGGACTTTTATCGTCAGTGCTTATCACTGGCGTTAACGGTCCGGGATCCGCTGCGTGTTGGAATGTTCTGCAAATATATCTCGAATAGACGGATGGATGTCCCCGCAGGAACACTTGGGGCATAAATACCCGCGCATGCCGGGGAAAGGTCAGAATATGAACGTGTTTAAGAATCTGGTACTTATGTTGGCCATATCCATGGTAATGGTGAATGCCATTGCCCAAGATGGCGCCATTGAACTCGATATTGACGGGCCCATTGCGAAAGCGGTTGCGGATCCTGCGCAACGGGCTGCGATAGAGAGCGAATGTATAGCCGCGCTCGGTTCTGACAAGCCGTGGCACGAGCGGTATCGCGCCGTCAGAATATTGTCGGTCATCGGGACGCAACAATCCATCGCGCCCCTGGCGGCGCTGTTGCTGGACGAAGGGACGTCGCACCTCGCCCGTACCGCCCTTGAGGTCATGCCCTTTGCCGAAGTGGACCAGCTATTTAAGGATTCCATGGAAACGGCCCCGCGCAAGGTTAAACTCGGACTCATCTCCGCCATGGCCGCGCGTAAGGATAAAAGTGCCGTAGCGGTTCTGGAAGCCTTGATCCAGGCGGGTGACAAGCAAATGCTGGACCATATAGCGCAAGCCCTGGCCAGGATTGGTGGCGAGGAATCGGGACGGGTGCTTAACGCTTTGCTTACCGCGGGGGACGTACACGTGGAAGCCATGGCCGCCGAAGCCTTTCTGCTCTTGGCCGACGGCTTTGTGGAGGAAGGGCGGGGCGACGCGGCCGCCGATGTGTACCAACAATTGCTGAAGCAGAAATGGCAGGACCATATCCGCGCCGGCGCGTTGACCGGATTGTTGCGGGCGTTGCCGGCGCAGGCAACAGAAGCATTGATGCAGGCCATCAAAAGTGATGATCCGCTTCTGTGCGATACCGCCATCGCGGCGGTTGCCACGCTGCCGGGGACGGGCATGTCCGCCCGGGTGATTTCGGAATTTCCCTCTCTGGCGCCCGCCGTCCAGTTGCCGCTGATGGAGTCTCTATCGCGGCGTGAGGAAGCCATGGCCCCCGCTTTTCTCTATGGACTCCTGAAGGATGAGCGGGAGGACATGCGCGTCGCCGCCCTCAAAGCCATCGCCGGCCAAGGGGATGCTACGGCCATTCCGCCGGTGGGGGAACTGCTGGCTGCGGCGCAAGGCCGCGAGGAAAAGCAATCCGCCATCGAAACGTTGCGCCGGTTGCAGGGGGATGACATAGACGGGGCCCTGTTGCAGTATATGACCGCCGCGCCCGCTCCACAGCGTCCCGACCTGATTGAAGCGCTGGTACAGCGCCGTGCTCCGGGCGTGGTGGAAGCGCTGTTCGCCCAGACGGCGGAGGAAGCGGTACGGGCTGCGGCCTTCAACGGCCTGGCACGGCTGGCAGGCGCGGCAGATGTGGACGCTTTATTGAATGCGCTGGTCGCCTTGGCCGGCGAAGCGGGCCGTCCCGAGGCCGAAGCCGCTGTTATCGCGGTGGTGCGGGAAACCGGGTTGAAGGAAGGCGCATTGACCATCGACAAGGCCCTCTATGGGGTGGTACCGGGCGGCGAGTTCAAAGACGTCACGGACAAGGTGCGAGAACAACTGCAGGAAGGCGCCCTGTCGATAAAGGCTTCCAACGACCTGTTCGGCGACGCCGCGCCCGGCAAAGTGAAACGACTGCAGGTCGAATATACCCTGAACGGCATGGCCGAAAAGCGGACCGTGCCCGAAAATGGCATGCTGAACATCGTTTCTCAGACCATTACGCCAGAACTGATCGCCCAACTTACCCGTCCCCTGGGTGACCCGGCCGTCAGCGATGAAGCGCGCGCGTCCCTGTTCCGTATTCTCAGCCGGCTCGGCGGCAATGACGCCTATGCCGCGGTGAAAGCGCATTTGAACAGTGAAACGCCGCAGCTGCGCGATGCGGCGGTGCGCGCGGCCGGCGCCTGGCCGGAACCGGTGGCGGCGGCGGACCTGGCCGAGGTGTTCGCCACGGCCCAGGATGCCGGACACCGGGGTCTTGCCCTGCGCGGATGTGTCCGGCTGCTCCGGCTTAATGCCCTGTCTTCGGAAGAGACGTCTGGACTCTATGCCCGCCTGATGGCGGCGGCAACCAGTGCCGAAGAACGCCGACTGGTCCTTTCCGGGCTGGCGGAATTCATTGCGCCGGAAGCGGTCGCGCTGGTTCATCCGTGCCTCAACGATGACGCCGTCAAGGAAGAGGCCGCCNNTCCCGCCGCCGCTTCCGAATCGGCGGGCGGCGAGGGGTTTGTTCCCATTTTCAACGGCACGGACCTTCAAGGCTGGTCGGGCGACCTCGCTTTATGGCGTGTGGAAGACGGCGCCATCGTCGGGGAGACCCGGGCGGAGCCGAAACTCGACTATAATACCTTCCTGGTGTGGGAAGGGGGGCAACCCGCTGATTTTACCATCAAGTTCCTGTACAAACTGGAAAGCGAATGGGCCAACTCCGGGCTGCAGTTCCGCTCCGAAGTCTTCGAGCCCTACCGCGTCCGCGGTTACCAGGCGGATATCGCCCAGGAAGACTGGATCACAGGAATTTGCTATGAGGAGGGCGGCCGGGGCATCGTTGCCCGGCGCGGCCAGAAGACGGTCTTCGATGCGGATGGCAAGGCGGAAACCACCTCCTTTGCTGAAGAGAACGCCCTGAAAGATTATATTTACACGGACAACTGGAATGAATACGAAGTGCATGTGAAGGGCAACCGCTTTTACAGTCGCATCAACGGCCATAAGATGCATGAGGTCATTGATGATTCGCCGCAGGCACGCAAGAGCGGCGTGCTGGCCTTCCAACTCCATGCGGGCCCGCCCATGAAAATTCGCATCAAAGATATCCATCTCAAAACCGAAAAAGCAGCCGAGTAATACCGTCGACGTACCCAACCCGAAAAAGGATGCTATACATGAAATCATCTTCTCCGATTACACGACGTTCCTTTATGCTCCAGAGTGCGGGCGCCGCAGGCGCGTTTACCCTCGCGCATAACCTCTTCGCCAGCGCTGCGCAGACGCCGGCAAGCGAACGCATCACGGTTGGCGCCATCGGCATCAGTGGCCGGGGCAATTACATCCTGAACGCGTTTCTGCAGTATCCCGACGTCCAGGTGGTCGCCGTGTGCGATGTTATCGCGAACCGGCGCGAAGCCGCCAAAAAGATGGTGGACGAACGTTACGGCAACCAGGATTGCCGGACTTACATTGACATGCGCGAATTGATTGCCCAGCCCGACATCGACGCCGTCATGATCGCCACGGGCGACAACAACCATTCCCTGATTTCCGTGCTGGCCGCCCGCGCGGGAAAGGATATCTATTGTGAAAAACCGCTCAGCGTAACCATCGCCGAAAGCCGCGCGGTCGCCGACACCGTGCGCCGCCATGCACGCATCTTCCAGTGCGGCACCCAGCGGCGCAACGTCGGGAACTTTGTTTTCGTCCGGGAATTGGCTCGGTCCGGTGCACTGGGCAATATCCATACCGTTTATGCCGAGAAAGCCTGGCCCGATTCAAAGTTGCAATACAAGGTGCTGCCTGAACAGCCGACGCCGCCTTACGAGGAAATGGCGTGGGACTTGTGGCTCGGCGGCGCGGCGTGGCGTCCCTACAACGACCAGTATCCGACGGGATTCTGGCGCAGCCACGGCGATTTTTCCGGCGGCTCCATCACCGAATGGGGGTCCCACACCGTGGACATGTGCCAGTGGGCGCTGGGCGCCGATGATACCTCGCCAGTAACCTATGAGGCCATTAACCCGCAGGGGGATATCGAGGCCGTATACGAAAACGGCGCCAAACTGATCATCAAAACCGGGCTCCGTTTCGGTTCCTGCCCTGTGCGCATCGAAGGGGACGAAGGCTGGGCCGAGACCGGTGACGACAACATCATCGAAACCTATCCTGCCTCCCTGGCCTCGGGCCGCCATTTCTCTGGCGGCTACCCGGCGGACAACCATGTGCGCGAATTCCTGAACTGCGTGAAGTCCCGGCAACAACCTCGCTCCACGGCGGAAGCGGCGCATCGCTCCATCTCCGCCTGCCATTGCGCTAACATTGCCTTGCGCCTGGGCCGGCCGGTGCGCTGGGAC
>MTKZ01027889.1_pt1 | contig 13458 bp, 10 predicted proteins | sample 1042781 | NCBI WGS metagenome assembly MTKZ01 (sample SAMN06212207, study PRJNA360539) | anaerobic digester metagenome | biome: Wastewater treatment plant; material: sludge; isolation source: anaerobic digester fed with sludge from wastewater treatment plant | place: Denmark: WWTP Viborg ...
TGATACTGTAAAAAAGCATGAACTCAAGGCTCAGCTCAATAAGGATATCAGATCGGAATATAAGCTAGACCTTATCCTCGAGAAAATAAAAAAAACAGGGAAGGAAAGTCTCACAGAGGAGGAGCTTAACTTTTTAGAAAAAATTAGTAAATCGTAAGTTGAAGTATTTTAGAAGGATCTTATTGGTTTTGAATATAATAGCCGCTATGGGTCTATTGCTTTCATATTTTGCACCAGTAATCAACCCTTATAAATACTGGCAGTTCGGAATTCTAGGATTGATGTTCCCATTTATGATCTTTATTAATTTGTTTTTCTCTGTTTTTTGGTTGCTCAGGAAACGATGGTTTGCCCTTATATCATTGCTGGTAATAGCTATGGGTTGGAATGCTTTTAGTGGAATCATTGGTCTTAAATTACCACAGAGTTCTGATTCTAATGATAAGGCGATCAGAGTAATGTCCTATAATATTAGAGCGCTATCTAAACTAGCCAATTATCCAACAAAAAGTCCAAAGGAAAATAAGGAGAAGTTTACCTTCTTCATGGAGGAGAATAAATTGCCCCATATTCTTTGTGTGCAGGAATCTACAATGCCTAACATAAAATTCCTTCAATCTTCAATGGCTTATCCATATTATTGCAGATATCCGGGTTATAACAGCAATACAGCCATTCTAAGTGTTTTTCCAATAGATAATAGCGGTGTCGTCAAATTCGACAAAGGAAATGGTGATTGTGTCTGGGCAGATATCAATTTGGATGGGAAGATCATTCGATTTTATAGTGTGCATCTACATTCAAACACTATAAGTATTCAGGCAGACACGTTGATAAAAATAGATAATATTGAAAAGAATAAAACAATAAAAGGTGTCGAAGGAATGTTTCAGAAATATAAATTTGCTACTAGGGTAAGATACGAGCAGGCAAAGAAAATAAAGAAACATATGGAAAGCTCACCCAATCCTGTAGTCATTTGCGGAGATTTTAACGATACGCCTCAGTCTTTCATTTACCATGTTCTTTCTGAAGGTATGAAAGATACTTTTAAAGAACGCGGTATTGGTTTTGGCACTACATGGGCTGGAAATTTACCAGGATTAAAGATTGATTATATACTTGCCGATCCCTCAGTAAATGTGATAAGTCACGATATATATCGCCGGCAATTTTCTGATCATTATCCAATTACTACTACCTTACTTTTTCAGTAAGATTTAATTATAGATTTCAGCACCCTACACAATTCAATATATCCATGGAAGAAACCACAAGGTTATTAATAGACAAAAGATTGGAAGTGTTCCAGGAGGGACAAATGTTATTGTTCGACAAACCTTTAAATTGGACTTCCTTTGACGTAGTCAATAGAGTAAGAATTGCGTTATGCAGATATTTCGATGTTAGGAAACTAAAAGTTGGGCATGCCGGTACGCTTGATCCACTTGCTACTGGTCTATTGATCATTTGTACAGGTAAATTCACAAAAAGGATTGATGACATTCAGGCTCAGGAAAAGATATATACTGGAACGATCAGAATAGGGGAGACCACTCCTACTTATGATCTTGAAAGTGAGCCGGATACGACTTATCCAATTGATCATATTAATGAAGAAATGATCGAAATTGTGAGGAAGCAATTTTTGGGACCTATCATGCAGCAACCCCCTATTTTCTCTGCAATAAAGAAAGATGGAAAGAGGTCTTATGATCTTGCGAGAAAAGGAATTGATGCCAAGTTAGAGCCAAGAGCAATTACTATTAATAGTTTGATATTTGACACTTCAAGTTTTCCCGATTTAGGATTTGAAGTAAATTGTTCAAAGGGGACTTACATACGATCTCTTGCTTATGATATTGGCTTAGCGCTTGGAAGTGGAGCCTATTTAAAATCGCTACACCGTGCAGGTATTGGTTCATATTCTAATGATGATGCCTGGGTATTGCAAGATTTTTTAGATGAGTTTAAGATTAGCCAAATGCCAAAGGATTTGTGAAAGACTTGTCGTCTGATGGCTCAAAGAAATCTGACGGCATTTAGAGCTCGCATATGGCTCAATGACCTTTAATGCATGTCACCAGCGCATTGGCCGCATTTCTAAAATTCTGACCAATAAAAAATTGAATTAAAAATGACCATATAAAGATTTCGGTTGTAGCTTCATTAGTAATTCCTTATCCTATTGTGAGAATAAGACTAAGTCATTATTTCAAGCTATTGTATCATCGAAGAGTTCTTTAGCTTTTATTATAACATAGTGTTAAAAAACACTAACCAAATTATCTATTGAGCTTCACCGATAAATGTCTAATCTTTCGAATCTTTAGGTATAACAGCATATTCAAACGCCTATCTTGCAAATATTATTCGGGTTAAACGAATTTATAATTCTTAATCCTGTATTTATCAATACATTATTGCTAAAGAATTTTTTTATGGAGTATATAAGTTTATGGATTTTGATTTAAGTTAAATTTTATTTTTAAAAACTCATCATATTATTTTAATAATAAGTTAATCTAACTTACCTTCGCATATAGTAATGTGTACAATTTACACATTATAGATTTTATTTTTGGGACAATAAATTTATAAAGCAAAAGTTTAACGTATGAAGCAATGTTTATTTACAATGCTTGCACTTTTTACCTTTTCTTTTCTACAAGGTCAAAGCACTGTCGAAGGTGCAGTTAAAGACAGTAAGGGAGAACCGGTAATCGGAGCAACAGTTTTATTGACAGGTACTAGTCAAGGTACAGTTACAGATTTTGAAGGGAACTACAAACTTGAAGGTTTGACAGGAACGACCGCTTCACTGACTGTTTCTTATGTTGGTTTCCTTTCTCAGGTATTGGTTGTCGACCTTACCGGAAGATCGGTTAATGCAAATTTTACCCGTCAGGAGGATACAAAAGTTCTTGATGAAGTAGTAGTGGTAGCATATGCAACACGGAGAAAGGAAGATCTGACTGGTTCAGTTACCTCAGTGACTACCAAAGACTTTCAAAAAGGAAATATCGTTTCTTCTGATCAGTTATTGGTCGGAAAAGTAGCCGGTCTTCAGGTCACAAGTGGCGGAGGAGCTGCAGGTGGTGGAAGCAAACTTCGAATCAGAAGTGGCGCTTCATTAAATGCCAACAATGATCCTCTTATAGTAATAGATGGCATCCCAGTTGATGGCAATCAGGTTGCAGGATCTGCCAATTTTCTGAATACTATCAATCCAAATGATATTGAATCTATTTCAGTTCTAAAAGATGCCTCAGCCACAGCCTTGTACGGCTCAAGAGCTTCCAATGGTGTGATAATCATCACAACTAAAAAAGGACAAAAAGGAAAGCTTCAATTCAATTTTAACACGCAGGTTTCTCTAGGTACAATTGCTAAAAAAGTGGATGTTTATACTGGAGACGAAATTCGAAAGATTGTTACTGACATTAATAGTCCTATTTACGTGCCTCTTTTAGGCACTGCTAATACTGACTGGCAAGATCAGATTTACCAAAATGCCTTCGGTAATGATAACAACTTAAGTGTAGGAGGAACTGTCGGTAATATTCCTTTCCGTGCATCAGTAGGTTATCTTAATCAGGATGGTATCTTAAAAACAAATAATTTTAAAAGATTATCAGGTAGTTTAAATCTTACACCTTCCTTCTTAGACGATCATTTGAAAGTAAACATAGCAGTGAGAGGCATGCAAACCAAAAACGATTTCGCAGATGAGGGCGCTATCGGTTCAGCAGTATCGTTTGACCCAACTAAGCCTGTGTATGCAGAAAATAAATTCGGAGGTTATTATGAATGGCTTCAAAACGAAAATACAGCTTCTCCCCTCGCTACTCGTAATCCATTGGCATTATTGGAGTTGAGAGATAATAATTCTACGGTGAACCGTTTCATTGGAAATGTCCAGTTGGATTATAAATTACATTTCTTTCCTGACCTTCATGTACTTGTCAATGCAGGAATGGATAAAGCTGAAGGTAGCGGTAAAGATGTTTTTAGCCCGCTCATGGCTTCTAACTATCTGACAGGTGGTAGGTCTTCAGAATACAAACAAGGAAAGAGTAATACACTATTGGATGTTTCTTTATTTTACGAAAAATCAATAGGTAAAAACTTTACATTTGATTTATTAGGAGGACACAGCTATCAGGATTTTTATACTAATATCAATAATTATCCTTCTTATTCTGTGGCTGGAGATTCACTTATTTTAGGGACGACGCCTACATTTAAGACAGATAAACCACAATACAGATTGGAATCTTATTTCGGTAGGGTCAATCTCTCGTTTTTCAATAAATATTTGTTGACAGCATCCATCAGAAGTGATGCTTCGTCCAAATTCTCAAAAGAAAACAGAGTTGGATACTTCCCGGCTGTCGCTGCAGCTTGGAAACTACGTGAAGAATTCTTCAGCCAATCCAATGTAGTTTCAGACCTAAAACTTAGATTTGGGTACGGAATCACAGGACAGCAGGACATCGGATCATATTATTCATATCTTCCAACTTATTCAGCAAGTCAAAGTACCGCTCAGTATCAGTTTGGTGATGCATACTACTCATTTTTACGTCCAGGAGCATATGATTCGAATATCAAATGGGAGACTACAGCTACTACTAACCTAGGTTTAGACTTTGGTTTCGCAGATAACAGAATCTCAGGTTCATTGGACTTCTTCCAGAAAAAAACCAAAGATCTGTTGAGCGTAGTTCCAGTTGCACCGGGTTCAAACTTTGACATTTCATTATTGACGAATGTCGGTAATATGGAGATCAAAGGTGTTGAATTTACTTTAAACACAACACCGGTATTACGTCAGGGGCTGATCTGGAATTTAGGATTTAACATTACATATAATGAATCCAAGATCACAAACTTACTTAGAAATCAAGATGCTTCTTTTGAAGGGATCAATGTTTCTAACATCAGTGGTGGTACAGGTAATACAGTAGGTAAATTTGAAGTTGGTTATTCTCCATATACATTCTTTGTATATAAACAAGTATATGATGCTGCTACAGGAGCGCCTATAGAAGGGCTTTATGAAGATAAAAACCGCGATGGTGTTTTAGATGATAAAGACAGATATTTATATACTAAACCTGCTCCGGATGTGTTATTGGGTGTAAGCACTCAGGTTATTTTAAACAGATTTTCTGTCGGACTAGCCGGTCATGCTTCTTTCAATAATTATGTTTATAATAATGTAGGATCAAATACTGGTACACTTAGGAATATCCAAAATCCTCTGAACTTTATCGGTAACGCTTCTACAGATTATAGCGAGACATCCTTTGCAAATAATCAGTTCCTTTCTGATTACTACATTCAGAATGCATCTTTCTTCAGATTGGATAATATTAACTTAGGTTATAACATTGGAAGTATTTTGAAAGATAAAGCATCTTTGAAAATCAATGCGAGCATTCAAAACGTATTTATTATTACAAAGTACAAAGGGCTTGATCCTGAACTATCAGATGATAGAGGAATAGATAACAATATTTACCCTCGACCTAGAGTGTATTCATTCGGCATCAACCTGGATTTTTAATTTTATAAACAACAAAAAATGCAAAAAATTAATTTAAAATATATTTTTTCAGGTTTGTTACTGAGTTTATTAATAGCATCATGTGCTAACAAACTCGACTTGGCTCCGGTCAATGATGTAACACCCGAAAAGGCTTATTCAACAGCTGCCGGATATAAATCTGTTTTAGCAAAGATATATGCAACTTTGTCGATTTCAGGTAATACCGGTCCTGCCGGATCTCCTGATATAGGAGGTGGTCTTGATGAAGGATCACAGGTTGGTTTTATCCGTAACTTTTTCAACCATCAGGAATTGCCTACAGATGAGGCCGTTGTGGCATGGAATGACCAAACGATTAAAGACTTTCACGATTTAAAAGTAACGTCAAGTGATGTTTTCGTCTTGGGCATGTATGCTCGACCGATCTATAACATTACATTGATCAATGAATACTTAAGAGAATCTACTGATGCGAAAGTCTCCGCTAGAGGAATTTCAGGTGCTGAGGCTGCTGATATTGCAAATTCAAGAGCTGAAGCTAGATTTCTTAGAGCATTCAACTATTGGGTAATGATGGATCTTTTTGGGAAGTCCTCCTTTATTACTGAGGAAGATCTTATTGGAACTAACCTTCCAAAAGAAATCAGTAGAGTTGATTTGTTCAATTATATTGAATCAGAACTGAAAGATATTGATAGCAAGTTAGCTCCTGCACATACTATTGAGTATGGTAGAGTAGATCAGGCAGCAGCATGGGCATTGCTCGCCAGAATGTATTTGAATGCAAAGGTGTACACAGGAAATGCTAAATATACTGAGGCTATTACCTATAGTCAAAAAGTGATAGATGCAGGATATACCTTACAACCTGGCTATGCTAAATTGTTCATGGCTGATAATGATAAACAAAGGAACGANNGGTCTGAGAACTAAATCTTATGGAAACACTACTTTTCTCGTGCACGCTGCTTGTGGAGATGATGCTTCAGCTTATGGTGTTGGTTCCGGTTGGGGTGGTTACAGAGCTACTAAAGGCCTAGCTAACTTGTTTTCTGATCTATCCGGAGATAGTGATCAGAGAGCATTGTTCACTACATCGGCTTTTGGTACGTCAGAATCTCAGATTGCAATACCTGATATTGGTGATTTTAAAAATGGTCTTCATGTAGCGAAGTTTGTAAATGTTAGATCTGATGGAGGTGTTACTTCTGATCCTTCTAAAGAATTCGTAGATGCTGATTTTGCAGTATTCAGATTGTCTGAAATGTATCTGATATACGCGGAGTCTGTATTAAGAGGTGGCACAGGTGGAGATGCAGGAACTGCACTTCAATATGTCAATAATATCAGATCAAATGCATATGGAGGCTCGAATGCAGGACAATGGTCATCAAGTGACATGACGCTTCAGTCATTACTTGATGAAAGAGGACGTGAATTATATTGGGAAGGACATAGGAGAACTGACCTGGTCAGATATGATCAATTGACTACCAGTACTTATTTATGGCCCTGGAAAGGAGGTGTTAGTTCAGGTACTGCGGTTGATAGTAAGTTTAATCTTTATCCTATACCAAGTAGCAACCTTTCTGCCAATAAGAATCTTACTCAAAATGCAGGTTATTAATTTTAATTAAAAAATTATCAAATGAAAAATATATTTAATTTTATCTGCCTTGCTTTATTTACAATGGGATTTCTATCCAGTTGTGAAAAAGATGAAGTGAAAGCAGAGTTTTTAGGGGGTACAGCTCCCGTACTCACCAGTTCTACTGATGCAGTAGATATGAGTTTTGCCAATGCCGACAATATTGGTATTAAATTGGATTGGACCAACCCTGATTTTAAATTTACTACAGGAAGGAGTAGTCATAATGTGGTTTATAATCTGGAGATCGATACATTAGGAGCTAATTTTACAAATCCTTTTAAACAGACTATCGTATTTCCTGGAGACTTAGGTACAAAGATCAAGGTTTCTGATCTGAATAACTATATGTTGAACCAATTGCAACTTAGACCTGGTCAATCTCATACCCTCGAAATGCGAGTAGTGGCTTCTGTTAATAATGCTACTTTGACAAAATTAGCTTCTAATTCAGTTCAAGCGACAGCAACGCCATACAAAATACCGCCTAAAGTCAATCCTCCATCTACAGGTCAATTGTTTATAACAGGATCTGCAACGCCGGGTAACTGGCAAACTGCAGGAATGCCTGAGACGGTGCCTTTAAATCAGGAATTTACCAAAGTATCAGAGTTTGTCTTCGAATTGACAATGGATGTAGTAGCAGGAGGAAGCTATAAATTAATCGCAACGAGAGGTGATTGGACAATACAATATGGTATTGCTGTAAAAAATGATGCAAATGCTGTAAATGGTGGTGATTTCAAAGAAAATGGAGAAGATGTACTTGGTCCGGCAACAGCAGGAACATACAAGTTTGTCTTTGATTTCCAACGCGGTAAATACACGGTTACTAAAATTTAAACAATCAAATGAACATGAAAAAAATATATAATTTAATTTTCTTGACCGCTTGTCTTGGAATCTTTTTTACCTCGTGTAAAAAATTTGATGACCTGGAGACATTCGGTGATGGTAAGGCAGTAGTCCTTACCAGTTCTTCTGCGGATGTGAAGCCACCTGCTTCAGATTCAGATAATGTAGTATTGACTTTGAATTGGACCAATCCAGGTTATGCTACTGCTGAGGCGAATTACAAATTTGTTATTGAGATTGCAGAGAAGGGTCAGGCATTTGCCAATGCAAGCCAAACCACTGTTGTTGGTGCATATACACGTGCNNCTGCTCGTGAATTGAATACAATTTTAGCAGGATTCGGTTACTTATATGATGAGCCTCACGACATGGAAGTGCGTGTAGTTTCTTCCTATAAGAATAACAATGAGCGTTATTTCTCTAATGTAGCTGATGTAAAGATGACTGCCTATAAAGGCCCTGCGACTTCCATTGATGCTACTACCATGAACATCATTGGTGAGGCAGCACTTGGATGGGACACAGATGTTCCTTTGAATTTTATTGGAAACAAGAAATTTACCGGAGTTGTTGAGCTGAATTATGGTCAGGAGTTCAAATTAAGACGTGATGCAGGTTCTTGGGATATCAATTGGGGTATAGCTGATGGAGTTGCATTTGAATTAGGAGTACCAATGGCATTGAAACTTGGAGGAGCCAACTTCAAAACGTTAGATGGCACAGGTAGAGCAGCATATTTAATTGAAGTGGATATTAATAATAATACTATGACGGTTTATAATGTAGCTACTACAATGAATATCATCGGCGATGGCGCTCTTGGCTGGGATATGGATGTTCCGATGAATAATGATGGCAATGGTAATTTCTCATTGATCACCAATTTGATTGGAGATAAAGAGATCAAATTCAGAATGGTACCAGGTAGCTGGGACGTCAATTGGGGAATTGCAGAAGGTGAAACTTTTGAAGTTGGTAAAGCATTTCAAATAGCTTATAATGGAGGAAATCTAAAAATTCCTACTGATGGTAAGTATCGGGTGGAAATAAATCTAAGGGCTAATACAGCCAAAATTACTGAAAGTAAATTCCCTGAGCAACTATTCCTAGTTGGAGGTGGAGTACCTGCAGGTTGGACGCCACCAAATTCTGCACCTTTCATGAAGTTAGCTGACGGAGTGTTTGAAATTTATACTCCTATTACTGCCAATGGTGAATTTAAGTTTCTTCAAGTCCAGGATTGGGCCGGAGACTGGGGTGATGATGGAAGTGGTGGAGTAATTCAAGAAGGTGAAAGTAATGCAAAAGTAACGGATGAAGGCTTCTACAGGATCAATGTGGATTTCACAACCGGAAAATGGACATCATTGAAAATGGACTGGGGAGTAATCGGAAGTGCCAGCCCGGGAGGTTGGGATGATGAAACTGCTATGTCGAAGTTAGGTAATTATTCATGGACATGGACAGGAGACCTTACAGCCGGTGAGATTAAATTCCGTGCCAATCATAACTGGGATTACAACTTCGGTGACAATGATACCAATGGCACCCTTGAAGGAGGCGGAGCAAACATCCCTGTCGCAGAGGCAGGAAACTATACAATAGTTATGAATTTAGAACCTTTGGGTTACACATATACCGTGATAAAGAATTAATATTTGATTGTTAGTTAAATTATTAGCTAGGTTGTCGAAAGACGGCCTAGCTTTTTTTATTTCTTGAAATAGGATTATATTAGTGCTGTTAAGAAGACCATATGAAATAATTTAGTGGGATAAATAGATTTTGCTAAAATATCTTTCAATCAAGTATTACCTTACTTTGCTTTAGAAATTGTACTATCTCTTAAAGACTATTACTTTAATAAAGCTAATTTCAAAAAGATTATATATAAATCAAGTTAATTTCTAACTCTAATAAATACATACCAAAGATCGGTCAACTTCATCTTTTTCGGCAATTATTTTGTTGGAATTCTTGCTGTTATGTTGAGCATAGAAATGGCCTTCCAACTAGGTCTCCCATTAAATGAGACGGTATATTATATCGGTCTTTTTCTGGCACCTGTGATTTATTACACCTATGCCTATAAAAGTATCAACGATTCTACACCTATAGCCAATCAAAGGACTAGATGGTTTCGTGAAAATAAGAAACTCGTTCATTGGAGTCAAGTAGGAATGATTATATTATGTATCGGCATATTTTCTTTTCTAATTTTTAAGCATTTCAATGAAATCATTAGATTACCTCTCATTTACTATTCAATAGGCTTTGGTGTGCTCTGTGTCGGCATATTTTATTATGGACTGATTTCAAAGAAATTATTTGGATTTAATTTGAGGAATAGTGGTTGGACAAAAGCTTTTATTATTGGTTTTGTTTGGGCGTGCTGCGCTAATATATTCCCATTAATCATGTTGCGGATCGAAACTGGGCAAGATTATTTCCATACCGATCTGTGGGTTTGGCTATTTATTAAAAATTGGTTGTTTTGCACCGTGAATGCGATCATGTTTGATATCAAGGATTATCCAAGTGATTCAAACTTATACCTTAGAACTTTTGTCGTTTCATTCGGGCTCAGAAGAACAATCTATTTTATTATTGTGCCACTTCTTCTAGCTGGCCTGATTTCTTTTTGCATTTTTGCCCTTATAAAACAGTTTTCTATCACCCAGTTTGCCTTTAATCTGATCCCATTTTTATTAACTCTTGCCATTGCCTTTTCAATGTTGCGAAGGCATAGCATATTTTATTACTTGATTGTCATCGATGGAGTCATTCTAGTCAAAGCCCTATGTGGAATACTGGGTGTAATATTAACCAAATAACATATGAAAGCGAATTACGATAAGATTGCACCAATTTATGACACGCTAAGCAAACTGGTTTTCAATAGGTCTCAATTATTAGGGCAAATAGAACAATTGAAAAACCTTAGTGACAATCAGCATATACTCATATGCGGTGGTGGATCGGGAAAGATTTTGGATGAAATAAGTATTAGAATGCCAAGGGGAATTCAGATTCTATATTTAGACTCTTCTCAGAAAATGATCGAAATCGCCGAGACGCGCAATCGAGGAAGTAATATAATTGAATTTGTTTGTCAGGATATACTAGATTTCGAAACTGATAAAAGTTTTGACATCATCATTACTTCATTTTTTTTCGACAATTTCCCTGAAAACAAGGCAATCTGCGTATTCACAAAATTGGACAATTTATTGGTAAACAATGGATTGTGGTTTCAAAATGACTTTACACTTTCATCAAATAAAGGGATTTGGTGGAAATCCATTATGTTAAAGATCATGTATTTATTTTTTAATTTGACAAGTAATCTTGGTAATTATAAGCTTGTAGAAATGGAGTCGGTTTTTGATGCACATTCATATGTATTGATAGAAAAAAACTTGTACTTTAAAAATTTTATTGTGAGTCTTACTTATCGTAAAGTTTTACAATGAAATATGAACCACTGAGATTTTGTGTTTAATTTAATTTTTCCACGATCCTATTTTCGAGATCCATTTTATCTTCATAAAATTTGAATTGATAAATTTATAAGGAGTTTTATCAGTAAATTCATCGTTTTATTCCACCATTCTATCGAAAAGGGGAATTATACCTATCTTCATTTTGTTTTTTGCTAAAATATTAATCAAAATCATATCAGAATGAAACGTTCAATTATTGTTATTATCGTTATTGCAGTTATTGCTTTGATCGCCTATTCCTCCTTAAAGGGAGGTTATAATAATATGGTGTCCAAAGATGAAGCTGTCAAATCTCAATGGTCCCAGGTAGAAAATGTTTACCAAAGAAGGTTAGACTTGATCCCAAATCTAGTGAATACTGTAAAAGGTGCAGCAGATTTCGAAAAAAGTACCTTTACGGCTGTTGCAGAGGCAAGGTCCAAGGTTTCACAGATCACTGTAGATCCAAATGACCTGACTCCTGAAAAGATAAAAGAATTTCAATCTGCTCAGGGAGAATTATCACAAGCATTGGGTAGATTGATGATGGTCACTGAAAACTATCCTGATCTGAAAGCTAACGCCAATTTCCGTGATCTTCAGGTTCAACTGGAAGGCACTGAGAATAGGATCACACAGGAAAGAAGAAAATTCAATGAAGTAACTCAGGACTATAATACTTATGTAAGGAAGTTCCCTAATAACTTGATTGGAGGAATGTTTGGCTTTGGACAAAAAGGGTATTTTGCCGCTGAGGCTGGCGCAAACAAAGCTCCTGAGGTAAAATTCTAAATAAATTATTTGTGCCGGAAATATTTATTTCCGGCATAATTTAAATCACTGCTCATGGCAAACTTGTTTACTGCAGAAGAGGAAAAAATTATTGTAGATCGCATTGCTTATGTTGAAGCTAATTCTACCGGTGAAGTGCGTATTTATATCGAATCTACATGTCCTACGGAAGCCAAAGACCGAACATTAGATCTCTTTGTAAAGTATGGTGTTGATAAAACGGTTCAGCGCAATGGTGTACTTATTTATATAGCTTATGAGTCAAGAGTCTTTTATATATGGGGAGATGAAGGGATTCATGCAATGGCTGGTCAAAACTTATGGGAAGCAATAATTAAGGAAGTAAAAATGCACTTTGCCAAAGGTGAATATGTGTTGGGCCTTTGTCATGCAATTGATGAAATCGGCTTAAAATTAGCAACATTTTTTCCTCGTGGAGAATCGATATTAAACAATGAATTGCCTGACGACATTATTTATGGCAATCAAGATTAAATAAATGAGATTACTTAAATATATTTCAATTTGTCTATTTTTTGTTAGCTCTATTGTAGTAAACGCACAGAGTGATGCTGACCTTTTTCCGTTACGCCCGGAACCTGCTGTTTATTTGAATGATTTTTCAAACTGGCTAACAAGCGCTGAAAATAATTTGTTGGAGCAGCAGCTCAGAGCCATGAATGATACAACGTCCACTCAGATTATAGTCATCATCAAACCTGACATCGGCGACTTTGACAGATCGTCATATGCTATTGAAATTGGCAATAGATGGGGAGTAGGTCAGAAAGATAAAGATAATGGTATTGTCATGTTGATCGTGACAGCCGGGTCTCAAAGAGGCGTGTTTATCAGCACGGGTTATGGCCTTGAAGGTGCATTGACTGATGTCGTGTCTGCCAGAATTGCACGAGATGAAATGGTTCCTTACTTTAAAGAGGGGAGAAACTATGAAGGTATTTCCAGAGGAATAGATGCAGTAAGTGCCGCTGTCCATGGTGAGTATGATGCAGATTCTAGTGGTGAAGGTGGCCCCATCAATCCTTGGCTTGTCATCATAGGTATTTTCATAATAATTATAATTCTTATGACCATATTTGGTAAAGTAAATAATGGAAGGATGCTTA
>MTKZ01024378.1_pt2 | contig 13450 bp, 13 predicted proteins | sample 1042781 | NCBI WGS metagenome assembly MTKZ01 (sample SAMN06212207, study PRJNA360539) | anaerobic digester metagenome | biome: Wastewater treatment plant; material: sludge; isolation source: anaerobic digester fed with sludge from wastewater treatment plant | place: Denmark: WWTP Viborg ...
AGGCAAAGTAAAAAGCCCTGCTGCAATGTAAAGCCCGGTAAAAAATAAATATCAGAACCATATTCATAAGCGAGGAATAAATGATGCTCTGCTCCATTTTTATAAAGCTGTTTGCTTAATTCCCATCCGCTTTCTGTAAGTTGCTTCATTGTCCCAGAACGGGTCACTAATTTTTGACCAACCGGCAACGCCACCTGTGCCAGGTATTGTTTCATTCCCTTTACTGTTGCCAGCTTTGGTGGCGGCCAGGGAAACAAATAGCTATCAACGATATAACCAGTCTTATTGTTATACTTTACTTTTCTCCAATAACCCACCATCCCTTCAGTAACTATCTCCACCCAGCCTCCATCTTCATCTATCAATGTTATTTTTGTCCCGTAAGGAATTTTATCGAGCACCTTAGCACCAGCATCTGGTTTTTCCCGGATACTCAAACCAGATTTGGCAGCTACATACATGGGACTCCCTGTTGTCTGAGCAGAAACACTCAATGAGATAATAAGCAACGAGAGAATAAAAACTTTTTTCATACCATATTTTTTTATTCATGAACTGGTTTATCCATTCAATTTTTGAAATGGTTTTTTCAACAGGCTTATAACGTCTTCATCTTTTTCAGCAGGGTAATACCGGTCTAGTCCGTAGTGAATTTTATCGGTGTCTAATTTCATAAAGGTTCCCAGCAGCCGGTCCCAGATTGAAAAAACAGCACCATAATTACTATCAGTATACGGTTGTTTCCAATGGTGATGTACTTTGTGCATATTGGGAGAAATCAGTACGAAACTTAATGCTTTATCCAGGTTCTTAGGGAGGCTGATATTGGCATGGGTAAAGGCCGTGGCGATGATGACAAGTGTCTGGTAAATCATAACACTATACATAGGGGCGCCGGAGATAAAAATAAAAATCAAAAAGAAAATACCCCGCAATAAACTATCACCCGGATGATGACGGAGACCTGTTGTTACATCCACATTGGTGTCACTATGATGAATAAGATGAAACCGCCAGAGCAGTGGCACTTTGTGCATAACGAGATGTACTAACCAACTACTAAAGTCAAGCGACAACACACCAATGATAATAGTCAGCAAAATGCCGGCACTGAACCAGTACACCAAACCAAAACCATTATCCCGGCACCAATCGGACAACAAAACTATAATTACTGCCAGCCCGGTATGAATAATCAGGTGAATGACAGTAAAAACAAAATTGACCCCAGCGTGGCGCAATTTATTTTTCTTATACTTCAAAGGCAGCAGTGGAATAGCTCCTTCAATAATCCAGAAAACAAGGAGGCCACCAACCAGCATAGCCATTCTTTCTAAAGGCCGCTGTTCAAGTGTTTGAAAATAATGGAGAAGATCATTCCACATGTGCATATCATTTACTGCCAAAAGTTACGAAGGAATCGCCGACAAATCTTCTGTTTGTTTATCCTCGCCACGAAGAAGTTGCAAAGCTCTTTCAACCTGAATGGCAGGCACCATCAGTTTTATTCCACCAATGGCATTGGAGAGAAAAGGGTCAATGGTTACAGTGTATTCATCCTGCAGGTGGCAGCGGATATTTTCCTGCTCCAGCCGGCCCATGGTGATGTGGGCGTCTATATAATTGTTGTAAGAACAAAGGAGCACAAAATTCATATCAATAAAAATAAAAAACCCTGTTCCGTTAATTACGAAACAGGATTTTTGAGTTAATTATAATTTAACGACCATACTCATCGCCATACTCTTCGGCATATTTTTCATACCGCTTAATCAGGTCAATATTTTTCTTTTCAATTGCTGTCAGTAAGCCACGGATATCCACCGTGTTTGGTACATACCAATCTTCCATTTCAAACATTTGACGCAGCTCTTTTTTATTAAAGCAAAACCCATGGCGGGCAAATATTTCATTGCGCATAAACTGCAGGTCTTCTTTCATCATATTTTCAACATCGGCTGGTTTCAGCAAACGTTGAGAAGCTTCCGGGTATTCACCCACATCAGTTCTGTATTCAAATTTGCGACGATCTAGTTGGTACTCTTTTCCCGGACGGCCTTTGGCAAACGGTTTCCAGGAGCCGGTTACCTTGTCTGCTGTAGTTTCATTTATAGTAAAATTAAATACGCCATCATCTTTGTGGTCGCCGGGTTCTTTTGCGCTGAAAGAGTACATGTTTCCATTTTTACTGAAAGTACCACGGAAGGGCCGGTCATTTCCACCCACTATTGTCCGGCCAACGACAGAGTCTCCTGCCACTGCTGTAATTAGCATGGTAATTTTATTATTGCCAAACGGCCCCACAAAAGAACCCAGTAATTTTTCATAGGGTTTGGAAGCGATCTGCAAAGGAGTTTGTTTTAGTGCAACTGCAACAGAAGCGGTAGTGGCTGCATCTGATTTTTCGTCGGACTGTGTTACTGTATCAGTTGTTTTCTTATCATTATTGCAAGACAGTAGTATTCCAACCGTCATAAAAAGGAGCAAAAATTTTCTCATGGTGAAAGGTTTAAATTTGTAAACGATCAATGGTTTTATGGTCTTTTAAAAGTAACACAAATTCTAACCCGGACAAATATCTGGACTACAGGCCTTTTGGCAACCCTGGCTTTCTTCTGCTGGCTGATGGCAAAAATTACTGTGGCCTATATTCCCTATAATACGGATGTGGGCTTTCTCCGTATTAAACAACAATACATTGATATTGACCACTGGAGAACAGCTTTCTTTATTCATGTATATGCCAGTATGTGGGTCTTGTTTGCCGGGTTTACACAATTTTCCAGCTGGTTATTAAAAAATAAGCCCCGGCTCCATCGGGCCCTTGGTTATATCTATGTGGCGGATGTGCTGCTGATAACCGGGCCTGCTGGTTTGATAATGGGTTTTTATGCCAATGGTGGTTTGTGGTCAAGAGTAGCTTTTGTTTTATTGGCGATATTATGGATGTTCTTTACAGCCTTGGCATTGATCAAAGCAAAACAAAAAAAATTCAAAGCCCATCGAAACTATATGATCAGAAGCTATGCCCTCACTTTATCTGCCTTGACACTAAGAGCATGGAAATACGCAATAACAAACACCATGGCCCTGCCGCCAATGGATGTGTACAGGGTGGTGGCATGGGTGGGTTGGGTAGGGAATCTTGCAGTAGCCGAATGGATGATTTTCCGACAAAAAAAAATCTCTCTTCATAAAAAGAGAGACTTTGACAATATGTTTAAAACACCCCTTTAAGGGATGGGGGAATTACTGATTCAGCATTAATGGCATTACCAGCATCAGCAACTCCTCATCTTCACCAAGGTCAGTTGGTTTAATGATACCGGCTTTGGTGGGGGTTGATAGTTCAATATTCACCTCTTCGCTATCGGCAGCGTTGAGCATTTCAATTAAGAATCTTGCATTGAATGCAATCATCAGGTCTTCGCCGTTATACTGACATTTCATTCTTTCATTTCCTTCAAAGCTGAAGTCAACATCCTGCGCAGCTAACTGTAATTCGCTGCCACTGATATTTAATGCTACCTGGTTGGTGCTTTTATTGCTGAACACACTTACACGGCGCAAGGCATTCTGGAAATCATTTTTATTTACGGTAAGCCGGTAAGGATTGTCGGTAGGTATTACCACTTTATAATCGGGGAACCGGGCATCAATCAACCGGCAGCTCATTTGGGTGGTACCATGTTTTACAAACAGGTGATTACTGTTATAGCTGATGGTGATTTCATCTTCATTAAAAGGAATAGCTGTCTTTACCAGGTTCAGTGGTTTGCGGGGAACGATGAAAGAATCGGCCTTCGGACACTTTACATCTTTTCTTTTATAGCGAACTAACCGATGTGCATCAGTTGCCACCGCCTGCAATCCTTTTTTATCCAACTCAAAGAAAACACCCGTCATGGCCGGACGCAGATCATCATTGCTGGTGGCAAATAATGTTTTATTGATGGCTGTTACCAATGCGGAAGCCGTCATTGTAAAAGAGGTAGTGTCATCAGCACCCGGTTCTTTTGGAAAATTGTCAGGATTTTCTCCCATCACCTTGTATTTACCATTGTCGCTGGTAATTTCAATTCCAAAGTTCTTATCAATATTAAAAGTGAGTGGCTGGTCAGCAATATTTTTTAGCGAATCCATCAGAATTTTTGCAGGGATACAGACCTTACCGGTGTCTTTAGCTTCAATATCTAATTGAACCCTCATTACCGTTTCCAGATCGGTTGCCACTACGGTCAGTTTGTTTTTCTCAACTTCAAACAAAAAATCTTCCAGGATTGGAAGAACGGTGTTAGCATTAATAACACCGGCAATATGCTGCAACTGTTTCAGTAAGGAAGAAGAGGAGGCTATAAACTTCATCTGTAATTGGTTTGAGGCGAAACTACTGATTTTTGGTTTACAGCCAACACCAAAAGCCTCCCGGTGGATTACTTTGCCGCTTGCAGACAGCGGCCGGACATTTTCATTCTGCCAACTAATGCCTTGCTCCTTGTACCTTCTTTAGTATCTTGCTTCTTCTCAAAAACCTACAAATGTTCGATAAACTATTTGGCAGAAGTAAGAAAAAAGAGGAGATGCCGACGGGGCCGGAAATAACTTTTGGCCGCTACTCAGATAATAACAAACCGGCTGTGAAAGTTACCCGCTGGACAGATGCTGATAACCTGTTTAAAGAAAAAAAATATACAGAAAGTTTAGATGCTTTTTTTGAATACCTGCGGGATGATACGATTGAGAATGTGGTATATGAAAGAAATGGGGCAGAAGGCCGGTTTCATCTTTACCAGGGTTCAAAAATTGTAAGGGGGATATTTACCGGTGAACTGCTAAAAGCAGAGGTAACATTAGCAAAGATGCCGCAACCTTCGGTGCCGGTGATGCGCCGGTTGCTGGAAATGAATTTCAACCTTTATTATAGCCGCTTTGCTTTGGACAATGACAGGCTGTGTATGCGATTTGACAGCGATATCGCCACGGCCAGTCCCAGTAAATTGTATTACGGCTTAAAAGAGCTTTCTACCAAAGCCGATAAACAGGACGATCTGTTGGTACTGGACTTTTCAATGCTGGAAACGACCGATAGCGAACATATCTCCGCCATTCCGGAAAATGAGAAAGCAGTAAAATATGAATTTTTACAAAAATGGATACAACAAACACTGGGCACCATCAGCTCATTGGATGCGGATAAATTTTCTGGTGGTATTGCCTATATGCTACTGGCACTTATTTATAAGATTGACTATTTAATAGCACCGGAAGGAAAATTATTATATGAACTGGAAAAGATAACGGGTATTTATTTTAAAAAGGACGAACGGCCGGTGGTAGAAAAAAACCGGGATATGATTGAGGCATTTAAGAAAATGGAGGCCATACCCAAAGAAGAAGTTTTCAGTTGCCTTTTCCGGTCAAAGTTTTCATTTGCGATTGTGGCACCACAACAATATAAAGTAATAGCAGAATCAATTCATGGGGCCAACCAGAATGTAGCCTGGTACCGGGACAATAACTATTCCTTTATCGCAACACAGATTGCAGAGTATGGTATTTCTTATTGCCAGTATTCATACAGCCTGCCAAGGGTAATTACTGAATTTTATCATTTGTTCATGATGGTTAATTATGCAGATTATTTTGTTGCGCTGGGCTATAAGCCGGCTTATTACAATCCTGCGAAAAACCAGTTTGCTTCGCAGGATATTATTGAAAGAATAAAAACAATACAGGATAACTGGAAGGACAAATATCCATTGATGGATTTCAAAATACAAAATCTTCGGTTTGATAATCTTGTCAACTTTAATCAGACGTTCACGACAGAAATAGAATTTTTAAATACAGATCCTAAATAATTAAATGGACTCTCAACAAATCATAGAGCAATATCAAAAAGCAATTATTCAAATTGCAACGGCAGGCGGCACCGGTACAGGTTTTTATGTGAAAGAGTTTGATTTGATTGTTACGAATGCACATGTGGTGGCAGAAGATGCCGAAGTAACCATTGCGGGCAAAGCATTTGACAAAGCGTTGTCAAGAGTTTGGTACACCGACAGAAAGCATGACCTTGCTTTTTTGCAGGCGCCAACAGGAATTGAATTGCCAGATGTACGGCTGGGACAATATGAACAAATGAAAGATGGAGATGCTATCGTTGCCATCGGCCATCCTTATGGATTAAATTATACAGCAACGCAAGGAGTGATTTCAAAGGTGGATAGGATTAGAGACGGATTAAAATTTATTCAGATTGATGCAGCTATAAATCCGGGTAACAGCGGCGGACCACTGGTAAACATGAAAGGAGAAATTATCGGTGTTAATTCTTTTATTATCCGGGGCGGAGATAATCTTGGTTTTGCATTACCGGTTAATTACCTGCGGGAGGCACTGAATATGTATTTGCCTAACAAGGGCCAGGCTTCTACCCGTTGCTTTAGTTGCGGCTTCCTGGTGACGACCACCAATATCGACACTAAAAAATATTGCCCGAGTTGTGGTACAGAAGTTAAACTGCCGGAAATACCCGAAAAAGAAACAGAAGCAGTAGGTGCTGCCAAAACCATTGAAGAAATTTTAAAAGAATTGGGCAAAGATGTACGATTAGCAAGAGAAGGAGTAAATACCTGGAGTGTAAAGGAAGGCTCTGCCAAAATAAAAATTACGTACAACGCTGAAAATTTTTTTATCGCTGGCGATGCCTATCTGTGCCAGATGCCATCCGATGCAACAAAAATAAAACCATTGTATCAATTTTTGTTACAGGAGAATTACCGGTTGAACGGATTGGTATTAAGTTGCGTAAAACAAAATATTGTATTGAGCTGCATTATGTACGACCTTGATATGACCAAAGAAAATGGAGCAGCCTCCTTTAGAAACCTTTTTCAAAAAGCCGATTACTATGACGATTTTTTGAAAACCGAGTATCGTTGTACTGACCGGCTGGAAGAATGACGATGTACAAGAAATATCTTACCAAAGAACAGGCCTTGCAAAAACTAAAGCACTATTGTGCTTACCAGGAACGTTGCCACAGCGAAGTAAAAGAAAAGCTTTACCAGCTTGGAGTATGGAAGAAGGAGCATGATGAAATAATAGCTTCGCTTATTGAGGAAAATTACCTGAACGAAGAACGTTTTGCCGTCGCTTATGCAGGCGGACACTTTAGAATAAAACAGTGGGGGCGGATAAAAATAAAATATGAGCTAAAACAAAAACAGGTAAGTGAGTACAGTATAAAAAAGGCATTGAAACAAATTGAGGATGAGGAATATGGCAAAGTGCTTGAAAAGCTGGCGAGGGAAAAATATGCAGCATTGAAAAAGGAACAATTTTTAGTAAGAAAAAAAAAGACGGCTGATTATCTTGTCTCCAAAGGATACGAAGCGGATTTAGTGAATACCATTTTAAAAATCATTAGCAGCTAATAGCAGTAACTTTAAGTCATGTCTAATCTCTTCGTTACAATCATTCAGACAAACCTTCATTGGGAAGATAAAGCTGCTAACCGGCAAATGCTGGAAGAAAAAATAATGTCCATTAAAGACAAAACTGAAATTGTAGTGCTGCCTGAAATGTTTAGTACCGGTTTTAGCATGAAACCATCAAAGCTGGCCGAAACAATGGAAGGGGAAACGGTGGGGTGGATGAGAAAGATGGCGATTGAAAAAAAAATTATTCTTACCGGAAGCCTCATCATCGAAGAAGCAGGAAATTATTTCAACCGTCTCATTTGGATGTTACCTAACGGACAACACGGACATTATGATAAGCGACATCTGTTCGGGTATGCAGCAGAAGATAACCATTACACTGCCGGGACCAAAAGATTAATCGCTTCTGTAAAAGGGTGGAAGATAAATTTATTAGTGTGTTATGACTTACGGTTCCCGGTCTGGGCAAGGCAACAGTCACAAGAAGAAGGCCCGGAATACGATGTGTTAATTTATGTGGCCAATTGGCCGGAGCGAAGAAGCCATGCATGGAAAACATTATTGCAGGCAAGAGCAATCGAAAACCAATCGTATGTAGTAGGAGTCAATCGAACAGGGACAGATGGAAATGATATTTATCATAGTGGCGACAGTATGATCGTTGATCCGATGGGAGAAGTATTATACACTAAAATGGATGTAGAAGATATTTTTACCATCACATTGGATAAATCACACCTGCACGCCATAAGGGAGAGACTACCATTTTTAAAAGACGCCGACGGATTTATGATTTTAAAAGACAGTGAAAGTTAATTGGTCGTTTTTGTTTCTTTGTCTTTTTTTATTAACTCCATGGCCTTATCCAATTTATAATCATCTCCACGTTTCACCGCTTCCACCGTGGGGAAAGACGCTATTTCCGGCTGTACGCCCCGGCCATTTTTAGGAACTGTTTTATCAATTACCAGCCGGAACAAGGGTAAACGAAAACGAACACCGGTCTCCGGCAGCGCTACATCAGGAATCAACCATGCCGAATTACCATAAGCTCCACCACCGGTTTCTTCTCCTATCACCGTTACATTTTCCTGTTGGGCAACAGCACCTACAAATAAAGTGCTTGCTGAAAAAGAATTACCTCCGGTAAGTATATAGGTATTGCCGTTGAAATGATTTGCTTTCTTTGGTCTGAAGTAATGCCGTTCAAAATAACCGAAATGATAATTCCCATCTTTCTTCTTTTTTGTAAAGAATGTTATAAAAAGGTTACTCCAGAAATGATCTTTAATATACCGTTCATTCGGGCTGCTTCTTTTTACTGCATACAACGAGTCGCAAACTTTGAATTTTTTATTGGCAAAATAGCGGCTGAGCAACGTTGAGTTAGTAACACTGCCTCCACCATTACCACGAACATCAATAATGAGATGACTAATATTATTTTTCTGTAAAGCATTAAATGAATTGTGAAAGAATTTTTTTAGACCATATCCCTTGCCAAAGGAAGATAAATCCATCATGGCGGTATGATTAAGAGAGTCGATTTTTAATAAGCGGACTGTATTTGCCGCCTGTCTTCTTCTTTCTCTTTTGGACGGTTGGGGTACCGGGGGCCGTAACGGACGGGTGCCAATCCGATTGGCAGTGTCGGTAGCCGGGTTATACACCGGGATCATTATTGTCTTTAATTCCCCGGAAGGGTCCTTGTATTGAATGTTATATTTTTCTGATAATCCAAACAGTGAAGTATATAACGAACCGAAAAATCCCCGGTTACTTAATGACTGATATTTGTGGGTCCGGTTGTAGCCATCAGTAGAAATATAATTAAAGAAAGTATCTACCAATTGCTCTTTTGTCCGTTCGTTGATTTTGGTAATTACTGTACCTCTTTTCAAAATACTATCCCGGCGATTAAGATTAGCGGTTACCACCATCGCATCGTCCCATACTTTCATACTGAGTGGAAACATTTTTCCCAGTCGTACTGTATCGGTGTATTTGCCCCATGCTTTGGATGAACGGACAGTGGTATGACCACAATTTATTTTTGCCGTAACATAGGTAAGCACTTTACGAAATTCCGGTTCTGTCATGGAATCTTTCAGGTGTTGTTGCCCCCAGCTAAAATAATAATCCATGCTGTCTTTACTTGTATACCAGTATAGACTTGGATGATGATCTTCTAAAATAGTTTGATAAACGGTATAATCTTTCTGTACCTGCTGCAATGAATATTTCTTTCCCGGCGAAAAGGAGGACTTGCTAACGCCGCAACCGGATAGAAGTACAATTAGGAAAATAAATAGTATAGGTGTTTTCATTTTCGGATATCAAGCTTCCACAAAATACAACGCATTTTCCATTTATTGATTGTTACCAGGTGCTATTGAGCTAAATGATTCCATCCCTGTGCGGTAATTGGATGTTTGCCACCTCCTTTGGTAAGAATATTTGCTCCCTGCTCTACCTCCGTCATATATCCAATCACACTGATTTCTTCATTTAAAATCAATTTGTCGTAATCTGATTGGGATATGGTAAACAGCAACTCATAATCTTCTCCGCCACTTAATGCACAGGCTGTTGGGTCTATTTCAAATTTAAAAGCAGCTTTTTTCATTTCTTCTGCCACGGGTATTTTTTCCTCGTATAATACACAGCCCAGATTACTTTCTTTACAGAGATGCAATATCTCAGAGCTTAATCCGTCACTTACATCAATCATTGAAGTGGGAATGATTTCCTCTTTTGCAAAAAACTCAACAATATCTTTCCTCGCTTCTGGTTTCAGCAACTTGCCTATAACAAAAGACTCTCCTTCCAGGTCTGGCTGCACGCCGGGGCTCTCGAGGTAAATTTTCTTTTCCCTTTCCAGAAATAATAAACCAACATAAGCTGAACCCAGGAAACCACTGACACAAAGGAGGTCGCCTTTCTGTGCGGTGCTTCTTTTTACAAATTTTTCGGGTGTCACTTCACCGATTGCCGTAACAGAAATAATAAATCCTTTTTGAGATGAAGTGGTATCGCCACCCACCAGGTCAACACCGTATGCAGAGCAGGCAGCATATACACCTTCATAAAACTCATCCAGGGTTTCGAGACTGAATCGGTTACTGATGCCAAGGCTCAAGGTAATTTGTGTGGGTATGGCATTCATTGCATACACATCGCTCAGGTTTACTATGACCGATTTATAACCCAGATGTTTGAGTGGTGTATAAGCAAGGTCGAAGTGTACACCTTCAATCAACAGGTCGGTGGTAACAACAGTTTGTTTGCCGAAATGATCTATTACCGCTGCATCATCACCAACTCCTAAAATTGAAGAGACATTTTGCAGTTCTATATTTTTTGTCAGGTGTTCGATGAGGCCAAACTCACCCAACGTTGCTATTTCTGTTCTTTCGTTACTCATAATTCTTTTTGGTTATTTATTACTGCCACCATCTCGTCATGAATTTTTCCATTGGTAGCAAGAACTTTATGTTGATAAACGGAAAATTTATTTCCCTGGTGATCGGTTACTTTACCACCGGCTTCTTCTACAATGAGGTAGCCAGCGGCACTGTCCCAGGCTTCTAATTTATGTTCAAAAAATCCATCAAACCGCCCCGCCGCTACCCAACAAAGATCGATAGCAGCAGAACCCAAACGACGGACAGGAACCCCTTTGCGGACAAACCGTTCAAAAATTTCTAACGGACCGTTGGGCATATTGATATAAGTATAAGGAAAGCCGGTTACTAAACAGGCTTTGATAGCTTCTGTTTCTTCACTTACATGAATAGGTTTATCATTGAGCGTTGCTCCTTTCCCCTTTTCTGCAAAAAAGAATTCGTTCATATGGGGGTTATATACAGCAGCCAATACAATTTCCCCGTTTTGTTCAATGCCAATAGAAACACAATTCAGTGGAATACCGTGGGCAAAGTTTACCGTACCATCAATAGGGTCAATAATCCACTTATAGTTGGAGTCCTGGATAATTTCACCGGTTTCTTCACTTAAAATAAAATGACCGGGAAAATTTCGTTTAATTACTTCAAAAATCGCCTTCTCCGAAGCATGGTCGGCTTCGGTCACTAAATTATTAACGCCTTCCTTATTTGATATTTTAAAATCTCCATTAAAAAAACGAAGTATTTCTGCGGCTCCTGCCTTGGTAGCTTCAATCAATGTGCTTTTGAGCATGGGCAAAGATACCCCCAAGCCCTAAAGGGGAGAAATGAAAAACTGTTATTTTGAAGACAACCTGAAAACTTCGTACTTCGTAACTTATACTTAATAAGATTTGCAACTTTCCATCATCATAGTCAATTATAATGTAAAACACTTTCTTGAACAGTGTCTTTGCTCTGTACAAAAGGCTATAACCGGCATACAAGCAGAAATAGTGGTGATAGACAATAACTCAACCGATAATAGTCTTTCGTATTTAACACCCAGGTTTCCTGCCGTTCAGTTTGTGGAGAATAAACAGAACCTGGGCTTTGCAAAAGCTTGCAATCAGGGATTACAACAGGCAACGGGAAAATATATCCTGTTTTTAAACCCCGATACGATAGTTCCTGAAGATTGTTTTAGCAAGTGTATTGCTTTTTTTGAATCGCATACCGATGCCGGGGCTATGGGTATTAAAATGCTGGATGGCAGCGGCAGGTTTCTAAAAGAGTCCAAAAGGGCATTTCCATCGCCAATGACTTCTTTATATAAACTATTTGGCTTGTCAAAATTGTTTCCGCACTCAAAAATTTTTTCAAGGTATCATCTTGGTCATCTCAATGAAAATAAAAATAATGAAGTAGATGTGCTGGCCGGCGCATTTATGATGATAAGAAAGGAGGTGCTGGATAAAACAGGAAGCTTTGATGAGACTTTTTTTATGTATGGAGAGGATGTGGATTTGAGTTACCGCATACAAAAAGCCGGATATAAGAATTATTATTTTGCTGAAAGCAGTATCATACATTTCAAAGGAGAGAGTACACGAAAAGGGAGTATGAATTATGTCCGGATGTTTTATAATGCCATGAGCATTTTTGTAAGAAAGCACTATGGCGGCAGCAGGGCTGGTTTTTTTAACCTGTTGATTCATCTTGCTATTTGGTTTCGGGCGGGGCTAACTGCAATAAGTAGTTTTATCAGGAAGATTGGTTTGCCGCTGATTGATGCCGGGTTTATACTACTTTCCTTCTGGCTTATAAAAATTGTCTGGGTTTCCTATGTACGTACGGGAACAGAATATGAAAACAGGTTATTGTGGATTGCCTTTCCTGCTTTTACATTATTTTATCTTATTGCTGCCTACTATGCAGGTCTGTATGACAGATGGTATAAAAGAACGGAGCTTATACAGTCTACACTAATTGCTACAACTGTATTGCTTGCCGCATACGCTTTGTTGCCCGAGCAATATCGTTTCTCAAGAGGAATAGTATTATTTGGTGCCCTGTTAGCCTTTGTCCTTATTAGTTTATTAAGATGGATATTAATTAAAACAAATGTTCTTAATGGCAATAATAAAAACAAAGATCAGGAAACAACGATAATTGCCGGTACAGACGAGGAGTATAGAAAAGTCTTGCAACTGCTGAACGGAGCAGGATTGCAGCAACGGGTTTTAGGAAGAGTCGCTGCTGAGGAAAATGATAGTACGGCTTTAGGTTACTGGACAAAACTTCAGCAACTTTCTACAACAGTCCCTTTCAGGGAAATAATTTTTTGCCAGGGGAGATTAACCTTTGCCAATATAATAGCAGCAGTACAAACAATGCCGAAAGGTATAATGGCAAAAATTCATAGCACCGGAAGCAGCAGCATCGTCGGCAGCAATTCCAAAGACAGCTCCGGTGAATCTGTATCAAAAGAAAATGGTTACCGGCTTTCCGACCCCTACAATCGCCGGTTAAAAAGACTGATTGATGTAAGCATTTCTTTTTTGGGAATTATAACTTTCCCTATTCAGCTCTTTATTGTAAAAAAGCCATTTTCATTTA